>Ga0193751_1001070_pt1 | contig 18313 bp, 21 predicted proteins | sample L1c2metaG_FD_143050 | JGI IMG/M metagenome (GOLD analysis project Ga0193751, IMG submission 143050) | Soil microbial communities from a riparian zone of the East river system, Colorado, United States - L1c2 | ecosystem: Environmental > Terrestrial > Soil > Riparian zone | place: USA: East River... | reverse complement strand
GTACGGTCCGTTCGCTTATGCCCAGAATGATGCTCGCCTCCCAGGCGGTCTTGCCCGCCGCTGTCCACTTGAGGCAGTCGAGCTCCCTGGCAGACAGCAGAATGTCATCTTCGGAGTCGCAGCCGCATCGAGACGAACGAGATTTGCGCTGATGAACTGCTTGATGCAGGTGTCGGAATAGACGCAGTGCGCGTAGCGTTTTGCGGGCGCCGGTAGAGGAATGTTCGCACAAAAATAAGTTACGCTTGCGAGTCGATAAAGATCCTTTGCCGCTCTGAAAAAAGCGACCCCCTCACTGCGTTGCCCCACCAATGAGGCATCGTTGACCACCCGTGTGATTAACGCATCAAACATTTTGTTTGCCGGACCCGATGCACGGCAAGAAAATTCTGAAAACGCTGATTTGTTCCGGCGAGCGAGCGCTAGAAGATTTGTACAATTTTACGCATCGTGTGATTTACGCATCGTGTGAACGGCTCCAAGTTTCGTAAAATTTTACGTAAAGCTGTTGCCGGAAACGACAGTTGCCAGGAGTAGCTGAACGGAACCTAATTTCCGTCAATTCGTTGGATTTTCAGATCGTGGATTTTCAGATCGATTCATATTCTCGAACTGTTCTCGGATGCTGAGAGGCAGCTATCATGGCCAGGAAAATCGATCGCGAGAGTAAGACCAACCGGGATAAAAACACAGTCCCCGTATCATCAACACTAACCAAAGACCCCGACAGGCAAAGGGGGTTTTGGAGCTTTCTCACTTGGCCGTTTATCCTTAGCGACGTGGTGGCTGCTGGAGTATTTTTTGGAATAGCAGCTCAGGCCACGGATCAAGGCGATGAGGGTGGCGGACACGGTGCAAGCCATTCGAACCCAGCGTTCGATGATATTTCCAGCACTGCACCTAATGGTACTACAGCTGATGATGTTCAAGATGACGAGGTTGCATACAACGGTCATTCACCACGATCGGTGTTGAATCTCCACAATCTGCAGTTTGCCGACAACGGCATAGAACTCCAACCAGCGAGTAATGACGCCGGAGCTCGAGCTTCCGACGGTGGAGGGGGTGGCGGCGGTGGGGGCGGATCGGACTCGGGGGATTCAGGCTCTTCGGGCGCGGTTAGTGCAAATTTTCCCGGCGCGGTTGGTGCAAATTTTCCCGGCGCGGATGGCTCTGGGATCGACCTCGGGGGGCACGTCGATCAGCTCTCACCATTCGACGTGCATGGAGGTACAGACGGCGCACGCGGATCGGGGTCGGCGGATTCAGGCTCTTCGGGCGCGATTGGTGCAAATTTTCCCGGCGCGGATAGCCCTGGGATCGACCTCGGAGTGCACGTCGAGCAGCTGTTAGGATTCGACGTGCGCGTCGGCGCAGATGGCATTTTTGTTGGTGTCGATAGCGCCCCTTGGCCGGATCTGAATCCCAGCGCTCTGATATCAGACCTCGCCCAGGGCCTGGGGGTTGGCGGCATCGATCTGCACCACCTTCTAGGCTTCGATGTGCATTTAGGCAGTGATGGCTTTTTTGTCGTATCGGACCTCGTCCAGACCGCAAATCTCAATGCAGGGCTTGATCTCACCGGTATCCTTCTGCCGCAGCATCACGGGTCGAGCGGCCTAATCGATCCCAGCCCCCTCACAGGTTTGCCCGGCCTCGGGACTGGCTCGATCGGCGATGTGAACACTACACTTGGCCTGGCTGATGGCGGGTTCGGCCTGTTCTCTGGTGTAGCTCGTGTCCCCGCAAGTGTGCCGAGCGCGGCTGGCGGCGTGGAGAGCATTGCTAGCGATGTCCTCGCTGGTGCAGGCCCTGCTCCCAGCAATGGTTCCTCCTTGATTAAATCGTTGGCCCCTTCAGTGAGCCAGAGTAGCGACAGTGCAAGTTTGAGCGAAATCGCGCCGGCTCATGTCGTCGGGGATGCTGCGAGCGTTGATGCGCTTGCATCCAATGGCGACCTATCATCCGGGGCTACGCTCAATTTCCCCGCTGGTCCGCTGCCACAGCTAGACGAGCTATTCAGCGGCAATCGTTACACCGAATACAATATGACATTGCAAGCGCCTAGTCCGGATGCGGGCAAGATTGGCGTTGCGCCAATCAGCAACGCGGTCGATCACGCGGCCGTCTCGCCGGCGCCTGTGGATGTCACGCCGCTCAGTCATAACGGGAACGTTCCGCCGCTGAAAGCGATTGCGGACACCAATCATCCGCTTGATCCCACCCCGACTACTACGCTTGATCACACCCCGACTACTACTGCGGAGCTCATCAGTCACACAATTTGAGTAACGAACCAAGCTGGTGAGTTGAGTAAGGAACCAAGTTGGTGAGCCAGTCTCAGATAACTCAGATTATAACGCCTTCCATCTCGAACGACGTCGAGACACTCGGGTCCAACACCGGTTCCCCGTCAAATATAACGCAAATAACGACGCCACCCGTTTCCAACGACGTCGCGACATCCGGGGCGACGACGGTTTCCACCTCAAATAGCGAGCCGTCGGCAAGCTCCATAGCGGGGCCCATCTCACCAAGCCCCGCCAACATCCATCACGATCCGATGCGAGAGTGGCACGAGCGCGCGCGCCGTACCCTGGCCGCAGTCGCTTTGTTTTCCCTAGTTGTCAATTTACTGATGCTAACCATGCCACTGTATTTGTTCCAACTCTCGGATCGCGTGTTGACCAGCCATAGCTTCGATACTCTGTTAATGCTGACAATACTCGCGCTCGTTTTCATCGGCGTGCTCTCACTTCTCGACATTCTACGCCGGCAGGTGCTGGGTCGCCTGGCGACCACCTTCGAAACAATACTGGGCGGCCAAGTCTTGGCGAGCGTCATTACGACTGCAAAGGTGGCAGACACGGCCAACGTGCAAGCCCTTCGCAATCTGCATCAAGTGAAAAACTTCATCTCCAGCCCGATAATGCTGCTGCTGTTCGATGTGCCATTGGCACCGATCTATTTCGGCGCCGTGTTCCTCATTCATCCTTATCTGGGTTTTATCAGTGTCGGAGCTGGCATTACGCTCATTGCTACGGCGCTGGTGAACCAGAAAGCGACGGCACGCCCGCTTGGCCAAGCAGGCCTTTACGCGTCGAAGGCAGATATCGGTGCTGAGGCCCTTGCGCGCAATTCGCAGGTCATCAATGCCATGGGAATGCTGAATGAGAGTATTTCACATTGGGGCGGCGAGCAGGCGCGTGCTCTGATTTTCCAGGGCGGCGCGCTTGATCGGAATTTCTGGATCAGCGGCGTCTCCAAGTTCGCACGCCTTGTCACCCAGATCGTCATTCTTGGAGCCGGCGCGTACCTGGCGCTGCATGGCAATTTGACCGGCGGCATGATGATTGCTGCTTCGATTATCGCCGGTCGGGCGTTACAACCTTTCGAGATCATGATCGAAGGCTGGCGCAATCTGGTGCAGACGCGAGCTGCCTATGCGCACGTCAAGGCTGCGGTGGAAAACTTGAGGCAAGAGCAACCTCATCTGCTGCTGCCAAGGCCAGAGGGGCGGCTCACGGTCGAAAGACTGTTGTACCTTCCACCGGGGACCAAAGAGCCCGTGCTCAATGGGGTAAACTTCGAATTGGCGCCCGGGGAGTCACTGGCCATCGTTGGCCCGTCCGGATCGGGAAAATCGACGCTGGCTCGTATTTTGGTTGGATGCCTTTACCCGACGGCGGGCAAGGTGAGACTGGATGGTACCGAGCTGCGCAATTGGGACCGCAGGCAGTTCGGCGAATGCATCGGCTATTTGCCGCAAGAGGTCGAACTATTTCCCGGCACGATCAAAGAAAATGTCTGTCGTATGCGTGACGACCTGCCCGACGAGAAAATTTATCAGGCGACCACACTGACCGATGTGCACGACGTCATCTCTCATCTGCCGCACGGCTATGAGACAGTTTTGGAGCGCAGCGGCGCGCCGCTATCGGGAGGCCAGAAACAACGGATTGCGCTCGCCCGCGCCTTTTTCGGCGACCCCTCCCTGGTTGTCCTCGATGAGCCGAATTCGAATTTGGATGCTGCTGGTGAGCAGGCGCTGACCGATACTCTGCAGCGAGCGAAAGAGAAGCGCATCACTGTAGTGGTCATCACGCAACGCCCGGCGGTGCTGAACTGCATGGATAAACTACTGATCCTACGCGCCGGAAGGGTGGAAGCGCTGGGGCCTCCGAGCGAAGTCCTCCTCCGCGTGGTTCGTACCCCAACTGCGCGCGCACCCGCCCCCTTAGACCCTGCAGATAGGTCAACCCCGGTTCAACAGTCGGGGGCATCTGGAACCCTGGTTCAACAGTCGGTGGCATCTGGCGGTACCAAGAGCAGTGCTGCGGGAGCGGCGTCATGATCAATGGATGTCCGAGCCTTTACAATTGGCATCGGGACGTTCCCCAAAGCGCGCGTTTGCCGACGGTGATCGGGATTGCCGCGCTGCTGTTATGGGGCTGTGGCTTCGGAGCATGGGCGACCCTGGCACCCCTGGCAAGTGCTGTGGTTGCCTCCGGTTCGTTTGTTGCCACGGGACAGAACAAGCAGGTGCAGCACCTTGAGGGCGGCATTATTCGCGAGATGTTGGTCAAAGAAGGTGATGTGGTTGAAGCCAACCAGCCTTTGCTTCGGCTTGACGACACTGCCGCGCAGTCAAAGCTGCGACGCCTTGTCCTGCGCAAATACCGACTCTTAGCCGGATCGGCGCGCCTTAAAGCCGAAATTGATTCATCCGACAAAATGCAATTACCAGCAGCGCTCCTCGAGGACACAAGCGATCCCGTGGTGCAATCAATAGTTCAATCGCAACAAACCGAATTGACTGCGTGGCGAACTAGCCTTGTGGATCAAGAGGAGATCTTGAAAAGGGAAATTGCCGGACTTCAAGAGAGTGTAGGCGGTTATCAATCGCAGGTGAACTCGATCCGCACGCGGCTCGCGCTGTTCGACGAAGAATTGAAAGTCAAGAACGAACTTTTTGAAAAACAGATGGTCAGGAAACCAGAAGTTCTGGCTCTGCAGCGCTCCGAAGCCGGGCTTTCGGGCGAACTCGGCGAAACAATCGGTCGTATCGGCGATGCGAAAGAGCGTATTGCCCGAGCGGAGCAACAGATTGCGCAATTACGCTCGGCCGCAATACAGAAGGCGATCGAAGAACTGCACGGGATGGAATCCGACCTCGACGATTTAAGAGAGCAGATCATCGCCGCACAAGATGTCGTTGAACGGACCGAAGTGCGCGCGCCCGTGCGCGGTATCGTTGTTAAGCTCAATCAGTACACCCCCGGGGGCGTTGTCGCTCCGGGTGGCGTCATTCTCGAGCTGCTGCCGGTCAACGACGAACTTATCATTGAGGCGCGGGTCAAGCCCAGCGACATCACCCACGTCAACGAGGGGCAAAATGCTCTCGTCAAACTGACGGCTCTCAATCAGCGGCTAACGCCGATGATCGAGGGTAAAGTCATTTACGTCTCGGCTGACATCGTTTCCGATCTGAATGCGCGCCACGCCCCGGACTCGGACACCGTGACGCGGAATTCTTTTATCGTGCGTGTCCGGCTTGATCAGCGCGATGCGCATCTAAAGGTCGAGGATTTCCGCCCGACGCCGGGAATGCCGGCGGATATTTTCATTGAGACTGGCGATCGGACTTTCTTTAATTACATGATGCGGCCGGTAAGCGATAGCTTTGCGCGCGCATTCCGCGAACGATAATCCGACTCCGTGGCCTAGCCTAACGCACGCAGTTCACTGGCGCCGAGTCCGCGTTGTTCACTCTCGCGCCGGTTAAGGCCTGTGGGTGGTCGCTAGCAGGCCGCCCGAAGGCGGCCTCGATTAGTTCCTATTTCCCGAGGACTGCTCAGCGGCAGGGGCGACACCAGCAACGGCCATAATGGTCGTTCTCGGAAGAGGCGGCGGCCGAGAAATATGTGGGTGGTCGCGGCCAGAAGTGCGGTGCTCTCTGTGATCACCGGCGGCGGCAAGTGGGTCGAGATCACTACCCATGCCGATCCGCTCTACCAGCACCTCATTGTCACGGCCGAGCGTAAAACGCCCGACAACAGGGGGTATAGTAATATCCGCCAAAGTGAACCATCTGAGCTGTCGACCGACGCCGAGGCGATCGAATAATGAATTGCGACTTTCGCTACTGATTAGGCCGTCGTGGCCAAGGGGGACGCCGCACTATGGATGCGTTGATCGCAAGCATTATCGTAGCTCTTATGAGCGCAGTGGCATTTATCGTGGTCGCATTGATTACAGCGCGGGCTCGGATTGGCGTGCTGCCAGCGAGAGCAATCCGTGACTCGTCCAACCCATCTCACGTTGAGATCGATCTTTCGGAATCGGCCAAAAAATTTCGCGTTCTGGGCTGGGTTCTCGTGGTGATACTTTACCTAGTAGCCACCTTCTGTTTGCTGCAAGGTTTGAATGATCTTCGGATTGTCTTTCACTGGGAACAGTGGGAAGCCTATTTTGGCAGCATATTTCCGGACCGAGCTGAAATTGTCCTGTATTTCAGATTCTGGATAGCGGCAGGCATTGCTCTAATTTTTATAGCATATTGGGCACAAAGGCGTTTAAGACGTCGTTCTACGTGATAGCCGCAAATGTAGACCAGTCCGTGTCTCGTTGGCGTAGGCGGTCCACTGCGCGTCGGCCAGTTCACGTCTTGGCAGACCTAACTCTTCTCTTTTGCGCGAGCGCAGACCGGACCCGTGGCGGCTATTGTCGTCGCCCGCATCCGGCACCGACACGATCTTGATGCCGTCAACTCACGTATTCACATTTTCTGACCCAGTCGGCGCTGGTTCTGTCGGTAACTTGGCGCGAGCATGAGCAATGGTTGCGCCGAGATCCATCGGTCTTGCAGGAAGCCAAGAAACCGCGAATATGCAAGCCGACCGACCAACCCGGGGGATTTTGAATATGTCCCGAATTACCAAAGCTCTTGCGCTTATCGGCATTAGCCTGACTTTGTCTACCTGTGGTTACAACACCATTCCGACACTGCAAGAACAAGCTAAGGCACGCTGGTCGGACGTGCAAAATCAATACCAGCGCCGAGCCGATCTCATTCCCAATCTGGTAGCGACTGTGCAGGGCTATGCGGCACAAGAAAAGACCGTCCTTACAGCCGTGGTCGAGGCTCGCGCCAAAGCGACCCAAATAACGGTGAATGCGTCCGATCTCACGGATCCAGACAAGCTCAAAGCTTTTCAGGAAGCTCAGTCACAATTGTCGGGCGCGCTGGGCCGGTTATTGGCGGTAACGGAAAACTATCCTGACCTGAAATCCAACGCTAATTTTCTGGCGCTGCAATCACAACTCGAGGGGACCGAAAACCGAATTGCCGTGGCGCGACGCGACTACATCGACGCGGTGCGGGCTTACAACACAGCGCTGCGCACGTTTCCAACCGTTATCTGGGCGAAGACAGCATTCTCAGGCGAAAAGCCGATGGCAGAATTCACGGCGAATGAGGAGGCGCAAACGCCCCCGCAGGTGAAGTTCTGAGTGCAGTGCGGTGAGGATCGCGACGTCACCGCTGGCAACTCTTGCACTGTTCGTTGCCACCAGCATTGCCTTTGCCATCGATTTTCCGCCGCTAACCGGTCGGGTCGTGGATCAGGCCAATGTGCTAACAGCACAAAGCCGGGGCGGTTTGGAGTCCAAACTTAAGGACCTTGAGGATAAGTCGAGCATTCAACTTGTCGTCGCCACGGTGAAATCACTGCAGGGCACCGACATTGAGACCTATGCCAATGGTCTGTTCCGATTCTGGAAGATCGGTCAGGCACAGAAGAACAATGGTGTGCTGTTAGTTGTCGCACCTGCGGAGCACAAGGTCCGTATTGAAGTTGGCTATGGTCTGGAAGGCACGCTGACCGATGCCTTGTCGTCGGTCATCATTGCCAGCGCGATCATCCCGCGGTTCAAGACCGGAGACTTTTCCGGCGGCATTGAGCGTGGCGTCGATGGCATTATCAGCGTGCTCAGCGGCGATAATACAGATTGGCAAGCTAAGGTTGACGTTCGCCGCGAAGATGCGTCCGCCGATTTCAACAAGCTCTTTCCGGTGCTGTTGTTTCTGCTGGTGATCTTTGTCTGCTGGTATTTGATCCATAATGCCTCCGGTTCGCCGCCCGGCCGCGGGGTGAGGCGTCGCGGCATGGGACCAATCTTTGTCCCCTTTCCGGGCGGCTCTTGGAGTTCTGGCGGTGGCTTCGGAGGTGGATTTGGCGGCGGGTTCGGCGGCGGCTTTAGCGGTGGCGGTGGTTCGTCGGGTGGTGGCGGGGCGTCGGGGAGCTGGTGATGGAATTCACGAAAGCGGATCACGAGGCGGTTTCTGCTGCGATCCGCGACGCGGAGCAACGAACCTGTGGTCAAATCGTTTGCGTTCTCGCGCATTCGTCATCGGCCTATGCCCACGTTCCGGTGCTTTGGTCGAGTGTGCTGGCGCTGTTGACACCTTGGCCGCTGATTTATTTCACGCAATGGAGCGTCCAGCGGATTTTCCTGCTTCAGCTCGTCATCTTCATCATTGCCAGCCTGGCATTTTCCTGGATGCCGTTACGCCTGATCCTGGTGCCGCGCGCCGTGCAGCGCGCCCGGGCCCATCGTGCAGCGCTGGAACAATTCGTTGTGCGCGGCGTCAGCCGCACGCGCAATCGCAACGGCCTATTGATCTTTGTGTCGCTGGGGGAACGCTATGCCCGCATCATTGCCGATGAAGGCATTGCCCATAAAGTGAGCGGGCTGGAGTGGCAAGCGGCGATTGATGCTTTGACAGCGCACATGCGCGACGGCCATATCGCGACCGGATTTATTGCCGCAATCGAGCGTTGCGGGGCGGTGCTTGCGGCGCACGCGCCGCCGGACGATTCGGCCAAGGAGCTGCCGGACCGGCTGTATGTGATGTGAGCGGCGGCCGCGGCTCGGCCCCTTCGCTCGGCTTAAAGATCATCACGCTCGGTTTTTGCGGGCTTGTGCTCGATTCATGGGGCTAATCCATGATATGCACGTACAATAACAAAAATGGCTCGCGATGAATGACGAATGATGAAAGTAAAGGTGAATTTGGCGGGCAGGACGCGGCGGCGCCAAGCGGCGTTCAGCCGTCAGCGTCTAGTGATATTGTAGAAACTACAGCGCGATCGGATCTGATATGGGATGATGAGGCGCGCGGCCTCTGCATCCGCGTTTACCCGGACGGTTCTCGATTGTTCATTTTTGTCTACCGCATCAGCGATCGGCAGCGCTTCATTAGAATTGGCCGCTCGCCGCGGTGGTCACTCGAGGCGGCCCGTCTCAGGGTGAAGGAGTTCCGCTCGAGCATCGACCAGGGCTGTGACCCAGCCGACCAGAAGCGTGAAGACAGCGAGATTGCACCGGTCGAAGACCTTATGCGATACATCGCCGAAGAGCTGAAGTAAGAGATATCGACCGCAATCGCGACCAAATGGCTTCGTTTCGTAATTCGCGGTTGCCCAAATGAGCGCGTCGAATTCCTGGGGCGCACTGCTTTGTTCCGCACCAGCCAGCCAACTAACGCTCAATTTGTGGGGCTCAGGACCTTACGATCAAATTTTTCATTTAGTGGTCCGCTGGCCTCCGTTGCAGGCGGTAATCTCAGCTCCAGTGGCACGGTGTCGGATAATATCGTCCGTGTTGGATTTAATTTTAAACCCTGAAGGGCGATGAGTCCTTGAGCAGCAAGATGACCATCGACGCGGCGTGATTCGTTGCCCTTCAAAGTTAGATCCTCTTTGAGATTCAACCGCAGCACTTGCAGAGCTTTCGGCAGACCCGCCAACTGCTTCCGCATTCTCCAGACATAATCCATGCAGTCTTCGGCCGAGCCGACTTCGGCAACCATGATCTACAAAACTGGGTGAACAAAAATGATACTTGATCGCCGCAAACCGCAGGAGCGAATGCGCCGTTTCAAACCAAGGTTTTAGAAGCCCCAGTCTACTCGACCGGGGCTTTCTTAATTTAGGTCAATAGTGCTTCGCCGGTGGTGGGATTCGATCGTCGCGAACGATGCCAGCGCGCCGCCGGCAAAGACCAGCCTGTCGGCGGGTGGGTGCACGCAGCCCTGAGTGAGATTGCGCCCTTAGCGCGGAATGGATGCTACCAGCGGGTAGCAAGCCGAGGCTACGGAACCGTCGAGATTGTAGCACGACACGCACTTGCAGCCGGGCCCGGAATTGCACTGCGCAAGGCGCTTGTGCTTCAACACAATCCACGCATGATTATGCACATTCACTCCGACCGCGCAGGGTTCGGCCAAGGCCTGCGATGCGGAGTAAATAAGGCCCACGGTCAATGCGAGTGCTAAACACACAGAAAGTCGATGACGACGCATGAGTTCCTCTCCCCTTCTCAAGATGCCCTAGGAACGGCAATCAACAAGTCTCACACATACGAAGTCGCCGCACAAGGTTCCAAAAATCTTGTGAGCGGTATCATGATTGCGAGGCGTCTAATCCCAGAACTATGATTGGCTGCTTTCCGTTCACTCCGGGTGCCTCAAGGAGGGCCGTCATCCTTTGTGAAATCGGCGGCGGCAGTTTTTAATCCAGCACGTTTTCCGAGTTCCCCTCGGTGCCGACGCGCAGTTGGAGCGGCGTGTACCGTTCAGTGTCATGACACGGTCGCGCCGTTCTCACCTTGGTTTCGTTGGCTGAGTCTGGGCTCTCCATCACGCGAACTTTCGGGATGGGCTCAATCCCCGACGTAACCGTTCGAGTTCGCCCGGTGTTTTCTTGCGGCCCGCCAATCTGCCCAATTTCGCACTCGATCGCCTCAGCCGCTACGAAGCAACCCTGTGGCGCCAAGCCGCTCAAGTTCTCTATGCGCTCGAGGTCTTGGATCGCCGGGCGATTCGATCATTTCCCGATTTTCCGTCGCCCTACCGCTGGCTCGCAGCCGCCCTCGGCGATCAGCAGGGTGACCTATAACATTTCTGCTACAGTGGATGATTATTTTCCACCGAGGGCGAGTGCGCCATATTGCGGCCAACGTCGCAATAGCTGCGCGAATTTGTCGAATGTCATCTGCCCGCATTTAAACATCTGTCCCACGCAATTCAGCCGTGACGATAAGCTCCGATGAAGGCCTTGGGGACAGGGGATGGGCGACCACTGGGCGGCCGGGATTATGGGTCCGGGTTGGCGGGGACGCTCTTGGCACAACCATGATTAGCGATACGCAAAGTCTCAGTTACGTCGGATTGAAGCCGACGTGGAAGGGGAATCTCTGCCTGCTGCTTTTGGTCGTCATGATCGTTAGCGTCAGCATTTTTGCGCTCATTAGGGGCAACGTGACCGGGGTGAGCCTGGTTGCCAATGCGCAAGGGGGCAAGCAATTGGGGGTGTTGCGCATGTTAGTGCCCGCTGCAAGGTCGATTGTTTATCTCGTGAATCCGACCAATCCAAACTCGGAACGTAATGTAAGGAGCACCCAAGAGGTAGCGTTCGCTCTTGGACTGCAAATGCATATTCTAAATGCCAGTACTGAATCTGAAATTGACGCAGCATTTCAAGTGCACGCCGACGCGCTTGCGATCGCCCCGGATTCGTTCTTCATCGGCCGAAGTAATCAGCTGGTGGCTCTGGCAGCACGTCACTCAGTGCCCACGATATACCCGTTTCGCGAATTCACTGCAGCTGGTGGTCTGGTGAGCTATGGAGTCAGCCTGCCCGATTTATACCGTCAGATTAGAGTTTACACCGGAAAGATTCTCCAGGGCGCCAGGCCCGCCGACATGCCCGTCTTGCAGCCAACTAAGTTCGAATTAGTGATCAACCTCAAAACTGCCAAGGCGCTCAACCTTGTGATTCCGCCGGCCATGCTCGCCATTGCTGACGGGGTGATTGAATGAGCGCGCCGAATGTCCGCTTATAATGCTGTGGAGTGGCATTGGCTTCGTTTTGTAATTCGCGGTCGACGCTGCCCACATCCGCTACTTGCGGCAAACCCTAACTTTTCTTTTGGTGCCGCTTTCGTAGCCGCACGCCGGGGCCACCGCCGTTCTCGTCGATGAACTCGATCGAGCCTCCATCGAGTTTATTTGCAGCCAGGGCAATGGCCCTTTAGGCCCTCACCACTAACGTAGTGGTGGAATAGTGGGTTTGTAGCGGTCGGGATCTATATCGCGCTTTGTTTCTACTGAGTAGCGTACTGGGTACCATGAGTTAAATTCCAGATCGTACCTCCACCTCCAGCCGGGGACCGGCTTCATAGCCGAGCCCTTGGGTTCATCCTGTTCGCTTTTTTCGCGGGACGCCTCACTTTCTGCATTCAGGTCATCCAGTTGCTCGTTATCAGCATCGGCGGACTCATTTGTTTTGCACAATACCCATTGCCATCCCCGCGGTGGTTTCGGCGGCTTTAGGTCGCCATTGCTAGGTGGCGTTTCGTTAAAGTCCCGTGGGGGTGGCGGCAGCAATGTCGGATGTACCCCGCGTTCCAGCAGTGCTTGCCGGAATTCCTGGTCGGTCGAATATATCACCTCGTTCTCAGGTTCGATCGTTGGCACTTGTTTTTGCACCGCTTGGCGGAGCAGACCAACGAAATATGCGGCCTTCTTACCGGCCAGCATTTGGAGATAACCATCGACGCCATCTTTGCCTTTGCCGTCCGATCCGACTTGGTCAGCCGCTTGCACGATCCTCTCTATGAGATTGCCATTAATTCGGTTCGGCGTGCCTTTCTTACGTCCGCCGAGTTTTTTGTGGCCTTTCTTAAAAGTGTTCGGCCGTTGCGAATTATCGCGCCCGCGAGAACCCTTCATTTTTTACCTCGCTCCTGTGAGGCCGGCCGACGACGGGGCCGGCGAGTGTTACTAGGTGGCGAGTTATCTAACTAAAGGCATCAGGTCGCGAAATCATCACGCAAATTACAAGATAGGAATTAGAATGAGTTAGCTCGCCTTCTGCGCGCGCGCCGCAGGCCGGAAACTTCCAGTGCCGCCCTGACCGTCTCATAGGAGATGTGCGATGGATAGTCATCGTAGGTGCACCTTTCATCGCCGGCCTTAAATCGGCATATCTGCGGCAAAGGTATTCCACTGTAAGCGTTTCGCTCATGCATCCATCGCAGCGTCTCGTTGACTTTGAAGGTGAGCACCTTGAGCGGTGGCAGCCTCGCGACGATCGCGTCATATTCCTCTCGGGTGCGGTTGACCCTGCGCTCGTCCAGAACTGTGAAGATCAGATTGAGCGCGATCTCCTGGACCGCGGTGCAAAAACGTTGCTGTCTGTTCATTGATTTCACCCATCAATTTCAATTCTCGTGTAGTCAAACATTGAAGATGCAAAAAGAATTCCTCAACGAGAGGGCGGTCACACCCACGAGTAAGTAGTGTCGTATGACGAGGTCGTCAGTTTGTTGAAAGCGCCGGCTGCTGCATCGACTTGATCCTTGTACTTGCCGTTCGGCCATGCCTCGCATTCCTCAAGAAAATCTTGCACCCAATCGCCTGCAAGCAACCAGACATTACCGGCTTGTACTTGCGCTGCGAATGGTTCTGCGCGCACTTGCTTCGAACCAGTGACTCTGTCTGCGTAGACGCGTAAGCCGGCGAGATTGCGAATCGTGGCTTCGGCTGATTCCTTGCCGGCGGAACCTGGCTCTTGCTCGATCCAGAGGTCGAGGTTGGAGCGTCTTTCAGTATCCGCATCTGAGAAACTCTTTATGCGACGTTCGCGTTCAAAGGTCGACCAGCGCCCACGCGCGATATGCTCGATAACGAAGGTACCGTTATCGAGCTTGTGCATCAGCACGCCGGCGGTAAACGATGCAGCTTCTTTAGTGCCGCCGCCCTTGTCCCAGTACCGCACGGACGAGATGATCTTGGAGCGAATCAAGTGTGGTAGAATTGTTAGTTTTTCGATCGGCAGCTCGCCGCCGCCAACAATGATCGGGTTCTGCTGGTAAAGAGATTCCCAAGACGCCTGACGGAGCCGTTTACGCTGTTCCAGTAAAAAACTCTTCGGCTTGAGTTCTGGGAATAGCGCTCCTCCCTTGGACCGCCGGATATGTTTCCATATCGGAAGCCACCCTTGTGTCGTCAATTGCCAGTCGCTCATCCAGTGGTCCTCGTCTTCTTCTGCAAGCGCCGGATAGCGCAGCACACGCACCTCGCCACCCGACTGCTCCAACAAGCGGCCAAGCAGGTCGTCAACGTGCCAACGCGTCATAATGATCAACAGTCCAGCATCCTTCGATAAGCGGGTGCAAAAATCGTCGGTGAACCACTCCCAGGTCTTATCGCGGATCAACTTGGAATTGGCGTCGGCGCGACCTTTGAAAGGATCGTCGACGACGCCGAGATCGAGACCGAAGCCAGTGACTTGGCCGGAAACTGTAACGTTGCGAAATGTGCCACGGTGACCGGCGAATTCGATTAAATTGTTGTTGGCCGCCCAACCCTGTGTGCCGATTTGAAGAGGAAAGATCTTACCAAACGGTTCTGACGATACCGTGCGCTGCAGAGTTCTGTTCGCCCTGGTGCCGAGTTCGTCGCTATACGACGCGTAGATGATATTCCAATCAGGATTGGTGCCCGCAATCCAGGCGATAAAGTCGGATGCGGCCTCGGATTTTCCATGCTGCGGCGGGGCCTGGATCGCCAATATGGGACGTTTGCCCGCGATTAAGTCAGCGCGAAATTGCTGCAGTTCGCGCGCGACCTCGTCGTTCCACCACCCCCACTTCATGTTCGGCCGGCTGATGCGCCGGAACACGCTAAAGTCGTTCCTGGCCTGGTGATAGAGATCGCCAAAGAAGAGGTTTGCGTGGTCGCTCGTGTATTGGCGCGACCGCGCAGCGGCTCGATCGTCGGATTTTGGTTTGAGTTCTTGGGAAACAGCCATGGGCCGTCGCCTCCGATTCGGAGTACGTGAGCCCAGGTGTGATTGAATAATGGTGCGCTTCATCAAATGTTCCATAAGAATTTCAAAATGACTTCAATGCTTGTTGGATTGGCAAAATCCGCGGCGATGGCGGGGCCGTCCTGTCACTTCTGCGGCAACCCTAACCGCGAGTTCACAACGGTGTGATCAGCCTGGCGTCGCCAAAGCAGCTGCAGCGCGGTCGGTGAAATCTGTCGACGCTTCAGGACCAAAGCCCGGCGGGAGTCGACGTCGACCTGGCTTGAAAGGCAACCCAGCCCCTGTCGATTGCTTTCGGCTTGGGTTGAGCCGGGATCTCGCTCAAATTGGGTTCGTTTTGCAATTTCGTGCGTCGGCGGTGGCTGAAGCGCGACGAACTAACCCTTCTTCTGGTGCCGTTTTCGCAGCCGCACGCCCGGGCCACCGCCGTTCTCGTCGATGAGAAGGTTACCGCTTTTTGCGTGTCGAACGGGACAGTTCGTCACCTTTCACCGGTCGGCGCCCTCCGCCGGCCCGCCTTAAAATGCTAAGCGCCTCGGGAATGTTAGCGCGAGCGGCACGCTCCGCGATGTAGCTCTCGGTTCGCAGCGCTGAGACTTTTTCTGCGACTGCCATATTGATCAGCTGATTGAGAGCCACGCCCTCCGCCGCGGCCAACTTGCGCGCCTCTTCGAGCAGCGATGCTGGAGCCGCAGTGCAAAATTACTTTTCCTCATGGCTTCTGCTCCAATCGCCGCACGGCTTTGCGTCACAGAGAGGATTCATTTGAGAGACTTACGTCGGGTCCTAGGCAGCTCGCTTGACTCTATATGGACGGACGAGAAGGTCAGCCGGAATCTCCCATGCCTCGGCGATCTTGTGGATCATGTCGACTGTGAGGGGACGCCGGCGGGAGAGAATTTCCGATGCACGCGATCGGGAGTGCAATAGCTCGCCCAGTTCTGCCTGGGTGTGCCCGAGTTCATCGATCGCATAGTTAAGTACATCGATCGGATCAAAGCGTTTAGCGGTCTCGATGGGCCATCGCTTCGCTTCGTAGATCTCGACAAGTGCAAGAAGCACGTCAAGCCTATCGCCTTCTTCGGAGCCCTCGGGTACACCCCAGCAGGCCTCAATTTCAGCGAGCGCGGCTTTGTGATCTTTCTCGGTGCGGATCGGCCGGACTTCCATGCATCCTCTCCTCTAGTATTGCGATACGGTCAACGCATCGATGCGATCGTACTCGGCATGGGTGCCGATGAACTTGACGAAGGCCACCTGCCGGCGGAAATCGAACGCGACCACCACGCGATAGTTTCCTCCTGCAACTTCGAACCGGACACGCTCGCGGTTTAGCACCTTCGATTTTGGAGCGGCTCTCTGGACCTCATCCATTGAGCTCCAATGTGCGGCTCTTATGAGCCCGTACCAGCGCTCGAGTGCAACCCGTGTCTCCGGATGCCCGTTCCAAAACTCAATGAGCGTGTTGCGGGCAATGACCCTCATGGCGGTCTATATCATGTTCCCAAGCTGGGAACAAGCTTCACGCCGAGCGGCTGCACTTTCGTGGCGGGACCCGTCATTGTTGAGCGGCGCCCAGCCCTCCCCCGGGGCTTAGTCCTTCTTCTGATGCCGCTTTCGTAGTCGCACCCCGGGACCGCCGCCGTTCTCGTCGATGAATTTGGCCCTAACCAAATCCAGAAATCGACTCGCGTTAAAGTCAGGTTGTTATCTTCCAAAGGTCCCGAAACTGCAGAGCGACAACATCTTCGAATGGTGCGTTGCCGCATGGTAGTCCGATCGCGCTGGCGAACCGATTTACCCCTGCAAACGCAGCCTCAGAAATTGTCGCATCGTAGTACGGCAGGTCGCGCTCGACAGTTACTGCAATGAGTTCAGCCTCGGCTGGAGGAAACACGGCCCGACCCACCCGCGTCGCCAAATTGATATCGGCCTTAAGCGCGCACTGGGCGTCGACCACGGCACGTATGGCGTCGGCCACCATTCCTTCATCCCGCGCAATGACGCGATCGCTCGTGACCAGGACCGGCATCGTGTAATGAAAAGCAAAAGCCGGACCGAGGCCGCGGCGTACATCCAGAATGACCCTGCCAACGCCCTGCCGAACCGCATTTTCGGCGCCCATGGCATTTGCCCAGAAACCATCGAGTCGACCAGCAGCAAGCGCCTGTGCGGCCGCGATGCCAAAAGATACGCCAGGCGCATCTGCGTCCGGTACACCGACAATGCGGACATCGTCGCGCTCAAGATCAATTCCCGATTCAATCAGCATGCGTTTGAGACCTTGGTCGACCAGCGGCGCTGCCCCAATGGTACGCCCCTTGACGCAATTGATGTCGCCAGGCTGCACCGGAAGGTCGGCGCGCATGACCAGAAGCCAATACATGCCTTGAGCAAGCGCCGCGATGAGCTTTACTCCTCGCCATTTCGGGAAGGCCGGAAGAACGGCATGCGCGGGACCAGTAACGAATTCGATTTTATCGTCGCGCAATGCTTCAAAAGCCTTGTAGTTAGGAAAAATGAGCTCGTGCTTCATGTCGAGCCCGTGCTTGGCGAAGCAACCAAGTTCGATCGCCGCAATGGCCGGAAAGTAGGAATTTGAAACAAAATCCGGCACGGCTATTTTAGCCGGCTTCATGACGCTTCCACCAATGCTACCGGGGCTAGGGTACAAATCTTCACTTCGAAACAAAGCCGGGAACGTAAATGTCACTCGCAGTTACCGGCGCATTCAATTTGAACACGCTTTTGACAACATCGATTGTGCTATCGATACGGGTCGGATCAATCATCCCGAGAGGTTGTCCGGGTACCTCTGCGAGTTCTGCGACGGCCTTGGTCTCCCCTTCCGCAACATCGACTGCGATCTCTGGATGATACTTGTGCAGGATGTTACCGGCTTCCTGCGGGTTCGCGAATGCATCGCGCATGCCGTGGATTGTGGCGGCGACAAACCGTTTCACCAAGTCCGAGTTATTCGCGAATGTGGAATCGGTCGCAACGATGCCGTTGCCGTAAAAGTTTAGGCCGGCGTCCATGTAGGCAAAGCGCACCAATTTGGTGGGTGCGACCTGTTTCTGCAGTAACGGTTCGCCAACAACGAATTGGCCGACGCACGGCACTTTGTTCGTGGCGAGCAAGCTCGGCAGCGATTCGCTAGAGGCGACCACCCAGTTCACTTTGCTCGCGTCGATACCCTCGGCCTTGGCGTAGATCGGGAACATGTCGACGGTAGCGCCGCCTGGCGGATTTGCGATTGAGACCCCTTCAAGATCTTTCGGCTTATTGATTCCCGAATCGCCGCGGCAGAAAATTCCCTGCGGTGGCTTCGCATAAACAATCGCGGCGAGCTTCACCGGGATTTTGTCGTTGCCGCGCGCCAAGACCAAAGAACCGGCATCGGCAAATCCGAATGT
>Ga0193751_1001069_pt1 | contig 18317 bp, 21 predicted proteins | sample L1c2metaG_FD_143050 | JGI IMG/M metagenome (GOLD analysis project Ga0193751, IMG submission 143050) | Soil microbial communities from a riparian zone of the East river system, Colorado, United States - L1c2 | ecosystem: Environmental > Terrestrial > Soil > Riparian zone | place: USA: East River... | reverse complement strand
AGCTCCGCCTTCTCTGCCGCTGTGAAACCTCGACGAAATCGCTGATCCCTCGCTACACACTCCATCTTTTCCTTCCAAGATAAAGTGTTGCGTCGACCCGTTGAGACCACCACCCAAAGGAGACACGCAAACGCTATCAGCCTCTACGCTTGCACAGGGCGGAAGCGTCTTTTAAAGGATCGGGTGGATCGCTGATTTTCGCTACCTCGAAGAACGTTGTCGCTTGATTACTCAAAACAACAAGATCGAGCATCCGGAAATTGATACAATTCAAGCTCGGGATTCATCACTTGCGGACTCAGGTTGAGGCGCTGGACCATGCAACGAGTGCTGTATTTTGTTCAAGAGTACCCACAGATTTCCGAGACGTACATCAAAACTGAAATCGATCGGGTTAAGCGAAATTACACCGTCTCGATACTAGCCATGGACGCGGCAAATTTGTCGTACTCTGATCACGAACCGTTTGAGCTGTTGCAAAGAAGGGACGCCGCAACGCTTTCCGCCGCAGTCGAAAAATATCGGCCAGACATCATTCACGGACACTATTTCCATCTGGCTCCAGCCCTGGCATTTCTCGCGAAGCAGGCCGGGACGTTCTTCACCGTCCGCACTCACTCGTATGACATACTCCCTGTTGACAAACGCTACCCAGATACGGTGATCACCGCAGTCAAGGACCCGGTGTGTCGAGGTGTCCTGTGTTTTCCGTTCGCCGCCGACCATCTGGTCAAGGCCGGCGTGCCTGCCGCAAAGGTGGTGCCTTGCTGGCCCGTCGTGGACGTGGCGAAGTTTCGCGATCGCGGACCAAATGGGCCCGATATCATTAACGTCGGCGCTGCCTTGCCGAAGAAAGAAATGAATTTGTTCGTCGATTTGGCCAAGCAAGTTCCGACCGCAAAATTCAATCTGTACATGATGGGCTATCAGGCAACGAATATTACGACTTATGCGCAGGAGACGGGCAGTCCGGTAGTCGTGGTCCCACCTGTCCAGCCCTCGGACATGCCCGCCGAATACAAAAAACATCGGTGGCTGGTGTACACGGCTTCAAAGCAATTGGGGACCGTAGGGTGGCCCTTGAGCGTAGCGGAAGCCCAGGCAAGCGGGGTGGGCGTGCTCGTTCAGAACACCCGCTCTGATCTTGCGGAGTACGTTGGTCCTGGCGGCCACGTTTTCGACACGATCGAGGATGCGCGCCGCATCATTTCTCAACCATTTTCAGAGGAAAGGCGCGAGGCTGGGTTTCTGCATGCCGAAAAGTCCGACATTGATGGGCACATCGGCCTGCTCTATCAGTTATGGTCCTGAACGTTCGTAGTGGAGCGGATGTCCGGTTATGGCCCATCACGGAAGTCGGGCGACGTCCGTTGTGAGTCCGTTATTGGGGGCTGAACGGACGTAACGCAGACGTCTGATTTCGGTCGCGATTGACCCATTGCGGAACTCAGGCCACCCGATTTGTTGTGATGCACAACACGGACTTCACGTTACAATGTAAGCTGTGATCCTCAGCTTGGGGCGACCATGAGGCGGCGGGAATTCATCGCACTATTGGGTGGCGCCGCAACAGCGTGGCCGCGCGCGGCGCGCGGGCAACAGCCCGCGCAGATGCGGCGGATCGGTGTGCTTATGAACCGGACCGCTGACGATCCACGCGGCCAAACGGGCGTCGCGGCATTTAAACAAGCCCTGGAACAATTGGGCTGGAGTGATGGCCACAATGCACGCATCGACGTCGGATGGGGTGCGAATAACCCCGATCTCGAACGCAGATTCGCATCGGAACTGATGGCGCCCACACCAGACGTGCTTCTGGCCAGTGGCACGCTGAGCGTGGCGGCATTGCAAAATATCTCCCGGACCTTACCGATTGTGTTCGTGGGCGTGTCCGATCCGGTCGGCGCGGGCTTCGTCGACAACCTTGCGCGGCCAAGTGGCAACGCGACCGGCTTCATGTTGTTCGAGTACAGTCTGAGCGGGAAATGGTTGGAACTGCTCAAGCAAATTGTGCCGTCGCTAAGGCAGGCGGCAGTTCTTCGCGATGCTGCTAATCCTGCCGGAGTGGCTCAGTTTGGCGCCATCCGCGCCACGGCGTCGTCGCTTGGAGTGGACGTTAGCCCAATCAATATTCGCGACGCGGGGGAAATTGAACGCGGCATCGCCGAGTTCGCCCGTTCCGGAAATCGCGGCTTGGTCGTAACGCCGAGTGCATCGGAGAGAGAGCATGGTGATCTGATTATCGCACTGGCGGCCCGATATAAGCTTCCCGCAGTCTACGGTTTTGGTTTCCACGTCGCGAGCGGTGGCTTGATTTCTTATGGGCCAGATTTGCTCGCGCAATTCCGCAGTGCGGCTGGTTATATCGATCGTATCCTCAAAGGCGAGAAGCCGGTCGATCTTCCAGTGCAAGCACCGACCAAATTCGAGCTGGCCATCAACATGAAGACGGCGAAGGCGCTTGGTCTGACGATTCCGTCTTCACTGCTGGCAAGCGCCGACGAGGTGATCGAATAGCTAAATTTTACTGCGGCGCACTTAGTCCGGAAATGGCCCGAATGCGAAGTGCGGGAACGTCCGCTTTGGTGCTGCTCTTAGGGTATAAGCAGACGTGAGGCGGACATCGGATTTCGTCTGCCCATGACCCTAACCGGGCATGCGCGGATCAGATCATTTGCGATCATCGGGCTGGCCGCGTACCGAGCAACAGACATCCCACAACTAAGTTGGGGACTTCAACGAACCATCAGGAATCCGCGCGTCTCCTGGTGGAAATCGTCGTAAAATTCATATCGGCCCGGCGACAGAGGTCGCACGTTTACTACTCCTGTGCTGCCAGCAGCAATAACCTTTTCGACCCGCAGCGATACACTTTCAAATTCCATCGGTGCCGCATCGAGGTTTTTTACGCTTATTGCCAGGGACGTGTTAGCTGGTGCATGGATCTCGGCTGGCTGAAACTGGTGGTTTTTGACGGAAATCGAAACTGTTGCTTGCTGAGCGAACGAGGGGCCGCTTTGGAGCAAGATCGCCATTGCTAGCAGCACGCGCATAATGGGCCTAGCACGTACGAAAATCGCTTTCGTGCTCGCTCCGGCAGAGGTTTTCTTGCGCGGTAAGATTTTATGATTGGACAGCCACATTTTACACCCAAGGCTCCTTCACTCGCCTCGGCCTCCTTAAGTCAGAATTCAAACTCAAACAGCAAGCGGGCGCGCATGCGCGAAAAATCCGTCAGATCGAGATTTGCGGGTGTGGCGCCGACCTCGTGGCCGGCGATCTGCGCTTCAAAGGCGGCGCTCACCAACACCTTAGGGGCGATCTGCCAATAAACCGTTGGGCCAAGATAAACGGCATCGCCGGTGAAGGTCTTGAAGGCCAGTCCCTCATAATGTTGCAGATACCAGAGATCGGCTCCGATGACGACTTTGGGGACGATTTGATAGGCCAGTGCTGCCGACACGCCCCAGGTAGATTCCTTCTCCCATACCCCGAGATCAGCGCGCGTCGTTTCTGGCTCGTAGAGAAGATTTGAGCCGAAGAACAGACGGTTCTTGATAAGCTCGATATCTGCTTCAAGCCGCATTTCGAGACCATAATTTATGACCTTAGCCCCGCTGGTCTCGTCGCGGCTATGAAATTCCGGCTCGATCGAGCCCGTAACGGCGAGCGACGAAGCACCCCTATCGATAATGATCGGTCGCAAAGCGGCCTCAAATCCGTTAATGACCGCCAAGTTGCGGTTATCGAGACCAGGCACGTTTTGTATGTTGTAATACGACACGGTCGGTCCAAGTTCGATCTGCAAATACTGGGTCGGTGTGAACTCATATTCGAGTTCGGTTTCAGTCGCAGCGTAGCGTCCGCTGCGCTTGCCGAAATCCGCTCTGGTCTCCGGCTCGAATGCCTTCTCACCTTCCGCGTCGATCGACAAGCCGATCGTGAAACTGCCGAAAATGTATTTGGTCTCGAGTTCATGGAATGCACTGTCTTGCGCTTTCACGTCCGCAGCGCCGCAACAGATCACCGCTGTCGCCCCGATCCAGATCGGCAACCATCGCATCGGTATCCAATTCCTGAGCAACATTGCCGAACCTCACGCCCGAAAATGAACGTACATCGGCGAAGACCGTGTCACAAGAAAAATGCAAGTATTCACAATAGTTTAGATTGGCTCTAAATCAATGTTCGTTGGAGCATTTCTAATCTTCCTTCTACCCGTCTTCCGGCGACGTGAAGGATATGCATGGCGACCGAGCGACAGTCGTATGTTCGGTGCTCGTCAGTGAGGCGCGCCGAGATGGCGCTGTTAGGTTGGCGGTTCAATCCACGTGATCGACGATGAAATCGCCTGAACGATGCGATGTCGCCTTGTGGGCCCTGAACCGACTTGCTGCGATGTCCAGTATTCGGTCGGTATCAGGAGCAAAGCGGACGTGACGCGGACATCGCCCGAAGACCGACTTTGACCCACAGCGGACATTCGCCACCGTCAGTTGATGCATTGCGAAAGGCTTATTCACCTTTGATGTTGCGTGCCCCCTATGCACCGGCATCCGGCCTTCGATACGTACCAAGAATCTTATCCCAGAAGAAGTGAATTACAGCAAAATTGGTATTCGCGTGACGGTGATGAACAAAGTGCAGCTCCTGCTTGCGTCTGAACCACGCGAACCTTTGAAGCCGCGATCCCTCTACGTGATATTCTTTGTCGAAAAAGACGTGCGCGTAAAACGACGCCGCACTCGCGATTACCATCACCACAAAAAGGCTTAGCGGTAATAAGAAATAAGCGCACCCTACGACCAGAAATACAGGAATAAGGAAGTAGGGCGTAGTGTTGCCTTCGTCACCGAGGTACCTTCGAGAGATAAGATGAGCGTCGGAATAATGGGTGTGATGGAAGTTGATGTGGTCGCGAAAAATCTTACCGCCCATTGGATGGTGGGCGACCTTATAATGAATCAACGTCTGCCCAAATGACATGACCAAATGCGTAGCGGCAGCAGTCACAAGAAATAGCGAAAGCTTTAGAATGAGCGGTGATACCGTCTGGAGCATGAGCTGCTTCCTTCGGCTTAAGGAACCAATTTAGTACGATAGCCCCGGTCGTGTCAGATCGATTGTAGTCGATCACGAGGCCCTCCAAAGGCTCGTCACGCCAGCGGCCATTGCCGGGGTACCTCGTAGCTGTTTTTCCGCAGTGGCGCTGGCGGGTAATACGGCCGACGCTACAAAAAGCCGCGTGCCAATAACGCGCACGAGGGTGCGTCTTTGCTTTGCCGCGATTGAGCGCGATTACCCGCGAAGAAGTGGACTCTCAGGGAAAGCGGAGCCGCGGGGTAGCTTAGTCATGGACAGCAAGGCTTGGAACAAGGCCGAGCGTCGGCGAGTAGACAAATTTCGAGAGATTATGCGGCTAGTGTCGACGACTCTCGGCCCGGATGCCGATCTCGAACAAGAAACCAAGCACGCGATAGAACAATGGGAGGAAACGGTAGAAATGGACATTGATCCGCTCGCGCCCACGAACGCGCTGCAAGCCCTCTTACGCGAATATCACAATATCTGCGATGAGATTCTAAAAATCGAGGACGAGCAAATCGGTCGTCGTGACGAACACGCAAAGCGGAAAAAGTCGGGCGACCGCCCCCGCTAAGACGGTCGCCGGTGTGCCGCGTCCAAAAGAGAAAACACGCGGCAGTTATCGCCAGCAAAACGGTTGCGACATTAGCTTCGGATTGAAATTGCCATAATCAAGCCCGGACGATGCTCAGCGGCCAAGCTGCTCACGGCGCCGTTCGTTATTCCTGGTCCAATGAGTCCCGATCATCGCGGTCACCTCGTATGCGCTCAACGGAGAGGAGAAGATCGCAAAGGCGGCGGGGTGCGATGACTATGTGCCGAAGCCCTACAGCCCGCGCGAGCTCTTGGCGAAAATTCGTCAGCATCTATCCTAGACCGCCGATTATTTGCTGCAGCGCATGAGTCTGCTTATGGCCCAAATGCGAAGTGCCGCGACGTCCGACTTGAGTCCGTTATTGGGGGTAAAGCGGACGCGATGCGGACACTGTTAAATGTCTGTCCTTGACCGATGCTGTTGATAAAGTCGACGATTGGGCGGGCGGTGCTTTAATTGGGACTGTTGTCGGTCGTTTGCTTGTCGCTTCCGTTGGGAAGCGACTTACAGCTGACGCTCAACGTCACTAGCGCTCAAGCAGAGTACGCGGCTGCCATGCTCGGCGGTGGCCGCCAGAGACGGTTGGCAAGGGTCTTGAGGTTTTGGACGATGGCGGCGAGGTGGAACTCGTCGCGAGCACCGCAGAGGCCCCGCAGGCGCATGCGCTCGAAGCGATGCTGAATCTTCAAGTGGGCAAAGCGCATCTCCACTTTCTTGCGCTCATTGCTCGATCGCTCAAATTCAGGCGTGCCGGTTAGTGAGCGGGCATGGTCGCGCGCTTCTTCGTTGATGTCGCGCGCGATCTTCCTGAACGGCGCGCGCGTGCATCGCGCCTTGAGCTCACAGGCTCTGCAATCTCCGGGCTGTGATAAATAGTTCCTGACACGACCATCATGGACCGTTCCCGAGGTCCTCAGAGGATGACCGTTCGGACAGATGTAGACATTGCACTCGGCGTCGTATGTGAAGGCGGCACGAGGGAACATGCCATCAGTTCGCTCGTATCGTTCCCACACCGGAATATGCGGCGTGATGTTCTTGCCCAAGAGCCAGGCCAACACCTTGCCCGTTCCATAGGCGGTATCGGCCGTGAGCCGTTTAGGTTTCAAACCGAATGTCTTTTCGGTCCGATCGATCATGATCCTCGTCGTTGCCACCTCGTCATAAGTGCGTGCCGGTGTGGCTTCAACGTCGACAATCACGGCATGCCCGGTGTCGATCATGTAGTTGAGGCCATAGCCAAACTGCACGCGCTTGTTGGCTTTCGCTGTCCAAGCCGAACACGGATCCACCGGCGAGATCACTTTCGGCGGCTTGCGATCGGCGTCGGGATCGTCGTCATCGAGCGCGGTGAGGAACTCAGCAACCGCGCGGGTCTGACGTTCCGGCGCTGACCAGTCGATCTCATCGGGTGCCTTGCCGTGATAGCGGCTGGCATCTGCCTCTATAACGCTGGCGTCGACCGTAAAGCCTTCACCCTTGATCAGGCCAGCGTCCATGCAGGCGCGCACCACGGCCTCGAACACATGGCGCAAGATGTCGCTGTCACGGAAGCGACCGTGGCGATTGACTGAGAACGTCGAGTGATCAGGCACTTGGTCATCAAGATCGAGGCGACAAAACCAGCGATAAGCCAGGTGCAGTTCGACCTCCTCGCACAGCCGTCGCTCAGAGCGAATACCGTAGCAGTAGCCCACGATCAGCATCCGGATCATCAGCTCGGGGTCAATCGAAGGCCGGCCAATGTCGCTGTAAAAGGGCGCCAGCGTCTCATGCAGGTCCGCCACGACCCGCGTTACTTCGGGATTGATCCGGCGTAACAGATGGCATGCCGGAACACGCCGTTCGAGATTGAAGAGGTAAAACAGCTGGCTCTGATCGCCGCCTTGCCGACCCATCATGACCCGCCTCCGCTGCCAAACGAATCAAGCGAAAGAGAATCATGGCACGCCGATAATCACGAGCTCTTTTTCAACATCATCGACCCAACTCGGAAGTGGAGTGTGCATCACAGCAGTCGAGGACGATTGTCTGGCCAGTTACTCGATCACCTTGTCGGCATAGCCGTGCGCCATCGTGATGGCCGGGTTACGCGACGCTTTGCCCTTTGGAAGATAAAGCCAAGCGCCAAGTTCCACGTTGCCATCAGCCGTGAACCTGACTTCACTGCGGGTCGTCATTAGGACTACCTCTTTACCTGTCTGCGGTTTGCCGCTCGAGGTCGCGGAAGGTGGTTATTCAGCTGCACCGACAAGGACGCGCTTAAGTGCTGCGTCTAGCCCGCGTGAGACAATGGAAACCTGCTCATCGTCGAGCTGGCCGAATGTGGAAGATGGCTGGTCGTATTCGAAGACACCATGTCCGTTATCATCCTCGTAGAGCACGACCCGGATTGGCGCATAAAGCGCCGCCGGAAGTCGATGTCTCGTCATAAGCGAAGCCGTAATTGGGTTGCCGATGTCATATTGCAGCGCCTTCCGCGGCCGACCCGCTATTTGCAACAGCGCGCCATGATCACGAGTAAGGAAAATCGATAATTCCGGGCCGTTCTCCTTTATGGAATTCGCTCGCTCGACGTCTCCATTTGCCAAGAGCTCCAAAACCGTAGGGTCTAGCTGCGGCACGGTTCTTTCGAGCGCCGCACGTACATCTACGAATGATTTCGAAGACTGGATCGTTATGTGCTCGATTGGCACAGTGCGTTTCGCGATTGTCGGCATGATTTCGAGACCTTTTGACATCCGTCGTTTTTCGTTGGTCGCGCCTCACCGCACGGAGCCTTAGGCATGTTTGCATTCATGATGCTTTGGCCGCATTGGCACTGCCCCAAAGCGATCCCGGATTGACGCGATTGGGATAGAGCTCCAACATCCTGTCGTAGAGTTCGCGCGCCGTCCTCGTTGACTCGTCCAGACGGATAAAGTCACGGATGTATTTCCGCGTCTCTTCGATGTTCTTGGGATCGTCATCGTTCTCAGGCACCTTATGCCCGGCAATGACCGCCAGAGGTTTCAGTGCCTCGATCTTGTCAAGCGCAGCGATCCACTCGAGTCGCGTTTGTTTATTCGACTCGACAAGGTAGGGATGAACGCCGTTGTAAACCGCGTCTCCGGCCACGACCAAATCAATAGAAGGGATATACAAGCTTGTCGTGTCGGCGGTATCAGTATGGCCGACCTCCTCAACTACGAGCTTCTTTCCTTCCAGTTCGAACTCGCTGCCTTGAAGCACCTCCGCCGCAACGAGACCTTCTGGGATCTGGCCCGGGAAGCGCACCTCCCAGAAGTTCTTCACAAACTGCGGCGCGATCTGTTCATGCATCGCCTTCACCACCTTGGCGGTGGCGATTGCTCTTGCGTTCGGGAAGTGATCTAGCAGCAACTTAAGGCCAAAGTAATGGTCGCCGTGGGCGTGCGTGATATAGATCGTGATCAGGTTTTTGCCGCTCGCGACGACCCAATCGAGCAGGTCCTTCGCGTGTTCCGCGGTGAGAAAGGTATCGACCAGCACCGCATCGCGACGTCCGAAGATGAGCGTTACCGTGTTGGACACCCATGCAAGATGTTCTTTGCCCGGCGGCAGGCCCTGCGTGGAACTCGCGCGCTTTTTTGTTAGCAATTTCCACTGCAGAGGTGAGGTCTCGGATTTGACCTCGGTCATGTCCGTCATTTTCGTGCGTATTCCAGGAAAAGTTTGGTGTGCGCCACGAAGAGCTCAGGATACTGGAAGAGCGCGCCATGGCCGGAGTCCGGATACACAATCAGTTGTGCATTCGGGATGCGCTGCGAAAGCGTGAACGCGTTGATTGTGGGCACCATGATGTCGTCATTGCCATTCACCACCAGCGTCGGCTGCTTGATCGTCGACGAAGGTGGAACAGCATCCTTGCGCTGATGACGCCGCTCCCAAAATGCCCTTCCAGCGGCCTGACTTGCTTCCGAAGGCGAGAAGAAGAGAAATAGAAAATCCTCGCAGACCGGCACGGGATTGCCCGCCACTTCCGAAACACGCGGATTCTTCCGCGGTTCGCCGTTACGCGGTCCTGTCCCGGCGAGCACGAGGCGCCTAACGAGATGGGGATGGCGGAGCACGAAGCTCTGCGCAACGTAGCCTCCGATAGAGAAGCCGAGCACATCGACCTGAGGTAATCCCAAGGCATTGACGAATGCAGCGAGGTGATCGCCCATCGCGTCGATGGTGTTCGGCGTTTCGCCGCTCGAACTGGCGACACCCGCATTGTTGAAGAGGATTACGGGACGCCCCTGCGCAAGCCCGTCCGTCACGAGCGGATCCCAGTTGTCAAGGCCGCCGCGGAAGTGTTGAAGGAAGACGAGCGGCGTTCCGCTTTCCGAGCCGAAGCGCCTGTATGCGTAGCGGATTCCGTCGGCCTCGACGAAGCAGATTGGAGCCGTGACGTGGGTGTCTTTCGTCATATTTATTTCCATGGCTACCCCGGACGCGTCAGCCCGCTGCTTGGCCGTCGAGCCAACGGCAGATGTTCGCGACCGTATCCTGGTAGAAGCGAGCGTAAAGGCCGCGAGAGACGTAGCCGATATGCGGCGTTGCCAGCAGGTTCGGCAGCGCGCGGAGCGGATGGTCGAGCGGCAACGGCTCCTGGTCGAAGACATCGATGGCTGCGCCAGCGATCTTTTTGTCTTTAAGCGCCGCAACGAGATCGGCTTCGACGACGATCGATCCCCGCGAGGTATTTATCAGGCGCGCCGTCGGCTTCATGAGCCTTAGTTCCGCCGCACCGACGAGGCCTCGCGTCCTGCCGCTGAGCACCAGATGGATGGAGACGACATCCGCCTCCTGGAACAGCTCGTCCTTTGTGACTAGTGCGGCGCCCGCTTCAGCCGCGCGCTCAGTCGTGAGATTCTGGCTCCAGGCGATCACCCGCATACCGAAGGCGCTGCCGATCTGTGCCACCGCACCGCCGACGTTGCCGAGACCCACGACGCCGAGCGTCCGTCCGGCCATGTCATCACCAATCGACTGCTGCCATCCGCCGCCGCGCAGCGACGTGTTCTCGGCGACGAGATTGCGGGCGCTGCTCAGGATGAGGGCCCAGGTCAGTTCGATCGTTGGCGCCGAGGTGTATCCCGTGTGAACGACTTGCACGCCCCGCTCTTCTGCGGCCTTGAGATCGATCGAGGCATTCCGGGTCGCCGTCGAGGCGATCAAGCGGAGCTTGGGCAAGCGCTCGATGATGGTACGCGTCATCGGCGTGCGCTCCCGCATCACGCAGACGATGTCGAATGGCTGCAGGCGCTCGACGACGGCATCGGAGTCCGCGAGATGGTCGTTAAATACTGTGACAGTCACCCGCGCATCCAGCACCGACCAGTCCGCGAGCGAAAGAGCGACGTGCTGGTAGTCGTCCAGCACGGCGATTCTGAAGCGCTCCTGCTTGGAAGACATCGCGTGCCTCCGGAGAGGTGTCTTCCGCTCTCTACCAGGCCCACTGAGCAGCTTCCCAGTGGTATGCCGGGTCGCGTCGGACGACATGTCCGAGAGCTGGGAACGGAAAATGATAGGCCATGACCATGATCCGATCGGTCGCGACGCGGTCCAGGATGGCCTTGCGCGACTTGATCGCCTGTGCGGGGTCGTAGTCGAACACGGGCGTCCAGTCGGGGTGCTGCAGACTCGTCACTGGGTTATGGACGGTGTCTGCCATATGCATGAACTGCTCCGTGCCCGACGTGAACAAGATTGTGGCATGGGACGGCGAATGTCCGAGCGACGCGACATAGTGCACGCCGCTTGTGATTTCGCCGCCTTGCTTCACGAACCGGGATCGCTCGGCGACCGGTGGCAAGTTCTCTCGAGCCGCGGCAATCGTGGCCTTCTTGAACGCATCGGGCATCGGCGAACTGTTGACCTCGCTTTCGTAACGGCTGCCGGTCCAGTAGTTCCACTCCGTATCAACAAAGACGAACTGAGCCTTCGGAAACGTGAGCGCGCCCGTTTTCGTCACCAGGCCGCCGATATGATCCAGGTGACCGTGCGACGTCACGACCAGATCTATGCTCTCTGGAGTGATTCCGGCCCGGTGCAGGTTCGCCTCGAGCCGGGGAAAGCTGCCGAAGGATGGGCCGAGTTTCTCACCAAAGCCGGTGTCGACAAGGATACGCTCCCGTCCCGTGTCGACCACCAACACGTTGTTCTGGATTTGGATCACCGGCTGCATGAAGTTTGCCTTCAACACCGGAGCGAGTTCAGCTTCAGAGGCGTTCATGGCGAGGATCGGCCCGACGGAATCTGCCCATAGCCATCCGAGATCACGGTCGCCTGGAAGTCGCCGATCTTGAAGCGATAGAAGCCATCGCCGTTTAGGGGTTCCGCGCCGCGGGCATCCTCCGCCTGGGCCGAGGCGGGGGTGAGCAACGGCGTTGCCGTTGCGGCGACAGCCAGACCGGCGCCGGCACGAAATATACTGCGACGGGTTAGGATCGTCGGGGACTTAATCATGTCTATCTCCCTGTGGGAACGCCGTGCTTGGAAATTTGAAAGGGCTTTCATTGCTCATTTTCGTTGTATCTGTTCGACCGGTGTTTCTCGCTGGCTCACGCCGTTCAACGGGGCGCGGCGTAAAGGTAGCTGCCAGACAAATCGACGAAGCCGGCCTGCTGCAGATCGGGGAAAGCGGCTTTTAGGTTCTCGCTGTAGGTTTTCGCGTCGGCGGAAGCCGCATGGATCTCCTTAGCGCGCTTGACGTAGGCCATCGTGCTGTCAATCGCGGAGCGGCCGACGGGCGTGTCATGCCCAATGATGATCGTGTCGTAGCCTTGAAGCGCCTTGAGCGACTCGAGAACGATCATCCAGTGATCGAAATGATTCGCACCAGTGAAGGCGTGTTGGTTTGGTGAAAATACCAGGTCGAACGCCATCAACACTTTTTGGTCAGGCAGTAGAGCGGCGAGTTGCAAATCCGATTCGCCATCGACGAACCGTTTGAAGTCATAGGTGACGCCGTCGATCCGTTGCAGACCTTCGGTGATTGTCACCGTCGGCACGGTGACCTTCGTCGCGACCTTGTCGCCGTAAGTCCGGCGGAGGCCATCGAGCCTCGCTGGGCCTCTGGCGCGGACCTGGTCAGCGATCCCGTCCAGGGCGAACACGCGGGCGTCGGGGAAACGCTCGGTCAGAACCTGAAGACCGGACCAGTGATCGGTATGCGCATCGGAGAGAATGATCCGATCGACGGGCTTGCCGAGCGTCTGCACGTATGACGCAACCTCGTCGGCATAGGGTAGCAGGAGCTGACCATCGAAGATGACGACCGCCGTTGGCCCTTCGATCATCTGCGTATTGACCTGAAAGCCGTCGGCGGGGCTCAGGTAGGAATGAATTTTGACGGGTCCGAATTGGCTTACGAGGATGGCCCCCATGCGACCCGGCGCCGAGCGTCCTTGGTCCCGGGCACACCACTGTTCTGCGCCAGTTCAGGGTTCGGTTCGGCGGCAGCCGACAGGCGCAAGCCGAGGAATGGGAGCAGCGCGCCCGCAGCGAGTCGGAGAACCCGAGAACGGGAAAGAGCGGCTTGCGCCAAGCTCTGAAAACCGGAGTTACTTGACAGCAAGGCGCCGGTGATCAGTGCCGTGCTCTTTATTTCCGTGGCGCTCATGTTTCGTCTCCCGAATGCGGTTCCGTCCGGCCCGTGAGGTGGGAAGAAAGCTGCGCCGTCAGTTCACGCTCGCGGGACTGCGTTGGCGCGCTGCGCCTCACCCCGGCCAAAGGAGAAATTCTCGCCGGGAGCTTCGTAGAGCGTGATCATCAGGTCATCCGGCGACACGGAGGCCGCCGCGGCGACGCGGTTATTGACGTCTTTCAAGAGTGCGAGCCGCGTCTCCTTCGACCGCCCTTCGATGAAAGTGAGATCGAGGATAATCAGGTCCTCGGTATAATGCATGCCAACGAAAGACGGTGTGTGGAGAAAGCGTTTCTTCGGAAATTCAAAGATAAGTTGGTAGAAGTCTTCGGGCGGCACGCGAAGCGTGTTCATCAGGGCCGCTTGGATAGCGCCGGACACTTTAGCGATCCGGGTCTCGTCGTAACGGCCTTCGACAACGTGGATTTTGGCGAGCGGCATGGGATGATCTCCTTTGCTATGCGATGGCAGATGGTCAGCGCAGCACTTCGATAGCCAGTGAGATACCTTTCCGAAGCGCAAATAATTTCAGGCGCGCGCCGGCACGGCCGTGCCTATTCCCCGCGCCGACGGCTTTCGCACCGTCAGAACAAGTGCCGCCGCGATGAGGCAGAGCGCACCGGCGACGAAGAAGGCCGGGAGATAAGTCGAATATTCCGTACGTACCAGACCGGCGCCGAACGCCGCACTGGCAGCACCGATCTGGTGGCCGGCGAACACCCACCCGAACACCATGCCGGCCTTCTCCGGGCCGAAGCGGTCGGCCGTCAGTTTGACGGTCGGCGGTACGGTGGCGATCCAATCGAGACCGTAGAACACGGCGAACAGTGAAAGGCCGTAGAACGTGAAATCGGTGAAGGGCAGGTAGAGCAGCGAAAGGCCGCGCAACCCGTAATACCAGAACAACAGCCAGCGATTGTCGAAGCGGTCGGAAAGCCAGCCCGAACCGATGGTGCCGAAGAAATCGAAGAAACCCATCATCGCGAGCACGCTCGCTGCGGTCACCGCCGCCAAACCGTAGTCGTGGCACAGCGTGATGAAGTGGGTCTGGATCAGGCCGTTGGTGCTGCAGCCGCAGACGAAGAACGTGCCGAACAGCACCCAGAAGATCGGGGCGCGCGCCGCATCCTTGAGCACAATGATGGGCGCCACCAGTAAGGAGATGAGCCCCACTCCTTCGGCCGGCCGCGGCGAGATCTTGCTCTCGCCATAGAGCGGCAGATTGAGGTCGCTCGGCCGGTCGTGCATCAATAGCGACGCGACAAGCGCGACAAAGGCCAACATGCCGGCGACGAAAATGAGCGCCGCGCGCCAGCCGAAGCGGGTGGTGAGTTCGGCGATCAAAGGCAGAAATACGAGCTGACCGGTCGCACTACTCGCCGCCAGCATGCCGATGACGACGCCGCGGCGATGGTTGAACCAGCGGGTCGCCACCGTCGCCGCCAGAACCATCGCGGTCAGCCCGGTGCCGACGCCGACCACGATGCCCCACAACAAAATGAGCTGCCACACTTGCGTCATCGCCAATGACGCAAGCAGCCCTCCCGCGATCAGCGCCATTGCGAACATGATGACGCGGCGCACGCCAAAGCGGTTCATGAAGGCTGCCGCGAACGGACCGAACAATCCGAACAGCATGATGCGGATCGCCAGCGCCGAAGAAATCTGCGCGTTGTCCCAGCCGAATTCTTTCTCAAGCGGCACGATCAGGACGCCGGGCATGCCCATGGCCGCGGCGGTAACCAGCAGGGTGAGGAAAGTCACTCCGACCACGACCCATCCATAATGGACGTTGCGGCGGGCAAGTGTCGCGGCGAGCGCAATGCTGGGGGTCATGACGGCCTACGCGGTCCCGTCGTCACTTACATGACGATCATCATTTATCTTGCATATCAATGACGATCGTCATATAACTTGTCAAGCGTCGCCGTTCGGACGCATAGCTGAGGTGCGTCATGAGAGTGAGCCGGCAGAAGGCCGCCGAGAACCGTGAACGCATCATCGATGCGGCAGGCGCGCTGTTTCGCAAGAAGGGGTTTGACGGCATCGGCGTCGCCGACATCATGAAAGCGGCGCAGCTGACGCACGGCGGCTTTTATGGACACTTCGCCTCCAAGGACGACCTAGTCGCGCAAGCGAGCCAGCGGGCGATGGCGCGTGCCGCCATGAATTGGACCAATGTAACCGCGAGCGCGCCAAAGAATCCCTACGCAGCCCTGCTTGACCATTATCTCTCGCCGCGCCACCGCGACGATCCGGGCCACGGATGCGCCTTCGCGGCGTTGAGCGGGGAGGCCGCACGGTGCGGCAAGCCGGTGCGGTCGGCATTTGGCAGCGGCCTCGAAGCGCTGATCGAAATCATTGCCAAGGCCGTTCCGGGCCGGTCGACATCGGGCCGACGGCGCAAGGCGGTCGCCGCAGTAGCGGAATTGGTGGGTGCCTTGATGCTCGCCAGAGCCGTGGATGACCCGGCCCTGTCCAATGAAATCCTCGACGCAGCCAAACAGGAGCTTCTAGCGGCCGCAAACTGCTGACTGCGTTGCTGCTCGCACCAATCGGCAGGTCTGTGACCTGCTTCACAGTCCAATTATGTTGCAGTGCATGAGTCTGCTTCTGGCCGATAGTGTTGCAAAAAGATTTTTGGCCTCGGAGCGAAGAATATTTTTTCCAAATCAGGTCTCAAGAGAGAAGTTTGATTCAAAAATTCGGCCTTTCGGATTCTAATATTGCCCGTTTTGGCGATCAGACGAGGCGCTGGCGACTTTTGCAACACAATCGGCCCAAAGCGGACATTCCAACTGCCGCGATGAATGTCCGCTTTCGGGGGTAAAGCGGACATCGAATGCAAACACTACGGCTACGCGAGCTGCTCGTTTTGGTTCCGATAATCAGTGTTATCGGAAGCGACCGAAAATCAGCTAGGGGAAGTCAAAGAGTGTACGCAGCGATCGCACTGTTAGGTGGTCAGTGTTCAGGCCACTTTGGCGAGGCGGCTGAAAGGATATTCTGCGCAGTCATACAGGCGACGAATTGCACGGCTGTCGTATCGCATTTCGTTGACTTCCAAATAGGCTCCCAAGAGAACATCGGCCGAAAGTCGTTCGATAGTGAAACGAATGGCGTCTGCCGCGTGGTCAAATCGCATATATTTAACAACACGTGACCTTCCGCGAATGTTTTTGCCGGGGAAAAGTTCAGCCGTTGCCTGATAGTCGAAACTCTCGTCCGCCTGCGCGCTCGTAATCATCGTCACTTCCTCTGCTCGAGTATCATGGTCAATCGAATTGCATGATGCGACCGTGCGCATTGCGATCAATCTTACAAACGCAGGAAGCGGCCGGTACTCTAGGTCCCTCACAACAATTATATGGTGTGAGCTGCACGTAGCATCAAGCTAGCAGCGAGTAGTTTAGTTACTTGCAGTAAGCAGTTTTATCGGAGGCAAATCGTAACGGCACGATTTCCGAAAAAGACAAGGCCTGCTGCCTACCAACATCCCACTGAGCGTGTATCCTGGGGACTGTCCGCGAAGCCGTCGGCGAGGCACCATTATTTCTCTGCGTGCGCGTCATGCAGTTGGTTGCATGCGCGAGGGTGCCATCTTCTTGTACTGCCGACGAATTCGCCGCCTACATACTAATTCTCCCCGAGAGAAGTGCGAGCGATCATGAGTTCCGTCGGCGTGCAACATCCGCCCATTCCACGGTTATCACCGGGAGACGAGATACAGGTCCGAGGTGCGCTGCGCCGCAATCGTCTGCTTGCAACGGGACTCTTGGCGCTTATGATCGTGATCGCCGCTGCTACGCGCCTCGAACCTTCACCAGGATGGCTGGTCCAGCTGGTGCGCGCGGGGGCGGAGGCTGGGATTATTGGAGGGCTGGCCGACTGGTTCGCGATCACTGTTCTGTTCCGCCACCCGTTCGGAATTCCCGTTCCGCACACGGCCATTTTACCGAGCAACAAAGATCGAATTGGACGCTCGCTTGGTTCCTTCGTCGAGCGTAATTTTCTCGTTCCGGAAGTCATTCTCCCGAAATTGCGACAGGCGGATTTCACGGGAAAGATAGCCGGGTGGCTAGCATTGCCCGAGACGCCGCCGATGGTTGCCGACTGGATAACCACGCTCCTGACGCGTTTGCTTGCGGCCGGTCATAGCGCGCAAATTAGCGAACTTATCCAGCACACCATCGGCCAACAGTTGCAGACGCTCGATTTAGCGCCGCCGCTGGGTCGCGCGATCGAGGTTCTTACGACCAGCGAAGAGAGCGATGTTTTATTTGAAAAGGTCGTCGAGACGGCCGAGAGCTGGATCAAGGCAAAGAGAACTCAGATCGATGAGATGGTGGAACAACGTAGCCGCTGGTGGATTCCTAGAACAATCGATCGCCGCATCGCGGCTGCCATCGTGGATGGCACAATCGATCTTTTGCACCGCTTACGGCAACGCGACAGCGAAGTTCGCGTGCAATTCCGGGCCGCAGTTGCCAGTTTGGTCAAGGAGTTGATGACGTCAACCGAACAGCGCGGCAAAATCCAACGTCTAAAAAACCTCCTATTGGATGATGCGGAGGTGAGGGCCTGGATCGCATCCGCTTGGAACGGGCTTTCTCATCGGCTGATACAAGAATTGTCCGACCCGAGGTCGAACGCGCGCTCGACGGTGCATTTCGCAGTCTTGGCTGTGGCTCGTTCGATGCGGGAAGATGCATTCATCCGTACACGAATCGACGCCGTCATCGAACGCCTCGTGATACAAATGTTCCAATGGCGTGGCGAGATCGGACTGCTAATCGCCGAGGTAGTGCGGAACTGGGATGCGCGGACCGTATCGGACCGTCTCGAATTGGTCCTCGGCAGTGACCTTCAGTACATCCGCATAAACGGCACGATTGTCGGGGCACTCGTCGGTTGTGCGATTTATCTGCTATCGATTGCCATCGCTTAGATCGATGAAATGAGCTTGGTCCGGCCGATAATTTC
>Ga0193751_1001068_pt1 | contig 18317 bp, 18 predicted proteins | sample L1c2metaG_FD_143050 | JGI IMG/M metagenome (GOLD analysis project Ga0193751, IMG submission 143050) | Soil microbial communities from a riparian zone of the East river system, Colorado, United States - L1c2 | ecosystem: Environmental > Terrestrial > Soil > Riparian zone | place: USA: East River... | reverse complement strand
ATCGCTGGAAAACGCGACCCGCTAACACAAGGGGTCTGGCGAGGGCGAGTTCCATATGTTTCGGTGCCAGTGCGGCAATATCGGTGCCCCTCGACGATTCTAGGGAAGGCACCGCTGCAGATGATGACACGCATGGCGAACGCCCCCCGCGGGAATCGCTGGCGCGGAACATGGGGGCATTCGCGCCCCGAGTTCAAGTGATCGTGGATCCGAGCCCTAAACCACGGCGCCAGGCTCAAGGCCGTTCCGCAACGTCAATCTCGCGCCCGCGCCCGCGTCGGCTCTGACGACGACCTTGTGCTTTCAGTTGCGATCACGATGCGGATGGCCACTTAGGGGCCGACGTTCCACCGGGAAGAGTTGCGGATCTAGTACTTTAAGTCCGACGCGTCGGGCGAAATATCTACGGACCATTGAGGTCCGATAGCTTGTGCTCCGAATGGGATGCGCGCGGTGATACGTCCTGTGCGAGGTTCCGCTGCGCTAACCGTAATCTTGGATTCCCTAATCGTCTTCGCGACAGCATAGTTGGCCGGTCTGCTCGTGGCTGCGCCTTTTGCTGTAATGAAAGAACGATCGGCATAGGAAGCAATTCTCGTTCTGTCATTACGTGTGGGAAGTTTGTTACCGCGATTCCAAGGTGTAAGGATCGCGACCGGTTGCGAAGTTAACATCTCGCTCCATACGTCGGGATGATGCCCCGTCACCGAACCATGGTGAGGAACCTTGAACAAAGAAGCTAGGTCAGCCGGGCGATTGGTCGACGTAAGAACAGCGTTCCATCCTCGGCTGGGCGAAGACGTTGTTTCCAAATCTGCTCCGAGTAAAGCACATACGTCACTAACCGTTACTAGCGTTGCGATCGAAATATCGTTTTCATCCGGACGTGGAAATCGATGTTTTGTTGTTGGGCTGGTGGGTACGTGGCGGGCCAAGGATTTTAGGAACCGAACGTATTCAGCATTTACGGGCGAAAGAGCGGTTACGCGCGCTTCCGGTGCAGTCGATGTTGCCGGCAACGTTAAGATCGGCATGTCGCCGAGAATATATTTAGGTTCGGCGCGTCGTTGCATTAACAGATACAGAACCTTTTCAATCTCGGACAACCCCGTGGTTATCGCGATGGTTCGTTGATTGAAGACGGTAACGAGATTTAAGAACTCGGGAGATGTGAGGGCGGCTGCGCAGCAGAACGTAGCTTTGGTACACCTCTCGACAACCTTGGACAGGCCGCCCACATGATCATCGTGCCAGTGAGTTGCAATTATGTGCGAGACGGACGAAGCAGGGTCGACCCCAATGTGAGTGAGGTATGTTAATGCGGTCGGCTCGTCTGTTTCGGAGTCAATGCACGAGTCAATAACGATCCATCGTCCGCAGCCGAGGTGGATTACGAGCGACTCCCCGAAGCCCGGCCCAAGAAGAGTGACTTCAACCTCATCCGGATTAGGCGCCCTCAATGGATTTCGGCAATTTCGACCGCCCCGAATTGAAATATTGCTCTAACCTAGCAGCCGCCTCTCGCGCTTCGCGAATGTCCTTGTTGGTCCATCGGGGTAGTTCGCGAAATACGATATTCGAAACCCTCATTTTTGTACCACTGGTCGTCCGTTGGTAACCTATCGACCAGCGAAAGATGCTTCCTATCTTTAGTTTTTGGCGATCGGTATCCGACAACTCGTCAAAAGGAATATCTGTCTGGTCGGTGATTGCCTTCCGGTTGGCCGTCATGTCAACCAAATCGGCAGTGATGCTGTCCGATCTTATTTCCCTGACATATCCCTCCCACTCCTGAATTGGAGCGAAGGTACTTGTGAAGAAAAGCGGGACGGGACGGTTAGGCAGGCTCAACAATTGATCGATTTTAGGACCGGTAATATTTATCGCTTCCGCGGTCGAATAAGTCGTGTTGACCGGATCAGCTTCAAGCACACCGGAGCTCGTGGCCTTGCTTTCACGCCGAACGAGTTGCTCGATACGCGATTGGATCGCCGTTGCTGATAAACTGGGTCGCTGCGGTAGTCCGAAATTGCGCTCAGTGCGCACAGGTTTGACCGGAAGGCTGTTGTCGTCGACCTCTTCGAAAATTGAAACGTTCCGAACTGCTTGCCCGCTACTCATGACTTTAGGCTCATAATCTGATCGATAATCTTGTCCGAATTCGCAATTGACGCATCGAATCGTTCTTGCAGAATCCTCATTGCAACAACGGCGTCTGTCGTGTCTTTGATTTGATAATGGTCGTTGATTTCAATAAAAATGCCCGTCTCGCCTTTTCCTATTGACTGGGAAGGTTCGATTCTGGCCTGAATCCACCCAGCTTCTCTGTCAGAGACCTTCTTGTTTATCATCGTCATTGTTTGCAGGCCGCCAAGCTTCAAGGGGTCATCGGAATTGAAGCCGCTACCAAACTCTCCCCAAGGATCTTGAGGCGCGATCAATTTCCCGATTCGATCACGCTCCCGCACGGAACCGACCGAGAAGTGTACACTCCGATTGATTCCTAATTGGCTAATGGGTGTGTGAGGCAGGATGTCTCCAAAAATTCTAGAGCACAGGTCCGATACGGGTATTAGAGGAGCTGTCGCCCTTGATATCTGAAATCGATCTGACTGAACGTTTAAAATAAACTCGGACTCAACCGCGAATTGGCTAATTTCCTGGTGGATCACGCCGACCGTCGCAGATGCGGCAGCTTCGTCAGTGATCAATCCCTGCCTAGCCATCCAAAACGGCTGGAAGATGCTCGGATTGAAGCTTCCGCGAAGGACGATCGCCACCCCGCTTATTTCGGGCTCTATTCGTAACGACATCGCTGAAACCCCCGCGCAAACCTTCGCCCTTTCCATTATGGCGCGCAAGCGCGTCAACTTTATATACCTGACTCTGTTAAGAAACCCCCGACAGTAAGACGCCGCGTTACCCCGTCCGTTACCCCGGGCTCATTCCAACTATCAGGTTTTTCGGCTAAGTGTTGGTCGGAGCGAGAGGATTTGAACCTCCGACCCCTAGTCTCCCAGACTAGTGCGCTAACCGGGCTGCGCCACGCTCCGATGCCGTTCCCTTAGCTTCGATCAGGCTGACGCGCAAGGCGGGCGATGATCCCGGGCGACGGCAAATGCCGGTTCCGCCGCGACGAGGTCGCCCCCGGAGAAAAGGCGATCAGCCTTCCTTCAGCGCGGCATCGAGCAATTGCCGGCAGGTGATTAGATCCTGCAGCACACCTTGCAGGCGCTCCAAGTAAAAGCCGGGCCCCAAGTCGGCCACGCCGGGGATCGGATCCTCCTCGAACTCCTCGGGCTCTCTGCTCCTGCCGCGTCCGGCCAGGCGAGAAACCCGGCTCTCCTCCGCGCCGTCGTAATCGTCGTCATCGAGGTCGAGACTGGGGGCCGCGTCGTCATCCTGCTCCAGAATGCTTTGCCCGATTACCTCTTCGATCGCGCCGAACGAGGCGATCGCAGTCGCGTCCGCCAACCGCTGGACCGACCCGACGCCGTGCTCCTTCAAGATTCGCTGCACCCCGCGAATCGTATAGCCCTCGCCGTACAGCAGGCGGCGGATGCCCCGCAGCAGATCAACATCGTCCGGACGATAGTAGCGGCGGCCTCCGCTCCGTTTCATCGGCTTGATCTGGGTGAAGCGCGTCTCCCAGAACCTCAGGACGTGCTGGGGAATGTCGAGATCGTCGGCGACCTCGCTGATGGTTCGGAACGCATCCGGCGCCTTGTCCAAATGCTCGCTCCCTTCGTCGTCGCCCCGGTTGAAAGATTGATCTAGTCGGCCTTGCCGCCGCCGTTGGCGGCGCTGTGACCGTTGATCCGCTGCTTCAGAATAGCCGATGGTTTGAACACCATCACACGACGCGGCGAAATCGGCACCTCGGTACCAGTCTTGGGATTGCGGCCGATGCGCTGGCCCTTCTTGCGCACCATGAACGAGCCGAACGAAGACAGTTTCACCGTCTCGCCCTTCTCGAGGCAATCGGTAATCTCCTTCAGGACGAGTTCGACAAACGCCGACGACTCGGTGCGTGACAGCCCCACCTTCTGGTAGACGGCCTCGCACAGATCGACACGTGTGACGGTTTTTCCGGTTCCGGTCATCGCCTGCCCCAGCTCACGGCGAACAAGTTCAATTCGTATCTGAAATTAAGAGCTTAACTAGCGACGGTCAACAGCGCTCATCAATGCAATAGCATGAAAGAAGACGGTAAAGTACAGAGATTATTTAACGTGTCGCTTACCAACGCAATAGCGCAGAACCCCAGGTGAAGCCACCGCCCATGGCTTCAAGCAGCACCAAGTCGCCCTTCTTGACGCGGCCATCAGCGACCGCAACCGCCAGCGCCAGTGGAATCGAGGCAGCCGACGTGTTGCCGTGCAGATCGACCGTGAGCACAACTTTCTGCGGCGCAATATGAAGCTTGTGCGCCGAAGCATCGATGATTCGCTTGTTGGCCTGGTGAGGAACGAACCAGTCGATCTCCTCCGCGCTGGTGCCGGTCGCCTCGAAGGCATCGACTATCACGTCCGTGATCATGCCGACGGCGTGCTTGAACACTTCGCGGCCCTCCATTCGGAGATAGCCCACCGTGCGGGTCGAGGATGGGCCGCCATCGACATATAATTTGGACTTGTGGCGCCCGTCGGAGCGCAGATGGGAGGTCAGTACGCCGCGATCGGAGGACTTGCCGGGCTGCGGCTGGGCCTCCAGCACGATTGCGCCAGCGCCGTCACCGAACAGGACGCAGGTACCGCGGTCGTTCCAGTCCAGAATTCGCGAAAATGTCTCGGCGCCGATCACCAGCGCTCGCTTGAATGCGCCGGTGCGCAGGAAGTTATCCGCGGTGGCGAGCGCAAACACGAAGCCCGAACAAACCGCCTGCAAATCGAAGGCCGCGCCATGGTGGATGCCAAGCCCGTCCTGGACCGCGACCGCCGTCGCCGGGAAGGTGTTGTCGGGCGTCGAGGTCGCCAGCACGATCAGATCAATCGACTGCGCGTCTACCCCGGCGTTGGCGAGCGCCGACCGCGCGGCATGGATCGCCAGGTGCGAGGTAAATTCGCCTTCGGCAGCAATATGGCGCTGCCGGATACCGGTGCGTTGCACGATCCACTCATCGGAGGTGTCTATTCGCGTGGCCAGTTCCGCATTGGTCAAGATCCGCCGCGGCAGATAGGACCCGCAGCCGAGCACGACCGAACGAATTACAGTCACGAGACAGCCTCCTGAGCGGTCGGCGCTGTGGGGCGCGCGCTGCCGTCGGGGTTGAGCATTTTGTTGATCTTGTTCAGGAGATCGTAGTGGACCATCTCATAGCCAACATCGACCGCATAGGCAAAGCCTTCGGCGTCGGTTCCGCCGTGGCTCTTGACGACGATGCCTCTCAAGCCGAGCAGTACGCCGCCATTGGACTTATTGGGATCGAGCTTGTCGCGCAGCGCCTTGAAGGCGTCTCTGGCAAACAGATACCCGATCCTGGAACGCCAAGTGCGCCCAAGCGCCGCGCGGAGAAATTCGTTGATTTGGCGCGCCGTGCCTTCCGCCGCTTTCAGGGCGATGTTGCCGCTAAAACCCTCGGCGACGATGACATCCGCGGCGCCCTTGCCGATGCCGTCGCCTTCGACAAAGCCGATATATTCGAGTTGCGGCAGATTCATCGCACGCAGCAAATCGGCGGCCTCGCGAATTTCCTCGCCGCCTTTCACCTCCTCGACCCCGATATTGAGCAGGCCGACGGTGGGCCGCTCGAGATCGAACAATACGCTCGCCATGGCGCTGCCCATCACCGCCAGCGCCATCAAATGATGAGCATCGCCGCCAATGGTGGCGCCAAGGTCGAGCACCACCGAATCGCCGCGCATCGTTGGCCATACCGCCGCGATCGCCGGACGATCGATGCCGGGCAGCATGCGCAGGCAAAACCGCGCCATCGCCATCAGCGCCCCGGTGTTTCCGGCCGACACCGCCACGTCGGCTTCGCCCTTCTTGACGGCCTCAATCGCGAGCCACATCGACGAGGTCTTGCGGCCACGGCGCAACGCCTGGCTTGGCTTGTCGTGCATGCTGACAGCGATATCGGTGTGAACGACGCGCGAAACAGCCTTCATCGCCGGATGTTTTGCCAGTTGTGGGTCGATCACGGCGCGATCGCCGAACACCAAAAATTCCGTGTCGGGGTGTCGGGTCAACGAAATGGCGGCGCCGGGAATGACCACAGATGCGCCGACATCGCCACCCATGGCGTCAAGCGCGATTCGAACCTTTTGAGGCATGAACGTCCCGGAAACCTGATCTCTTGCGGACTGAAGCGCTGGGCCGCGGAAAATCGCCACGGTTGGCGGCGATCGGCGAAGCGCTACGCCGCGCCCCAGCCGGGCCGCGACAATAGCGTTTCCCTGCCCCGACACAACCTCTTGACCGCGTCCTTTTGGCGGTCCAGCGGCGTCGCGGTAGATTTGGAATATGTCAATAACTCCTACAAATTCAATGCACTGAAACGACTTGCGGGGCCCGCCCCGGACTCAGATTGGTAGCGAAGCAGGCTCTGCGACCACCCCTCAGCCGTCTTTACCACCCCTTGGCTTGCCAGGCGGCCTTTTAGAACCCGGCGGTTTGGCGTTGGGCTTTAGCGCCCTGAGCGCGGCAAACGGATGATCGTTGGGGTCAGCGGTCTCCACGGGCGGTTGGAAGGTCGCGCCCGGTCGGCGTGGGTAGGGATCCACGGCCAGGAACAACGCATCGGTCGCAATCCGGCCAAGATCGATCATGCCATTAGTGATCGGTTCCGGGGGATGGGGAATCGGCGTGGCGCTTTCGGCCGCCTCATCGACCAGATCGGACAAATTCGGAATTTGCTCTGGCGGCGCCAACATCAGATCGATCGGCTCATCGAGCTCGTTCTCGATCGGCTCCAGCGTCACCACGCAGGTCTGTCCGATCCGCGCCCGCACCTGGCCCGTGACGTGGAAGCGGCCGCCGCTTTTGGGCGTCACATCGAGCGAAGCGCTTGCCGACAGGACTTCCCGCAAGCCCGCGGCTTCCGCCATGGCCTCGCGCGCCACCCGGCCGGCCTCGAAGTCGCGATGCAATCCGGTGTCCGGTATTTGCAGCACGGTGACAGGGACGCTCCATGGATCTGATGTATTCATCATGCGGATCGCTTCTGTTTATGGCGCGGCGCCTGCCTCGGCCGGCAACGGAAACTTCCACGCCGCGCCCTGCAGCGTCGCCGCGTCGAGACGGGTCAGATTTGTAAGGACCGCTTCGGCATAGGCGGCAAGCCGCCGCGCTTTCTCCATGACCTCTCCGTTCAGGATGTTTTTGCACAGCGCCTGCGCGAACGCTTCGCTGCCTGAGAGCAAAGCGAGATCATAGGCAGCGGCCCGGCCGTAGAACGCCTCCCCGAAGGCCTGCATGCGTTTCGGGACAGTGAGATCACCGACACCCATTTCTCTCAAATTGGCGTCCATGTCGTCGCAGAAGTGATCGAAAAGCGCCTGGGAGAGGTCGGCGCCACCTTCTGTGGACCTAATGCGCCGCAACACCATCCACAAATGCAGCACCAGCAGGTCAAAACGACCATTAACGGTGTCCGGTACGCCTAGATCGCGATAGAATGACGGTTCTCGCGCTTGCGTCACGATCATGCCATAGATGGCCTCAATGGTGCCTCGCGGGGGTGCGTGGGGTTTCCTGAAGTGATTGAACGGCCAAAGCATTGTGGGTTCCGCAAGCGGGCCCCGAAGGTTTGCCTATTGGGTACCCGCGCCTGTTGCAATCCGACGTGCTGCCCGGTACGTCAACGCCTCATGCGATGCAAGGGGATGGGACCGGTTCCGGAATGATTAAGTCCAGACAGAAGAGCCCTTCGCTCGGCCGGTCAGCGCCGCGGCGCGGTCTGCGCTCCGCCGCCGCGATCGCGCTGATATGCGCGTTCTTGGGCGGCTGCGGCGAGCAGTTTCAGAAGGGTTACATCCTGCCACCGGGAGCGCTTGAGCAAATTCCTATCGGGGCGAGCCAGGATCAGGTCCTGATCGTCATGGGGACGCCGTCCACGGTCGCCACCCTCAACGGTGAAGTCTTCTACTACATTTCGCAGCGCGCCGATCGTCCGCTCGCGTTCATGAGCGACAAGATCGTCGACCAGCGCGTGATCGCGATCTATTTCGACAAGAATCGCCAGGTAAGGCGATTAGCCAATTACGGACTGAAGGACGGCAGGATCTTCGACTTCATCACCCGCACCACGCCTACATCGGGCCAGGAGATCAACTACGTGGCGCCGCTGTTCAAGGCGCTCAACGTCGGTCAGTAGAACGATCGCAAGCTCGAAGCGTTGCTGCGCGAGCGGCCGGACCCTACGCGCCGTGCAGCCTCTCATCTCCGAATTAGAAACCCCGCGGCGCACCCGCGGGGTTTTGTTTTGATCGTCGATCGCGCTTCAATGCGCCAGGATCGCCAGCAGCAGCAGCGCCACGATGTTGGTGATCTTGATCATCGGGTTAACAGCGGGACCCGCCGTGTCCTTGTAGGGATCGCCGACGGTATCGCCCGTCACCGCGGCCTTGTGGGCATCGGAGCCCTTGCCACCATAATGGCCATCCTCGATGTACTTCTTGGCATTGTCCCAGGCGCCACCGCCCGAGGTCATCGAGATTGCGACGAACAGACCGGTCACGATGACGCCGAGCAGCATCGCCCCCACGGCCGAGAACGCCGCCGACTTGCCGGCCGCGCCGCCGCCGGCAATCCCGAAGATCGCGAAATAGACGAAGATCGGGGACAGCACCGGCAGCAGCGAGGGAATGATCATCTCCTTGATCGCTGCCTTGGTCAGAAGGTCGACGGCCTTGCCGTAATCCGGCTTGTCGGTGCCCTGCATGATGCCCGGCTTTTCGCGGAACTGACGCCGCACTTCCTCGACGATTGCGCCCGCCGCGCGGCCGACCGCGGTCATGCCCATCGCGCCGAACAAATACGGCAACAGGCCCCCGAACAACAGACCCACGACGACGTAGGGATTGTTCAGCGAGAAGTCGGGCAGCACCCCCTGGAAGTAGGGAAACTTCGCCGCATTGGCGATGAAATATTTGAGGTCCTCATTATAGGCCGCGAACAATACCAACGCGCCCAGACCGGCTGAGCCGATCGCATAACCCTTGGTCACCGCCTTGGTGGTGTTGCCGACCGCGTCGAGCGCGTCGGTCGCCTTGCGAACTTCCTTCGGCAGGCCGGCCATTTCGGCAATGCCGCCGGCATTGTCGGTGACCGGACCGAAGGCGTCGAGCGCGACGATCATGCCGGCCAGCGCCAGCATCGTCGTGGTCGCGATCGCAATGCCGAACAGTCCTGCAAGACTATGGGTAACGAGAATGCCGGCAATGATGACGATCGCGGGCATTGCGGTTGCTTCCATCGAGATCGCCAGGCCTTGGATGACGTTGGTGCCGTGGCCGGTGACCGAGGCGCTTGCGATCGACTTCACCGGGCGATAGTCGGTGCCGGTGTAGTATTCGGTGATCCAGATAATTAGCCCGGTGACGACGAGACCGACGATGCCGCATTCAAACAACGCCATGCCGGTGAACTTAACGCCGGCCAGCGGACCGAAGCCGACCAGCCAGTAGATCACGCCGGCGACGCCGATCAGCGACAGGATGCCGGTTGCGATCAGGCCCTTGTAGAGCGCACCCATGATCGACTGGTTGGCGCCGAGCTTGACGAAGAAGGTTCCGGCGATCGAGGTGATGATGCAGATACCGCCGATCGCGAGCGGCAGCGTCATCATGTTCGTAAGCAATGGAGAGGTCGCAAAGAAGATCGCGGCGAGCACCATGGTGGCGACCGCGGTCACCGCATAGGTCTCGAACAGGTCGGCGGCCATGCCGGCGCAGTCACCGACATTGTCGCCGACGTTGTCGGCGATGGTGGCGGGGTTACGCGGATCGTCCTCGGGAATGCCGGCTTCGACCTTGCCGACGAGATCGCCGCCGACGTCGGCGCCCTTGGTAAAGATGCCGCCGCCAAGACGGGCGAAGATCGAGATCAGCGAGGCGCCAAAGCCGAGCGCCACCAGCGCGTCAACAACGGTGCGGCTGTTCGGGGCCAGATGCAGCGAAAAAGTCAGGAAGCCGAAATAAAGGGTCACGCCAAGCAGTGCAAGACCTGCCACCAGCATGCCGGTGATCGCGCCTGCCTTGAAAGCGAGCTCAAGCCCACCAGCCAGCGAGATGGTCGCGGCCTGCGCGGTGCGCACGTTGGCGCGAACCGACACATTCATGCCGATGAAGCCGGCGGCACCCGACAGCACCGCACCGACCGCGAATCCGACCGCCACCAGCATGCCGAGGAAGTAGGCGAGCAGCGCGAAGATCACGATGCCGACCATGCCAATCGTCATGTACTGGCGCCTCAGATAGGCTTGCGCGCCTTCGCGCACCGCGGCTGCGATTTCCTGCATGCGCGGACTGCCGGCGTCCGATTTCAAAACTGATGCCGTCGCCCAGATCGCGTAAACGATGGAAAGCGCTCCGCAAAGCACGATCACCCATAATGCTGTCATTGAATTTGCCTCGGATCTATCTTGATGCTCACCCCACGCCGGTCGCCGCGGGAGCGGCTGGCGCATAAAAACACAGGCCGCCTGCCCAACAGGGCGGCCTCAAATCGGGCGGGACCATGCCAAAATCGTATCCCCGGCGCAACGCCGCGCGGCGCTAAAATGATCGATTTCGGCAGCTATTTGCAACCAAGCGGGTCCTTTTCGGCAAATTCCTAGAAATGGCTGTAAGAGAGGCGCGATAGGTTCAAGTCCCTGCCCTGCGCATCCAGAAATTTCGGGGCTGATGTTGCAGCGATCACCGTGCCGATTGAACTCACCGCTACCCCCGCGATGACGGCGGCGCGTGCGAACCGTTCAAAGCTGTCCTCGGGGATCGCGCATAAAATCTCGTAGTCGTCGCCGCCGGACACCAGGATCTCGATGCCGACGGCGCCAGCCGCAACGATCGCCGCCGCGGCTGCGGACATGGGAATGCTTGGCACATCGACCACAGCCGACACGCCGGACGCCGCGCAAAGCTTGGCGAGGTCGCCCGCAAGACCGTCCGACACATCCATCGCCGCATGGGCGTGATCGCGGAGGGCTTGTACCAGGGCATTCCGCGGCTGCGGCACCCGGTAGCGGTCGACCAGCATTTCTCTTGCCGCCGCATCACCAGCAAGGGCGGCAGCTGCCCTGCCTCTTCTGAGAATGTCGAGACCGAGCGAAGCATCGCCGATTGTGCCAGTCACCACCACGCGGTCGCCGGCCTTGGCACCGCTGCGGAGAACCATCTTGCCTGGCTTGACCCGCCCGAACGCCGTGATCGAGATCATCGCAGGACCCGGCGTCGAGACGGTATCGCCGCCCAATAGCGGACAGTCGAACCGGCTTGCATCCGCGCCAAGCCCGCGCGCGAACGGAGTGAGCCAGGCATCGTCAGCCGCGCGCAGCGCCAACGTCAGCACAAAGCCCGCCGGCGTCGCGCCCTTCGCCGCAAGATCGGAAAGGTTCACCCGCAACGCCTTCTGCGCGATGGTGTCGGGAGGATCGTCCGGCAGAAAATGCACACCTTCGACGATGGCGTCGGTCGTCACGACGATGTCTCCGCCCAACGCCTTCAGGATGGCCGCGTCGTCGCCCAAATCGAATGCGCCGGGGTCAGTCGCAAGCGGCCGGAAGTAGCGCGCGATCAGGGTCTCTTCGGTGGAGCTTTGTTTGTGGTCGGCTTTCATAACCACTATCCGCGGATAAACTCGTCGGCGCGAAACTGGCGGGCAATCTGGTCGAGCACCGCGTTCACCATGCCGGTCTCCTCCGCCTCGACAAACGCGTGCGCGACATCGACATATTCCGACACCACGACGCGGCCCGGCACGTCCTTACGATGCTCGAGTTCGTAAGCGCCGGCGCGAAGCACCGCGCGCAGGATGGCGTCGATCCTCTTCAGCGGCCAGCCCCGCGACAGCGCGTCGTCGATCAGCGGATCGAGCTTTGCCTGATCGCGCACCACACCGGACACGACGTCGCGGAAGAACGCTGCTTCAGCCGGCAGATATTTGTCGCCTTCGACCTCGCCACCGAGCCAATGGCTCTCGAATTCCGCGAAGATATCGTTGATGCCGGCGCCGGCGATGTCCATTTGATAGAGCGCCTGCACGGCGGCGAGCCGCGCCGCGCCGCGCCGGTTCGCCTTCCTGTCCGGACCTTTTGCGGGCTTCTTTGCCGACCTTTTCCTGTCCTCTGTCATGATCAGGCCCGCGTCAGCCGGCGTTTGATCCGCAGCATGGCGAGCGCTGCGCGCGCGGCGTCACCGCCCTTGTTGAGTTCGCTGGGCCGCGCGCGCGCCCAAGCTTGCGCGTCGGTGTTGACGGTGATGATGCCGTTGCCGAGCGGAATCCGTCTTGCCACCGCAAGGTCCATCAGCGCGCGCGAAGATTCCATCGACACGATCTCGAAATGGATGGTGTCGCCCCTGATGACGCAGCCAAGCGCGATCACCGCGTCATAAGGCCTGCCGTTTTTCTCGGCCGCATCGAGCGCGATCGCAATCGCGGCCGGAATTTCCAGTGCCCCCGGCACGGTGATCACCTCGTGGGTGACGCCCGCGGCCATCAGTTCGGCGACCGCGCCTTCCAGCAACGCGTCCTGGATATCGTCATAAAAGCGCGCCTCGACGATCAGCGCGCGCGCGCCGGAAATGTCGGTCTGATCCTTCAACTGTGCGCGCCGCGCGTCTGCCATCTCGATCATCCATAAATTCGTCATTGCCGGGCTTCGACCTGGCAATCCATCTTGTTAAGAGGATGGATACGCGGGTCAAGCCCGCGTATGACACATTTATCGTTGAAGCTACTTCATTTCCGACAGCCGTGCGGCGTAGCGCGCCATCAGGTCGACCTCGATATTGACCTCGCTGCCTGTGCGCCAGCCGCCAAGCGTCGTCACATTGAGCGTGTGCGGAATGATCAGCACCGAAAACGCGACGTCGTCGACGGTATTGACCGTCAACGACACGCCATCCAGCGTCACCGAGCCCTTTGGCGCGATGAAACGCGCGAGCTCCCGCGTGGTGCGCAGTTCGAACCGCGCCATGTCGGGCAGATCGTCGCGCTTGACGATGGTGGCGATCCCGTCAGCATGTCCGGCGACGATGTGGCCGCCGAGTTCGTCGCCGATCTTCAGCGCACGCTCCAGGTTAAGTCTGGTGCCCACTGCCCAGTGCTTCGCGGTGGTGATGCCAAGTGTTTCGGCGGCGGCATCGACATCGAACCAGGTCTTGCCGTGCTCAACCCCGGAGGCGACCACGGTCAGACAAACCCCGTTGCAGGCAATCGAGGCGCCGTCCGCGATGGTCGAGCGGTCGTAGCGGCAGGCGATGCGCAGTCGGTGCAACTGCCCTTGAGCGATGGGGGTCAGGCTGACGATCTCGCCGATGTCGGTGACGATGCCGGTAAACATTAGACGCGCTCGTACACGGTAAGAGTATCCTTCTCGAAGCTCTCGCTAGTACGAACGTGAAAGCCCGGCGATTGTGTGATTGACCAAAGCGGCAAGGCGTCGAGCGCCGCGACGCCTTGGGCGCCAACAGCGTCAGGGCCACGCAGCAGCCAGAATTCGTCGACGAGGCCCGCCGCAACGAAGGACGAGGCCACGCGCGCGCCACCTTCCACCAGAAGTCGGGTGATGCCCCGTTCCGCCAACGCCTGCAGCACTGCCGACAAATCCAACCCGAGGCGCGGCGAAGCCGCGGTGGCAACACGGATCACCTGCGCGCCGGCAGCTCCCAATTTCATCGCGGCCGGCGCTTCAGCAAGGTTGGATGTCATAATCCAAAGCGGGGTCGCGCGGGCCGAATGAACCAGCCGGCAGGTGCCTGATATCCGCAATGCGCGGTCGAGCACCACCCGCACCGGCGAATACGCCTCCATGCCCGGCAGGCGGCAGGTCAACAAGGGATCGTCGGCCTGCACCGTGCCGATCCCGACCAGGATGGCGTCGCATTGCGCGCGCAACAGGTGCATGCGGGCCTTCGCCGCCTCACCCGAGATCGCCACCGGCTGGTGGCCGGCGGCGGCAATCTTGTCGTCGCTGGATACCGCGAGCTTGAGGATCACATGTGGACGCCTGTCGCGGATGCGCCTGAAGTGCCCGGCGTGATCGCGCGCCGCCTCCGCCGCGCCGAGCCCGACATCGACCGCGATCCCGGCGGCGCGCAGCTGGGCGTGCCCCCGGCCTGCCACCTCCGGGTTGGGGTCCTCGATCGCCGACACCACGCGTTTGATGCCCGCGGCGACCACGGCGTCCGCACACGGCGGCGACTTGCCGACATGCGAACATGGCTCCAGCGTCACATAGAGCGTGGCGCCACGGGCGGCCTCGCTGGCATGCGCGAGCGCGACCGGCTCGGCGTGCGGACGACCGCCGGCTTGCGTCCAGCCGCGCCCGACAATGACACCATCCTTCACCACCACGGCGCCGACGGCGGGATTGGGCCAGGTGCGGCCCTGCCCGCGCCGGCCCAGCGTCAATGCCAACTGCATGAAGCGCTGGTCGGCAGCCTTCGATTCCCTGGTTTTTTGCGCGAACTGCTCTTCCAGAATGCGGAAGATCATTTGCGTAACAGGGCAATCCGCGCGTCGTCGTCGCCGGAGAGTTCGCCGAGCACCGCTTCAAAATCCTTGGCTTCGCGGAAATTGCGGTAGACCGAAGCGAACCGCACATAGGCGACGTCGTCGAGCTGGCGCAGGTGCTCCATCACGATCTCGCCAATCGCTTCCGACGATATCTCCGCTTCGCCGCCGCTCTCGAGCTCACGCACGATGGCGGAGACCATCTTTTCGACCCGCTCCGGATCGACCGGGCGCTTGCGCAAGGAGATCTGCAGCGAGCGCACTAGTTTGTCGCGATCGAACGGCACCCTTCGGCCATTGCGTTTGATCACCGTGAGCTCGCGCAGCTGCACCCGCTCGAACGTGGTAAAACGGAAATTGCAGGCGACGCATACCCGCCGCCGCCGGATCACGGCCGAATCCTCGGTCGGACGCGAGTCCTTCACCTGGGTATCGAGACTGTTGCAGCTTGGGCAACGCATCCGGTGAAAGTCCTATTGATAGATCGGGAAGCGATCGGTGAGCGCCTTGACCCGTTCCTTGATGGCGGCTTCGACCATCTGCGCGGTGCCGTCCTGCGACTGCGCCACCGCGTTCAGCACTTCGGCGATCATGCCGCCGACTTGCTTTAATTCGGCGACGCCGAAGCCGCGCGTGGTGGCCGCCGGCGTACCCAGCCGCAGCCCCGAGGTGACGAACGGCTTTTCCGGATCGAAGGGAATGCCGTTCTTGTTGCAGGTGATCGCCGCGCGCACCAGCGCCTTTTCCGAGACGTTACCCTTCAATCCCTTGGGCCGGAGGTCGACCAGCATCAGGTGGTTGTCGGTGCCGCCCGAAACGATGTCGAGGCCCTGCGCCCGCAGGCTTTCGGCCAAAGCCTTGGCGTTCTCGACCACATTCTTGGCGTAAATCTTGAAATCCGGACGCAGCGCCTCGGCGAACGCCACCGCTTTCGCCGCGATCACATGCATCAGCGGCCCGCCCTGCAAGCCCGGGAAGACCGCCGAGTTCAGTTTCTTGGCGAGCGCTTCGTCATTGCACAGGATCAAGCCGCCGCGCGGACCGCGCAGCGATTTGTGGGTGGTGGTGGTCGTCACGTGGGCATGCGGCACCGGCGAGGCATGGACACCGCCGGCCACAAGACCCGCGAAATGCGCCATGTCGACCATCAGATAAGCGCCGATGCTGTCGGCGATCTCGCGGAAGCGCTTGAAGTCCCATGGCCGCGAATAGGCCGAGCCGCCGGCGATGATCAGTTTCGGCCGCACCTGCTCGGCCTGTCGGGCGACCGCATCCATGTCGATGATCTGGTCCTCGCGCCGCACCGTGTAGTGCTGGGCCTTGAACCATTTGCCGGATATGTTGACCGGCGAGCCATGGGTGAGATGCCCGCCCGCGGCGAGATCGAGGCCCATGAAGGTATCGCCGGGCTGCAACAGCGCCAGAAACACCGCCTGGTTCATCTGGCTGCCGGAATTGGGCTGCACATTGGCGAAGCCCGCGCCGAACAGCTTTTTGGCGCGCTCGATCGCCAGCGTCTCCACCACGTCGACCCATTCGCAGCCGCCGTAATAGCGATTGCCCGGATAGCCTTCCGCGTATTTGTTGGTCAGGACCGAGCCCTGCGCTTCCAGCACCGCGCGGCTGACGATGTTTTCCGACGCGATCAGTTCGATCTCGTGGCGCTGCCGGCCGAGTTCGCCGCGAATGGCAGCGGCGATGTCCGGGTCGGCCTCGGTAAGCCCTGCGGTAAAGAACGAGTCGGGCGCGGAGGCGGTTTTGGCGCTAGAGGAAGAAGAGCTCATGGGCAAAATATCTCCACCGCCGCAACCAGATAGAGGCATCGCGGTCGGTCACATATGGCGGTCGAAAGAGTGCTTGCGCAATACCACATCGCCCGGCAATGGCCAAGCGCTTGCGGTACCAGCTTGATATTTATGCAACATATGGTGGGGATACCGCCCGGCAGTGGAACCGCTCAAATGACCCCATGGCCTTCGCCAACCCGTGAAGGGGGAAACGACCCGTAACTAGGCACCGCTGCAGCTGCGGACATCATTGGGCAAGCTCCAGCTCTCTCCCGTCCTCAGATTTGTTGTTTTGTAGACGCGCCCGCGAATATCGCCCTCCGGGCAGCCTTTGGGAATTTCGACCAGACACATGTTGACCCTGTCAAACACCTGGGATCGAACGACGGCGCGTTCCTTCACCAGGGAAACCTGGAAACCTGAATTGCTGAACCTGACAAAGGTCCCTTTCTCGGCCCCCTTTTTGGATGGCGACAGATCCGCGCCAAAGCGGTCGGTAATGCTGGTGATGGTGGTGTCGGCGCACTCACCGACCTTGCCAGGCAGGATCGAAGAAGGCTGGACGGATTCATCGACCACCACCGGATCGGGGGGCGGCTGGAACTCGTGCGCCGAGATGTTGCCAATTGATTGATGGGAGCGATCGGCGGTTGCACGCTCCGGTGGCGAATTCAAAGCGCTTGAATTCAAAAAACTCGGCGGTGTGCAGGCCGCCACCATCAGCAGGGGCAGCAAACCCAACGCGGGTAAACGTTTCATCTTTTCCGATTTCAGCATCAACACAACGCCTATTTCGCGAAGCGGTAGGCCCCGCCCTTCTCGATCGAACGCTTGAACGCCGGGCGCGCATGCATGCGCGTGAGCCAGGCGGCGAGATTTTGAAACCGCCCGAGCCTGTCGAACACCTTGGCCATTTCGCCGACAAAGCTCATCTGGATGTCGGCGCCGGTCAGCGATTGGCCGACGAAGAACTCCCTGCCCTTCAGCGCGCCGTCGACATAACCGAGATGGTTGGCGATCTCGCTGTCGATCCGCGGATGCAAGGGGCTGCCTGCCTCTTTCAACCTGGAGACATACAGGTTCAGCATCAGCGGCAGCATCGCCGAGCCCTCGGCATAATGCAGCCATTCATTGTAGGCCTCATAGTCGGCAGTGCCCATCGGCGGCATCATCGCGCCCTTGCCATAGGTGCGGATGAGGTAATCGACGATCGCTCCGGATTCCGCGATTTTAATGTCGCCGTCGGTAATCACGGGCGACTTGCCGAGCGGGTGCACATCGGTCAGTTCCGGCGGCGCCAGCCGCGTCGTGGCGTCGCGCTGATAACGCTTCGTCTCGTACGGCGCACCCAGCTCTTCGAGGAGCCACAAAATCCGCTGCGAGCGGGAGTCGTTGAGATGATGCAGGGTGAGCATGGGGGTTCCTCGGGATGATCGGTCTAGCCCGTGAGCTTTATCAGAGGTTTGTAGGCCCGTCATTGCGAGGGTAGCGAAGCAATCCAGAAATCGGACCGCGTTTGAGGAATGGATTGCTTCGTCGCTTCACTCCTCGCAATGACGGCAAACACGCGCCGACGCTCCCGCGGCGCGGTGCGCCCGAGTTGTGCATGAATCCTCGGCCCAAATGAGGGCGCAGGGAAAGCCGGGTGCCCGCCGCACCCATAGCCTCGCGTGCGAAAGTGAAATAAGCACACGAGCGTAGTTACCACAGGTTCGCCGGATCAGTCCGACCCTCCCTGCGCAATGGTTTACGGCTTATATCGCGCTCTTGTGTCCGCAAAATCTGCCAGAATGTGCGAACGGGCGGTTCTCACCAACCGCCCGTCGCTGGATCTGAGCCCGTTCGCGCTCAAAG
>Ga0193751_1001067_pt1 | contig 18323 bp, 11 predicted proteins | sample L1c2metaG_FD_143050 | JGI IMG/M metagenome (GOLD analysis project Ga0193751, IMG submission 143050) | Soil microbial communities from a riparian zone of the East river system, Colorado, United States - L1c2 | ecosystem: Environmental > Terrestrial > Soil > Riparian zone | place: USA: East River... | reverse complement strand
TTTTCAATCTCACCTGCGGACTCCATCAGTGCGCTCATTGAGGCCAATTTACCGACTAGTGTGTGGATTGTCGGCAAACCCTTACTTTGGGATTATTTCAGGGTTGGCCCATCTTTCGGGAGGAATCTCAGCGATTGTCAGTGGCAAACTTCGCAGAAGCCGACTTCTGTCCCGCGTCGTCAAGAGTCTGTTCCGGGCATAACTTCCGCTTAGCCCGTAAACCGCCCGCAACCACGCAAAAGGCCATGCTCTTAACGAATTGGAGATTGAACCTTTCCCTTCTCTAGGAAGCAGAAGGCACTGTAAACTCAGCGCCAGCCGCAAAGGCAGGAGACGAGAGAAGAGGCGCGGCAATCACCAACTCGTCGCTGCTTCGGTGCTCCAGGAGAAAGCGGAATATATCTGCAGTCAAGCATGTTAGATTGATCGTCAGACGGCATGCAACGTGCCGTCCGATGAAGCACGCCACTGTGTACGGAGGGCCGCATGAGGGTTTTGATCCAGGATCTTACCTACGCAGTTCGCCAGTTGCGCAAGACGCCGGGCTTCACCATCACCGTCATTCTCACCTTGGCTCTCGGCATCGGCGCCAATGCGGCCATCTTCACGCTGGTGAACGCCGTCCTCCTGCGCAATCTGCCCGTTACCGATCCCAAGACCCTCGTCCGCATCGGCGACACTAACGATTGCTGCGTCAACTCCGGCTACAACGATATTGGCGACTACTCTCTGTTTTCGACCGAGTCGTATCTCCTGTTCAAAAAGGAGCTGCCGGAGTTTGACGAACTGGCCGCGATGGAAGCCGGATTCGAATATCGGCCGCTGACAGCGCGTCGCGAAGGCCCGCAGGCCGTCGCAAAATCGCTGATGGGCGAATTTGTCTCGGGTAACTACTTCCGCACCTTTGGACTTCAGCCCGCCGCCGGCCTCTTCTTCACCGACGCGGACGACGCCAAGGGCGCCGCCTTTACCGCCGTCATGAGCTACGACACGTGGGCGCACGACTACGGCTCGGATCCCGGCGTCCTCGGAAGTACGTTCCTCATCAACACGCAGCCGGTCACCATTATCGGCATCGCACCGAAGGGCTACTTCGGCGACCGGCTTACGAGCAACCCGCCCAATTTCTATTTGCCGCTCGAGTCGATGGCGGTGATCTTCAGCGTTCCCTACGTGCACGATCCTGAAGTTGCATGGGCCTACGTCGTCGGCCGGGTCAAGCCGGGCGTCTCGCTCTCCGCCGTTCAAGCGAAGGCCAGCACCCTGCTTCGCCAGCAGTTCTCTACCTTCAAGGCGTTTACGAACGAACGTGCAAAGACATTTCTTGGTCGCACTCATGTTGTCCTCTCACCGGGAGGCGCCGGCATCCAGCAGTTACAGGACAACGCCAAGTCGCAACTGCATCTCCTCACCTGGATCGCCGCTCTTGTTCTTCTCGTTGCCTGCGCCAACATCGCCAATCTGCAGCTGGTGCGCAGCATGAGCCGGCGAGGGGAGATGTGCGTGCGCACTGCTTTAGGAGCGCAACGCAGCCACATCATCCGCCAGTTGCTCACAGAAAGCATTCTTCTCGCTGGACTCGGCGGCATCGCCGGCATGGTCGTGGCGTACGCCGGAGCGCGCATGCTGCTGGCGATGGCCTTTCCCGGAGCGCTGAACGTTCCCATCAATGCGGCTCCGTCACCCCTGGTGATCGGCTTTGCTTTTGCCCTTTCGCTCCTCACCGGCATCCTGTTCGGCGTAGCGCCTGCCTGGATCGCCGCCCGGGCGCAGCCGGCAGAAGCGCTGCGCTCGGGTTCGCGAAACGTCGCCTCGGGAGCATCCCTCTTGCAGCGCGGCCTTGTCGTCGTGCAGGCCGCGCTCTCCCTGGTGCTCCTCGTCGGCGCCGGCTTGTTTACGCAGAGCCTCAACAAGCTCGAGACCTCCAACATGCACCTCGACTCGAAGAACCGTTACATCATTCACATCAACCCGCAGGCCGCCGGATACGCCACAACGCAGCTTGAGTCGCTTTATCGCACCATCGAGGCCCAGTTCCACGGGATTCCGGGCATCGTGAAAGTGGGCATCGCTACGTACACGCCCATGGAAGACAACAACTGGAGCACCAGCATGCAGGTGCAGGGCGAGCCCGATCCGAACAAGAGCGCGTCTTTTGTCAAAGGCAATGCCGAGTACTTCGACTCCGTCGGCACGCATGTGCTGATGGGTCGCGGCTTCCTGCCCCGGGACCTGCTTTCTGCGCCTCCGGTGGCCGTCGTCAACCAGGAATTCGTGAAGCAGTTCTTCAAACCGGGCGAGAATCCCATCGGCCACCGTATTGGTTCGCTGGGTCCGCAAAGGGCGGGAGATTTCGAGGTCGTCGGCGTGGTCGACGACACCACATATACGTCGGTTCAGTGGAAAGATCACGCTATGTTCTTCGTGCCCATCACGCAGCGTCCGGCCAGCGACAAGACGCCGATCGCCACCGATATCACGCTCTATGCCGGCGCCATCGTCATCGAAGCCGGTCGCCCGATGAACGACATGGAGAGGCTTGCGCAGCGCACGCTCTCCGGGATCAATCCAAACCTGACGATTGTCAAGTTCCAGACCTTCGACCAGCAGATTGCCGACCGGTTCAACGACAACCGGATGATCGCGCAGTTGACTTCGCTCTTCGGTGGCCTGGCACTTCTGCTGGCCACCATCGGACTCTACGGTGTGACTGCCTACACGGTCGTCCGCCGCACCTCGGAAATTGGCATCCGCATGGCCCTCGGCGCCGAACGCACACGCGTCATCGGCATGGTGATGCGCGGCGCCATGGCCCAGGCGTTCCTCGGCCTCATCGTTGGTGTGCCCGTCGCTATGCTCTGCGTCCGCTATGTCAAGGCGCAGCTCTACGAGATCGCGAGTGTTGACTTAGGCGTCATGGCGGTAGCTATCGTCGTTCTGGTTGTCGCCGCTTGCATTGCGGGTATGATCCCCGCTCGCCGCGCCGCATCCATCAACCCCGTCCAGGCTCTGCGCGTGGAATAGCGCGCAGAGCTCCGTCCAAAACCCTCCGCGGTCTCGAATGCCGCGATGATGCGCTGCCACTCCCGCACATTTTCATCTACCCATTGCTCATCGAAGCCTGACTAATCGAGTCCAATGCGCTGTGGAGAAACGACCCGGCCAGATGAAGAAACGATTCCCACGACGCGACTAGCACCGTGAGACGTCGCAGTGTCAGGGAAAAGGTTCCGCCCGGGTTGTCGGCAACCCTTACCTTGGGATTAGTTCAAGGTTGCCCGTCATTCACCAGCAACGGCTGCCGTCGCGCATTCTGTCAAGAGTCAGCCGTTCTACTCGCTCCTGAGAGCACTCATCGGATCAATCCTTGATGCTCGCCTAGCCGGTAAGTAACAGGCCGCCAGAGCTACCGCGCCCAAGAGGATCGATACGGACGCAAACGTCGCCGGGTCATTAGGAGTAACCTCAAACAAGAACACCGCAATCAGACGGGACACGAAGAATCCCGCAGCGAGGCCCGCACTGATCCCGATGAATGCCAATCGCGCTCCTTCTCGGACTACCATCAGCATGACGCTACGCCGCTCCGCGCCCAGGGCCATGCGAATCCCGATCTCACGTTGCCGTTGAGTCACGGAGTACGAAATCACGCCATAGATGCCCACGGCGGCGAGAACGAGAGCAACCGCACCAAAAATCACGAAAAGAAATGTATTGAGGCGCGGCTGAGAGATCGATTTCGTAACTAGATCCTCCATGGAACTTGCATCGAAGATTGGAATATCCGGATCGACCGATTGAACCTGGGAACGCAAGGCGTGGAGTAAATCGAGTCTGTTTGCATCGGCACGAACGGCGATGGTCATGAAGCTCTTGAGGAAGTCGGGAGCTTGGGGATACGGAAGATAGATGGTTAGTGGCGCGCTGCTTGCTAGTCCGGATTGCTTGACATCGCCAGCGATGCCCACAATTGAGCACCAACCGGTTCCACTGAAGCCAGGATTGATCCGTTGTCCCAGGGCATCCTTTCCTGGCCAGAATCTTCTGGCAAAACTCTCACTCACGATGGCGACATGTTGGGATTGCTGAGAATCTTGCTGATTAAACCACCTGCCGCTCACCAGCGGAACTCCCATGGCGGAGAAATATCCTGCGCTAACGGCGAGTTTGCTTGCAACGTCGGGCGGCTGGGGCTCCCCATAGACGGTAAAGTCGCCTCGGACGCCGCCATCGCCAAACGGCAGTCCAAATCCTACGGTGCCGGCAGCACGCACACCGGGAAGGCTGACGATGCGGGTTAGGAGTGCATCGTGAAAGGCAATCATCTGTGCGCCTTCCTTGTATTGGGTTTCAGGCAACTCCAGATTCAGAATGGCAACATTGTGCGGATCAAATCCAGGATTGACTTGAAGCAGGCGCAGAAAGCTTTTCAGGAGCAATCCAGCGGCAAATAGCAAGACCAGGGTAAGGGCAAATTCGCATACAATCAGGCTTCTTCGTATTCGGTGTGATCCGGCTTCAACCGTGTGTGTGCCTCCCGATTCCTTTAGCGAAGACGAAAGATTGGATTTCGAAACGCTTAATGCCGGTACCAATCCGAAAAGAACGCCTGTCGCAAGCGCCACACATAAAGAAAAACCTAGCACCCGTAAATCGATTTGCGAAACCACTGCATGGTAAAGAGAGCCAGGCTCGGGCACACTCTGCGGCAGTAGACCCGCCAACGTCTTCCCTAGAACTGTGGCGAGGGCCAACCCAAGAAGAGCCGCGAAACCAGCAAAGATGATGCTCTCTGTCAGCAGCTGCCGTATGATGCGCAATCTACTGGCACCCAAGGCACGCCGCATCGCGATCTCATGGTGTCGGGCGATCGACCGCGTGAGGAAAAGATTCGCCACATTCAAGCAGCCAATCAGCAGAAGGGCTGCGACGGAGGCGAAAAGAATATTCAGGGTGGGGCGAACGGTGGCGCCCATGATGTCTTTCAGGAAGACGAAGCTCAAATGGATTTCGTCATGCCGGTCCTCCGGAGCGAGCCGGTGCTGGATGATCGCTACATCCTCTGCCGCACGGGCGAGGCTGATGTTCGGCCTCAGGCGCGCAATCACCTGATCCATCGCATTGGAACGGTCGCTGGTGAGCACCATTGGCGTCCAGAAGTCCGGCTGGTCAGGGAACTGGAATTGGGGAGGCATCACGCCAAGCACTGTTAAAGGCGTTCCATCCAGCTGGATTGTCTTTCCAAGAATGTCCGGGCGTGAAGTAAATCGGCGCGCCCAGAGCTTGTGACTAATGAGAACGACATTTTCGCGCCCGGCGCTTTGCTCGTCTGCAGAGAACACGCGTCCGAGTTCCGGCGCTGCGCCTAAAACAGAAAAGAGACTGGCAGTTGCTGTAGCACCGACAAGTCGTTCGGGGACTCCGCTACCTGTCAGGTTAGAAGTCTTGCCCCGGAACGCCGCGACCTGATCGAAAACCTCGTTTTGCTGCTGCCACTGTGCGAAATCTGGATCCGTGAGGGAGCCGGGGCCTACGTATCCGACCGCTGGAATTGACGAATACAGAATTATCAGACGACCGGGGTCTCGAAACGGAAGAGGCCGCAATAGGGTTGCGTAAAAGATAGAAAAGATCGACGTTGTGGAGCCGATGCCGAGAGCTAGGGTGAAAACCGTTATCGCAGCAAAGCCGGGATTCCTTGCGAGTTGTCGGAACGAATATCGAATATCCTGCAGAAGACGTTCGAATGGCACCCAGCCCCATGCTTCGCGAGTTTGCTCTTTAATAAGGGCTTCGTTGCCGAAGGCTCGCCTGGCGGCGTGTCTGGCCTCCTCTGGCGGCAAGCCCTTTTCTCGTTGTTCTTCTTCTTCCAGCTCCAGATCAGACCTCAGCTCCCGTTCCAGATCCGTCTCGTCATTCTTGAGCTGCCACCACCATCTCATGTCAACTCTCCTCGGCAGAAGGCCACATCACTCGCGCTACTGCTTCGGCCATTCGCTTCCACTTCGATTCTTCCACTACAAGCTGCTTCTTGCCTTTCTCAGTCAGCCGGTAATATTTGAATTCCCGGTTTCGATCCGGAGCCATCTCCCATTTGGAAACGACCCATCCCCTTCGCTCCAGGCGGTGTAACGCGGGATACAGTGAACCGTGCTGCATCTGCAGGAATTCATTCGTGGTCCTTTGAATCTGTTTGCCGATCTGGTGACCGTGAGCAGGTCCATAAAGAAGCGTTCGCAAGATCAGCATGTCAAGTGTGCCCTGAAGAAGGGCCGTGCGATCCTGTGTTTTTCCCATGGAAGATATTCGACCCTCATGATGGTAGACATTCGACCATCAGGATGTCAACCACCTTTACCGACCGTAAGAGGATCTTCCAGTCGCATTTGGTGGCTTCCCTCGTGAGTTTTCGGCAACCCTTACTTTGGGATTATTTCAGGCCCATCGTTCGGGAGGAATCTCAGCGATTGTCAGTGGCAAACTTCGCAGAAGCCGACTTCGCATTACCAATCGGATCTCACAATAGATGGGTTCAAAGAAAACCGCTACCTCCTCAGGACGAACAATTAAGTAATTAATAGTTACAGATTTATATTGCACGCAGTTTCCCATTGTCAGCTATTAAATTAATAGTTAGAGTTTGCGCACGTGTGACGGTGCTATTCGTTTTGTGCGACCAAGAGGCTTCGTTTTGAACTGGGTTGGTATGAGTCTTGCTTCCGTTCGAGAAGACGCCGCCCTTCAAATTCGAGGCGACTTCAGGCCCACTACGGTTCTCGTTGGCTTCTCCTTGACAATCTAGGAGAGCAAGGTGTATTCCTAGACAATCTAGGAAGCGACGAATGGATAAACAACTCGACCTTCTGCAGGGCACTCTCGACATGCTGATTCTGAAAGCGATCTCCCTGAGCCCATTGCACGGCTACGGAATTCTGCTGCGGATCCAGCAGATGTCGAAGGAGCGGCTAGAAATCCAGCAGGGATCTTTATATCCCGCACTCTACCGGCTCGAACATCACGGCTGGATTGCAAGCGAATGGGGCGAGTCGGAGAACAAGCGGCGGGCTCGCTTTTACCGGCTCACAGCGGCCGGGAAACGCCGGCTGCAATCGGAATCCAAACGCTGGAACCAGATGACCACGGTCATTGCCGGAATTTTGCAGGCGACGCCGGAGGAACTATGAATTTGTGGGCCCGATTTCGCTCGTGGACAGCGGCCATACTGCGGCGCACCCGCATGGAACGTGAGATGGATGAGGAGATGCTCTTCCACATCGAGGCGCACGCGGCGAACCTGGTGAGCCGGGGCGTGCCGCAACAAGAAGCGCTGCGGCAGGCGCGGCTGGAGTTTGGCGGGATGGAAACGACAAAGGAGGAATGCCGCGACGCAATAGGTGTGAGTTTTCTTGAAACGCTCATTCAGGATGTGCGGCATGGCGTGCGAACCCTGCTGCGGACGCCCGTGTTCACTGTGATCACGGTGGTCGTCCTGGCATTGGGCATTGGCGGGAATACCGCGATCTTCAGCGTAGTGGATGCCGTGCTGCTGAGGCCGCTGGCGTATCGCGACTCCGGGCGATTGGTGACGATCCTGATGAACGGCGAAGACCCGGTTTCGGTCGCTAACTACATTGACTGGCGCGACCAGAGCCATTCTTTCGTGGCCCTGGGCGCAGCGGATTACTGGTCGCCCAATCTCACAGGCGTCGATTCTCCGGAACACGTTGTGGGCTTGAAGGTGACGCAAGGTCTCCTTCCCATGCTCGGAATTGAGCCCGTGCTTGGACGTTTGTTTGTCGTGGGAGAGGATAAAGACGGTGCGGACCGCGAAGTCATACTGAGCTACCGGTTGTGGCAGCGCAGATTTTCGGGCGACCGCAACGTGCTCGGAAAACCGATCGTGCTGGATGGAAACGCGTACGTAGTTGTCGGCGTGATGCCACAGGGATTCCAGTTCGCTCCGTTCTGGGCGACGCGTGCGGAGCTGTGGGTACCGAACGCGTTTGGCCCGAGAATACACAACCGCGGCGGCAACAGCCTGCGGGTTTTTGGGCGGCTGAAAGAGGGCGTCTCGCTGACGCAGGCACGTGCGGAAATGTCGGGGATCACGGCAGGTCTGGAACAGCAGTATCCCGGCACGAACCGCTACGTGGTGGTGACGCCGCTGAAAGAAAAAGTTGTGGGCCAGATCGAGACCCCGCTGCTTGTCCTGCTGGGGGCCGTGGGGTTTGTCCTGCTGATCACGTGCGCGAATGTGGCGCACATGCTTCTGGCGCGGGCGGCCGCGCGCCAGAAAGAAGTTGCTGTGCGGGCGGCGTTGGGCGCGCGGCGGGGACGCATCATTCGCCAGTTCCTGACGGAAAGCCTCCTGCTCGGCGGTCTAGGCGGCGCGGCGGGGCTTGGACTGGCGGCATTGGCGACACGCGCTCTGATCGCGATAAGTCCAGCAAACATTCCACGCGTACAAACGGTGACGATCGACCTGCGCGCGGCTTTGTTCCTGTTTTCGGCGACCATTTTGACCAGCGTCGGTTTTGGGCTCGCGCCCGCGCTGCAGGCTTCGTCGATCAATGTGAATGACTCTCTGAAGGAGGGCGGCCGCAGCAACAGCGAAGGGATCAGTCGGAGGCGACTGCGCGGCTTGCTGGTGATTTCGGAGTTCGCACTGGCTCTGATGCTGCTGATCGGCGCAGGGCTGATGATTCGCACGTTTGCCGCGCTGCAAGCCGTGGACGCGGGATTCAATCCGCACAATGTGATTTCGATGGTGGTGTCGGTCGCGGGATCGAAAGAAGCAGACCCGTCGCGGCGCGCGATCTTTTACCACCAGCTGATCGAGCGTGTTCGGTCTCTGCCCGGAGTGCAGGCTGCGGGCGCGATCAATCACTTGCCGCTGGCGGGAGACCTGTGGGGCTGGCCATTCGTCATTGAAGGCCGCCCGAAGCCGCGTCCTGGGGAATCGCCCGGGGCAGTTTACCGCATGGTCGCGCCCGGATATTTCGAGGCGATGCGGTTGCCGCTGATCCGCGGGCGCTATGTTTCGGAGGCGGACAATGTGACCGCACCGGGCGTGGTCATCATCAATGAGCGCGCGGCGAAGGAATATTGGCCCGGCGAAGATCCGATCGGGAAACGAATCTCGTTTGATGACGACAAGGCTAGCCCTCCGACGTGGCTGACGATTATTGGCGTTGCCAAGGACGCGAAGCAGGACGACTGGGCGGCTACTCCGTCTCCGGAGGTGTATCTGGCGGCGTTTCAGAATCATGACTTTCTGGGCGATTCGGGATCGGACCTGGCTTCACATGTTTCCTACATGACGCTGGTAGCGCGGACCGCGGGCGATCCCGCAACTGTGGCTCCGTCGATGAAAGAGGCCACTTGGTCTTTCGACCGAAATCTGGCGATCTCGGAAGTCGTAACCATGGATGGAGTTGTGGCCGAAGCAAACGCGCAGCCTCGGTTTGAGATGCGGTTGCTCACAATCTTTGCGGCGGTCGCGCTGATACTCTCCACCGTGGGGATCTATGGAGTGATCAGCTATTCGGCGTCGCGGAGGACGCACGAGATCGGCGTGCGGATGTCGCTGGGGGCGACGCGGGGAGATGTTCTGTTGCTGGTCGTGCGGCAGGCGATGTGGCTGGCATTGGCCGGTTCAGTGGCGGGCATCGTGGGAGCTCTCCTACTTTCACGGCTCATGACAAAACTGCTGTACGGGGTGCAGCCGACCGATCCGGCGACGTTCGTGGCTGTGGCGACGTTGCTCGGATTGGTGGCGATGCTGGCATGTTACATTCCGGCGTGGCGGGCGATGCGCATCGACCCCGTGGCCGCGCTGCGGTGCGAGTAGTCACTTATAAATACTTGACCAAGATTTGCATGCACCCCAGGCAGACCATGCCGAAGGAATTCTTCCTCTTCTTGCTCCATGATTTCCTAGTAACGCTCGTCGGCCACTCAGGAGATACTTCGCCAGCAGTTGCAACTCGGCCAACAAATATTTGCCCCCGAAACTCTGGAGGCGCGCCGCGCGCTTGCTGAAATCGCTTCGCTACAGAAACAACTGGCTGATCGTGAACAGAAGCTTGGCGAGAAAAATTCAGACATTAAGTCAGCGCTGGCGGATGCTCAAACTGAAATTTCAAAGATAGAAGCCAAGCCCGGAGCCGTTGGGCAGGCCTCAGGTCTGCAGGACGCTTTCGCCGATATGGCATCGGCACTGCGTGTTGTCGAAGGTGGGGATCGCGCGGTGCCTTCGCAAGCTACTGCCGTTTACGACGAGTCCGGCCAGCGCGTTAAAGCGGCTATCGCAGAGTGGAGTGAGTTCAAAACTAACAGACTTCCCCGCCTTAATCGAAAACTGTCTGAAGGAAATCTGGCGCCAATCGCCATCTCGGAAATCGAACAGGAAGTCGAATTTCTACTGTCACGCTAAACAGTTTGCCGCCGCGCAGACTGTGCCCGAGTCCCCTTGTCCTACCGTTATCAGTGAATGCAGTCCTACGACAGGAAGATAGAAAGTCAAGTCTGGCTTCGCAAAACATTCGGTTTGTGATCGCCTGACATTCGCCGAAGTAGGTTTGAAAGGCGGACTACTGATCGCTGCTCCGGAGGAAAGCGGGTGAACAGAGGCCCGACGTGCCGAGCGGTCCGTTCTCTGCAGTCCATGGTATTGAGCAAAGATCGCGAAAAATGGGCATGTTTGGGGCATTTCGCGGGAATGGGCGGCGATATTTCTCTGCAGTTAAGACTTGCTGGCGGAGAGGGAGGGATTCTATTACCGCCATTTCTAGCAAGTGCCGATGAATCTTATACTTTGGTGATAATACTCTGTGCTTAAACGGGTTACAATCGAATCCGTTCTTCGGGTACAGTTTCTATAGTTTCCGTTATTCGCTGGATTTCCGCATAAAACAGTATCAGTGGTATCAGTTGAAGTCGTATGCATAGCAATTCCTCTCAGGTTACCAAACTTCCAACAGAGCGAGATTCGCCTAACGGAGGAGCGAGATCAACTGAGCCGCCTGATGCCGTCGATGGAGTTGTCGCCTTGCAAACAAATCGCGTGCTAAAGCTTTAGATATGAGTAGGCCCGCCAAGATCGCCTCAACGTCAAATGCTGCTATAGGACTAGGGCATAGAAAGCAGCTCTAGCGCAGATTAATGCTCTGCGATTCCTTGGTTTCGAGACTTTGACGGGAAATGCGAGCGGTCCTTTCGCTTCAGCCAACCCAAGCTTCCAATGCATGTGCACTTGCTCACCCTGTGCTAGGTTTACGGTACGGTGACGGTTACCGTACCGACGTTCTTGGTCACCCCATCGGTGCTGGCCTGAACGGTGACGCTGAACGACGCACTGCCCCCGCCGCCGCCACCGCCGCCGCCGCCACCTCCCCCACCCGAACTCCGCCACACGAGGCAACGACTGCGATCAACGCCAACAGCGCTATGGATGCGCACAGCGATTCGGCCTTACGACGACCCAAAGTCAGTACCGCCAGAAGCCCGAAAAACAGGCTGGAGATACCTACAATTCCCGCCCGTGCGCCCGCTGTTTTGGACTGACGCGAATTTTTCATCGCAGGTTTGGTACTTACAGTCACGGTCACCGTGTCTGGGGCCCCGCCGGAGGATGGGATTACGGAAGCCGGATTGACCGCGCAGGTTGTGCCAGTGGGCGCTCCGTTGCACGCCAGTGCAACTGCATCCGCGAACCCGTTCTGCCCAGTCACATTAACTGTGATATTTCCAGATTGTCCAACCCCGACTGAAAGAGAATTGCCCGACAGGGTCGCGTTAAAGTCCCCGATACTGAGTTGGGCTGAAGCGGACCGCGTCGCTGCGCCGTTCGATAGCTCAACAGTAAAACTATAGTTGCCTACCGCTAGATTGTTGGTCTGTATTGACGCGGTCCATCCTGCGAAAAAGCCGTTCACGCTGCACACGGCCGGTGACGGAATTCCGCTGCACGTTCCTGTGAAGTTGCCAGAGTAATTATCGATGGACGTGACATTGACTGTGTACGAGGCAGTCGTATTCTGCAGCACTATCCGACTGCTCGGCGTAATACTGACGCTGTAGTCACCTACACCAAGAGTCGCTGCCACCGTTGAAGTTACTACTCCGTCGGATGCCTGGATCGTAAAAGGATACTGTCCCAGGGGCGTGCTGGAGGTTGTATTGATGACCACCGATGTCGAGGCACTCCCTCCGGCCGGAACCATTAAAGCATTCGTGCCGAACTGGCATGATGCACCGGTGGGAAGACCATGGCAGGTCAGATTTGCACTCGTGGAATATCCGGCTAGTGAGTTCATCCCGAGTTGATAATTCCCAGTGGTTAGCCCAGGCAAAGTAACTTCGGTGGAATTGTTGATATAGAGTGCTACGCCGTATTGTCCCTTGGCAGTTACTTGCGTCCCATAAGCGATTGCGCTGCTGCCGGCTGTTGTCCCCTGAATCCAGAACACGTGAGTGGAGTTGAACGAACTTCCAATCGTGAACGCAACATCTTGCGTAAGTGATCCGGCTGGAATTGTAACTGTTGTCGGAATCGTTATCGCGGGATCACTACCAGACAGGGCAACCTGAGTTGCGCTGGATGCCAGTGTCGCAAGTGAGATCTGAACTAAACCTTTACTTCCGATCACGGGATCTCCAGCAATTTGGAGTTGCAGTGCTTCGATGTTCCTAAATGACGGCGCGGGCGGCTTCGGCGTGCCGGCGGGCGAGTACAACGGATACATCAACGGTAATAACTCCTCCGGACCTGTGAATGCTCCGTTTACGAGCTTCACGCCCGCCGACGTCAATGGCGATGGGAAGCCTGATCTCGTTCTCATCGAAGTGGGGCCCGGGTATCCAAACCCGCTCCAGGCAACCGTCATGCTCAACGACGGCACCGGCCACTTCGGTTCCGCGATTCATTCGCCTGTGGCAGAGGGGACGTTCGAAGTAACCGATTACTTGCTCGCGGATTTCCGCAATACCGGGAGGCCGGATCTGGTCAGCCTTGCATCCTCTTTTGGGGAGGGAATTAATGTGCAGTTGGTCTTCGCTGCCAACGCAGGTGGCGGGAAGTTTGGACCTGCAAAGGTCACCAACATTTCCCTTGGAAACATGGTTTTCATAACAATTCCAGGATAGAGTGAAGGGCTCTTCGGATGAGAGATGGCAAAGGCTGCTTCGTGGTGATGATCTGCCACAGTTCGCCCACCGCAAGTTAGCTCTTCGGGATATCAGTACTGTTCCACCATCCGCCGCCAAGAACTTGAAACGACGCGACTCAGCACATCACCACTCTGGTCGTTCCCGGTTACATCGACGGGTCGTTCCCCGAGTCCCGCGCAATACAGAAGTTGACCGCGTTTTCGAGATTCGGACCGACAAACGCGCTTGGGTCCACGAAGGGGGCAGTTCCTGGTTGGTCGGCAAGCCGGAAGTAATCGGGAAGCACTTCGGCTCGTCGTCTGGCGGTCCAGAAACGGGCTTCGAGGAAATCGGGTGCGAGCGGCATCCAGCAGCAGTACATTTCCCCCAAGCCGACTTCTGGCCAGCGTCGTCAAAAGTTTGTTCCGGGGCATAACTTCCGGGTAGCCCGTGATCCGGGCGCAGCCGTAAGATGCGTCGATGGTTGGTTGCGAATAAAGTCACCTCTGCGAGTAGCCGACCACCTCGTCCGGTACGGATGGGGCTACCCGGTCACAGACGCCCGGAGCGGGGAACGTGGTCTGCACCTTTACCAAAAGAAATATCCCTTTCGATTCGTCCTGACTGACTACCTATTCCTGCCTAGCCGGTGCGTGAAGAATGGGTTGGAATTGGTTCGTGCAATTCTGGCTATCGGTGAAGAACCAAAATTATCAACTTTGGCGGGGATTCAATTCTCTCGGAGTGGGCGGACTGAAGTTCTACATTTTCGCAGAGGGATGCGCCGATGAAACGGTTTCTTACTCAAGAAAAGGGGCCCAAGCTCTTTCGGTTGCTTGGGCCTTTGTGACCTGTTGGACCTCGGCAGTGTTAGGTTTATTTTCGTTCGAGAACTCGACGCTCGGGGTTCTCGTGCTCGGTTGCTACTGGCAGTTCGGGAACTTCAAGGACGCTAGTTGGGTGCTCCAACTGAACGCGGCGGTTGTCGTGTAGTACTGGTTCGTATACCAAAACGTGCAATCGTCGGCGCCGTCGAGCGCCATACTGGTGTAATCGCCCCAACGACTGCCCGTGTCCTTCTGCGAGCCGGTGCCATTGAGGATGGTAGCTTCAGATTCCATGGTCCCCAATGGATCGCCCGCGGTTTGACCGGCGTAGTTAATCGACGGGAATATGAGCCGGCTTGAGATGCTGTAACCCAGGGCGATATCTCCTGCCTTGTCCATGGCGATGGACCCCATCCAGCGATTGTTGGTGTCCCCGAGAGGTCCTGCGAAGGTGCCTGATTGATATACCGAGAGCGCACTTGACGCTTCCGGCGCGCGGAATTCATACCACCTCTCGCCCACCTGGCCGCCGGCTGTCGTCACGTTATGGCTCACCAGCCACGTCTGGTGATCGCCGAAGTTGCGGTAAGCCAGCCGATACATCAGTCGATCGCCAAGCGATTCCAATAAAGTGCCGACGTGCGGCTGCGGAATGCAATTACCGGCAGTGCCACCGCAAGACAAGGTAAAGATTGGCACGCTGACCGGCATTGTTCCGCCAAAGCCGGTGAAGGTGGACTTGCTGGGATTGGCGAAATCCGCGTGAAACAGGTACTCGTAAATGACGTTGCTGGTTGGAGGGGTGTTGTCGATGCTTCCCATGTAGACTTCGGGTTGTCCTTTAGCTGGAAGCGTGGAGGCGGAGTCGATGTCGGCGGGCAGCATGCCGTCGTCGAAGATAGTAGGAGCGAAGAAGCAGATTTGCTTGGCGTTGGGATCGCCTTTGAGCATCTTGGCGCGGTCATAGGCGCAAGGTTCGGAGCCGAATCCGTTGGGACCGCCGAAAACATTGTTGTGCTGATAGTAGGCGTCAGTCCACACACCCCACTTCGGGTAGTCGGGGAAGCCGTTGGACTGCGGGAAGGCGTAACGGAAGAAGCTGCCAGTAGCATCAGAGGTAGTGGAGACAGCAACGCAGGTCAGGTACGGAAACGAGAACACATTCTGCGACATCAGCCAGCGGTGCGCAACCTTGTCCCACTGGACGATGATGTCGCCGTCATTTTCAGTCTCGCAGCGTCCCCCAAACCCAGCCCAGAACTGGTTGCCGGCAATCGGCCCAGCGATCACTGCGCCGGTCGTCTTGTCAAACACGGCATAACAAATGTTCACCCACTGCACGACCTGGGTGTCGCCCACCGCCAGGTTGTCGTCGGAAGGGGCAAGGAGAAAACCTATGACGGCTCCGCAGTCGAGATTAGGACCGTTAATGCTGACCCCGGCTAAATTCAGCCCGACCGTGGCACTGACCAACGGACCCATTGAGGTCTGGAGTGCAGCGTCAGGCGCCGATCCCGGTGCAAAGGTAGCGGCGGCGGTCAACTTTTGCAGCTTGGGCTTCAAAGGTGAATGAATCAGTTGAGCGCCGGATCGAACTGGAACCTGCTTTGCCAGATTCCTTATCGGCGGTGAAATGTCAAAGTGAACCGGTCCGTTCACTTGCGGATTCGTGAGGACAAAGGGAGTTGGTGTTTGCTGCGCCGATGCCGGAAAGGCGGACATGACAGCGACGCTTAGCACGCATAGAACGGCTGCCGTGAAAACTGGGATTCCGCTCGTGTTTTCGTTTATTTCCTCCATACCGCAGGCCTCCTTTAAGCTCATCAATGAAATCGCCCCAGCATGCAAAGTGGGAAACTGTGTTCGTGTGTAACTCAGGTTCCTGTCAATAGGCAGTAGTGTGTGCACTTTTGTTGCGGCAGGGCGGGTTCTTAGCACGGATTTCCTTCTTGGTTTTGACATCGAAAACGGCAACCATTGTAAACCCATCTGGCCCGCTTGCGACGTACACGTCAACTCCCGGTTTGTCGGCAACCCTTACCTAATCGCGTTACGTCAGGGTTGCCCGTAATTCGACCAGAATCCGCACTATGCGGCCTAGATTCGCGATTTCGATGAAGAAAGCCGCTCGCCGACGGATTCTCCGCGCTACAGTGGGGCAAAAATATTAGAGAGCTTCGCTAGAACCGTGGTTTGCCCGGCGTCGACGATGATCGAACGCCTCATACTGGAACAGTCAGCGGGGAATTCCGATGCGGCGGACAAGATCCTGAAACCGGGGATCGCCTCGCAGCGCGTTAAATCGGGGATCCACCCCGATCCATGGCATTCAAGTCGACCGCTGAGAAAACCCCTGCTCCAGTGATTCAAGGGCTTTCTCATTATCGCCCAGCTCCACATAGGCATCCGCGACGAGGAATCGGCAGACATAGCGTTCCTTGGCTTGTTCCAGGGCTTTGCTTAAAAGCTGTTTCGCCTCGTGTCTCTGGCCGACCCGCGCGAGAGCTGCCGCCGTTGTGGTCAGTACCGACGGGCTGTTTGCAAGCCGAATGGCGTTCTCTGCAGCACGGAGCGTCTCGGCACGTTGTCCCATTTGTGCGTAAGCGAGTGCGAGCATCGCATGAGGAAGGCCCGCACCAGGTTCTAACTCAATCGTTTTCTGGCACTGCTCGACAGTCTCCGGCATTCGACCGGAAAAGAAGTAGATCCAGAGCGCGTCGTTGCGGCTTTCGAGTGCAAGCGGATCGAAAAGATAGGCTTGCTGTACGCGAGAGACGGCTTCATCGAAGTGCCCCAGTGTTGCCAAGTAATTTGCGTAACCCAATTGGGCTTCCGGCAGGCTTGGGTTGATTTCGAGAGCCCGACGATATTCCCGTTCCGCCGCCGGCCAATCCCAATCGAAAAACAAGCGCACATAACCAAGCTGGACGTGCGCGCTCCCCAGGTTGGGGTCAAGCTCAATAGCTCGCACGGCTGCTTCCTTTGCTTTCGGCATCACCTCTGCCGGGGAGCTGTAATATGTGGTCGTGGCGTTGTAGGCTTCAGCAAGAGCCACGTAGATACGCGCGTCTTTTGGATCCTTAGCGATAGCTTCTTGAAAGTACTGAATCGCCCTATTCTCGCTTTCGCGCGTGCCTTGCCCGAGCTCATACAGCCCCAGGAGATATTTGTCGTGACTTTCCAGATTGACGCGGGGGCTTGCGGAGGAGCTCGTCTCAGCCGGCAGCAATTGGATCGAAAGCGAATGCGTGATCTTTTCGGCGATTTCTCTCTGGATGCTCAAGACATCCGTAAGGGGCCGCTCATAGGTTTCGGCCCATAGATGAGTCTGTTCAGCTGCCTGGATCAGCTGGGCGGTAACACGCACGCGGTCTCCGCCGCGCCGAACGCTCCCCTCCAGCAAGTAGCCCACACCCAGTTCTCGGGCAATTTGCGCGGCAGTCTCCTTGGTATCCTTGTATCGTACGGTTGAGGTTCGTGCGATCACTCCGAGCTGGGCGGGCTGGAGCTGGCCGAGCTGTGCAATCATCTCCTCAGTGAGACCATCGGCAAAATAATCCTCGTGCGCGTCCCCGCTCAAATTTACAAACGGAAGGACCGCAAGCATAGCTCTTTGAGGGGAGGCGTTCCGTGGCAGCCAGACGTGACCCGATACAAGATACACCGTCACGCCGAGCGCGACCGATAAGGCCAGCAGTAACAACCAGAGGCTAGTCTTTTGGCCGAGGCGTACCGCGCTCTGAGTGGGCTCGGTAGCCTGCGGCGCCGAGAGACTAGGGAAGGCCGGCTCTGCATTATCCTGCAACACTGGTGCCACGAAGCGGTAGCCGCGCCTGGGGATGGTCTCGATGTATTTGCAGCCGTCCGCAGTCTCGCCCAAGACCTGCCTCAGATTGAAGATGTGCCGGGCTAGATTGCCTTCCTCGATGAAGACGCCCGGCCAGACTTTTTCCAGCAACTCTTCTTTTTCGACGATGTGCCCGGCTCTCTCGACCAACACGAGGAGGGTTTCCAAGTCCTTTGGCGGGAGCGTGATGGGCTGGCCACCGCGCATCAAAACCCGCTCCACGGCATCCAGGCGGTAAGAGTCGAATTCGTAAAAGTGCTTTGATTTCAACCGAGCACCCACCTGAAGAACTTATCAAGAAATGTTTCAGAACTCCTCAAAGACATTCAAGCCCTGGGCCAAGCAACATGCGCGAACAGCGGCAGCACTGGCGTTGATTTTCGGCCCTGGGAAGTTGTGACGATTTTAACGCATCGGAGGCTGGGCTGACGCGAACAATCTCAAATCACCAAAGGAGGCTTTCACCATGAAAATCCGACGACTCGCGACACAATTCCAAC
>Ga0193751_1001066_pt1 | contig 18331 bp, 16 predicted proteins | sample L1c2metaG_FD_143050 | JGI IMG/M metagenome (GOLD analysis project Ga0193751, IMG submission 143050) | Soil microbial communities from a riparian zone of the East river system, Colorado, United States - L1c2 | ecosystem: Environmental > Terrestrial > Soil > Riparian zone | place: USA: East River... | reverse complement strand
GCCGGACCTCGGCGGGCTCCGGCGGCAACGGCGGCCAGGGCCCCGGCGGCAACGGCGCCGCCGGCCGCTCCGAGAAGGCCGAACGGCCGACGTGGCGAGTAGGGGATCGGGCCCGCAGCCGGTCGGGCGGATGGGAAGGCCGGATCGCGACGCTGGACCGGGCCGGACGCCGGGCGACGCTGGAGGCGGGTGCGATCCGGGTGAGCGTCGAGCTCGCGGACCTGGAGCCCTCGGGCCTGCCGGGCGGGACGTCGGCCACGGGCGGCGGCGCGGGCAGCGCGGGATCGAGTGGGGGAACGAACGTCGAGGCGCTGCGATCGGCGCGAACTCGGGCGGTGCCGCTCTCGCTGGACATCCGAGGGGCCCGGGTCGATGAGGCGCTGACGGGCCTGGAGCGCTACCTCGAGGACGCGTCGCTGGCGGGGCTCGGCCAGGTCACGGTGATCCATGGTCTCGGCACGGGCGCGTTACGCGACGCCGTGCGATCCGCGTCGGCGGCCCATCCGCTCGTGAACAGCGTCCGACCGGGCGAACGCGGCGAAGGTGGCGACGGAGCCACGATCGTCACCCTCGGCTGAACCTGGCGCCGAAGCCCCCAGGGGCCTCGACGCCCAGCGTCATGGCGGTGCCGTCGGTGCCGGCGGTGCCGGCAGGCCCAAGGTCGGGGTCGGGGTCGGCTTGCCGCCGGTCTTGGTCGGGGCAGGCGTCGGCGTCGGGCAGGGCGTCGGGAAGGGTGAGGCGAGCGGTGGGCCGCCTCCGCCGCCCGAGCTGCAGGTCGTGCCACCCGGGGTGCAGACCTCGGTCGGGGCGAACCTGCCGCCCCATGTACGTCCGAAGGGCACGAGGAAGCCGTCGAAGAAGTAGGTCGTCGCCGTGTGCTTTGGCCCGCCCCTGACGCCCGGTCCATGAGCCGCCCGCTGGGCCCAGTTCTGGGTGAAGGGTTGCCAGGCCGGGAACCGCGGCTCCATCTTGCTGAAGTCGAGGAAGCCCGTCGTGACCATCGGGCCGGTGCAGCCGTCCTGCCAGAGCTTGCCGGTGGCGCTGTCGATCTGGGTCGCGACGTGGAGCGTGTCCCGCCCGACGTTCTGCGTGCCGGCGATGAAGTTCTCGGTGACGGTCTTGACCGTGTACGGGCCGGGCGTCTGGCCGCTGAAGGCATCGACCGTCGCGGACACGATGCCCGAGGGCTTCTTGAAGTCGGCGATCGGCGTGCCCTGCGTGGCCCCGGTCATGATGTGATTCCAGAGGGCTTCCGAGCTGCCGACCGACGTCACCTCCCCGGCCGGCGTGGAATCGGAGTTGCCCATCCACACCCCGACGACGATGGCCGGAGCCTTGGGATCCGCGGGCGGGGCCACGTAGCCGAACGCCGTGATGTCCTTGTTGTCGTCGGTGGTCCCGGTCTTGACGGTGGCGGGCCGGCGCTTGCCCTTCTCGTAGACGGTCCAGCGCGCCCAGTAGGCGTTCTGGCTCTTCAGGGTGTTGCCCTGGAGGATGTCCGTCACGATGTACGCGGCCTGCGGGCTGACGACCTTCTTGCCGGCGACCGGGGCGTTATTCGGGACGGGATAGACGATGTTGCCGTTGCGGTCCTTGACCTGGAGGATCGCCGTTCGCGGCATGAGCACGCCGCCATCGCCGATCGCGCCGAAGGCGCTCGTCAGGTCGATCGTGTGCATCTCCAGGGTCCCGATCGCCATCGACGTCACCGGGCCCGTGACGGTTGGCGGGTAGACGAAGCCGAAGTCGAGGGTCCGCTGGTACAGGTGATTGAGACCCTGGATCATGCTCAGCTTCAGGGCCGGGATGTTGAGCGAGAACTGGAGGGCCGAGCGGGCGCGGACGGGGCCGCGCTCCAGCTTGTCGGCGTCTGCCGGCGTGAACCCCCGCCCGAAGTCGGTCACGACGTCCATGAACACGGTCGCCGCGGTGATCGCGTGGTCATCGATCGCCGTGACGTAGTTGATCGGCTTCACCGCGGATCCCATCTGGCGGAAGGCGTCGGACAGGACGTCGTACTGCGGCTGGAACGTCTTCGTCCCGGGGAGGTAATAGCCGGCGCTGCCGCCGTACCCCAGGATCTGGCCCGTCTTGTAGTCGAGAACGACCCCGGCGTCGTTGTTGATGTTCTTGCCCCGGAAGTTGAGGATCCAGCCCCAGTCGGATTGGGGCACCCCCGCGGCTTTCAACATCGCCTTCGACTGGGCGAGGGTCTTCGCCTGGGGGATCCGAGCCGCGATGTAGAGCCACTTCTCGGTCTGCTGCTGGATGTTCCAGTCGAGCGTCGTCGTGACCTGGTAGCCGCCCGTGTCGACCTGCTCGCAGGCATTCTTGGACTCGACGCCGCAGAGGAGCGCGCCGAGCTGCTCGCGGACCTGCCACACGAAGTGCGCGGCCTTCCACTGGGGCAGGACCTGCGACGAAAGCACGACCGGCTCATGCATGGCGTTCTCGTAGTCCGAGATCGAGTGCTTCGTGCCGGACAGGACGCTGCGGGTCTCCATGAGCTGGAGGACCTGGTTGCGGCGTTGGACGATCCCGGAGGTGTCCGGCACCACGAGCTGGATGTCGGCCTGGGGGCAGTCGGCCTGGTCGGCGACGGTGACCTTGCAACTGTCGATGGCGTTCCGGGTGAGGTCGTAGTCGGTGGGTGACTGGGGGATCGCGGCGAGGATCGCCATCTGGGCCAGGCTCAGGTCCTTGACGGCCTTGCCGAAGTAGCTCTGGGCCGCCGCCTCGATGCCGTAGCTCTGGTTGCCGTAGAAGTTCTGGTTCAGGTACGCGGTGATGATGTCCTGCTTGCCCTTGAGGCCCGGGTTCTCCTGGGTCAGGCGGATCGACTGGATGATCTCCTTGATCTTCCGGTCATAAACCGAGCCACTGAAGGCGCTGTCGGGCAGGAGGCGGGCACGGACGAGCTGCTGCGTGATCGTCGAGCCGCCGCGGGGGTGGCCCGTCAGGGTGTCGATCGTCGCGGAGATGAACCCGCCGATGTCGAACCCGGGGTTGGTCCAGAAGTCCTTGTCCTCGATGGCGGTCGTCGCGTCGACCATCTCCGGCGGGAGCTGGGCGAAGGTCACGACCTCGCGGCGATGCTCCCCGAAGGTGGCGAGCTGGACCTTGCCCGTTCGATCGAAGACCGTCGTCGGCGAGTCGAACGTGAGGTTCGCGAAGGCCGTATTGGGATCGACCAGGTCCTTGCTGTAGTAGGCATAGCCGCTGACGGCCGCCACGAGACCCACCGCCCCGAGCAGGAGGAAGCTCGAGAACAGGATGAGGGGGATGGCGAGGGCGATTCGACGGGCCGTGCCGCCTCCGCTGCCACGCCTTGCGGCGCCGTTGCGGCGATGGCGCTGGCGCCGCTGGAGGCTGGTTTGCATAGCCGCGGCGACGATACCATAGGGTCCGTGGAGGCCCATTTCCCCCATCGGGTGCGGTCACGACGACCCGGCGCGTGAGCCTGTGACGCTCCGCGGACCCGTGTTACGACCTCTTCACCTCCGATGACGACCTTCGATCCGGGCCTGTCCGGCCTGATCCCGGAGCTCCGCTGGCGCGGGATGTTCCACGCCGCCTCGGAGGGCCTGGAGGCGCGGCTGGCGAACGGCCGGCCGATCACGGGCTACAACGGCTTCGATCCGTCCGGGCCGTGGCTTCACATCGGCCACCTCGTTCCGATCTTCGGGCTCATCCACCTCCAGCGCCACGGCGGCCGGCCGATCGTGGTCATGGGCGGCGGGACGGGGATGATCGGCGACCCGTCGGGCAAGTCCGCGGAGCGGAACCTCCTGGACCGGGGCGAGATCGAGGCCAATGTCGAGGTGCTCCGCCCCCAGTTCGAGCGGCTGCTCGACTTCTTCGGCCCGCAGGGCACGCTGCTCGTCAACAACCTCGACTGGCTGGCGCCGATCACGCTGCTCGAGTGGCTTCGCGACGTCGGCAAGCACTTCACCGTCCCGTACATGCTCGCCAAGGACTCGGTCCAGCTCCGGCTGGAGCGCGGCCTGTCCTTCACCGAGTTCAGCTACATGCTCATCCAGGCGACCGACTTCGCCCACCTTCGCCGGACGCTCGATGTCGAGCTCCAGATGGGCGGCGCCGATCAATACGGCAACATCACGGCCGGGCTCGAGCTGATCCGGCGGCAGGCGGCCGGCGGGTCCGATGGCGGGCCGGCCGGGCGTGAGGTCCAGCACGCGGGCGGGGCCAGGGCCGATGCCTATGCCCTCGCATACCCGCTGCTGCTGGCGCCGTCCGGGTCGAAGTTCGGCAAGTCCGAGGAGGGCGACAGCATCTGGCTGCACCCCGACGGCACCTCGCCCTACGCCTTCTACCAGCACTGGCTCAATACGGACGATCGTGACGTGCCGGTCTACCTTCGGTGGTTCACGACGATGAGCCCCGACGAGATCGAGGCGCTCGAGGTCGAGCTGGCCGGACACCCCGAATCGCGTGCCGCACAGCGCGCCCTGGCCCTCGACGTGACCGCGCGCGTGCATGGGGGCGAGGTGGCGAACGGCGCGGTGCGCGCGTCCGAGGCGGCATTCTCCGGCGATGCGATCGACGATCCGACGGTCCTCGCGACGCTTCACCGCGCGACCGACGGCTTCGAGTGGCAAGCCGCCGACGCCGCCGAAGGCCTCGTGCCCTTCCTGGTCACGACCGGCACCTTCGCCTCGCGTGGCGAGGCTCGGCGGATGGTCGAGGGCGGTGGCCTGACGATCAACGGCACCCGCGTGACCGATCCCGCTGCGACCGTCCCCGATCCGATCGCGGGCGAGTGGCTCGTGGTCCGCGTCGGCAAGCGCCGGCTCCGGATCGGCCGGAAGGTCGGCTAGCCGAGCTCGCGGGCCGCGGCGACGAGGCGATCGTCCTGCTCGCGGTCGCGGACGGTGAGGCGGAGGTAGGCCGCGAGCGGGTGATCGGCCGGGAACGTGCGCGGGACGAGGCCACGTCGGAGGAGGCCCTCCGCAATCGCGGCGGCGCGATCGGGCGTCCCGAAGTCCACCAGCAGGAAGTTCGTGCGCGACGGCAGCACCGACCAGCCGGCCCCGGTCAGCCAGCCGGCGAACCGCTCTCGCTCGACAGCGATCCGCGCCACGGTCGCCGGCGCGACCGAGTCCTCCAGGAGGACAGCCTCGCCGGCCGCCAGCGAGACGACCGAGACCGAGCCCGGCGGCCGGTACGGCGTGATGGCTGCGATGAGGTCAGGGCGCGCCAGCGCGAACCCGACGCGCAGGCCGGCCAGGGCGTAGGCCTTGCTCAGCGTCCGGACGATGACGAGGCGCGGATATCGGAATCGCAGCCCGGCGAGCGAGGCATCGACGAACTCCGCGTAGGCCTCGTCCAGGGCGACGACCGGCGCGGGTCGGCCGGCGGCATCCGCGTCGTGGGCGAGGTCGTCGAGGAGCCGCTCGATCGAGCCCTCCGGCTCCAGCTGCGCGGTCGGGTTGTTCGGGTTGCAGAGCCAGATGAGATCGGCGCCTCCGGTCGCCGCCGCTGCGGCCCGGATCGCGGGGTTGTCCAATGCGAAGCCCTCGGCGGCCGAGCGCCGCGGAACCGCAACGACGGTTGCGCCGCGCTGCGCCGTGACGACCGTGAACATCGCGTAGCTGGGCGTCGGTACGATCGCCCGGCCGCCCGGCGGGATGAATGCCTTGCCGAGGAGATCGAGGATCTCGTCTGCCCCGGCGCCGACGAGGAGCTCGGATGGCTCGCAGCCGTAACGCGCGGCGGCGGCGTCCACGAGCCGGCGGTAGTCCGAGGGCGGGTATTCCGAGATCGGGACCTCGTAGCGGCCCGAGCGCACCGCGCGCTCTGCGATCTCGGGCGGCTGGGTGACGGTGTTGAGGTCGAAGCGGGCGATCGACTCGACCGGCAGGCCGTACCGCGCCGCGACGGCCTCGCTCGTCGCCTCCCAGGCGTAGCCGATCGGCGCATTTGGAAGCGTGAATGTCACCGGTGTCGGGCTCAGGGTGGTCCTCGGCGATCAGGTACGAACAGGGCTCGTTGTGTCGCATGGATTGTCGCCGCCGGGAGGATCGATGGCTACTCGCGGCCGGCGTTCACGGGTCGACCACCGGCGCGGCGCGCCCGGCAATAGCCAAAAGTCGCCCGGGGCGACTTCGAGTCATGCCGATAGCCAACAGGGCGAGCAGATGTCCTGTGGTGGCGACTTCTGGCAGCCCGAGCGCATGACCAGGTCGCCCACAGCGACTTCCTACAAGAGGGACGCGGGGGAGGCCGGGCGCCACTGCGCCTTAGTGCGCGCCGGCCTCGGACGTCTTGCGGTGGGCCTCGATGACCTTGTCGGCCACGTGTGCGGGGACGTCCTCGTAGTGATCGAACGTCGAGGTGAACGTGCCGCGGCCGCCCGTGATCGAGCGAAGCTCCGTCGCGTACGAGAACAGCTCCGACTGGGGGACCTGGGCGTTGATGACCTGGAGGCCGTCGAGCTGGTCCATCCCCAGGAGCCGGCCGCGGCGGCCGTTGAGGTCGCGGTTGACCTCGCCGAGATACGCCTCGGGGACGTGGATCGCAACGCTCATGATCGGCTCGAGCAGGACCGGCTTGGCCTGGAGGATCCCGTCCTTGAGGGCCATCGATGCGGCGATCTTGAACGACAGCTCGTTCGAGTCGACGGCGTGGAACGAGCCGTCGTAGAGCGTCGCCTTGAAGTCGGACAGGGGATAGCCCGCGACGACGCCCTCGGCGGCCGTCTCGCGGACGCCCTTCTCGACGCCCGGGAAGAAGTTCTTCGGCACCGAGCCGCCAACGACCCGTTCGGCGAAGGCCACGCCGCCCCCGGGATTCGGCTCGAGCTCGAGCCAGACGTCGCCGAACATCCCGTGGCCGCCGGTCTGCTTCTTGTAGCGACCGTGCGACTGGACCTTGCCGCGGATCGTCTCGCGATACGGCACCCGCGGGGTCCGGGTGATGATCGCCGAGCCGAACTTGCGCTTCAGCCGCTCGATGATGACGGCGCCATGGGCCTCGCCCATCGTGATCAGGACCTGGTCGCCGGCGTCGGTGCGCTCGACCCGCGCCGCGGGCTCCTCCTCGAGCATCCGCTGGAGGGCCGGGCCCATCTTGTCGAGGTCCGCCTTGGTCTGGGGCTCGATCGCGACGGTCAGGGTCGGGTTCGGGAACTGCACCGGCGGCAGGCTGAGCGGCCGCTCGCGCGACGACAGCGCGTCGCCGGTCGCCGTGACGGTGAGCTTCGCCACCGCGCCGATCTCGCCGGCCTTGAGCTCGCCGATCGGCTCCTGGTCCTTGCCGTGCAGGAGGAGCAGCTGGCCGATCCGCTCCTCGGCGTCGCGGGTCGCGTTCCAGACGTGGCCCTGGGAATGGAGCGTGCCGGAGAAGACACGGAGGTAGGTCAGCCGGCCCACGAACGGATCCGCCGCGGTCTTGAAGACCCGGACCAGGAGCGCGCCGTCGGGGTCTGGCGCGACCTCCACCGGCTTGCCGGCCTTGTCGAGCGCGCTCACGGGACCTTCGTCGGCGGGGGAGGGGAGGTATCGCACGATCGCGTCCTGGAGGGCCTGAAGCCCGATGCCTCGAGCGGTGCTGCCGACGAGGACCGGCGCGAGGATGGAGTCCTTGACGCCCTTCCGGAGGCACGCCTCGAGCTCCGGATCCGAGATCTCCACGCCGTCGAGGTACTTCGTCAGGACGTCGTCATCGGCCTCGGCGGCGGCCTCCAGGAGCTGGTCGCGACGGCGGGTCACCTCGTCAGTCATGCCCGCCGGGATCGGGACCTCCACCTCCCTCCCGCCATCGAGCTGGAAGGCCTTGCGGTGGACGAGGTCAACGTAGCCGCTGAACGACTCCGCGGTCCCGATCGCCAGATGGAGCGGCGCGATCTTGTTCCCGAATGCCGCGCGGAGGGCATCGAGGGCCCGGGTCGGGTCGGCGTTCTCGCGGTCGCTCTTGTTGATGAAGAAACACGCCGCGGTGTTCGTGCCGCGGCCCAGGGCGACGGCCTGCTCGAGGCCCGCCTCGACGCCACCCACGGCATCCATGACGAAGATCGCGCCGTCGGCGGCATGGAAGCCCGAGACGACCTCGGCCGAGAAGTCGAGGTAGCCCGGCGTGTCGAGCAGCGTGATCCGCGTCCCATCGGCCTCGAACGTCGCGACCGCCAGGCTCAACGACTCGCGGCGCTTCTGCTCCTCGGGCTCGAAGTCGAGGTGCGAGGTCCCGTCATCGACCTTGCCCAGCCGTGAGACCGCGCCGGCTCGAAAGAGGAGCTGCTCGGCGAGCGTCGTCTTCCCGGCTCCGGTGTGGCCGGCGAGGACGACGCTCCGGAGGTGGGGCAGATCGACGCTCTTCATGGTCATGGACGATGGGTCCTCACGCTCGTCGGAAGCTCATCCAGGAGGTCATCGAAGGGGTTCGGCCATCATAGTCCCGTATACTCCGGGCGGATGTCCGGTCACTCCAAGTGGTCCCAGATCAAGCGCCAGAAGGGCGTCAACGACACCAAGCGGGGTGCCGTGTTCACCAAGGTCGCCCGCGAGATCATGATCGCGGCGCGGGCCGGCGGCGGGGATCCGGACGGCAACTTCCGCCTTCGCCTGGCGATGGAGAAGGCTCGCTCGGTCAACATGCCCCAGGACAACATCAAGCGCGCCATCGAGCGCGCGGCGGGCGCCGGCGAGGGCGAGCAGATCGAGGAGATCGTCTACGAGGGCTACGGCCCTGGCGGCGTGGCGATCCTCGTCGAGGCGGCCACGGACAACCGCAACCGCACCGCGGCGGACGTCCGGTCGCTGTTCACCAAGGCCGGCGGCCAGCTCGCCGGGGCAGGCGCCGTGGCCTGGCAGTTCGAGCCACGGGGCCTCATATCGGTCACGTCGAACGGCCGCGATCCCGACGAAGTGGCGCTGACCGCGATCGACGCGGGCGCCGACGACGTCGAGGAGTCGGGCGACCGGATCGATGTCTACACCTCGCCGGGCGACCTCGAGCGCGTCCGCAAATCGCTCGATGCGGCCGGATTGCCGGTCGAGAGTGCCGAGAACGCGATGGTCGCGAAGACGACCGTCGAGCTCGACGGCAGCCGAGCCCGCCAGAACATCCGCCTCGTCGAGGCGCTGGAGGACCTGGACGACGTCCAGCGGGTAACGGCCAATTTCGACATCCCCGAGGACGTCTTCGCCGAGGTCGCCGGTTGACGCGGGCGGCTCAGCCGAGGCCAGCCGAAATCGGAGCCGAGGACCGGAGCGAGCGCACTTCAGGGGTGGGTGAGGGAGGACCACAGGCGACAACGCCCGGCTGGTCCGGCTCAGCCGCCCGATGATCGTTCTGGGGATCGACCCCGGGACCGCGGCGCTCGGCTACGGCACCGTCGAACGAACCGGGGCCCGGCTCCGCCTCGTCGACGCGGGCTGCTTCGAGACGCCGAGCACCTGGGGGCTGCCGCAGCGGCTGCTCGCGATCCATCGCCACGTCGTGGAGCAGATCGAGCTGCACCGGCCCGACATCGTCGCGGTGGAGCGGCTGTTCTTCTCGAAGAATGCCCAGACCGCGTTCGCCGTCGGGCAGGCCCGGGGCGTGGTCCTCCTTGCCGCCGCCGCCGCCGAGGTGCCCGTCCGCGAGGCGACGCCGAACGAGGTCAAGACCGCGGTCACGGGCTACGGCGCCGCCGACAAGGAGCAGGTCGGGCGGATGGTCGCGGTGCTCCTGAACCTCGAGGCGCCGCCGCGTCCCGACGACGCCGCGGACGCGGTGGCCATCGCCATCTGGGCGGCCAATAGCGAGCGCGACGGGGTTGCCGGAGCGGCGCCGGCCACGCGCCCGGTCGGTGCGCTGGACCGTTCGGCGGTCACGCCTGCGGCCACGGGCGAGTCATCGTTCGATCGCGCGGTCCGCGAGGCGCTCCAGCGGGAGCGCACGGCGCGCAAGGTCTCCTGAACCCCGGCCCGGCGCCGACCTTTGTGCCCTGCCGATCCTCGTGAGTTGCCAACCTTCGTGAGCCTCCGATCGTGATCGCCTCGCTGGATGGCGTCGTCGGCGCCGTCGCGCTCGATTCGCTCGTCGTCGAGGTCGGTGGCGTCGGCTACCGCGTCTTCGCGTCGCCCGCGGTCCTGTCCTCGGCCGTGCCCGGATCGCACCTGAAGCTCTTCACGCACCACGTCGTTCGTGAGGATCAGCAGGCGCTGTACGGGTTCCGGAATGTCGAGGAGCTCGGATTCTTCGGGTTGCTTCTGACGGTCACGGGCGTCGGGCCGAAGGTCGCGATGGCAATCGTGGGGAGTCGCCAGACCGCGGACCTCCAGCTCGCGATCATGCAGCAGGACCAGGCCGTTCTCGTCTCGATCCCGGGGGTGGGGAAACGGCTCGCCGAGCGGGTCATCTTCGAGCTCAAGGAGAAGGTGGCGGCGGCAGGCGTCGCCGCTGCGGGGACCGTCGTGGCCGGCGAGGCGGCACGCGAGGGCGAGGTCGTCGCGGCGCTTCAGGCGCTCGGCTACTCACTCGCCGAGGCACGCACGGCGGCCCGTGTGGCACTCGGGACCTCCTCGGCCGGCACGTCGCTCGAGGACCGGGTGAAGGCCGCGCTGCGCCTGCTCGCCCGCGACTAGGGCCGCGACAGGTACAGGACGAGCGCGATCAGGTAGATCGGCAGGATCGCGAGGGCCGGTCGCCGCCAGCGCTCGAGCTCGGGATCTTCGGTCCGGGTGAACATCCACGTGTACGGCGGCAGGACACCGCGGGTCTCGCGATAGTGCCGGCTGTAGCGCGCACCGAACAACCACAGCCCGAGGCTCCCGCCGATGAGGAGCGACAGGCTGGCGATGGTCACGACCGGCATCGCCGCGATCATAGGCGTCGCGCCGGATCCGCCCGTTCCGCGTCGAACATCCGTACGAAATGGGGTTGGGCGTGATACCCTCGCGGCCAATGGACGACGCCTCCAACATCCTCGCCGCGGACCTCCACGACGCGGATGTCGTCATCGAGAGCTCGCTCCGGCCGAAGACCCTCGCGGAGTACATCGGGCAGCGCGAGGTCAAGGCGAATCTCGCCGTTCTGCTCCAGGCCGCGAAGGCGAGGGGAGAGGCCGCGGACCACGTCCTGCTGTACGGGCCGCCAGGCCTCGGCAAAACGACCCTCGCGACGATCATCGCCCGCGAGCTCGAGGTCAACGTCCGCTACACATCAGGCCCGGCCATCGAGCGACCCGGCGATCTCGCGGCGGTCCTGACCAGCCTCGAGGAGCGGGACGTCCTCTTCATCGACGAGATCCACCGCCTCAACCGGGCGGTCGAGGAGATCCTGTACCCCGCGATGGAGGACTTCGCCCTCGACGTGATGATCGGCAAGGGCCCCTCGGCACGGAGCCTGCGATTGAGCCTCAAGCCGTTCACGGTTGTCGGAGCCACCACTCGGGCCGGCCGGATCTCATCGCCGCTGCGCGACCGCTTCGGCGCGACCTACCGGCTCGACTTCTACGAGGAGCCCGAGCTGACCGACATCGTGGAGCGTTCGGCCCGGATCCTCGGCGTCCAGGTCGAGAGCGCCGCGGCGCGGGCCATCGCGATGCGCGGTCGCGGAACGCCCCGGATCGTGAACCGGCTCCTCAAGCGGACCCGCGACCATGCCGAGGTTCACGGCAACGGCACGGTCGACGAGGCCGTCGCGATCGAGGCGATGCGCCATCTCGAGATCGACGACGCCGGCCTCGATTCGACGGACCGCAAGCTCCTCGCCGCGATCATCCAGAAGTTCGCCTCGGGGCCGGTCGGCGTGCAGGCCCTCGCCGCGGTGCTGTCCGAGGAGGTCGAGACGATCGAGGACGTCTACGAGCCGTTCCTGCTGCGCCTCGGGTTCCTGGATCGCACGCCTCAGGGCCGGATCGCGACGGAGGCGGCGCGCAGCCACCTGGCGGGCCTCGGGTACGAGATCCCGCCGCCGCGACGCGCGGAGCCGGAGATGCAGCCGCTCTGGGACGACGGGACGCGCGTGGTCGACGCGGCGCCCCCGGAGTGACGACCGCTCGAGAGACGACCGCAGGAGTGACGATCGCCGACGACGGGCTCGCGGTTGCGACCCACGGACTCCGGAAGGCCTACGGCAAGACGGTCGCCCTCGACGGCCTGGATCTGGCCGTGCCGCAGGGCGTCATCTACGGCTTCCTGGGCCCGAACGGCGCGGGGAAGACGACGACGATCCGCTCGCTTCTCGGCCTCATCCACCCGGATGCCGGGACGATGTCGCTGCTCGGCCGGCCGTACACGGGCCACGACCGGCGGCGCCTGTTCGACGTCGGCGCACTCATCGAATCGCCGTCCTTCTACCCGTACCTCTCGGGCCGGGACAACCTCCGGGTGATCGCGTCGACGGGGCCGGCGGTCGCACCTGGCCGGATCGATTCGCTGCTCGAGCTCATGGGCCTGAAGGAGCGCGCCGGCGACAGCGCCTCCGGCTACTCGCTGGGCATGAAGCAGCGGCTCGGTATCGCGGCAGCGCTCCTCAACGACCCACGCCTGCTCATTCTTGACGAGCCCGCCAACGGCCTCGACCCGGCCGGGATCCACGAGCTCCGGAACACGCTGCGGCAGCTCGTCGAGCAGACCGATCGGACGATCCTCGTCTCGAGCCACATCCTGCCGGAGGTCCAGCAGCTGGCCGACGTCGTCGGGATCATCGACCGCGGCAAGCTGGTCCATCAGGGCTCGCTGGAGCAGCTGCTCGCGACGTCCGGAGCGGTGCGGGTGCGCGTCGCCGATGACCAGGTCGAGCCGGCGCGGGCGCTGCTCGCCACGATGGCGGACGCCGATCCGGTCGCCGACGGCGAGGGCTGGATCACCGTCCGGGCCGCCCCCGAGCGGGCCAGCGAGGTCAATCGGGTGCTGGCCGAGGGCGGGATCTACGCCAGCGGGCTCGAGACCGGCAGCGATCTCGAGGCGATCTTTCTCTCCCTGACCGGAGGGCCGAGCGCGTGAGGCTCATCGGTGGCGAGATCCGGAAGCTGCTTCGCCGCCCGGCGAGCTTCATCACGCTCGGGATCCAGCTCGCGATCGTCATCGTCGTCTATCTCGCGGTCGCGGCGTCGTTCCGCGCGGCCGGCCAGGGCTCGAGCGGCGGCGACACCGAGGCGCGTACGGGCATCCGCCTCCTCCTGACGTTCCCCGGCGCCTATGGGGGATGGTGAAGGTCGCCGTGGCCCGCGGCGAGAGCCGCGCCCGCTACATCCTCGCGAAGCTCATCGCGGTCGAGATCCTGCTCGTGATCGGATTCGGCATCGCCCTGCTCGTGGCGGTCGGCGCGGCCTTCGTCGCCGCGACGGCGGCGGGCCTGAGCACGTCGGGCGTCGGCGACTCGAGCGTCCTCGGCACGTTGCCCGAGCAGCTGGTCCGCGGCTATGCCGGGATCGCGGAGGAGGCGGCGATCGGCTTCGCGATCGCGACGATCGCCCGCAGTCAGCTCGCCGGGCTTGGCGCCGGGATCGCGCTGTACTTCGTCGAGCAGTTCTCGACGATCTTCCTGGCCGACACCGTCAAGTACTTCCCGTTCCATGTTGCCCAGTCGGCGCTGCGGGTCGTCGTTGCCGGCGGCGCCGGCGGAGGTGGCGCGGGAATCACTCGAGCGCTTGACCCGGACCTCTCCCTCGGCCTCGTCGTGGCGTATCTCGTCATCGCCGCAGTGGTGTCGGTCATCGTCGTCGAGCGCGCCGAGATCAGCGGGTGACCGCCGCCCCGGCGATGGCATCCCGGGCGCCGTTCGAGGTCCTGACGCCGGCTCCGGCAGGTGGTGCCACGTTTGCGCGGACCGGCCGCTTGACGTTGCCCCATGGCGTCGTCGAGACGCCGCAGTTCATGCCCGTCGGGACGAACGCCACTGTGAAGGCCCTCGATCCCGACGACCTGGAGCAGGCCGGCGCGACGATCGTGCTGGCCAACACGTATCACCTCTACCTCCGGCCGGGCAACGACCGGATCCGACGCCTCGGGGGGCTCCACCGGTTCATGGCCTGGGACCGGTCCATCCTCACGGATTCGGGTGGCTTCCAGGTCGTGTCGCTCGATCAGCTCCGCTCGATCGACGACGGCGGGGTGACCTTCAAGAGCCATCTCGATGGCTCGACCCATCGCCTCACCCCGGAGAGCTCGATCGAGATCCAGGCGGACCTCGGCGCCGACGTGGCGGTGGCGTTCGACCACCCGGTGTTCCCGTCCTCGGAGCGAGCTGTCGTCGCCGATGCGACGGCGAGAACCCATCGCTGGGCGGAGCGATCGCTCGAGGCCCACGCCCGGTCCGAGCGGGCACGGGAGCTCGGCCAGAGCCTCTTCGGCGTCATCCAGGGCGGCCTCGACCCGGAGCTGCGGGCCGAGTCCACGCGCGTCATCGCGGGCCTGCCGTTCGACGGGCTGAACATCGGCGGTCTGGCGGGCGACGAGACGCCGGTCGAGCGGGCCGAGGCCCTGCGGGTCGTCGTGCCCCTCCTCGCGGACGATCCCCGGCCGCGCTATCTGATGGGCCTGGGGTCACCCGTCGACCTGCTCGAGGCCGTCGACCTCGGGGTCGATCTCTTCGACTCGGTGCTGCCCGCGAGGGTCGCCCGGACCGGCCAGGTGTGGGTGCCGGGGGGCAAGCTCAACCTCCGAAACGCCGCGTTCCTGGACGACCCGAATCCGATCGAGGAGGGCTGTCCGTGCCCCGCCTGCCGGCGATTCTCGAGGGCCTATCTGGCCCATCTCTTCCGGGCTCGCGAGCTCCTCGCGTACCGCCTCGCAACTTGTCACAACCTGACCTTCACCCTAGACTTCATGGCCAGAATCCGGGCCGCGATTCAGGCCGGACGCTTCCCTGAGATGCGACAGGAGCTGCGGGTCCGCGCGGGCCGGATCGGCGCCGACAACGTCGCGGGTAAGCCGGCGTGAAGCGGCTCCCGGTACCGTCATTCGAGCGCGGAGGAACCGTCGATGGCCTCTCGAGATCGACCCGGCCGCGAAGCCAAGAAGAAGCCCAAGGACAGGTCCGGCCTCCCGAAGGTCCAGCCGCTCTCGGAGCCTCCGATGAACGTCGAGCTCATCCGGAAGCAGCGCAAGCCGCGGTGGGACGAAGAGACCAAGGACGAGGGTTGATCGATCCCGCGGACGGCGCGTCGGCTCCGGACCTCGGGCAGCCACGGACAGGAGCGTGACGCGACGATGGCGGTGATGAACGAGCGCGCTGGCGAACGAGCGGTCGCCGAACGAACCAGGGCCGTGGACGCGGCGATCCTCTCGATCGAGAAGCAGTTCGGGACGGGCTCGATCATGAAGCTGGGCTCGGCCCAGCGGCAGCAGGTCGACTTCATCCCCACGGGCTCGATCGCCCTGGATCTCGCCCTCGGCGTCGGCGGCATCCCGCGCGGCCGGGTCACGGAGATCTTCGGCCCGGAGTCGTCGGGCAAGACGACGATCTGCCAGCACGTCATCGCCGAGGCCCAGCGCCGCGGCGGCGTCGCGGCCTTCATCGACGTCGAGCACGCGCTGGATCCCGGCTACGCCCGGGCCTGCGGCGTCAACGTCGACGAGCTCCTCGTCAGCCAGCCGGACACCGGCGAGCAGGCGCTCGAGATCACCGAGACGCTGATCCGGTCGGGCGGGATCGACGTCGTCGTCGTCGACTCGGTGGCGGCGCTCGTGCCGCGGGCCGAGATCGAGGGCGAGATGGGCGACTCGTTCGTCGGCATCCAGGCCCGCCTCATGAGCCAGGCCCTCCGGAAGCTCACCGGCGCGGTGAGCCGCTCGAACACCTCGCTCATCTTCACGAACCAGCTGCGCGAGAAGATCGGCGTCATGTTCGGCAACCCCGAGACGACGCCGGGCGGGCGAGCCCTGAAGTTCTACGCCAGCGTCCGCCTCGACATCCGGCGGATCGAGACGATCAAGTCCGGCACCGAGTCGGTCGGCAACCGGGTGCGGGTCAAGGTCGTGAAGAACAAGGTCGCACCGCCGTTCCGGGTCGCCGAGTTCGACGTCATGTACGGCGAGGGCGTCTCCAAGGAAGGCGGCCTCCTCGATGTCGGCGTGGCGATGGGCGTCGTCGACAAGACGGGCGCCTGGTTCACGTACGCGGAGACGCGCCTGGGCCAGGGTCGCGAGGCGTCCAAGGAGTTCCTCAAGGCCAACGCCCCGATCGCGGCCGAGATCGAGACCAAGATCCGGGCCAAGACCAGCGAGGTGCCCGTCCCCGTCGAGGGCATCGAAGAAGCCGAATAGCCCGCGCGCGGACGGCAAATCCGTGCGTTGGCGGCTCCGGTCCTCGCTCACGCACGTCCGAGTGCGCTCGCTTCGGTCCTCGCCGCCGCCTTCGGCTTTGCTCGTCCTCGCGCGGGCAATGGAATCACGTGCGCGCAGAGGCAGGTCGGTCCGTGCGCGGCTCCGGTCCTCACGAAGCTCGGTCTAATTCCGAGGTGGCTGGCGTTCGGCAGCTCGGTCGCGTCGCCGCTCGATGCCGGATGCGGGATTCATGCCGGCCCACGCTCGTGACGGGATGAAGTCGGCGATGTCGAGCTTCGGCCCGACCCGCGGCGTTGCTTAGGGCCAGCCTGAGTGGAATTCGACAGGGGCCACCGGCCGTCCCGGCCACGGAAGCGGCGTGAGTCGTTTGCGGACGGTCGCGCGCGGCGAGCGGCGATCGACGATCCGAACCTCGTCCTCGAGGCGGCGCTGCGGTTTCTCGAGGCGCGCCAGCGATCCGTCTCCGAGGTGCGTCGGCGCCTTGCGACAGCGGGCTACCGGGAAGACCTGGTCAGTGGCGCGATCGATCGACTCGTGCAGCTGGGCGTTCTCGATGACGAAGCCTTCACGGCCGCCTGGGTGGAGTCGCGCGACCGGGCGCGGCCACGGGGCGAGCGCGCGCTTCGGCGCGAGCTGTCGCTGAAGGGGATCGACCGCGCGCTGGTTGATGACGCCATGGTCACGCGCCGGCCGGAGCCAGGCGGCGACGCCGATCCCGATGTCGCCGCTGCGGAGCGGCTGCTCCAACGCCATGCCTCACAGCTCTCGCGCGTGGCCGATCCGCGCGCTCGCCGGCAACGGGCGTACGCGTTGCTGGCTCGGAATGGCTTCGACAGCGAGGTTGCGGCGACGCTCTCGGCGCGCCTCGTCGACCCGGAGTCGCGCGAGGGTGACCGCGAGGTCTGACGGGGGCCGAGGGCGCGAAGCCCCTACGGCTGCTCGACGAGCCGCGCGACGAGCCCCTCGGCGTCCCGGGCAACGCCGACCAGGCTGGCCGAGCCCATGTCAACGAGCCACGGGGTCCCGATGAAGGCCAGACCCTCGACGTCGGTCATGCCGTCCCGTTGGCGCGGCAGGCTGTACTCGTCCAGGACGGGGGGGTCGATCCAGCCGAAGGCCGGCCGGTAGCCGCTCGTCCAGAGCACGGTCCCGATGCCCTCGTCGATCAGGTCCAGCTCGGTGACCTCCGGCGGCTCGTGGGTCGACGATTCGAAGTCGGGCGGCGGCAGATCCTGCCCCGTTCGCGCCGCGAAGGAGTCGAACAAGGACTGGAGGCGGTCCGGAAAGAACGTGTCGGTGAAGCGGAGGGTGTCCGCGAGGCCCGGCGAGAAGCGGACCCGCGTGCCCTCGGCCGACCCGAGGCGACCCACGACGCGGAGGCCCTCCTGGGCCATCCTGCGGAGATCCGTGTCATGGGGCATGCCGTGGCCCGAGAGCTGCGGATTGCACGCGAATCGGAAGCGCGGGTCCGGCAGGTTGGCGGCAGTCGGCAGCGGGGTCCCGACGGCCGCACCACGGACAGCGAGTTCGCGGAGCCACCAGAAGACGTCGCGCCCGCGGTAGCGACGGGGTGCCCTTCCGCATCGTCCCAAGGCGATCGTGACCGAGCGTCCCGCGGCCATGAGCTCCTCCGCGAGCTGGACGCCCGTCTGGCCGCTGCCGACGAGGAGCACGCCGCCGGGGGCGAGCGCCGCTGGGTTGCGATACGCGTGCGAATGGAGCTGGGTGATTCGAGGGTCGAACGCGGCCGCGATCCCGGGCAGATGCGGCACCTGGAATGGGCCGCCGGCCACGACGACATTGCGGGCCTCGACCTCGCCGCCGCTTGTCGCCAGGCGGAACCTCGCTGCGCCATGGTCGATGGCCTCGAGCCGGGTCACCTCGGACCCGAGCTCGATAGGGCCTGCGGCCGCAGCGGCGAAGGCGCGGAAGTGGTCGACGATCTCGTCGCGGGGCATGAAGCCGTCGGGATCGTCGCCGCGGTACGCGAAGTCCGTCACCGATGTGGTCCAGTTCGGCGACACGAGCTGGAAGCTGTCCCAGCGGTCCTGCCAGCCACCGCCGAGCGTCGATCGGCGATCGAAGACGAGATGCTC
>Ga0193751_1001065_pt1 | contig 18358 bp, 18 predicted proteins | sample L1c2metaG_FD_143050 | JGI IMG/M metagenome (GOLD analysis project Ga0193751, IMG submission 143050) | Soil microbial communities from a riparian zone of the East river system, Colorado, United States - L1c2 | ecosystem: Environmental > Terrestrial > Soil > Riparian zone | place: USA: East River... | reverse complement strand
TCATCGCCCGCTCCATCGCGGCCTTCGGGTAAGAGAACATGCCTGCCATGTTCTCCTACCCTCGCCGCCCGAAAAGCGGACAGATCACGTGCTATCTCAACCGGACATATCATCTGCTAACGACACTCCCAATGAACTACGTTGACCGCTAAGGACGATCGGTGCTATCTGTATACTCCGCAAGTGGGTATGAGAATGGCTAGAGCTGTCCAGAAAAAGAACAACGAAAATCCCAGTCTGCCGAAGGCCCTAACTGGCATCCAGGGTCTGGATGAGATCACCGGAGGCGGATTTCCGCGGGGCCGGCCCACGCTCATCTGCGGCAGCGCGGGAGCGGGCAAGACTTTATTGTCGATGGAATTTCTGGTGCGCGGAGCCATGGAATACAACGAACCCGGCGTTTTTATGGCGTTTGAAGAGACTGCCTCTGAGCTCGCGCAGAATGTTCGCTCACTTGGCTTTGACCTGGATGAGCTGGTGAAAGAAAAGAAGCTGGCCATCGACTTCGTCCGCATCGAGCGGAGTGAGATCGACGAAACGGGCGACTACGATCTGGAAGGGCTGTTCATACGGTTGGGCGCGGCCATTGACTCCATTGGCGCGACTCGAGTGGTGCTGGACACCATCGAAAATCTGTTCGCCGGGTTGCAGAATCAAGGCATTTTGCGCGCGGAATTGCGACGCCTGTTTCGTTGGCTGAAAGACCGGGGCGTGACCGCCGTGATAACTGCTGAACGCGGCGACGGGACTCTAACCCGGCACGGGCTGGAGGAGTATGTTTCCGATTGTGTGATCCTGCTCGACCATCGCGTCATTGACCAGGTTTCCACGCGGCGCTTGCGGATTGTCAAATATCGAGGAACGGCGCACGGAACTAACGAGTACCCATTCCTGATTGATGAGGACGGTTTCAGCGTTCTTCCGGTGACCTCGGTGGGATTGCAGCATGAGGTGAGTGAAGAGCGAGTTTCGAGCGGTATTCCGCGGCTGGATACGATGCTGGGCGGCGAAGGATTTTACCGGGGCACGACGATTTTAGTTTCAGGGACCGCAGGAACGGGCAAGACGAGTATGGCGGCGTACTTTGTGGATGCCGCTTGCCTACGGGGCGAGCGCTGCCTGTACTTCTCGTTCGAGGAGTCTGCCGGCCAACTGATTCGGAACATGCGATCCATTGGTTTGAATCTGGAGCAATGGGTCAAGAAGAACCTGCTGCAGTTTCATTCGAGCCGGGCAATGTTCTACGGACTGGAAATGCACCTTGCGGTCATTCACAAAATCGTCGAGCAGTTCAAACCGCAAGTGGTGGTGCTGGATCCAGTAGGAAGTCTGGTGCAGGCGGGGAACCGGAACGACGCGCACAGCATGCTGATCCGGCTAATTGACTTCCTCAAACAACGAGGAATTACCGCCTTGTTGACTAACCTGACTTCGGGAGGAGGTGCTCTGGAAAAAACCGAAGTGGAAATCTCTTCCATCGTCGATACGTGGCTGCTGATGCGCGATATTGAACTGGAAGGCGAGCGCAACCGGTCGCTGTATATTCTGAAGTCGCGGGGCATGGCGCATTCCAATCAACTGCGGGAGTTCCTGCTCACCGAGCGGGGTATTGATCTACTGGATGTGTATGTGGGGCCGGGAGGTGTGCTGACGGGATCGTCGCGTCTGTCGCAGGAAGCGCGGGAAAAGGCAGCAGCGTTGGAACGCCAACAGAACGAGAAGCGCCGGGAGCGGGACCGGGTTAAGAAACGAGAGGCACTGGAAGCGCGCATTGCAGCGCTGCGCAAGGAGTTCGAGGTGGAAGACGAGGAGGCAGAAGCGTCCGCAGCTCAGGAAGGATTGCGGGAACAGGTTACCATGGAGAACCGCAACAGGATGGCACGCAGCCGGAAGGCCGATGGGACGGGCGAATCTAAGGTTTCCCGGAAAGCGTTGAGGAGCTAGATGAAAAAGTCATTAAAGACCACTGAAGCAGAACCGCTCAGCCTGCAGGAGATCCGCGAGACGAAGGAAGCCAAGGAGCCGGGGCCAGGCGAAGTTTGGGAGCTTCGCCTATACGTTGCCGGACAGACTCCGCGTTCAGTCGCGGCTTTCGCCAATCTTAAGAAAATATGCGACGAACATCTGGCGGGACGATACAATATTGAAGTGGTCGATCTGGTGAAGCATCCACAGTTGGCAGCGGGAGATCAGATCCTGGCGATTCCCACACTGGTTCGGAAATTGCCTCAACCTCTTCGGAAAATCGTGGGCGATCTTCGCGATACCGAACGGGCATTGGTGGGTTTGCAATTGCGTCCGGCTTCACTGGAAAAATAGAGATCGAGTCAGCATTGGCAAAGTCTAGTATTTGATGAAGGGTCCCATGAACAGCGATACGCATCAATTTCTTCAGAGTTCGCAACTGATGGAAGAGGCGGAGGAGACGCTACGCGCGATCCGGTATGGCGCAGTGGATGCGTTCGTGATTCAAGAGGCGGAGGGCCATCGCGTCTATACGCTGGAAGGGTCGGACCTGCCATACAGCACGCTGGTGGAGAAGATGCAGCAAGGCGCTGCCATGCTGGACGGCAAAGGCTGCGTGGTTTACTGCAATCTGAGTCTGGCGCAACTCCTGGGCGTGACGCGCGAGACGGTGGTTGGCCAATACTTGCAAGACCTCCTGAATCCTGGCGACCATGCCGCATGCCAGCGGTTGCTGCGGGAGGCTCAAACCGCGCCGAGTGAAGGCGAAATGCACATTCGTCTCGCGGACGGTAGTGTCATCTCCGCTAATTTCTCGTTCACCGTGTTATCGCGCGACAAGTCGGCGACGGGAGTTCTGGTCACGGATCTGACCATGCAGAAGCAGCAGATGGAATTTGCGTCACGCCTGCAGCACGTGCAAGACGAGGAGCGCAAGCGCATCGCCCGCGACCTGCACGACAGCGTCGGGCAGTTGCTGGCAGCGATTGGCATGAATGTCGCCCTGGTGCAGGCACAATCCCATAAGCTAGACGCCGAGGCAGCCCGAGCCGTGGCCGACAATGCGATGCTGGTGGAACGGGCTTCCGCGGAGATTCGTACGATCTCGCACTTGCTTCACCCACCGCTCCTAGATGTCGCAGGGCTTGCGTCTGCAATTCGCTGGTATGTGGACGGGTTCTCGGAACGCAGTCATATCAAGGTAGCTCTCAGGATGTCCGACGACCTTGGCCGTATGCCCGCCGACATGGAAATTGCAATCTTCCGGATGATTCAGGAGGGTTTGACCAACATCCATCGTCACTCCGGGAGTGCGACCGCCGCGATCAGTCTCAAGCAGGATGGGAACTTGGCCATGATTGAAGTTCGGGATAGCGGGAAAGGCATTCCCCGGGAAAAACAGCGCGAACTGATGGAATCGGGGCGCGGCGGGGTTGGATTGAATGGTATGCGTGAGCGGCTGCGCCAACTAGGCGGCACTTTGGAAATCGAATCCAAGGAAACTGGGACTGTGGTTACAGCCACGCTTCCGGTCAACCGAGCTGCAGCCTAAATCAAACGTCCCTTCATAACTCCGAACAATCCGAAACAGAATCAGATATGGACAGCCACCGGGACGGCGGCGCTACGGAGGTCGTGCTGCGTTTAGGCAGCCGGTCAGTTCTGCGCAGATTTCTGGGCTTCTTGCAGGAGGGGACGGAGCGAGTCGACACTGACTCCGATGGTGCCGCCGGAAAATCCATCCATGTAGGCGGAGTTGACGCCGATGACTTCACCCTTGGTATTGAAGACTGGACCTCCACTGCCGCCATGAGCAGTAGGAGCGTCGTAAATCAGCTTTTCGCCAACGACGTCACCGAGATGGCCGCAAGTGGTGGAGGGTCGAATCAGGGATAGGGCCGCGAGTTCGCTGGCTGCGCTGATGTCATTGTGGCGGGATGCCATGCGCTCGTAAATCAAAGTTGGAGACTTGGCGACCATCCCTGCAATTCCCATGGGATAGCCGATCACGGTGACCAGTTGTCCGGGAGATCCCGGCGAGTTCGCCAGGGGAAGCACAGGGAGACCGCGGACTGCCTCCAGATCTTCCACGTGCAGGATAGCCAGATCGGAAGTCTTGGAAACCGATCCGCGAACTAGAGTCACGGGTATGGGCGAACCGGGGAAGAAGACCACGAGATTCTCGAGCATCGCGGTGGCTCCCTGATCGATGAGCTTTTGGGCTTCGGAGTCTCCGTACCAGGGCTCAGCGACGTGCCGGTTGGTGGCGATCAAACCATTGCCAACCAGAAATCCTGTGCCGGAAACACGCGCGCGTACAGCCGGGCGCTGGTTCCCGAATCCCACCTGGTAGACGCCATAAATGTAGCCGATGGAATTGCGATAGCGGCTCATTACTACCGCAGGCATGGCCTGATCCTGCTGAAGCTGTTCGATCTGCTCGGTGAGCTGGTGAACTTGCTTTTGGAGATCGCCGGACGGCTCCGCCAAGGCGGCTTTCGGCGAATAATAGTGGACCAAGGCAAATGCGCCCAAGAGGAGCACGACGCCTAGCACGGCCTGAACGGTTTGTTGCCAGCTATCGCTCACGATGCTGGATTCTCGCGTCGGCTGAGCTTCGGGAACCGGCATAGCCGTTGGCTCGCTGATATAGGATTCGGCCATGTTGCGGCGCCTCGCAGGACTCCAAGCCTTTGTCTTTCAGCCATTTAAGCGTGACCGCTTACGAGGCCGAGAACTTGGAGTGCTTATCTTCGTCGCTTCCAGATAGGTTTGCTAGGGTACTGAAGATGATGTCCGGGTGGCATCTAACAGGTCTTGCTGGCGGAGTGGGTCAAGACCTTTAACCACAGAGGGCACGGAAGTACACACAGTGAGAGGCTGTCATGGTTATGGCGTTTTTACTCCGAGGCGCTTGGCCATGGCTTCGTGGAGGAAGCCTTGGCCGGGGCGATAAGGCTGGACCCACTCGCCGTCGATTACGAACTGAGGGATGGCGCGCTTGCCGGTGCGTTTGACCACCTCGTCGAGGGCGCCGGGCGTGGTTTCGACATTGATCTCCGTATACTGGATGTTGTGCTTGGCCAGAAAGCGCTTGGCCTCGCGGCAGTCGGGGCACCAGGCGGCGGAATAGACGGTGAGTTCCATGAGCTTATTTTAGAGGAACGGATGCGGATTGGGGCTGGCCTTTGGTCGTAGGTCGTTGGTCGCAGGTCTTTGGTCGTATGTCGTTGGTCGTTGGTCGTTGGTCTTTGGTCTTTGGTCGTTGGTCTTTGGTCGTTGGTCTTTGGTCGTATGTTGTTGGCTTCGCTCTCGCTCGCTCCAGGTCATACACGCTCGAGATGGGACTGGGTACGCTCGTTCACTACGTTGCCGGTGTTTAGAGTGGAGGCGGGTTCGAACAACAGGAGCCAGCATTCTTCTTCAGCGACGGGACGGTGTTCGACTCCGCGCGGCACCACAATGAATTCGCCTTCCTCGATCCATTCATGGCGGTCACGAAACTCCATGCGGAAGCGGCCTTTGACTACGAGAAATAATTCGTCTTCATGCTCGTGATGATGGAAGATGAATTCTCCCTTCAGTTTGTCGAGCTTGACGTGCTGTCCGTTCAGTTCGGCGGCAAGGTGGGGCTTCCAGTATTCGAAAATTTTGGAGAACTTGTCGGCGATGTTGACCTTGTGCATGAAAATCATCCTCGACGTGAGATGAGCAGGGGGACGGTCTTTAAGATGAGGCTCCGTGGCGGGAAGTCGCAAGAATTGCAATAGTGCAATCAGCTGCTCGGGCCATGGCTGCCTTATGCGCAAGGCGCCGACTTCGCTCGGCGGACAGCCGAAAGCCTACCCTGAGCCTGCCGAAGGGGCGGCTGTCCCTACATGCCTGTCCCACATCTCCTAGCGCAACCGGGGGGAGAAGTCTGTTAGGGCCATGAAGGTGGAGTCAACTTTTTCGACGAGTTTGCCGTTTGCTTCAGATTTGTCGTGGACACTCTTCCACTCCGGGTCGTCTCCGAAGGATTTCCAATTGGCGGCTGCCGCTTCGCGGCTGGGATGATGAAGGATGTAGATCAGCGTGTTGCTCTTCTCGGGCTCATCGAGGGGCGTCCAGTAAGCGACGCTTTTCAGTCCATGCCGGTCGAAGATTTTTATGGTGTGTTCGCGGAAGCGGGCCAGCAGTTCTGGCAGTTTTCCCGGAGCCGCGTGATAGACGCGGAGTTCGTAGACTTCGGTCGAGGCTTGCGTGGGACTTTCGTCGTCACGTTTCGAAGCGGCCCAGAGAGATGCTGAAAGGAAGGTCGCGGCTGGAATGGCTTGGAGAAGGGTTCGTCTTTTCACGGGACGGATTTTAGCAGAAGATCAGTGCTCGACCCTCCCTGATGCAGTGAACCCGAGCTCCTGGTTCACGATCTTGGTCGAGTGACAGTCGCCCTAGGCTGATCGCTTTCGTTTTTCCTCGTCGGCGGTCGCCTGAGCGTGTTTTCCTTCGCGGATCGGACGGGCGTAGTCGGGCGCGGGCAAAAAGATCGGGCGGTAGTGACGGTACTCGCACTGGTGGCAGCGGACGAGCTGAAGCAAGAGCAGGAAGCACACTCGACCGAACCCTGTCAGCGGCTCAGTCCGCGACGGGTAAATTTCGTGATCACCGCAGTAAGGACAACTTTTCCAGCCAACTTTAAGCATCACACCCGCCCCACTTTTCGGTCACTTTCGATGCCCTCCCGGCGCCTACGCAAAGCGCTGTTTCTTATTCCTGGCGTCGTTGGGCGTGTGTTTTTCTTCCTTCTGGGGCTGTTCCTGGCGGAACGATTGCAAAAACTCCGCGGCTTCCTGGTCGTTGCGACCGGTGCGATCGGCCACGAGCTTCTTCGCTTGCTCGGGGGTTAATTTTGTGAGAGTCGGGGAAAGATAAGGCTTCTTTTTCTTTTCTTTGGAACCGGATCCCATGGGTCGTACTCCCAACGAAAGCCTTTCACAGTTTCGATTCACCATTCGCGGTCCGTGCATTTTTGTTACGAACTCCGAACAGCCGGCTAGCGGGTGATTCGATATCATGGCCTCATGGCGCGAGGGTGGGAGAGTAAATCGGTGGAAGCGCAGCAGGCCGAGGCAAGCGAAAAGCCGGTCAAGCTTCGTCCGCCGATGAGTCCGCAAGAAGCGGCGCGGTGGCGGGAAAAAGAGAGTCTCCGTCTGGCGCGCCAAAGAGTACTTGAACAATTGGAAGCAAGCACTAATCCTCGACATCGTAAGCTGTTGCAAGACTCTCTGGCGGATCTGGATGAGAAGCTGAAGGAGTAACAGGCCAGGCTCCCGGGCCGGTCTCGGGCCTAACGTATAATGGACCTTTTATGACAGCCTACGTTTACGTTTCTCTGAAGAAAAGCGTTCTCGACCCCCAAGGCAAAACGATTCAGGGCGCGCTCAAGAAGATGGGGTACAAAGGCCTGGAGAGCGTTCGCCAAGGCAAGTATTTTGAGCTGACGTTAGACGGCGGACTTTCGCGCGAAGAGGCGCAGGCCGAGGTGGAGCGCATCGCCCGCGAAGTCTTGACCAATCCGGTTATTGAAGAGTTTCGTTTCTCTCTGGCAGATTAGGCGGACCGGAGTATTTGAGGTCTTTTATGTGTGGCATTGTTGGCTATGTTGGAAAGAAGAGTGTCGTTCCGATCATCATCGAGGGCCTGCGGCGGCTGGAATATCGCGGGTACGATTCGGCGGGGATCGCGGTGGCCGGGAACGGCAATGGGCTGCAGCTTCGGCGCGCCGAGGGCAAGCTGCGCAATCTGGAAGAAGTCATCCGTCTCAAACCTCTCGATGGCACATACGGCATTGGACATACCCGCTGGGCCACCCACGGACGTCCCACCGAAGAAAACGCGCATCCCCATCGCGACTGCACCGGAAAAATCGTGGTGGTGCACAACGGGATCGTCGAAAACTACCTCAGCCTGAAGAAAAAGCTGACCGAGGAAGGTCACAAGTTCACGACCGAGACCGACACAGAAATCATTGCCCATCTCATCGAAAAACATTCTACCTCGGGAAATGGGAAGCGCCCGTCGCTGGAAGATGCGGTGCGACAGGCGGTAAAACAGCTTTCCGGCGTGTTTGCCCTGGCGGTGATTTCGACAGACGAACCCAACAAGATTGTCGCGGCGCGTAACGGACCTCCGGCCGTCATTGGCCTAGGAAACGATGAGTACTTCGTGGCATCAGACGTCCCGGCGATTTTGTATCACACGCGCGATATTTTCTTTCTGGCCGACGGGGATATGGCAATCGTGACCGCCGACGGAGTGCAGCTGACCGATTTCGACGGCAAACCCGTAAAGCGTCAAATTCAGCATGTGATGTGGGATCCCATTCTTGCGGAAAAGGGCGGCTTCAAGCATTTCATGCTCAAAGAAATTTATGAGCAGCCGCGCGCCGTTCGCGATACGACGCTGGGGCGAGTCTCGCAGGAGACGGGGCACATTTTTCTCGACCAGATGGAGATTACGGAGGCCGAGTTTCGCTCGGCGAGCAAGATCAACATTATTGCCTGCGGGACCAGTTGGCACGCCGGGCAAGCGGGCAAGTTCATGATCGAAACGCTGGCCCGCGTCCCGGTCGAAGTGGACTACGCCAGCGAATGGCGCTACCGGAATCCCATCGGCGAGCCGGAGACCATCACGCTGGTGATTTCGCAGTCGGGCGAGACGGCGGACACGATTGCGGCCCAGCGTGAGGCCAAAGCTCGGGGCTCAAAAACTTTGGCGATCTGCAATGTGGTCGGATCGATGATCACCCGCGAAGCCCAGGGCACGATCTACACCCATGCCGGACCCGAGATCGGTGTGGCGTCGACAAAAGCTTTTACGGGACAGCTCACCGCGCTGTATATCTTTGCGATGTATCTGGCACAGGTGCGAGGCAGCATGGGCGCCGAGCAGGCGCGAGCTGCGATGTTGGAGCTGACGAAGATTCCGGCAAAACTCGAAACTGTCCTGACGCAGGATGAAGCTTGCGACGATCTCGCCAAGCGATATCAGAAGGTGCATGATTTCTTGTTTCTGGGGCGGGGGATTCATTATCCGATCGCGCTGGAAGGGGCGCTCAAGCTGAAAGAGATTTCCTACATTCATGCCGAAGGATATCCCGCCGGCGAAATGAAGCACGGCCCCAACGCGCTGATTGATGAAAACCTGCCGGTGGTGGTGATTGCGACCCGGGATGTAAATAACCCCGGCTCGGTCCTGCGCTACGAGAAGACGATCTCCAACCTGAAGGAAGTGAAAGCCCGGTCAGGGGTGGTGATCGCGCTGGCCACTGAAGGGGATGAGGAGATCAAAGAAGCGGCGGATCACGTGGTCTACGTTCCGGCGGCTCCGGAAGAGTTGTCTCCGATTCTGGAGATCGTGCCGCTGCAATTGCTGGCGTATCACATCGCCGTGCGGCGCGGGTGCGATGTGGATCAGCCGAGGAATCTGGCCAAGTCGGTGACGGTGGAGTAAGACTAGAATTCGGCCGATTCGACGTCAGTGTGGCGGAAGTCATTCCCCTTAAACGCGGGGTCCTACAGCGGAAATCATCGTCCTGGCAAAATGTGGAACCTCCAGGTTGGCGCGTAAATGACGATGATCGCAGATGAGTCGCGAATCACTTTGGCGAGCCCTTTGCGTCATATAGCAAGTCGCCATGGTCCACAGACTTGTAAGGTTCTTTAAAGCGGGCGGCGCAATCTCGTCCAATTTCCAAAATACGCTCGACCGCGCGAAGTCGCTCTAAGCGCTCTTGAATCGCTTTATTCACCGCCACGGTCATGCTTTCACCCGTGACACGTGCTAAGTCGCGCGCCAAGCGGTGGGCCTCTTCGTTCTTGATATTCAATCCCATGGTTGTCTAACGGTTGTACTCTACCATTTTACTTTGCCAACTAACCGGAAACCTAGAAAGATGCGATCAGGCAGTCTCCGTAAAGGTGTACTCGTGCTGGCCGTCGCGGATGATCAGCACGCGCTTGCCCCCGCGATTGCCCACGACGAATTCGAATCCATCGGTGCCAGGATCGATGGTGATGAATGAGATGGTCCCATCATCATTCTTTCGGGACGCCACGGTACTCTTCCACTCTCCCAGATCGAAGCTGGTGACGCCGTGGTCGGTCAGAACGGCCAAGTCGCCAAGTTCTTGGCTGGAATAGTGCCTGGCTAAACCCGAGACCAAGTCCGGGGCAGGCGGCACGACTAGGCGTTCCCGGTCTTTGGCGAGCTCAGCTTTATGACGCGCGGCGCGGGACGAAACTTCAGCGACGACTTCCGGCTTCCCGTCGAAGACGACCTCCAGTAAGCGGCGCCCGAACGGACCGAGCATCATGCCCCCATTATCCGAGTTGGTGAGCAACACCGCGCCGATGCCGGAGTCGGGCAGAAAATAAAGATTGCTCTTGAAGCCCGACATGCTGCCGCCATGACTCACGACCGGTACGCCGTAGGTATGGTCGACGATCAAGCCCATGCCATAACTCGCGTCTTCGCCGAGAGAAATCTGCGGCACGCGGCGCATCAGCAGATTTTCCGCCGAAACCAGTTGTTTTCTATTGGGCAGTTTGCCCAGTGCGAGTTCGTCTTGCACGTAGCGGATCAGGTCGGCGGATGAAGTCCACACGGCGCCGGCAGGGCGCGCTGGCACGATCGAATAATTGATCGCCATGCTTGCCACGGTGGGCTTGCCATCGATATCGTCGCCGTGCGGCGTGGCGTGGTTACCGGCGAGAGCGCGGGCATAATCGAAAGTCGTCGATTTCATTCCCAAGGGATCGAAAATCTTTTCCTGCATCGCTTTGTCGTAGGCGGCGCCGAGTTCCAGGTTCGGATAGACAAGATGCGAGCCAATGTATCCGGCGGCGGCGGCCATCATGTTGCTGTACTGGAAGACTTCGCCGAATTTGCTGGTTGGCTGCATGGTTCCGAGCAGGGCCAGTTCGGTTTCCGGCGTGGCATTCTTGAATTCGAATAACCATTCAAGATCCTGTCGCGGAACCCCGGTGCAGGCACAGATCAGATTCTTGACGAGAACTTTTTTTGTGGTGTCGGCGTCGCCCAGTTTGAAGGCGGGGTAGGCTTCGATCACCGGCTCATCCCACCTCAATTTTTTCTCGTCGACCAACTCAGCAAGGAGAAGCGTCGTCATCCCTTTTGTATTGGACGCCGCCATGAACACCGTGTTCTCGTCGACCTTCTCGGGCTTGCCGAGTTCGCGTACGCCGAATCCACCCTGGTAGACGATCTTGCCACCATCGATGAGCGCCATGGACGCGCCGGGAACGCCGAGTTGCTGCATAGATGCTTCAACGAACTGTTTGAGCTGCGCGACGTGTGCCTCATCCAGCGGGTGCGGCGTACGGGCGGCGAACGATTCGCGCTTGTAATCCTTGGGACGCATGCTTTCAAAGACGAGTCCAATCGGAGCGGAGCGCTTTTCGACGGTGGGATCGGTTCCGTCGAGGATGACCACCGTCCAAAGCTTGCCGGCTCGGAGAGCCAGAGCCTGCACGGCCGCACGTTCGTTGGGAGAAGTCTCGTAGTCAAACACTTGGCGCTCATCCCATCCCTCGCGGGCGGGACGCGGGGTCACTAACTTGATCGGGCGCTTGGATTCGGGCTTGTACGCAGCCCAAGCCGCAGCAACTGCCGCCTTTGCATCGGGAGCCTGCGAGTCGACAATGGCAATGTGCGTGTCGGTCTCGGGCGGCGTCAGGATGACAAAGTCCTTTCGGGTTTCAATTGACCAGCCGGCAGGAACTTTAAAGGTGGCTCCGGCTGAGGTTACGCGCGGCGTGTCGGCCGTTACGCGCTCCATGGCTGGCTTAGTTTCCCCCGCCTGCGACGACGCGGCGAGGCCGAATGCCGCGAAGACGGTCAAAATAAGGCCAAAGACCAAAGCGGCTCGAAACAGAGTGGTTCGATGTGTGGACACCGGGTTCCCCCAAGTTGAGAAGATGCTGGCTTTGCGGCACCAAGATACACGCAGCGGACCGGCTTGTAAAACATCCCGCAAGGCCAGGTACGGAACAAATTAGTTCCAGCTCGTTATTCGTCTTTTTGCATCAAACACGCCGAGGGATGGAACGTGAACGAGAACATTATGCAGGAGATGGTCCACGAGTTGTTTTCGTCTCTTGAAGCGTTGGAGACGCAGAGCGCGGCCATTCTGCAATTCCTAAAGGACAAAGGTGTAGTCGATAAGCAGGAACTTGCGCCTTATCTTGAGCAGGCGGGGAACGCAAGCAGTGTCCGATGGCGTGCCGCGCGGGTCCGAATCGATTATTTGATTTCTTCCACAGCAGAGGCTGAAGAGAGGGACAAGAAGGAATCACCGAAGCCCAAAGAAGACAGCCAGGAACCTTCAAGCGCAAGCGGGCAAAAAACTGGCACAAGTCAAGGCGAGAAAAAAGGTCAAGACAAGCGGCAAGCTTCCGGCCCACAAGTTGAAGGGAGTGACGCCGGTCCGAGCACCAATAAAAGCCAGGATCAACCAGGAAAAGAAAACCAGAATGAGGGAACAAACGAGAACGCGAGAGAAAACGCCGCATGAATTAGCCCCGAGGTTTGGTTTGCGCTGATCTGATTTGAGCTACGAGGAAATTGGCCTTGCCTGCTCCACGTTGAGCCTTCTTTTCAATCCCCACAAAACTGCGCCCAAGGCCGCGAGCGCGGCGCCCCAGATTGCGAAAGCCATCTCCACAGCCCATGCGGGCGCCGCTCCGACGCGGTGAAGCAGGAAGGGCAGAAAATTCCAGGTCGTGATATGAACATAGTCCCACGGATCTTGCGCGAGAGTTTCGGTATTCAGTCCCCAGGCGTCCATTTTACCCAGCGCGAAGGCGGCGATGTTTCTGAAGCGCAGCGCGATCACGAAGGTGGGATGGCCGAAGGTCTCCATCTGATAGATCTCGAGCGGCAGCCAGAACATCAGCGACGCGCCTTGAATTAAGAAACTTATTGCGATTAAGACGATGCCCCCGCGCCAGATCCACGGGCTCAGATTCGCACGATACCGCAAGAGCAAGGGGGCGGCGATGAGCGCTACCATTTCTACCGCCGTCGCAACATAACGATCCCCCCAGGCGAAGTCTCCCGCCCAATATGTATAGCGCGCGTAAAAGGAGATATAGCCAACCAGAAGAAGGAGCGAGGTCACCGCGTAGGCTCGGACCTCGATGGCGAGGCGCTTCCACAGAAGAGCAAGCAGCAGGAGCGCAAGCGCCAGAAGTGGATCGAAGAGGAAGATCGACTTCTCGGGCTTGAAGAGCGCCCCTAGGACGCCTTCGTGAAACGGCGTGCTCCAGGGGAAGTTCGCGGGTAGGGTTGGATCGTGCAGACGCAATTCGCGCGCGAAGATGGGGATATAAGTCTGGGTCAGCGATCCGAAACGATAGAAATTATAGAGACGCTCGATGATCGCAAAGAAGACATAAATCGGCACGGCGATCTTGCAATAAGTCAGCAGGCGCTGCCACAGGGCACGTCCGCGGATTTGCTCGAACCAAAGTATAGTGAGTAGGAAGAGACCGCCTGCCATCAGATCGAGTCCAGTGGTCACGCGAGTCAAAAGGTTCAGCCCGAGCGCGGCCGAGCCCCAAAAGAGGGCGCGCAGGCTGCCGCTGCGCAGCCACTCATATTGGTAGGAAAATCCAGTCAGAGTCAGCAGCATGATGTAGTTGTTCTCCTGCATGTTCTGCGTGTAATGCAGGTGGGTGGTGCAAAACAGCAGAGCCAGGACTCCGGCGGCGGCTTCGTTCACGCTGAAGCGTAACTGGCGCAACAGGCGGAACGCGATCAGCGCCGTGAGCACGTTAACCAGGATATTCGTGCTGTAGCTGACTACGACGCTGCGCACCGCTGGGTCATCTTGGTATCCGGAAAAAATGTTCCAGTGCGAGATCCACGTGCCCACCAGGTCGGCGGGTATCATGAGCAGAGATTGACCGATTCCATACCAACTAAAGATTCGGCCATTGCGGCCGTGCAGTCCGAACTCAGGATACTCGTAAGGAAACACCTGGGGTTGCGAGGTCCACAGCCAGTGCGTGGTCTGCAGGCGGTGCAGAGTGTCGGCGGTACCCAATTCGCCGGATTGCACTACAAAGGCGAGTAGTCCCGCCGCCAGACATAAAAGAAACAAAGGATCGCGAAACTTCAGGCTCAAGCGTGAAGTCATCGCTTTGGATGGTAACAGGAGGGCTGTCGGCTCTTGGACCCTTCCCAGAGCCGTGACGATTTCGGGAGGTTGGAATTACTTGCCGTGTTCTTCCAGAAATTTCTCCACTTCGATGGCGGCCATGCAACCGGTACCCGCCGCGGTGATGGCCTGGCGATAGCGCCGATCCTGCACATCGCCGCACGCGTAAACCCCATGCGCGCGGGTGAATACGTAGTTATGAGTCTTGAGATATCCGTCGGCATCGGTGTCGAGCTGGCCGGCAAACATCTTCGCGTTGGGCTCGTGGCCGATGCCGAGAAACAGCGCGCTGGTAGGGAAATCCCATACCCTGTCCGTCTTCACATCGCGCAACTTGAGTCCGGTGACTTCCTTGTGGTGAATGTCATAAACGTCTTCGACCACCGTATTAGGCAGGAACTTAATTTTTTCGTGGCGCTGCGCCCGCTCCAGCATAATCTTCGAAGCGCGAAACACGTCGCGCCGATGAATCAGCGTCACCTTGGTTGCGAAGCGCGTAAGAAAAAGCGCTTCTTCCATGGCGGAATCACCGCCGCCGACCACAACGATCTCCTTCCCGGAAAAAAAGAAGCCGTCGCAGGTCGCGCAGGATGAAACGCCATGCCCGATAAGCTGCTGCTCATGCGGCAATCCTAACCAGCGTGCCGAGGCTCCACTGGCTATGATCAATGTCTGTGTATGCACTTGATGAACGCCCAAATGCAGCAGCAACGGGCGCTTGCTGAGGTCCGCGCTGGTCAGATGTGCCATGCGGTATTCGGCGCCGAATCGCTCGGCCTGCTTCCGCATGTTCTCGACCAGCTGTGGGCCAAGAATTCCATCCGGAAATCCGGGAAAGTTTTCGACGAGCGTGGTCATCGAAAGCTGCCCGCCCGGCTCGTGGCCTTCGACAACCAGCGGCTTCAAGTTGGCCCGAGCCGCGTACAGGGCAGCAGTGTGCCCGGAGCATCCCGATCCGATAATGACTACGTCGCGAGTTTCGCTCATGAACAGTTGTGTAGTTGCAGATTAGATGGCTAGTTCCGGCATTCGATGCAAACGCCCGGGTTCGATTGCGAGAACGGAAAAATTCGAATCATTTATCGGGAGCCGGTTTCACGCGCGCCGGCTTGGTCTCTTTTGGCTTCGCCCCAATCTTCGTCTTCGACTCCGGCTTCGACTCGCCACTGATCTTCGCCAGCTCCTCCGGCACAATTATGTTTACGCCCATCAGACCGCGATACTTCGCCAGCACTTCGGACGCGCTGCGAAATAATGGCTCATACGCGCTTTGGTCGGGCGCCGGACCGCCTTCGGTCGCCAAACATCGCGCCAGCGCCACCGAGGACTTGCCGAACCGTTCCAGCCGCACCCGGCTGGCTGGGGTGTTCGAATCAAGCATCGCCTGGGAACTCGTAACCGACGATGCGCTGTCCTCCATCGACACTTGAATCAGATCCTTGGGATCGCGCACGTGCAGCACCAGCGTTTCCACCATGTTCTGCCCGTCATTGCTGAAGGAATACTGCACGCTGGAAAAAAGAGCCTGCACCGAAAACTCGCGGCGGATCCGAACATAACTCGCCACCGACGGCTCCCCAGCCACGTGTCCTCCCTCTCCCGGCTTCAAAAAGCTGGGCATGTCGCTTAGCGTCGAGCGCCCGCGGGACACTTCGAAATCAGCGCCGAATAACGGCTGTTTTGGCACACGCGCCAGCGCCCCCGCAATTTCTTTCTGCTCCTCGGCCGACGGCGAACACACGTTCAGCATGTTGACTTTCACCTGCGGCGGGGCCGGAGGCGCGTTCGCCGCCGGTTCTTGCGCCATCAATGGCGCCGATGCCAGCGTCAGAAGACTAATCCAGAGTGGGGAAACCGAAATCCGGGGCACTGCCGAATTCTAAATGAGAACCTGCCCAATTCTAAATCCCAAAACCATCGAAGTTCGCGGGACTCTCCTGGAACGTCGTAAAATCAACCCATGGCAAATCTGACTCTGGTCTATGGCATGAGGCTGCTGCCGTCCGAAGACGTGATTGAAGTGAGCGAGGCTCCCGTGAAGCTTGCGAACGGCAAGGAAGCCCACGTCACCATGCACGTGCTCGAAGGCAGCAAGGAAGAGATCGAAAAGCAGTTGCGCACGAGCCTGGAAGCGTTCTTCGACCTTTATCCCGAGATCTGATCGGCGGTAGCGGGTGGCGCACGTCCAAGTATCCTGAAAAACCCTTGCTTGTTTTGCGCTTGTTTAGTAGCCAAAAGCCAAGAGCTAAAAGCTAATCGCTGATTCTCATGCAATGGTCCTATCCAGAATTACGGAGCCGGCTGATCAAAGCCGGATTGTGGCCCGAAGGCCGCATGGCGCGCCTGGCCTGCTACTTGGCAGCCATGGCCGCAGTGCTGTTCGCGCTGCAGAAACTGCTGGCCGTGTTAGCTCCTTCCTGGGGTGATCACCTGGGCGGATGGATCGCATTCCTTGCCTTTCTCGCCATCGTCTTGTTCTGTATCCTCGCCTTCCGCTGGTTGAAGCACCGAGTCCTGTGGCGCCTGCGGAATCGTCTCATCGTCACCTACGTCTTTATCGGCGTGATCCCCGCCGTGCTCCTGATGGCGATGGCCACGATCACACTCTATGGACTCGCCGGGCAGTTTGCTGTATTTGTCGTGACTTCAGAAATTCATTCGCAGCTGAGGAGTCTCGATGCGGCCAACGCCGCCGTGTGCAATGAACTCGCTGCGCGTCTGGAGCGCGGAGACAACCCCGCAGCCGAATCGCTCGCCGGTTTGCGCAAGCGCGATCCCGCCTGGAGCCGGCGCCAGGTCTGCGCCTGGTATGGCGACAAGCCATTGCCGCTTTGCAACGAGTTCAAGGGCTCATCTCTCACGATTCCCCGTTTCGTGCAGGGCAGGTTTCGCGACGTCGTCCGTGACGGCGGCAGTTTGTACTTGCGAACAGCCAACTCGCTTCCGATCAGGTCGAATAGGCTGACCGTTGTTACCAGCGAACCGTTTGATACAGAGTTGGTTGGCAGCATCGCGGCCGATCTCGGCGAAATCACCGTTTTCCCCTCCGGAGTCATGCTCCACGAATCGGCCGCGAAGACTGCGGGCAACTCCGCTTCCGCCACTACACAAAGAAACAGCCGCGGAGCCGTTAGCCTGAGCCAACAGGGCGCTCCAGTCCAAGCCGCCCAGCCAGTGTCGCAACGCGGGGTTTCCCAATCAACATTCACGGTCGGCTCCGTTCCCTTGCCGGCGGGCACCTTCGATCTTGAGATTCCGCTCGCCGGCACCTCCCTTTCAGCGGTGGACTGGAACACTGGCAAACCGGAACGCAGAGTGCTGGTAAGAGTTCGCACTCGTCCCTCGGCCTTGTACAGTCACCTGTTCGCGGCCCTGGGCGAATTCGCCCAGGGCGTGGCCTACATCCTCGTAGGTGTCGGAATTTTCTTCGCCATCATCGAGCTGATCGCCCTCATCATCGGCACCCGCATGACGAGCACGGTGACCGCCGCCGTGGCGCAACTGCACGAGGCCACCAAACACGTCAATCGTGGCGACTTCAGCCATCGCATCCCAGTCACCTCGAACGACCAACTCGCGGATCTTGCCATCTCGTTCAACTCGATGACCGCTTCTATCGAAAAGCTGATCCAGGAGCAGAAGGAAAAACAGCGCTTGGAGAACGAACTGGCTATCGCAGAGGAAGTGCAGGCCCAGTTATTCCCACGTCAAGTCTCGGAACTCGAGTCGCTCGAAGTCGATGGATTCTGCCGCCCCGCCCGCAGAGTCAGCGGAGACTACTATGACTTTCTGACGGCCAGCTCTCACAAGCTGATTCTGGCAGTCGGCGACATCAGTGGAAAAGGAATTTCCGCCGCGCTGTTGATGGCCACCATCCACTCCGCCGTCCGCGCCTACAGCATGGAGAACCTCCCCCAGATGCGCGAACCCATGGCCGTGGGCGCGCTTGCTGGCTCGGGCCGTATCATGGCCTCGTGGCCCGAGGGCGTCGAAGTTTCTCCCGGGGCCCTGCTCAGCCTGCTCAACCATCAACTCTACGAAAGCACTCCTCCGGAAAAGTACGCGACACTTTTCCTCGGAATCTACGACGGACGCTCTCACCACCTCACCTACAGCAACGGCGGACACCTGCCCCCAATTCTGATCGGCAAAGACGGCACCATCCGCAGGTTG
>Ga0193751_1001064_pt1 | contig 18361 bp, 16 predicted proteins | sample L1c2metaG_FD_143050 | JGI IMG/M metagenome (GOLD analysis project Ga0193751, IMG submission 143050) | Soil microbial communities from a riparian zone of the East river system, Colorado, United States - L1c2 | ecosystem: Environmental > Terrestrial > Soil > Riparian zone | place: USA: East River... | reverse complement strand
CGCCCCGCAATTGGCTCAGGAGTTGGGTCGCGGATTTACCATGGCCACAACCCGTGTGTCGTGCTCTTATTACGCGGAGCTTGGGCCATTCGACGAGGTCGTGATTCGCATGAACGGCAGGGCTATGACACCCAGCCGGCTGACGATGCTGTTCCGCTACTATCGCGTTTTGCCAAGTGGACAGGAGGCACTCGTAGCCGAGGGCGAACAGGAAGTGGTCTGCATTCAGCGACAAGCCACTGGAGTCGAGCCGGTTCCGCTCCCCGACTCGTTACGGGACGCCGTGGCGCAATACGCCGAGCGATCCTGCTCAGTGCACGACCGCTCGTAATCGCCTCAATTTCCATCGACAGATAGAAATGTGACCCTTTGCGGGCAGTCCGGTTCGACCCTCTGAAAGAACTTCCTCGCCCCATGGCCAGCGCATGCATCTGGTTCTTCGCTGTGCCCGCATCCACACTAACTTCTGCCGATACCACAACAGTTGCCGCGCAGATCCCGCTCCGTGAGCGCCGCACGCCAGATCTTCGGAAAGCGTTCGGTGCACAACATGTCCAACAGGTGCGTTGCATCCCGTCCATCCGTCTTCTGCTTGCGCACCACTGCGGCCCGAATCTTCGCCTCATCTCCCATCCACAGTTCGTGGCCTAACTCCGACAGCATGGCTTCGAGCCACTGCGTGTGGCTCCTTTCCTCCGAGCCTTGGTCGCTTCAGCGCTTCCAAGTCTACTCGGTGGTTTGGAGCCGATACGGTTATCTCATCCGCCCAGCACCTTTATCCTAAATTAGGGCATGGGAGCAAGCACGAGTCTGTGATCTGCGCTGCTGCAGCCGCCCGTGTTCCGGGTAACGCATTCGTCAAACACCCCAACCGGGAAGAAGTCCTTTTCATTGGGACCAAGGCCAGAGTGCAGGTTGGCAAACTCCTCGGCAGAGCTGCCATCGTCCGGGCCGGGTACGATCATAATTCCGCCGGGCGGCGTGCTCCTCCATATCGTGCCCGACTTTCTGAAACTCAGTTGGTTGAAAAGCGAGAAGCCCGTCCCGCCGCTCACGGGCACGAAGTCGGCCTCATAAAACACAGTGAGGTCGAACCGGAACGTGCCGCGGGCGCCACCGGCGTTTTCTGAAATGATCATATGCCCCTTGTCCTCGGCGAGGTGGGCCGGGTCGAGCACGAGAAACACGTTATAGAACGTGGCGCCCACTTGAACGGGAGCGGTACTCTGCAGCGATAGGCCGACCATTTGGATGGGTATTGGGGGGGCCGTGCCACCCGGGCTCACGATCGCATCGTGGCGGCGCTGGATGACGGTATCCGCCGTTCCAACAATGGGCCGACCCGCGAACTGCACGTCGCCAATTCCCGGGCCGAAATTTATGTGGGTACCGCTTTGGGTCGCATAGTAATCCGTACCCAGTTCGACATTACCACCATCACCGCCAGCGAGTTCGGTTCTCGCTCCACGGACGACGTGGCCGTTAACCAGCTGCAGCTCGAAAAGGATATTGAGAAGAAAAAAATCTTCTCTATTCGGCCCCAGGTGGGTGTGTCTATTGGCCGCCTGATCGCCAACTGGGCCGGTTACGAGGAAGGTTGTGCGCGGGTATCCGCGGGCCCAGGGCGCGCCCGGGTTAGTGAAGATTTCGTGCCCATGGACTGGAAAACTTGGGCCGCTGCTCACGGGCACCAAGTCGGCCTCAAAATACACATTGAGACGCGACGTGAAGGTGCCGCCTATGACGTCGGTGTTTTCTGAGATGGTCATCGTCCCCGTGTCATCGGCGAGGTGGGCCGGGTCGAGCTTGACGAACACGTTGTAGGACGTCCCGCCGATCGAAACCGGGGAGATGCTTTGCAGCGACAGGCAGACTATTTGGATGGGTATTGGAGCAGCCGTGCCTCCGGGGCTCACCACCGCCTCGGCCTTTCGTTCCACCACAGTGTCCGCCGTCCCGGCACAGGGCGGGCCGCCTTTGAAGTAAACGGTGCCAAGGGGGGGGCCGAAATCGAACCTGGTGCCAAACGCTGTGGAAAAGTAATCCGTGCCCAAGGCAATATTCTTTCCGACAGCGTTTGGCACGAGCAACACAGCAATGCAAACCGCGAACGCAAGCGAGCGCATATACTCATCCTCCTTGTAGGACTTTTACTCGAATAAAGTTGAACATCTCAACATCGAATTCTCCGTTCAGCGCGTGAGCTTCGGAGCGGAGGTGTTCGATGTTCGCTTGGATAACTCATACATCCTCCCTGCTCGCCCGGTTTCTCTGCAGTCAAACCTCAACCACGACGCAGTGTCGACGCGATCGGACTTCGTATCGCTTTCCGGATGGGGAAAACTGCCGCAGCCAAAGTCGCCAACACCGAGATCAGAAACGCAACTGCGACAATGTTGGGAATCACATCCACCCCGCCCAGAAAAGGACGAGTCGATCCCGGGGGTGAGGGATACGGGATGCCAATGGCGCTGACCGCACGCGCAACGGTAATGCCGAGGGCCGACCCTATCGCTGCGCCGATGAGACCAGTGAGCAACGATTCCATCATCAACAATGCCACGATCGCACGCGCCCGCAGGCCCAAAGCCCGAAGCGTTGCTAGTTCGACCGTACGCTCCACAATGGACATGCCGATGACGTTGCCAATGCCGAGGAGCACGATAGTGCCGATAATCAACCGTATGATGGACAGCTCTCGTCCAAACAACCCGACAACCTGATTGTGAAAGAGCGCCAGCTGGTCCCAGGAGCGCATTTCGACATTCGAACTCTCTCGCTGGAAAACAGATTCGAGCTCCGCCCGAACCACGGGTACATCGTCGGTGTGCCGGACCAGCAGGACAATCTGCTCGATGCGGTTATCCATGAGCAGAGGCTCAGCCGCGCCGAGAGGCACCTTGAGCGTCCAGTCGTCGTACTCCTTCAGGCCCCCTTCGAAAATACCTTGCAAGCGCACATGTACTGCATTCAACGCGCCTGATGCGGTCATTGTCATCAGCGTCAACTCGTCGCCCGGCTTGCCGTCCAGCTTTCTCGCCAACCCAATTCCTGCCATCACGCCATAAGGATTGCTGCTGGACATGACGCTGCCCGCGCGCAGCGTCGTGTGACGGCTAAATTCAGCATCCTGGTCGGGCTCGACTCCCACGCCCAGGAACGGCACATATCGGCCTCCCTTCAAAATCATCCCGGAGAACTCTCGTCGCGACGTAGCGCGTAGTATTCGCGGGTTGGCGCGCACAATGCCAAGGATATGCTGCGCCTCTTGGGGCTCCATCAGGTAACGCTGCGGATCTTCCAGATGTGCCTCCGAGTAGCCTCGCCTGTAGATTTGAAGATGGCCGTGACGGCTGTGGATTGCGTCCTCACGAAGTTCACCGAATATGTTGAAGACGATACCGCCGTTGAGTATCAGTGCGGCACATCCTGCCGCAATCGCGAGTAGCGCGATATATGTCCGGACACGATTGCGAAAGATATTCCGCAGAGCGAGGCTCACAAACAGGCTCATGCGACGTTCTCCTCGATTCGTCCATCGCGAAGCTTGAGCACTCCGTCTGCGATTGCCATCAGTTGTGGATCGTGGGTTGAGTAGATGATGGTGACGCTTCGCTCACGATTGAGCGAACGCATGAGCTCAAGGACGGCCACGCCGGTTTCCTGATCGAGGTTGGCAGTTGGTTCATCGGCGAGTACGAAGGCTGGGTCGCCAGCCAGGGCCCGGGCCAACGCAACGCGTTGCCGCTCGCCTCCGGAGAGCGTTTCCGGCCGACGCTCGTGTTTGTCAGCCAAGCCGACGCTCTCCAGGACTCGCGACACTCTGCGTTTGCGCTCTACTGACGACATTTCGCTTCGAAACAATAGGGGGAATTCCACATTCTCCGCGACGGTGAGGACAGGAATGAGCCTTGCATCTTGGAAGACAAAGCCGATACGGCGAAGGCGTAGGTCCGAAAGCTTCGCTTCTCCCATGGTCATGAGATCTTGATTCTCAATTCGAACCGAACCCCGGGAGGGCTTGTCAATTCCGCCGATTATGTTCAGCAGGCTTGTCTTGCCGCTTCCAGAAGGACCTACCAATGCAAGGAGGTTCCCTCTCGGAATAGCCAGCGTAATTGCACGCAACGCAGTGCAAGCACCTGGGTCCGTTCCAAATGTGCGATATACATCCTCAAGTCGAATGATAGAGTCATCACGCTGTAAGCCGACAACGGAATCATGTCTGGATAGGGTTGGTGATGAATGAACCAGCGTAGGAACGGCGCTTTTGTCGGCGTGGCAGATGAGCTTCGGAGAACATCGCCTATCCCGGACAGAATTCAGCTTTCTCATCTGTAGTTTTCTCCCTTGGGCAGCCCGATAGCGCATTTGCTTACGTTATTGTGGTAAAAAGCAGGCGTTCAATCTTCTCCCGGATTGCTTAACCACTCTATCCACATCGGGCGCAACGCCCTTGAGCTCAGCCTTCGAGAAATAGCTCGCGATCTGGACTCAAAGTGGGTTCTTGTTTCTAGGGCCACGATGGGGAATGAGATTCTCTACCAGTGGCGGTAAGAGTTGACTGGCTGGCACGTCCACGACGATGGTGCTCGTAGTGTCGGTCCAATGGATGTGGGGTAGTCAAATCTGCGCTCCGCGAGTACTCGGCCAACCGTGTACCGACTCCAGATTTGCGGTGAGATGTAATTTGCTGATTTCATATCCGCGTATCACTCGGCAATCAGAGCGATTAAGTACCGAGAAACGGGCTTCGCGGAACTCTCGGTTGGGTCGACATTCGACGGCACTGCGCTTCCCCCAACCGGACTTTTGGGGCGGAATAGCTTCCGGATTGCCCGTCGTCCGGAAACAATCCGCTTCAGGCCATCTGATCTGGTTCTTTAGGCGAAAGAGGATGTTCTTCGCCCCGATTCGTTAGGCAGCGTGTGGCTCGGACGTGGACATTGATGTCGTGTTGAAGCAACTGGCATGCAGTTCGAGGGCAAAATTTTGACTGTCTAATCCACTGCCTTTTGTGAATCGGGCTAAGCCGGTCAACCAGGCAGGTCTTTAGGATGGCCCAGTCGCTGGATACCTCTGCTTGCATTATACGATTTGATCCACAGGATACGGTTTTTTGACAGCCGTTCAAGCACGGCCTGTGGAAGCTGTTGAATCAGAGCAGATCGTAAATTTTGGGGAGCCATGGGAGTGTAACCACTCTGGGCTATGATCGAACGGGGCGCACCTCTACGGATCCATCGCGCGCGGTGGGGATTTGTGCCGCAACGGCGATCGCTTCGTCCATGTCCTTTGCCTCGATCAGGAAGAATCCCGCCAACTGCTCTAGCGTCTCTTCAAATGGACCTCGTGTTGTCTCGCGCTTGCCACTTCTCACCCGCACCGTAACCGCAGTCAAGGTCGGCTCGAATTCTCCGCCTGCCTTCTGTTTGCCGGCTTGCGATAGATTCGCCGCGAGGTCGCGGTATTCCTTGTAGATGGAGGACCTTGATTCATCGGGCAAAGAAAGCCAAGACCTCTCCTGGTGATAAATCAGGAGCATAAACTCCATAAGAGCATCCTCTTCCAGCAGGTCAAGATCGCGGTCCGCACCACCCTGACGACGCTGCTGTGTTAAGAGATGCCAGTCCTGCGATCCTCAAAACTCGCACGGCTGCAGCATCAAGGGCGGCCTTGCAGCGGCTCTGTTTCGAGCCAGTCGCCGCCTGAGGAAGACCGGCGCTATAGCTTTCGTTCTCGGAGGGCCTTGACCTCAGCTTCGGAGATGTAATTGTCCGCTCCATAATGCAGGCTGGTGAGATAGGCCAGCGCTTGGCCCGACGGATTCTTCTCGTCAAAGAGCGGCAGCATGAACAGTAAGGCGTGTCCGTTGGGGTCATCCACCGGCGGAATGGACTTGACGTTCTCGTTCATGAGCAATATGGGTTCCTTGTTAAACACGCGGGCGCCCAACTGAGGCATGTCAAACACCACCGCGGTAGCGATCCTGCATTTTGCGTTGCCTTGCGACGCGTTGGCATGAAAAATCTGGCCGGCAGAAAGAATATTTGGGTTGAGGCTGACCGAGACATTTCCTATGTCTTTGTGCTGGGAAAACAATCGCAGGTCGGTAATGTTGACCGTGACATCAAAAGTGGTCCAGTCGTGGCTCGTTGGCTGGCTGCGCGCAACTCGAAAATAGCCCCGGAAATCGAGAGTGAATTCTCCTTTGCCAGGAATTGTGAAAACATCGGTCGAATGAAGGGCCAGGTTGTCTATGCCTCCCGGCGTGACAGTGCGAGGTGTCACGTTGGCCCCCTTGAAGTGTTCTGGCAACCCAGCCAAATTGACACGCGGACCCCATTCAGCAACTCTTACGTTTTCTTGCATATAGTTCTCCTCAAATGGCCGCACGGTGCAGACGACCGCCGTGCGGTTACTTAACGCATTGACTCGAGACGCGTAAACAGGGGTTCGACTAGATGAGAGAAGTCCTGTTTCGCAAAACAATCTTAGTGGCAGGAACTGAGAGCTTTCTTCTCCGGAGTTGCCAACTTTCCACAACCGTCGGCGGACAAGCCACTCACAAATTAGAGATCGTTAATCATCCGGCTAGATTTGCGCCGCTTGGCCGCGATCAAAGTCTGATAATTTATGGTTAGTTGACAAACCGGAACCTATCCAGAAACGGGGTTCTGGGAAGGAAGTAAGGATGACGCGAGGATTCCGGGCATTCGTTCCTTAGACGGGACGTATCCTAAACTGCGCATGGGAGGCGATTCCCTTGGACAGCAGGCATTTTTGCTTGGGAAGTCCTGCCGAAGGCTATTGCCGCCGCAAAGCAATTCACTCGGCTGGTTTCGTCCTTCCCTCCCCTGCACTTCGGCTCTCTGCCTGAACATTCTTCTACGCCGCAACAGCGGAGCAGGAGGATAGGATGCAACGCGGATGTATGCAACGAAACAGTCGCAAAGAAGGCCCTGATGTCTGGCAGTTTCGATGGTCTGAGACCAGGCTTGACGGCAAGCGTCTTTACCACAAGAAAATTGTCGGCACAGTCGAACAATATCCTGATGAACATGCAGCGCGGCGTTCCGTCGTGGGGTTGGTTTCGGAAATCAACACCGATGACCGGTTCGTGAATTCCAATGCAATGACAGTAGGTCAACTCTGTGATCATTTCGTACAACGCGAACTCTCAAAGGACAACACTTGGCGCAGTCACGCGACAAAGAAAATCTACAAGGCTTACTTGAGCCGCTGGATTCGCCCGCACTGGCAGGAATGCAAGCTTGCCGAGGTTAGAACGATACAAGTCGAGTCCTGGCTTCGCGGATTGCCACTAGCAAAAAGCAGTTGTGCCAAAATCCGAAACCTGATGTCCGTCCTCTTTAATCACGCCTGCCGGTATGAGTTGTTTGACCGCAACCCAATCTATCTCGTCCGTCAGAGCGCCAAACGCCGAACACCACCCACCATTCTGTTGCCCTCCGAAATCAAGGCGCTAATCGACGGTCTGGCCCTTCGAGAACGCACATTAGTCCTTCTTGCCGCATTAACCGGGTTGCGGCAGAGCGAGATATTCGGCTTAAAGTGGGGCGATATCGACTTCGAGCGAGGCACGATGAGCGTCATCCGTTCCATCGTGTACGGAGTGGTAGGCCCGTGCAAGACCGAAGCATCGCAAAAGCCTGTGCCAATGCATCCGACTCTCGCGGACGCTCTGATGCAGTGGAGAAAACGTTGTGCCTACATCAAGACCGAGGACTGGGTTTTTGCAAGCAAGCGCTATCGGGGCGGAAGACCGTATTGGGGTCCGGCGATCTTGCGCAAATACATCCGTCCTGTAGCGCAACAGTTGGAATCCAGAAGCGATTCGGATGCCATACGTTCCGGCACAGCTACTCGACCCTGCTGCGAAGTGTGGGGACCGAGTTCAAGGTGATGCAGGAGTTGCTGCGGCATTCATCGCTCCGCTCTACCCTTGACGTTTACACGCAGGCAGTGACACCCGCGAAGCATGCCGCGCAGGCGGCAGTGATGTCGCTGGTCTTTTCTTCCGACAAGGCTGGAGGGACACTCGCTGCCGGATAGGAAACTTGTGTTCGTTGAAAATGGCACAAAAAGGGCGCGAAACGTGCCCTTTTTGTGCCCTCAATGGTTTGAATGAAATCCGTCTAACTGCTTTAGAAGGAATGGCGGGGACGACGAGACTCGAACTCGCGACCTCTGCCGTGACAGGGCAGCGTTCTAACCAACTGAACTACGTCCCCACTCGCTTTTCATACGGTTAGCGCCAACGATTAGCGCCAAACCCGCATATTTACTGTCTACTCTTGTTGTCAACCGTTTCGCCTGCGCGACGTCGACGCCGAGCATCTGTCCGTGCTCTGTGGTGAATTGTAGCAGACCGAATTCAGATCAGTACAGGCGCAGCAACTTTGCTCAGAATCTCAAGCCGGTAACCTCTCCGACAATCACGATGAACGAGATGTTTATGAAAACAAGTTCGGGGTTTTTGGCAGTACAACAGCGGTAAATCGTTGTAAGGATCGACGATTAGCAGGGCGGTTCGGTCTGCGGTATAACGTGGTTGTTGTCATGGGTTGTCTCCAGACGTGAAGCTTCTACGGCTTCGTTGTTCCGCCAAAGCGTTCTCAGCTTGCAGTAGTGGACAGAGTGTTCGCGTGGGACAACCGGGATCTCTCACCTACGCTTGATGACAAACACGGTCTTGTCGTCGACGCGATCCGCTTCACTAGCCTGCGTTAGGTACTCGTCCTGTTTAACCGCATGTCTCAGGATCGCGTTACAAACTTCTTTTGCAGGCTCATCTTTGTGTTCACGGATTACAAGTTCGATTTTCAGCCGGTCCTGCTCATCGCTGCCATCGTAAACCCCATCCGTATAAAGGAAGAGGATGTCTCCCGGACTCATGAGAGTGATTTCCGCCACGTCGGATGACTCCGTTTTGCGCGTCCGTGGCGTCATGGAAAGATACCTGTTTCGGTCTGGATTGTCCTCCGGAATCTCCAGCCCGAGTGCCAGGAACTGCGCCATGCTAGCCCTACCTATCTCCACGAACCTTCCGTATTCCGCGGAAAATACTAACGGGGGCGGATGGCCGAAATTTACGAAGCGGAAATGTCCACTGGGGCGTATCTCACCGTAGAGCATCGTCGCGATCTCGCGCGAATTGTCGTCTTTATCCCAGCCCAAAGCGTTTCGTGCAGTGACTGACTGGCCGAGCCTCAGATTGATCTTCTCGAACATATCTGGTGTTGTTCTTCCGTTCCGATCCAGCTCCTCTAGCATGAATGCATGGAAGGTGTCGTGGACGGTCGACGCAATCTTCGCCGAGATGATGCCGTGCCCCTGAGCGTCCACCAATAGCACTCCGGCGGTCGTGTGCAGTTCCTGTAAGTCTTCGGCGATTCTCAGTTGCTCTGAACTTTTCGCCCTTCTGTATTCCGTTGCAACGGCGTCAGTGTAGCCCGGCTTCGACTGCAGCCACTCCACATGCGCATCCACCGAGGTTCGAAGGGGCTTGCCTTTGAGAACAGGTTCCAGGTACTCCTTGGACAGCTTGAGTGCACGTGTGATGCGCGCGTCGATGTTGTAACGCTGCTGAAAATTGATGTACTCAAAGAGATCGCCGCCCACCGGGCCGGCAGGAATGGAGTTGCCATACATGTCGATGCCGGCGAGTTGGGGAATGGCACCCTCAACTGGCATCAGTCTTTTGCGGAGGTACTCGTCAATGGTGAGTTCTACTTGGGGTGTCACCATAAGAACGATTCTGTGATGCGGTGCCCTGTGCACATCATGGGCTCGCCAGTGGGCACAATTGAATTATACGGAAGCCCGGCGCGGACACCGAGTGGTCATCTCCCTTAACAAAGGCTACCCGGATTCCATTGCAGCCTCCGTCTGCAGACTCTGCAAATCGCGTGAGATCGTCGCTACGGCGAGGGTACGGCCACGCCGCTTGTACGTGACAGCGCAGTCCCGCCCATTGAGATCGAGCTGCCCGTCGATGTCAGCCGCATCCCACGTTTCAGCGTGCCCAACGTAGTTGATCGCGACATCATAGTGCTGGCTCCAAAAGAACGGCACTGCGGTGAACGGCTCCCGTTGGCCGAGGATGTTCTTCGCCGCCACTTGCCCTTGACGCTCGGCAACCACCCAGTGCTCGACGCGAATTCGTTCCCCGGAATGCGGATCGGGCCATCGGGCAACATCGCCCGCAGCGAAAATACCCGGCACGCTGGTTTCCAGGTACTGGTTGACCGTAATACCGCGGTCAATGGCCAGGCCGGCTCGCTCCGCCAGGGCAAGCGATGGACGCACGCCGACGCCCAGAACTACAAAGTCTGCATCCAGAATCCCTCCACTGCTCAACGTGACGGACCGTCCGTTGATGCGGCTGACCGTCGTGCCCAAGTGAAAAACAACGCCGTGGCTTTCGTGAAGTCCCCGCAAGAAGCGACCGATATCCGGCCCCATTACGCGTTCGAGGGGCAGGTTCTCGGGCGCCACAACATCTACATCGATTCCGCGTGCGCGCAGCGATGCTGCAACCTCAAGCCCAATGAAGCTCGCGCCGACGACGACCACGCGCTTGGCCGATGCAGCTTTCGCAACAATTGCTCGACTGTCTGCGAAAGTTCGGAGGTAATGAATCTGGGCATCCGTTGCGCCCTCGATCTGTAGCCTGACAGGCTCCGCGCCCGTCGCGATCAGGAGCGCTCCGAATCCATAAGTCTTGCCGTTCTCCAACTGGACCTGCCTGCGCTTGATGTCAAGCGACGACACCCGCGAGCCGAGCACGAGATCAATCCGCCGGTCGCTGTAATATTCAGAGGATCGCAGTGGAATCCAATCGTCCGGCGCCGTGCCTGCGAGAAAATCCTTGGAGAGATTCGGCCGATCATACGGAGGCGAGTCGTCCGCGCTGATCATGGTCAGGGTACCGTCGAAGCCTTCACGACGAAGCATGTCTGCCGCGGCTAACCCAGCTCCGCCGCCTCCGACAATTACGACCGAGGTGGGTAGAGCCCTTGCGTTCGAGCAAGAATTCGACGAAACGACCGCAGTTCTTGCCGCAGGCTGAGCAAGCTTCTCCCGGACGAACGCCTTGTCGCCCACCTTTTCGACTCGCCAGCAGGAGATCGGGTCCAGCGCCGGCGCACGCAGCGCTTCCCCGGTTCGCAAACTAAAACATGCGTGGTGCCACGGACAGCGCACCGTGTCGCCAACGACCAGACCGTCGGAGAGCGGCCCGTGATAGTGGGTACAGACCGCGCCGGCCGCGAAGAACTCGCCACCACGGCGCACCAGGATCACTTCTTCGGCATCGACCTGTCCCAGAACCATTCCACCATCGGGAAGGTCCCCGACCGAGAATCCATTCCTGAAATCAGGCTTTGGAGCGCCTGTCCCTTCTGCCATACCTCATCCTTGCAGTTAGACGCTTGCAGTTAGACGTCGCCTGATCCGCCGCGCCTGATCGCGCGCCCGCTAATCTTTATCCAGATATTCCTCGGGAACATCGTCCTCCGGCACCTCATGCGTGCGCACTTCCCTCTCATCGTGCCTCCCGGCATCTTCCACGCCAGCCACGATGTCCGCCTCGAACGCGTTTCCTTCCTCGACTAACTCGCCCACACTCTCCGAATCCACAGTCTCGGCGTTGGACAATCCCTGCAAATCTCCCGATTGCACCGCCGACCGCGATGGCTTCTTGAAGGCATTCGCAGGCTTCGCGCTTTCTGTCTTCCTGGCGATGCCCTTCTTGCCGATGCCCTTCGCTTTCGCCGCCGCCTTTTTCAAAGCAAGCTTCTTCTTCGGGACTGCTTTCTTTTTAGCCAGTTTCTTTGTGACCTTCTTCTTGACCGGCTTCCGCTTGCTGGCGGCAGTTTTCTTGAGCGCAGTTTTTTTGAGCTTTGTGTGTTTCTTCTTAGTTTTCTTTTTGGGCATACGCGCAGTCTACCACCGCCAGATGCGTGCTCACAAAACCAAGCCACACGCATATACCCTGTTGCAAAAAGATTCACGGAGAAGTTCGCCGCGCCGCAAGGAAAAGAGTGGAAAAGAAAGGAATGGTGCGAAAGGGGGGAGTCGAACCCCCATGGGTTTCCCCGCCAGATCCTAAGTCTGGTGCGTCTGCCAGTTCCGCCACTTTCGCATAAGTCGACCATCCGTAGAGACGCGGCTTGCTCGCACTCCAACGCCGGGAAACGCGACAAGCCCCCGTTCGGAGATCAACCCTGGTCATCACAGTTTAGATTCGAAGCTGTGCCGTTGCAACGTCACAAGCTGATCGTTGTTCGTTTGTCTGGTGACGGGGCTCTGCCGTTTCCCTGCTTGTGATTTCGGATCATGGCTCTGTTTTGTTCGACCTGCGTGGGAGTGTGCGCTCGCGTACCGACATGCATCGGAACGCCTGTTAGGTTGCTTGCAGGCGTCCACCTGAAAGTCTTCTCCAACAGGAGAGCGTGCTATGGATCAGGCGAATCATTTTCCTTCTTGCTCCGCTATTCCTTCTCACTCACTCTCGCTCGAACCGTGCAGCATCGGTGCCTCGGTGGAAGCGGCTGTATGAATCCGCACTTCTGGAAATCAATCCTCTCCACGTGCCTGAGGCGATCGCGGTTGCTCGCCGCGCCATCTTTGATCGAGCTAATGAGATCATGACCGCGCCTGCGAAACAGGAACGCGTCGCCCTCGATGCCGCACTGCGTATTTTGCGTACCCTTGAGGACGTAGCCGCTAAAGAGGCTGCAGGTCGCGACGTGGCTAGAAAAACGGCCGTTCTTGGACTCCGCTGTGGGTGCGGCTTTCAGATTGCGTCAGCTACGAAGCCCGTCTCTCCTGGGAAACAGCGTTCTCAAGGCCGGCTACTCTCAAGGCTACTCTTTGTCTGAGTCGCTCATTGTGCTCATGGAGAGCGGATTGGAGGTCTGCGACGATGGCGTCCAACTCGTCAGCGCTTTGGGGTTCGCGAGCCTTGTCGCAGAGTTCGCGGATTCTATCGTCCAGTCGGCGCTTCCGCACACTTCCCTCGCAGCTGATTCTACCCACGGATCAGGGCTATGTGCGATACCGTACATACTGTATTTTGCGTTTGGGTGGCCTATCCTTCGCGGGTCGGCCGAACACCTGAAGTGTTCACAGAATGATGCCGCCTCCCGCCGGAGTTGCCCCAGCGGGAAGCGGCTTTCGCGACTACTGCACCGTGAAAGTCCCCGGAGCTGTGGCGCTTCCGCCCTTGGTCTTGACTGCCACCTTGCCGGTTTTTGCGCCGCTCGGCACTGTCGCTGTCACCTGGGTATCGGAGTTCACGGTGAAGGTGGTCGCTTTGACTCCGCCGAAGGTCACGGTGGTAGTCTGCGTGAGACTCATCCCGGTGATTACCACGGAAGTGCCAACCGGGCCACTGGTCGGCGCGAACTTCGAGATGGAAGGAATGATTTTGAACACCTGCGGCGTAGCCAGATTTCCTCCCGGTTCAAGTATGGTGATCTTGCCAGTGGTTGCCCCAGCTGCGGCTGTTGCCGTCATGAAGGCATCGGTGCTGGCAACGAACGTCCCGGACCCGGTCCCGAACTTCACACCTGTGGCATTAGAGAAGCCCTGGCCGAGAATGTCGACCGAAGTTCCGACCTTGCCCGAATAGACAACAAACTGAGAGGCAAAGGGATTGAGGCCAGCGTCCATGCTATAGATCGTCCCGTAGGAATTGTGGCTGCCGCCGTGGAAAGCCAAGCCGTAGATTTTTCCGTCGGTGTGGAGTAGCGGAGTTGAGAGCGGGGAGTCGCCAGTGGCGGTCGCAAAATCGTGAAGAACGGCGAATCCCATGCCCTTGGTACTGACTTTGAATAGAGTTCCTAGGCCATGCGCGCCGCCAACCGATGCGACGCCGTAGAGAAAGCCATCGCTTCCCTGAACCAGACCCGCTGTTGGGGTAGCCCCATTCGCCGGACTTGAACTATCGAAGTCGTAGAGCACGGTGTAGCTGCCGCCTGTACTCATCTTGAACACAACTCCGCCCGCCGCGGAGCCACCGCTAGAGCATGTTCCGTAGAGGAAGCCGTCGGCGGCCTGCGTGAGCGGCCCTTCCGGCACATATCCGGTACTCGCTTCGAAGTTGTGGATGATCTTCACCTTCTTGGTCTTGGGCGCAAACTGGAAGGCAGTCCCGCGGTTGAAGGTCCCGCCGTAAAGCGTCATTCCGTAGAGGTTACCGTCAGTCCCCACCACCAGCGGCGAATAGCTCTGTGCGGGCAGATTGACCACCACGCTGAACGTTCCGGACGGCGTGATCTTGTAGAGCGGGGCCACAGTGCCGTTCCCGGTCGTACCGTAGAGGTTGCCATCGGGCGCCTGAACCGGAGGAACTTTCGGGTAAGCGCCATCGGTGGTGTTCGTGAAGTTATAGAGAACCGTCTGCGCACCGGAGGGCGTGATCCTGAAAACCGTGCCGACGCCGCTGGTTCCCCCCTGATAAGTGGTGCCGTAGAAGTTGCCGTCGAAACCCAGGCTGAGCCCACCCTGAGGTCCGCGTCCGTGGGTGCCATCGAAGTTGAACAGGTTGGTGAACGTGCCCGTCGGAGTGATCTTGAAGATGTTTCCCGCGCCACTGCCTCCCGAAGTCGTAGCCCCGTAAATGTTTCCATCCTCTCCCTGCGCGAGCAGACTGGGATAGTTGGCGCAACATCCATCCGTGTTGTTGAAATCGTGCATGTCGGTATAGGTTTGTGCGTTGACCATCGCCGAGAGCCCGACGAGCGCGATGCTACCGAGATATTGAAGCAGCCTGAGATTTTTCATAGTTTCTCTCCTGAATCCTGGGATCGTTTTCTTATCGCGCCTCTTCCACAAAAGGCGAGTCGCCAACGGGTGCGGGTGACTTTTCCCCGAAGCCACCCCTTCCCCGCCTGAACGGTGTTGCTTTGAGAGAGCCCGGAAGGTTTGGCCAGTCCGCAAATCAGCGACCAAGGACTAGTGAGTTCCGTCCGAGCTAGTTCCCTACCAAGTAATGTGAGAAACGCGGGCAAATTGGCTCAAGGAACCCGAAAGATTCCTTTCGCAATCAAGTTCTAGATTCATAACTCTTGTGTTTTCAGGTTATTGACAACCAAATGCGGAAAGGCTAAGCTTTCGGCCAAACAGCGCTTCCCCCGGCGCTTTGGAGCGGTCTGAAAATTGTGCCGCGCGAGGCTTCCAGTCCGGTAACCGAGTTACTTGTTCGCTGGCGGGGAGGAGACCGCGAGGCACTCGAACAATTGATGCCGCTGGTCTATGAGGAACTGCGGCGGCTGGCTCATCGCCATCTGAGCCGGGAACGCACCGATCACACCCTGCAAAGTACCGCCTTAGTGCACGAAGCATATCTGCGACTGGCGGGGCAGAACCCTCCGCAGTGGCAGAACCGCGCCCATTTCTTTGGGATTGCGGCCCATATCATGCGGCAGATCCTGGTGGAGTATGCTCGCGGGCGCAGCGCCGCCAAGCGCGGCGGCAACGCACTCACGCTAACCCTGGACGACGCCGTCGCCCTTCCGCAACAGACGGATGTGGATGTAGTCGCGCTCGACAAAGCGTTGGGCGAACTCTCCGGCTTGGATGCGCAGCAGGGACGAATCGTCGAACTGCGCTTCTTCGCGGGTCTCACCATCGAAGATACCTCTGAAGTACTGGGCATCTCCCCCGCTACCGTGAAACGGGATTGGGTTACCGCACGCGCCTGGTTATTCCGCGCCATGACCGGAGAAGCACCGGCATGAACTCCGAACGCTGGCAACAGGTGAAGCAACTGCTCGACGAGGTCATCCTTGTCGACCCGATGGAGCGCTCAGCACACCTCGACCATTCCTGCGGCCAGGATTCCGAACTCCGGAACGAAGTCGAATCACAGCTCGCCTCGCATGAACAAGCCGGAACTGCCTTTCTGAAGAATCCTGCCCTCGAACTCAAGTCCCCTTCCCTTTCTTCTCCCAGTCGTTCTGGTCGTCGCATCGGTGTCTACCAGATCATCGACGAGATCGGGCACGGCGGTATGGGCGAGGTGTACCGCGCTGTTCGCGCCGACGGCCAGTACACGAAGGAGGTTGCCATCAAACTGGTGCGCGGGGGACTTGATTCCGGCCTGGTGCGCGACCGCTTTCGCAATGAACGCCAGATTCTCGCCTCGCTCGATCACCCCAACATTGCCCGGCTTCTCGATGGCGGCGCCAGCGACGACGGCGTCCCTTACCTCGTCATGGAGTTGATCGAAGGCGAGCGTATTGATTTGTACTGTGATCTTCGCAAGCTTTCGACCACCGAGCGGTTGCAGTTATTCCGGCAAGTGTGTAGCGCGGTGCACTACGCGCACCAGCGGTTGGTCATCCATCGCGACATCAAGCCCAGCAACATTCTGGTCACGAAAGACGGCGTGCCGAAGCTGCTGGATTTTGGCATCGCAAAGCTTCTGGACCCGGGCAGCGATGCTCAAAGCACACTTGGCCAGGCCATGACACCGGATTATGCCAGTCCGGAACAGATACGCGGAGAAAGCATCACCACATCAACCGATGTCTATTCTCTCGGCGTCGTCCTTTACGTCTTGCTGACTGGCCGGTCGCCCTACCCTGGAGAAACCCACAGTCCGTTGCAACTGGCGCGCGCAGTCTGCGAAACAGATCCCAGCCGCCCCAGCACTGCCGTTCTGAAGCCTCCAACGATCTTAGGTGGCCATGAGAATGAAGCGGACCAACCGACACCCGAGCAAATGAGCAGTTCGCGCGAAGGCTCTCCGGCAAAGCTGCGCCGGCGCCTGGCAGGAGACCTTGACAACATCGTGCTGAAGGCACTGCGAAAGGAGCAGCAACGCCGTTATGCATCGGCAGAGCAGTTCGCGGAGGACATCCGCCGCCACCTCGACGGCAGGCCGGTGACCGCGACTCCCGATTCATTTCTGTATCGCACACGGAAGTTTGTGCGCCGGAACAAGATCGGTGTGACTGCCGCCATAGTGGTAGCGCTCGCGATCCTCGGTGGAGTTCTCGCTACCATCCGTGAGGCACGCATTGCCAGCATGCAGAGGGCACGCGCGGAGAAGCGTTTTAACGACGTGCGCCAGCTATCGGACTCGCTGATCTTCGATGTTCATGATGCCATCCAGAATCTGCCGGGTGCCACGCCCGCACGGAAACTTCTTCTCGATCGGGCCCTGGACTACCTGGACGGCGTTTCCAAGGACGCCACTGGCGATCCCGATCTCGAACGCGAACTGGCATGGGGCTATCAGCGGATTGCCGTGGTGCAGGGCAGTTCGTCGGAATCGAATCTTGGTGACGTCGAAGCCGGTCTGGCCAGCGATCGCAAGGCGCTCGCGCTCTTCGAGGCCGTCGCGAAAACAAATTCGGACAATACCCCGGACAATACCATCGACCAGCTGAACGTGGCCATGATGCACCGCATCCTGGCCTTTTCCTCACTCATGGAAGCGAGCGGGCATCGCGACCTCGAACAGGCTATGGCAATCACGGAACGGTTGCTACAGCGCGATCCGGCCAATCCCAAGGTCAGGAGTGAACGCTCCATCGAATACCAGAACCTCGCTTTGATGCGGGATGCTGCCGGGGAACGGGTTCTTGCATTGGAGGGATATCGCAAGAACTTGGAGCTCAAAATGGGCCTATTGAAGACGAACCCCGATTATCGAAGAATCCGGAGAGGGATTGGAATGGCGTCCGTGATGCTTGGGACCGCGCTCGCCCGAGTCGGCTCTCGCGAGGAAGGCCTGAAACATGTAGAGGAAGGTATCCGCTTCTTCGAATCGCAGCCGAAGGGCGACGACGCCATCAATATGAAGCGCGAACTCAACATCGCCCGCCAGAAACAGGGCGATATCTTGTTGATGAACGGCGACAGGAGTGGCGCATTACAAGCCTATCGCGACAGCCGCAGTTCCCTGAAGCCGATGGCCGAGGCCGACCCTCAAAACACCCTCCTTCAGCTCGATGTGGCCGGCATGGACTACCACCAAGGGCGAGCGTTGGCCCTTGCTGGACGCCACGCCGAGGCGCTCGCCAAGATGCAGCTTTCCCTCGGTGTCTTTGAGAAGTACCGCGCCCTGGGCCGCTCCTCCGACGACTCTCCTCATGGAACTGGGGCCATTTACATCTGGCTGGGTGAGCTCTTCGCCCTGCGCGGAGACCTGCACCACAGCCTGCAGCACTACGAGAAGGCGATCGCGTCCCTCGGAACCACCTTGACGCCAACCAACGTGACGCCAACCAACGTGACGCCGGCGATGGACGACGATACACGATGCGAACTAGCGACAAGCTACATGAAGATGGGCCATGCGCTCACGCGGATGGGCAGTCTG
>Ga0193751_1001063_pt1 | contig 18377 bp, 15 predicted proteins | sample L1c2metaG_FD_143050 | JGI IMG/M metagenome (GOLD analysis project Ga0193751, IMG submission 143050) | Soil microbial communities from a riparian zone of the East river system, Colorado, United States - L1c2 | ecosystem: Environmental > Terrestrial > Soil > Riparian zone | place: USA: East River... | reverse complement strand
AGTTCGTGCCCTCGCCCCGCAGCATCGTGCGCGGGATCAGCAAGCTTCCTCCCGCCCACACGCTGGAGTGGTGGGTGGGCAGCGGCATCCACCGGCTGCACCGCTACTGGTCACCGACGCTCGAGGAGGAAAACGGATCGCGCGGCCGCAGCCTCGACGACGAGTGCGAAGAGCTGCGCACGGTGCTGCGCGAGTCGGTGCGCAAGGAGCTGATCAGCGATGTCCCGCTCGGGGTCTTTCTTTCGGGCGGCATCGACTCGAGCGCGGTGACCGCGATGATGTCCCAGCTCGGCACCGAGGTGAAGAGCTTTTCGGTCGGGTTCGCGGAGCGCTCCTTCGATGAATCGCGGTATGCACGGCAAGTTGCCCAACATTTGGGCACCGACCATCACGAGCTCACCCTCGAGCCGTCGATGCTGCTCGACCTCATTCCCAAGCTCCCGACCCTGCTCGACGAGCCGCTCGGGGACGCTTCCATCATCCCGACCTACCTGCTGTCCGCATTCACGCGGCGCCATGTGAAGGTGGCGCTGGGTGGCGATGGCGGGGATGAGCTGTTCGCCGGATACCCGACCGTGCAGGCGCACCGGCTCGCCGGCTACTACAACCGTGCGCCGCGGCTTCTGCGCAAGGGGCTCATCGAGCCGGTCGTCGGCCGGCTGCCCGTTTCGCGCGCCAACCTCAGCTTCGACTTCCGCGCCAAGCGGTTCGTGAGCGGCGCCGCCCATCCGGTGCATGAGCGGCACCGGCGGTGGATGGGGTCTTTCACGGCGGAGGAGAGGACCGCGCTCCTTTCGACCGGCGTTCGCGACCGGCTGGCCGCGGGCGGGCACGTGAAGCTTGCCGAGCTCGACGGCGCCGAGGTGCGCGATCCAATCAACCAGGTGCTGCTCATGGACATGCGGCTCTACCTGGAGAACGACATCCTGGTCAAGCTGGACCGCGCGAGCATGATGGCTTCGCTCGAGGGCCGCGTCCCTCTCCTGAACAACGATTTCGTCGAGTACGCGACCCGGCTTCCTCTCACGATGAAGCTGCGCGGCCTGCGCTCGAAATTCCTCTTGAAGCGAGCGCTGCGAGGCTTGCTGCCCAACAGCATCCTCAACCGGCCGAAGAAGGGGTTCGGGATCCCGGTCGCTGATTGGTTTCGCGGCCCGCTCAAAGAGCAGATGCTGTCCGTGCTAGGGCCCGAACGCATAGCGCGCAAGGGGTTCTTCGATGGGGCGGCGGTGGCGGCACTCGTGAGTGACCACCTGGCTGGACGTCGTGACAACCGCAAGCAGCTGTGGACGCTGTTCGTCTTCGAGCTGTGGCACGACGGCTACGTCAATACTGCATAGCCAGCGTCCATAGGTAGACGCCGCCGTCCTCCTTCGGCGGTCCGATGACGTCGGTCCAGAACGCAACGATCGCCGCGCGCCCAGGGGATGGTCCGGCCACGATGGTCGTGACCCGATGCTGATGAAGCTCGGAGTATGCCGTCGAGCTCACGTCCGGGGTCACCGCCACAGGCTGTTGATTCGCGTCCATCCCGTCGAGTGTCTTTTCCAGGAATGACGGGTGCGGCCCGAGGTATGGCCCGGGCGTGAAGGCGTCGCCCTCGGGCATCCGGAAGCGGTAGTTCGCCGCCGCCTGCCACAGCATTGCATCGGTGGACTGCTTGCTGGAGAAGGGCGTGACGAGCATCACCGAGCCCAGTTCGATGTTCTCCACGTCCCCGCCTGGCTGGAAGAATGGGGGCACGGTGGCGGACACACTCGGGTAGGGCACCGATGGAAATATGGCCGCGAGCCCGGCGATGAGCACGGCGCCGGTGGCGAGGCGCCAGCGCCGTGTTGCCTTCATTGCCATCGAAACGATCGCTGCGACGATCAGGCCGACGCCAAGCCACGTGATCACCATCAGCCGCGCGGGCAGCGCGCTGCCCATGAGGGGCAGCTTTGCCACCGCCGCCCAGGGCAGCCACACCGAGGTGACGTTCCCGTTGACGTGAAGGTGCGGGCCGAGGGAGAGCACGGCGACGATCAACGTCATCCACCCCGCCCATTGGATCCAGCCTCGCTTGCGGCCTATCACCAGACCGGCGATGAAGAGCACCAGCAGTGGCAGCCCGATGTAGGCGCCGTTCTCGGTCGTGTTGCCCGTGAAATGGATGACGTTCGAGGGCAAAACGAAGGCCAGCAGGTCGCTGACGTAGACGTCGGGCTGCTGGACGTTGCCGGTAACCGTTTGCGGGCCGAAGAACTGGAAAGAGAGTGGGATGGCGGCGATGAGCGCAAAGGACACGATCGTCACCCCGGCCGCCGTCCCAGCGATTGGCAGAAGGGGCCGCACCTGATCGCGATGCAGGAGAGCCAGCACGGCGACGCCGATGGCGGCGACGAGAAGCGTCACGGCCAGGAGCTCTTCCCCGGTCAGGAGCTGGAGAGCGGCAGTGACGCCGGCAATCGCGCCGGCCACCACTGGATTCATGCGGCGCCGAACGAGGATTTCGTGACCGAGCACCAGCGCAATTGGTGGGAAGAGGGCCACCACGACATGGGGATGGCCAAGCGCCTGCGCGATCAGCCCGGGGCTGAACCCGTAGAGGAGGCCGGCCGCGAAGCATGCCAGCTCGCTGTCGATGAATCGCCGCGCGGCCAGGAATCCAAACCACGCCGAAAGAGCGAGGCCGGCGGTGATCAGGAGGTTGTAGGCGACAACCGGACCGAAAGCCGCGGTGACCGGCCACAGCACCAGAGACGGAAAGAGCATCGACGTGTTCCACATGAGGTTCACGCCGGTCGGATATGACAGGTAGTCGGTGAAGAGAGGGTTGTGCCCCTGGGTCAGCTCGTGGGGGAGCCAGCCGAGGTACCAGACGAAGAGCTTCGGGTCCTTAGGGGTGCCGATCAATGACCCAGCCGGGTCGATCCACGTGCTCGAAAAGAGCGCTGCTGCGATCAGGAAGTAGATAAAAAGGGCGCGCTTCAAAGGCCGGGCGTTGAGGCGACGATGAGACCGTCCGGCGTGCGTCGCACGCCTCGTATTCCGGGCACCAGCATGATCAACACACTCGGCACGGCCAGGAGGATGGCCGCGCCGATCAGCGTGGCCGGGATCCCGACGTGGTCGGCCACCGGGCCGCAGATCGCGAACCCGGCCGGCATCGCAATAAGGGAGAGCAGCCAGTCGAATGAGTTGGCGCGCGCAAGGACGTCGGCCGGGAGCAGCTGCGGGACGGTGGCGAACCAGACCTCGTTCAAGAACGTCAGACCAGCGAACCCGAGCGCACCGGTCGCCATGATCACGACCAGGGGCGAAGGCCCCACGAGCGCGAGCGCCTCGAGTGCGGACAGCGTGAGCGCCAAATTGGCGACGACCAGAGGCCGCCTTGGCATCACACGCAATGCGATCAGCCCGCCGACGACCGAGCCGGCTCCCATCGAGGCGCCGATCAGGCCCCAAGCGGACGCTCCTCCGAGATGCTCCTTGGCAATGATCGGACCGAGGACGAAGAGGGCCGCGATCGCGAAGTTCCAGAGGGCGTGTGAGCAAAGGTTGATCAGGTACCACGTGCGGCTCGAGACCGCGTGCCACCCCGCGCCCATCTCTGCCCAGAAGCTGGTTTTCTCCTTGGCAGGCATCGCCGGCACCCGCAGCATCGCGAGCGACAGCGCGCTGACGATGAAGGTCACCGCGTCGATCGCGAAAACCCACCCGGGACCGGCAACCGCCACTAGGATGCCGGAAACGGCGGGCCCCAGCACCGAGGTCGTGCTTCGCGTCAAGCCCATCAAAGCGTTGGCCTGCTGAAGATAGTTCGCGCTGACCGTCTGTGGCACCAGCGCCCCGGATGCCGGCATGAAGAAAGCCGAGGCGGCGCCATCGACGACCAACAGCACGACGAGCGTCCACAGCTGCGCGTGACCCGTGATGAGCAACACGGCGACGGTGAGCTCCGCGATCGCGCGGATGCTGTCTGACGAAAGCATCACGAGCTGGCGGGGGAGGCGGTCCGCCCACACCCCTCCGATCTGTAACGTGGCGAAGGCGAGCGCGACCGGGGCCAGCGCATCGCCCAAGGCCGAGACCGCCTGGCCTGTCCAGAGGTAGCGAAAGTTGCGCTCGGCCAGCGGCGTAAGCGCCTTCGGCAGCTTCACGTGCGGATTCTCTCCGGTTCGGGCAAGTGAAGGCTTGACAGGCTGCGAAGGGTATGCATACTAGGCATGCATACTGAGTATGTGTAGCAGGGATATTGTCGCTTAAGTACGGCTTGCTTGGACTCCTCGCCGAGGAGCCTCTGCACGGCTATGAGGTGAAGAACCGTTTTGAGGCAATGCTGGGTGGGACCTGGGAAGTCAATATCGGCCAGGTCTACACGACGCTGCAGAGGCTGGAGCGCGACGGCCTCGTGCGGCCGGCCGGCGAGCGGGGCGATAGGGGCAAGCTGCTGTACGAAGTTTCGGACTCGGGGCGAAAAGCCCTCAACGAGTGGCTGGCTCAACCGGACTCGGGGCCCCAGGAGCTGCGTGAGGACATCTACGTGAAGCTCCTCCTCGCCGCCCGCGTTGCAAACGGCAACCTCGGCGCGCTTCTCAGCCGTCAGAAGCGAGCTTACCTGCAGCGATTGCGAGACCTCAACCAACTCGAAGCGCGCGCGCGGAAAGACGGACGCACCGACCTCGCGAACCTCGTGCGCGGCGCATTACTTCATACGGAGGCAGACATCAAATGGATAGACGAGCTTTCAGAAATGGGCATCTCTGGGGAGTCGGTATGAGTGAGCTGGTGCGCCTGAGCGACATCACGAAGGTGTACCAGGGCGGCGTGACCGGCGCCTTGAACGGCGTTTCGCTGACTGTGGAGGACGGCGAGTTCACCGCTGTGATGGGACCTTCGGGCAGCGGGAAGTCGACTCTCTTGAACTTGATCGCGGGCCTGGACCGGCCCACGTCGGGCAGCGTCGCGGTCGCCGGCTCGGATCTCGGGCGGATGAGCGAGGCGGCGCTTGCGCGGTTCCGTCGCGACCGCGTCGGCTTCGTGTTCCAGTTCTTTCACTTGCTTCCCAACCTGACAGCGCTCGAAAACGTGCTCATCCCGGCGCAGCTGAAGAGCACTACGAGCGCCGAAGCCCGGGCCCGCGAGCTGCTGGATCAGCTTGGGATCGCGGAAGTCGCCGATCGTTACCCGGCCAAGCTGAGCGGAGGCCAGCAGCAGCGCGTGGCGATCGCACGCGCTTTGATCAACAAGCCTTCGCTGCTTCTGGCTGACGAGCCGACTGGCGCGCTCGACACCCGGAGCGGTAACCAGGTCATGGAGCTGCTGATGGGGCTGCACCGCAGCGGGCAGACGATCCTGCTGGTGACGCACGACGCGAAGCTCGCCACGCGCTATGCGGCGCGGGTCATCAGCGTCCTCGACGGCAAGATCGTGGACGATGTCAGGCTCGAGAACGCCGAACGCGCGGCCGCAGATGTGATCCGGGTGCGCGGCGAGGAGACCAGGCGATGAGGGCGATACTCGTCAAAGCCCTGGCCGACCTGCGCCGCCGCCGCGTTCAGGCCGCAGTCATCTTCCTGACGGTGTTCTTTTCCATGGCAGCCGGGACCATGGCTGTCACCTTGATGTCGCAGACGCGTGACCCGTATCAAGCCGCGTTCGACAAGCAGCGGGGCGCGCACCTGCAGGTCGCCTATAGCGCGACCACCGACCCGCAGCTGCTGTCGAAAACGCCCGCCACCATCGATGCCTCCGCATTTGGCGGTCCGTACCTCGTCAGCAACATCCAGTTCAAGTTCGGCGAGCGAAAGTTCTACGTCGACGCCATCGGGCGGGATAACCCGGGCGGGCCGGTCGAGGCGCTTAACGTGACATCGGGGCGCTGGGCGCGTGCTGGCGATGAGATCGTCTTGACGCGGTCATTCGCCGAGCTCAACAAGGTCTCGGTCGGGGACCGGGTGAAGGTCGTGAGCGTTGCCCAGACGCCAATCCTGACCGTGGTGGGCGAGGTTGTCGACATCGATGAGGGAAGCGCTGACCTCAGCAGCCAGCACGCGTGGGTGCTGGCGGCCGCGGTGCCGGCCCTGTCTACACCGGACTCGTCTTACTACCTGATGGATTACCGCTTCGCTGGGGACCCGACCAGCGCGAAGCTTCAGAGCTCCATCAACCGCCTTCGCGCAAACCTCCCACCGGGCAGCATCACCGGGTCGCTCAACTACATCCTCGTCCGCAGCATCTTCAACATCACTAACCAGATCCTCACCGGAGTGCTCAGCGCGTTCAGCGTGTTTGCGCTGGCGGCGACAATCGCGATCGTCGCCACGCTGGTCACCGGAATAGTGATCTCCGCCTATCGCGAGATAGGGATCATGAAAGCGATCGGATTCGCGCCGTCACAGGTGATCGGGGTGTTCGCCCTCCAGATCGTCATCCCGGCCTTGGTCGCTTGCGTGCTGGGGATACCGGTAGGCACACTCGCGAGCCAGCCGCTGCTGGCCAACAGCTCTCACGCGCTTGGGCTGGCCTACGAGCCGACGTTCTCCATCGGCCTGGATCTGCTCCTGCTCGCAACTGGGCTGTTGGTCGTGGTAATCGCGGCTACCGTGCCGGCGCTGAGGGCGGGCCTCCTGAAGCCGATCGCGGCCATCGCCAAAGCGTCGGCGCCACGGGGTACCGGCGGCCGGCGGCTGCGGAGCGCCGCCGCGCGCGCACGGCTGCCCAGGCCTGTCGTCCTCGGCATCGGCGATGCTTTCGCGCGGCCGCTCCGGGCTGCTCTGACCCTGGTCAGCGTCCTGCTTGGAGTCGCGACCGTGGTCGTGGCGATCGGCCTGCCGCGCAGCTTCCAGCTCATCAACAACAGCGGGACCGGCGCCGGCAACTACCAGGTCGTGGTCAACCGCAGCAGCGCGTATGCGGATGCGGACGTCATGCGGATCCTCAACGCGCAGCCAGAGACTGCACGCGTGGTAGCGGTCGGCGGCAAGAATGTGACGGTCGCAGGTGTGGCCGACCCGGTCAACACGCAATTGTTCCGCGGCGACTCGTCGCGGCTGGGCTATCTGGTCATCGCAGGGCGCTGGTACGCGGCCCCAGGCGAGGTTCTCGCGCCGGCCGGCCTGCTTCACGACGCCCATCTCAAGATCGGCGACAGCTTCACCGGGACCGCCGACGGCCAACCCCTGCAGTTCCGCGTGGTCGGCGAGACCTACGACATCAACAACCTGGGACATTCGATGTTCATGGACATCGCGACCATGGCGTCCGTCAAGCCTGCAGCGGAGCCGTATCGGTACGCCGTCACGTTGGTGCCGGGCGCTGACGTTTCAGCATATGTGCGGCGGGTCTCAGCGCTGGAGCCGGATCTGCTCGACGTGCACGCGACCGACACCTCCATCATCGCGCCGGTGAAGATCATCGACACCGTGCTTCTGGTCATCGCCGCGGTCCTGGCGCTGATCGGAGTCGGCGGCGTTTTCAATACGTTGCTTCTCAACACGCGCGAGCGGATCCAGGACACTGCGACCCTGAAGGCGCTGGGCATGAGCCCGCGGCAGGTGATGGTGATGGTGGCTGCTTCCGCCGGCCTCCTTGCCCTGGTCGGGGGCCTGATCGCCATGCCTGTGGGCCTATCGCTGCATCACCTGCTCAACGATGTGATCAGCAGCTCGGCGGGCAACGACACGCCGCCGGCTGCGTACGCGGTCTTCAACCCGGCCGAGCTGGTTTTGATCCCGCTGCTGGGCGTTGTGGTGGCCGTCGCGGCGGCGCTCGTTCCCGGGCGCTGGGCGGCGCGCACAAATGTGGTCGAGGTGCTGCACTCGGAGTAGGCAAGTTCCAGCCCGGTCCACTGTTAGGAAAGGCATGGATTTCCATGAGAGCCAACCATGGAAATTGACGATGGCAGACCGCGCTTACCTTGCGTAGCCTGGCGCCAAATAGTGAAAGCAAAGGCAGCTGAAGGCAGACGCGATCTCATGGATGCAGGCGACGATCTCGTGCGGATCGTGGCCAAGCTGACGAGCGACCTTGAACGGTTCGACGCCCTCTTGCTCCTCCATCGCAAGATGCTCGAACACCAAACAGCCGGCGGGAGCGAGATGCTCACTCGGCAGTCGGAGCGATTGAGCCGGGAAGCAGCCGACATGGTGGGATCCGTGCAGGAGGCGCTGAAACAGCTGCGCGAGCTATCCCATGCAACCAAGCCTGGGTCCAGAGGTTAGACCGAGCTCGACCTCGGTTGATGCACTTCTTCGAGCGATCTATTGAGTCGCTGGAGAGCGTCAGCCGGTAGCGGCGCCTCTTCCACCCACGCAAAGATCGCATCCGCGATCTGCCGCCACGTGTTTATCTGCCGTGTCATCGCGTTTCCCCAGTAAGACTTGGACCATGCCGCCGCCGCGAGCCAACCCGCCACGACACAACAAAAAGCGCCTGTCGCCATTTCCAGCAAGCCCAGCCATCCATCCGGGCGCAAGTCACCCAAGATCACGAGACCAAGCCCAAGGTTGACAGCCACGGCCAGAGGTAGGAACACCCTGTAGAAAAGACGTCCGGACGATCTTGTGATCATGCGATCCACCCCCACGAGGACGCTTTTGCCATCCCGCGCACTGACGGAGGGTCGCACGAAGCGGGGCCGGGCACCAATGGGACGAATGTCCTGGCAGCCGGGAGAAACGTTGAGATAAGCAATTCACTTATCGGGGCCTTAGATTGCCTTATGATTCGGAGCGTCGTTCTTGGGGAAGACGCGGCACGCCTCATCGGCGCCTGGAGGTTACGGGCACATCGCAGCGGCAGGTCATCGACGGTCGGCGATACGAATTGGAATCGTCGACGATCATCCGGTTTTCAGGTTGGGCCTCAAGCGCGCGCTTGAGCGTGAGTCCGACCTGGATATTCCGTGGGACTTGGGCTCGGCTGCCAACCTTGATTCAGTCATGCGCAAAACTCCGGTCGACGTGATCCTCATGGACGTCTATATGGGACCGGGCAAGGATGGGATCGCGGTAACCCGTGAGGTCACGGAAAAATGGCCCGACGTCAAGGTGGCCGTGATAAGCGCGAGCCTCGACGAAAGGGTCGGGCCCGCGAGCAAGCGCGCAGGTGCCGACATGTTCCTGCCCAAGGCCATGCCCGTCGCGGAAATGGTGAGCTCGATCAGGCGTCTGGCGGCCGGCGCTTCGTCCCGATCACGCAGGGGCGTGAAGTCGGCTCCGCCCGCTGGCGCCAACGGCCGTGTTGGGGGACTCAGCCCTCGTCAGCGGCAGGTGCTCGAGCATCTGCGCTTGGGACGAACGAACCGAGAGATAGCGGCTCGACTCAGCATTTCCATCGCGACTGTCAACAAACACGTGCATGAAGTCTTGACTGTGCTCAAGGTGCGCAATCGCACTCAAGCCGCCGCGGTCGCCCGCCAGGACATGAGCGACTGACCCGAAATTAAAGCCTTTGGGCCACTGCCATTAAAAAATGGTCAGTTCTACCCATTGACTTGGGATTTCCCGCAGGAGTTAATCCCTGTAGCGGACTTCATTGGGAAAAAGACCCGCTTCGAGCGTCAATTGGCTTGGGTTTTCGGACGCTCAAGTCGTGACACCGTAATCATTCGTCCAGGGAAGGGAAAGGAGAAGTGTGGGTTCGCCACCGATAGTTGGCGATACGGCGCGTGGCAGCGACACGACAAACTCGGACGAGATCCGGTTGATGTTGGCTCGCGAACTTCACGACCGGGTCGCACAAACGCTTACGACGATGTTGATCGAGCTCGAAAACTTCAAGGTCGAGCAGTCGGGCAGGCAGAGCGCATTGCGGCAGCTCGACGAGCTGCAGGTGTCGACTCGGGACGTTCTGACCAACCTGCGCCGGGTGCTATACGACCTGCGCGACGAGACCGGCATTGAGGAGGGATTTGTAGACGCCGTCCGCGGCCTGCTGGCCCGATTTCAAGAGCGGACCCATGTCAGTGTTCGTTTCTCGGTCTCGCCGTCGTGGCCGTCACGGCTCCGATCGCAAGCGGCGCTGAACATCATTAGGATCATCGAAGAAGCCCTCACCAACGTGAGGCTGCACAGCGGTGCCGGCCTGGTCGAGGTGGCGCTTGGACCGAGTGTAGGCCGCTATCTGGCCGTCGAGGTCAAAGACGACGGCAGGGGCACAGAGTCCGGCGCGGGCGGCCGCGCGCCGGGGATGGGTGTGCTCGGGATGCAAGAACGCGCGGTGCTCCTGGGTGGCCGGATCGAAGTCGAAACCATGGCCGGCGGTGGGACCACCGTCCGAGCAATTCTGCCCAAGGAGCAACTGATTTGAGCACTGCAACGCAATCGCCGACAGAAACTACGACCGCTACTCGCATCGCTCGGGTGCTGATCGCGGACGATCAAACGCTTTTCAGGTCTGGCCTGGCCCGCCTTCTAGACGTCGACGATCGGGTGTCGGTCGTCGGGGAGGCCGTGGATGGCGCCGACGCGGTCAAGCTGGCCCTGTCCCTGAAGCCCGACGTCGTCTTGATGGACATCAAGATGCCGAACGTGGACGGTATCGAGGCGACTCGCCGGATCATCAGCGAGAACCCGAAGATCAAAGTCCTGATGCTGACCACGTTCGAGGCCGACAACCACGTGATTCAGGCCTTGAAAGCCGGCGCGAGCGGGTACGTGCTCAAAGACTCGCAAGCGGGCGCGATCGTGTCTAGCATCCTGGCCGTTGTCGCCGGCGAGCGGGTGATGGCGAGCGCGGTCGCCAACCGTGTGCTCGAGATGCTGACCGGGGCCACCACACCCAAGGAGTTCTACGACGGCCTGACGGCGCGCGAGGTCGAGATTCTGAAGATGCTCGCGACCGGCATGGCCAACAAGCAGATCGCGTACAAGCTTGGGATCAGCGAAAAGACCGTGCGCAATCACGTCAGCAACATGTACGAAAAGCTGGGCATCTATGACCGCGCCCAGGCGGTTCTATACGCGGTCCGCAAGGGGCTGGTCGAGATCTAGGCCCGCACAAGAGTCCCGGGACGCTGGCCCACTCCAGCCCACCAACTAGGACGACGATCCCATTACACCTATAGGTCCTGACACCTACATTCCGCAACACAGTGGTAGTGGTTCCGGGCCGCAATGTTGGGATGGGCGGCGCACGTGAGCCCGATGCGGGCCATGGCCCGAACCTGCTGCTGATCGACCGTCAGCCGCTTTTTCTGGCGGCTTTGGGTAGCTTGCTTGCCGCGCCCCCGGTCCGGGCAAGCGTTCAGGTGGCCCATGACACGGATGGTGGTCTGGAGATCGCCCTTCGCGGCGATGTGCACCTGGTCTTCTGCGAGATCAGATCCGAGCCAATCTCTTCGAGCGACCTGGTAGAGCGCCTTTCGCAGCTCACTCCGCGGATCCCCGTGATTCTGCTCGGTGACGTGGAGGACGAGCGGCTCATGGCTGCTGCCCTGCATACGAGCGTGGCCGGCCTCTTTACCAAAGACGCCAGGTTGGACGAGTTCCTGGTCGGGGTGCAGACAGTCCTTTCCGGCCACCGCGCCGTAGGTTCCAACCTCATGGGCATGGTGCTTGCGCGACTCAGCGATACCATGCCCCACAGCCGTCGGGCCGCCAGCCAGCTTTCTCCAACGGAGCTGGACATCTTGACGATGATCGGCCAAGCGAAATCGATACCCGTTATTGCGGCAGCCCGAGGCATCAGCCACAAGACGGTGCGCAACCACCTCGCCAACATCTACCGCAAGCTCGAGCTTCGGAGCCGAACCGAAGCCATGCTGTGCGCCGCTCGGATGGGCCTTACAGCCAACTAGGCGCGCGCCCAGGGATGTCCGTCGCAGAACCGGGACAAACGACCCAGCCGGGCGGGCAAATCCCATTCTCAAAGCGGAAGCGCAAACGCAACATGGCCGCGATGGCTTCTCACCGGGCGCAAGTGTTGCCGCCTGCCCAGAAAACCCCTCTACGGCTGGGCGAGCGGCTGCTGGCCGGAAAGCTGATCAACGAAGGACAGCTGCGGCGCGCCCTCGACATGCAGCCGACGAGCTCTAGACCGATAGGCAGGATCTTGATCGAGCTGGGCGCGGTCGACGAGGACCGGCTCACCGTGGTGCTTGGCGAGCACCTCGACATCCAGGTGGCGGACCTGCGCCGCGAAGTTGTTGATCCCGAAGTGGCTCAGCTGGTCCCCGAGGACTTTGCGCGTCGTCGCGTCGTCCTGCCGTTCCGGCGCGAATCTGGAGGCATCGCCGTGGCGATGGCCGATCCCGCGGACCTCCATCTGGTCAATGACCTCCGGCTGATCACTGGGCTGGGGATCGTGCCGTACCTCGCCGGGTCGTCCGACATCATCGCCAACCTCAGCCGCGTCCACAGCATGCGGCCGAGAATCCACGAGGCTGCCCGCGAGCTGAAAGACAGCCGGCCCCAATTCACGTCGGGCAGCCGCTCGATGGTCTTCGAGCTGTCGGCCATCACTGCAACCTCGCCCGCAGTCGAGATCGTGAACATGCTGATCACACAGGGGCTGAGAGATCGTGCCTCGGACGTCCACATCGAACCCCAGAAAGACTTCCTCCGTATCCGGTTCCGGATCGATGGCGTGCTCCAGGACGTCGCGCATCTGCCGAGTGCTACCGGAGCCGCTCTTGCTTCGCGAATCAAGATCATGGCGGACATGAATATCGTCGAGCGCCGCCGGGCTCAGGACGGACAGATCAGCCTCACGGTGGATGGCCGCGAGCTCGACATCCGGGTCGCCACCATCGAAACGATCTGGGGCGAGAAGATGGTGCTGCGGCTGCTCGACCGAGGTCGTTCCCTGATACCGCTCAAGCAGCTGGGCTTCTCGCCGGGGGCATACCAACGATTCCACGGCATGCTGCACTCGCCGTACGGGATGATCATCGTTTCAGGGCCGACCGGCAGCGGTAAGACGACCACCCTTTACGCGGCGATTCACGAGCTCGATCAGCAGGTCCGCAACATCATGACGATCGAGGACCCGGTCGAGTACACCTTTGAGAACATCAACCAGAGCCAGATCAACAAGCTGGCCGACATCAGTTTTGCCAACGGCCTGCGCGCGATTCTGCGCCAGGATCCGGACATCATCCTGGTCGGCGAGATCCGCGATCGCGAGACCGCTGAGATCGCCGTGCAGTCGGCGCTGACCGGTCACCTGGTGCTCTCTTCGCTACACGCGACCGACACGGCGAGCGCCCTGCTTCGCTTCATCGACATGGGCATCGAAGGCTTTTTGATCGCCTCTTCGGTGATCGCGATCGTGGCCCAGCGCCTCGTGCGTAAGGTCTGTGACGGCTGCAGGACGCCTCACACGCCGACTACCGAGGAAGCGGAGTTCGCCACGTCGTTGGGATTTGCGGTTCCGAAGCAGCTTTACCAAGGGCAGGGCTGCGGGCGGTGCAATCAGACCGGCTACTACGACCGCATCGGAGTTTTCGAAGTGCTGACCATGAGCGAGGAGCTCAAGCGCCTGGTCATTGCCCGCGCCGGCCACCGGGAGATCATGGACACCGCCGTTGCAGGCGGGTTGGTCCCCCTCCGTCTGGACGCCTGGGACAAGGTGGCGGCCGGTGTCACCACCGTGTCCGAAGTCTTGCGCAGTGTCTACACCATCTGATGGAGGCATAGCGATCGCCACCAAATACCAGTACCGAGCATATACACCGAACGGAACGCTAGAAGACAAGCTCATCGACGGCGAGTCGGCTTCGATCGTTCATCGCAACCTCACCCTACGCGGCTATCGGGTTGTGTCTCTGCGCCCGGCGAAGCGCGGGGGATGGAGCTGGTTCTATCGGCAGATGCCGACCTTTTTCGGGGTCAGCACCTCCGATCTCGTCCTGTTTTCTCGCCAGCTGGCGACTTTCCTGAAGGTCGGCGTGCCGATCACAGACGCGATCTCGTTGCTGCGAACAGGAACGCGCTCGGGCGCGTTCAAGACTGCCCTTGATGAAGTGAACGACGACCTCGATGACGGCGAATCGTTCTCGATCGCGATCTCACACCACCCCAATATCTTCAACCAGCTCTACATCGACATGGTGCGTGCGGCGGAGTACAGCGGAAGCCTCGACAGGGTGCTCCTCCAGATCGCGATCTACCTCCAGCGTCAGGACTCGGCATTGAAAAAGCTGCGCAGCGCGATGATCTATCCGGCGATCATCCTGACGCTGGCCGTCGTGGTCTGTGCCGTCCTGATCGTGGTCGTGCTGCCCAACTTCGTGGCGCTTTTCAAAGAGTTCCACTCCGAGCTGCCTCTGCCCACGAAGATTCTCCTCGGCCTGGGGGAGTTCGCTCAGGCCTGGCGCACACAAATTGTCGTCGCAGCCTTGCTCCTGGTATTCGGCGTATTCCTGTTCTTGCAGAGCAAGCCCGGCCGCGTCTTCTGGGACCACTTGATCATCCGGCTCCCGGTGCTCGGCCCCATCGTCGTCTACTCGATCGTCGAGCGATTCACCCGCACGCTAGGCACCATGCTGAGGGCGGGCATACCCATCAGCCAGACGTTCGATGTCGCCGCTGCTTCTGCAGGAAACATCCGATACAAGCAAGGGCTGGAGGCGGTGCGCCAGCGCATGGTGACCGGCGACGGCTTCTCGGAACCGCTGGCGGCGACCGGGCTCTTCATGCCGATGGTGCTCAGGATGGTGCGCGTCGGCGAGGAGACCGGCACGCTCGACCAGAGCCTCGAGCAGATCGCCGACTTCCTGGCCGAGGAGATGGACTACAAGGTCCGAAACATGATCGCGCTCATGGAGCCGAGCCTGATCATCGCAGTAGGGGGGGCGGTCGGATTCGTCGCCGTCTCCGTCATCCTGCCCATGTACGGGCTCCTGAAAGCCGTCCACTGATGCCCAGCCGCATCGAGCGGCGGCGTCGCTCGCAAGCCGGCACCACGCTCATCGAGCTCCTGGTCAGCATCACGATCATCGGCCTCGTGGTCGTTGTGCTGGTCGGCGCGTTCAGCACGGCCGTGATCGATGGCACGTTGGCCAAGCGCAACACTGCGGTGACGGCGGCCCAGGAGTACGAGCTCGAGAAAATCGAAGCCTCCGTGTTCAGCGGCACGCCGTCCGCATATTCGGAGTGCTTCTCCGTCGACCGCCCGGGTGCACCGACCCAAGTTGGATTAGCTGGCTCGTGCCCGGCCGGCACCAGCCTTCGGGCTGACGTCACCGAGTCCGATGCGCAGCCAGGCGTGCAGCAATGGGCGGTCAACCTGGTTACTTATCCGTTGATCGGTCCGATTGGATCCACCGTATCGGTCTACAAGGTCAACCGATGAATCCGAAACTGGCCGCACGGCGCAGGCGACAGGCCGGCTTTACTTTGATCGAGGTCATCATCGCCACCGCCCTTGGTCTGCTGGTGATGGGTGCGCTCACCTCGGTCGTGCTGACCAGCATCATCGCCGACAACACCGCCATGGCACGGGTTGAGGCCAGCTCTCAGGTCCGCAACTTCCAGTTCACCGCCTATGACGACTTCGTGCTCGCGCGACCGCCGGTCCCATCGGGCTGCGGAACCTCGGGCAACCCATGCACCACGCAGGACCTTGTGTTGCAGGGCAGCAGGGTACCCAACGCGATCGGTGCAGTGGCGGCGCCGTACACCGTGAGGTACGTGTGGGACGCGAGCCGGCAGGTGGTCACTCGATATGTGGGCACCGGCAGCCGGGTTGCCGCGAGCAATGTCACCGCGTACTCGTGGTACATCGACCGGAGGGGAGCGGATCCGACCGTGGTCGTCAACTTCACCGTGACCATTCCCACTTACAACGCGACCTACAGCCAGTCGCAGACCCTCCTTTTCTATCCACGGATCACGTCTCCGTGAAGCGGCTGCAACTCCTGCTTCACGATCGCAGGCGCCGACAGCGCGGGAGCATCCTCGGCGGCCTGCTGATCATCGTCGCGTTCCTTGCCATCCTGATCGGGGCGCTCCTGACTGAACTGACGGACTCATTCCTCGTCTCTCGTGATCTTGTGACCAAAGTCAAGACAGAGGCCACAGTGACATCAGCGGCCGAGCTCGCCATCCACCAGCTTCAGGGTGGGCCGGTGCCGGCGGTGTGTGCCCAGGACGCACGGGGACCCTGGTCCCTTGCGGCCCCCCTGAACGGCCACTTTGCGACGGTTAGCCAGACGTGCAGTGCAATCGTCCCCGAGGTCGCCACGAGCCTTGCGGCTGGGTCGTCTAACGTCGACGGCATCCACGACACGGTCGCGGGACGAAACCGTTATCTGGTGAGCGCTTCAAACGGCTGGCTCTGGGCATATCCGTTCGGGTCGACCGCGGCGAGCTGGGCGGTCTCGCTGGCAGGCCGCGCCACTGCACCCCCCCTGACCGCGCCCGATCCGAATGGCTCTGTCGACATCCTTGCCCCGGCGGGCAACAACGTCGTGGTGTTCAACGAGCGCAGTGGCAGCACTCCGGTTCTAAGCTGTAACCTGGCCACCACAGGAACCGTCAGCGCGAGCGCGGCCGCCGGAGCCAATTTCCACGGCTACGCCTTCATTGGGGATACCGGCCGCCTCTACGTCTACGACGCAAGAGCCGGCGGCGCTTGCGCCTGGCGGGCTTCCGTTTCCCTGACCGGCAGCGTCGCCGCAGCACCGCTCGTCTTCCCAGGCAGTGTCACGAGGCAAGGCCAGACGAGCTCCGTCAGCGACGAGATATTCCTGCTGGTGACCAGCGGCTCGAGCACGAGCCTCCAGCACTGGACGTACACCGAGTCGACCACCGACTGCAACGGCAATGGCGAGGGAGGCTGCGATGGCGGCCAGCAAACCGTAACGACTTACAACCTGACCCCCAACGGCAGCCGGCCGCTCAATGGATACAACGCCGTCGGCTACGGCCTCAGTGCGTCAACGGCGCCGTTGAGCCTCGCCATCGCCACCGCATCTGGCAGTCTCGACGTGGCGCAGATCGGGTCAGGGCCGTCTTACCTGATGTCGTCTGTGGCTAGCGTCATGCTTCCCAACGGCTCAGGCGCCGGCCGGGCACCCTTCTGGTGCCATTGCCCGGGCCAGTCGGGCACGGTGGACCTGATAGGGGTGGGCGCCACGAACGGCTTCCTGTATCTGTTCAATACCGGGCTCAACCTGGCCTACGCGTATGACGGCCAGCCGGATGGCCGGCCCGCCATCAACACCACTCCGATGGCCGATGCTAATGGCGAGTGGTACTTCGGGGCGAACGACGGCTCGGTCTACGACGTTGAGATACCGGTGAGCGGGACCCAGATGTTCAAGGCGGCGAAATTTGGTCCGGGTGGCCCCATCATCGCCGGCTCACCGATCGTCGGATCCTGTCCGAACAACTTGAGCGGCCCATGCCTTTACTTCGGCTCATCAAGCGGCGGGAGCTGGTTCTACCGAATTGGTAGTACCCGTATTTCCGATTTGCACGCGTGCATCAGCGACGCCGCTGGGTCGACTACCTGTGTAGGCAACCCGCGCCTCTGGACCCGCGTCCAGGTCGGTCCCGCTGCCATTTGGGGCAATCTCGGAGTCTACGTCCAGGGCTGGTCGTACTACTCTCCTTAGGGGTGCCCACTTCTCGGCTCGCCGTGGACCTCTCGTCTGGAACGCTCCGCGTTCTCGAAGGCTTGCCCGGAGGCCCAATGCGGTGCGGCGAAGGTGCCGCGCCGCCAGGCGCCCTCGAAGGCGGTCGCGTGCTGGACTCGGCGGCGTTGGGCCAGGCGCTCCGCCAGCTGCTCGCTCGGAGCGAAATCACCGCGACTCGAGCGTTGATCGCGGCCAGCGACGCAATCGCCAGCTTCAGGGTCCTCACTTTTCCCAAAGGCACGCCCGACGCCGAAATCGACACCTCGGTGAGAAGTGAGCTCAACTTTGGCTCGGACCGCATGGCGATGCGGCACGTCGAGGTGTCGGTGGACCCGGAACTGCGGACCATCTTCGCCGTCATGTGGGACCGGAGCCAGGTCCAGGCGATCGCAGCAGCCGCCAGGCACGCCGGACTCGACCCCGCAGCGGTAGACCTGAAGTCGCTGTGCGTCGCGCGCGCCATAGCAGCCGACTCGTGCATTCTCCTGGACATGTCCGCCAAGCCGTGTGAAGCGGTCTTGATCGACAGCCGCGTGCCACGAGCCGCCCACAATTTCAAGCTCAAGGTGGGATCAGGCGGTGACCTCGCGCTGGCCGTTTCAATCGGGCTCAAGCCGGTGCTGGCCTTCCACCAGCGCTCAGGCGCAGCCGGGTTCGGCCCCAATTCGCCAATCCTCGTGCGCTCTGACCAGCCTCTTACCTCCCTCTTGACGGACCGCCTCGAGCAGCTGACCGGCCACCCCGTGGAGGCGCTGCCGCGACCACCTCGGGTGGATCCCGACGTACGATACGGGCCCTACCTCACATGCAT
>Ga0193751_1001062_pt1 | contig 18385 bp, 19 predicted proteins | sample L1c2metaG_FD_143050 | JGI IMG/M metagenome (GOLD analysis project Ga0193751, IMG submission 143050) | Soil microbial communities from a riparian zone of the East river system, Colorado, United States - L1c2 | ecosystem: Environmental > Terrestrial > Soil > Riparian zone | place: USA: East River... | reverse complement strand
CGCCGTCAAGCGCCGGGCGGTGCGCCAGCTCCAGCGGATCGGCTTCAGCGTTCACTTGGAACCGCTTCCCGAGGCATCATGACCCTACAGCGTCCGGTATTTTCATACGAGATGTCCTGCTCGGACGAGGGGCTAAGCCGTCCTACGGGACGGCGCCGCGGCGAGTGAACGTCTTGAGCCGGCGCTCGAGGGTCACGCGGTCGAGGAGCACATGACGGCCGCAGGTCTCGCACTTGAGGCCGATATCGGCGCCGAGCCGGGTGACGCGCCAATCGAAGCCCCCGCAGGGATGCGGCTTTCGTAGGCGCACCACATCCTCGAGGCGGAAGTCCATCGGCTTGGCAGCCATGCGCTAACCTCGTATTACCTCGCGGGCGGCAGCCTCAATCGCATCTCGGAGTCCCAGCGCTGCGGCGCGCGCGCCAGCGGCGTAGTCAGCGCCTGCGGATGCGTAGATCACCTGGCGCGAGGCGTTAATGAGGTAGCCCCTGCCATTGGCATCGGCAGCGGCGCCGACCGATGCCTCGAGGTCACCTCCCTGGGTGCCTACGCCCGGGACCAGCAGCATCTGCTCGGGGCAGATAGATCGAATACGCGCGATCTCGGCCGGATAGGTCGCCCCAGCAACCAGGCCGACGTTGCCGTGCCGGTTCCAGACCCGGCAGCGCTCCGCGACCACCTCGTAGAGCGGGTGGGCGCCGCCGTCGCCACCCGTAGAGACGCGGAGGTCCTGGAACTCGCCGGCGCCGGGGTTGGAGGTGCGACAAAGTACGAAGATTGCGCGGTCCTCGTAGGCGAGAAACGGCTCAAGAGTGTCGCCGCCGAGGTAGGGATTCACGGTCACGGCCCCGGCGCCGAGTACCTTAAACGCGGCGCGGGCATAAGCCTCGGCGGTGCTGCCAACATCGTTGCGCTTGGCGTCGAGCAGCACCGGGATCTCCGGCGGGACGGCGGCGATCGTCTCTCGAAGTGCATCCCAACCCTCGGGGCCGAACCCCTCGTAGAAGCCGCTGTTGGGCTTATAGCAGCAGACGAGGTCGGCGGTTGCGGCGATCAGCGCCCTGCCCCAGGCAAGGACGCTAGTGCCGTGGATCCGCTCCGGCACAGGGTCCAGCCCAATGCAGAGGCGGCTCTTGTTGGCTAAGGCGGCACTCTCCAGGCGATCGACAAAACGCATCCCGATCCTCCTTTGGGTATTCTAAGCGGGCGGCCCGGGCAACGTACTTCGCTTGGGCGCGCCCTCACCCTCGCCCTCTCCCCCGTGGAGAGGGAAACGGCGGCGGCCCAAGCCTTCCGGAGCGGGTTATGCGAATCGATGTTGCCCTGACGCCGGCGCTGATCACCGACATCGAACAAACGGTCTGCATTGTCGTGGACGTTCTCCGAGCTTCCTCTGCCTGCGTAGCCATGTTCGACAGCGGAATCGAGGCGATCGCCATCGCGGCGAACCCGGAGGCCGCGCGGGCGCTGAGAGCGTCCTCGATGCCGGATGCGATCCTCTGCGGGGAGACCGGAGGCCTGCCTCCGTCGGGGTTCGACCACGGCAACTCACCGATGGAATTCTCGCGACTGCCGCTCGCGGGCAGAAGTGCTGTGCTTGCGACCAGCAACGGCACTCGCGCACTGCACGCCGTCGTGTGTGCGCCCGCCGTGCTGGTCGGGTGCCTACGCAATCGCGATGCGATCGCCTCAGCGGCGCTGGTGGAGGCGAGGCGGGCAAGTGCGGATATTCTGGTCGTCTGCGCGGGCAACGACTATGGGGCCACCTTCAGCCTCGACGACGCGGTGGCCGCGGGCGCGATAGTGCAGTCGGTGCGTCTCGCCCTCGCTCGACACCCCGCAAGTGAGGAGCTGGCAATGACGGACGCGGCGATAACCGCAGAGCGGTTGTTCGAGGCGTACGCTTCCGAACCGGTAGCTGCCTTCCGCGAGGGGACGCACGGGCGCGCGCTGGAGCGTCTGGGTTTTGGCGCGGACCTGGAGTTTTGCGCGGCTCTCGACGGGTCGCGATGCGTGCCGTATCTCTCGGTGGAGGGCGACGGCATTCTTGTCCTGAGAAAACGACCCGGATAGGCCCAGGCCGTCCATTGCCCGTCCCCCACCCCAACAGGGAAGAGACGAAATCTCGCGGGAACCTTCAATGTTTAGAGGCCTCGCGGTGGAGCTCGAGGTGTTACGCGGGCGCGATGAATCGCGCCCCGACGTAATGGTGTGCCAGGTGCACTTGTTCGTCCCTGAAGCAGTGGAGTGTTACAATCAGCCCGCCATGATGGACAACGACTACGGCATCGACGTAAGCGAGGTCATGCGGGTGATCCGCACGGCCGACGTGCTCATGCTGCGGTTCGTGGTCGTGCCGCAGCGGCTGCTCCTGGACTCCCGGTCCAACGACCTCGACGCTCCGCTGCTGAAAATCGTTCCACGCGTGAGTGGGGCGCGCGAACGCTTCCGCGAGTTGCGGCGGCTGCGGCCGCGTTTCCCGCTGCCTGACCGGATTACCGCGGTTCACTGGCCGCATCGAGTTGCGAGCCTGACGACGAGCGGAGTCTGGGAGGTCGTCAGGGAGCGCCTGAATGCCTCGGGATTTCCTGGGTCTGAGAGCCAGGCGGCTGACGTGTTGGAGGAGCTGCGCAAGCTCGAGTACGCCGAGGTGCAGAACGCTATCAAGGGCGAGGGGTACCACACGTACTGGGAACGCCCCTGTTAGCCCGCCCGCCCGCGTGATTCACGTCTCCCGGCCACGCTTCGAGAGTCTGGTCCGTCGGGCTATCCGTGGTCTGCCGGATGAGTTTCGGGAACGCCTTGACAACCTTGACGTGGTCGTCGAGAGGCGTCCCTCCTCCAGACGTCTCTACCAGGGTCGCGCCGGGCGCGGCTACACCCTTCTCGGCCTGTATCTGGGCGTCCCGCACACGCGGCGCGGCTCTGGTTACACATACGCCCTACCCGACCGAATCATCATCTTCCAGGAGCCGATCGAGCAGTGCTGTGGGAGCGAGGATGAGCTGGTGGAGCAGGTGCGATCGACTGTCGTGCATGAGATAGCGCACCACTTTGGGATCGACGACGAGCGCCTTGCCGAGCTTGGGCGCGATTAGCGACCTTGGAGTGTCCGTTCGCTGCTCATGGGGCAGCAGCCGGGCATGACGACCGTCGATCTTGTCCTGCTCGCCGTCATCATCCTTGTCCTCTGTGGAATTACCGCGAGGGTGCTGATCGCACTGCTACGCGGATCCGAGGCGGTCTGATAGCCAGAGGGGGGAACCATGCTGAACCAACGGGGTCGAATGATCCTGACTATCGCACTGGCGGTGATGGCGCTGACCCTGCCGCTGACGCAAGCCTCCGCGGCCGGACCATCCGGCGACCCCGCCGATAAGTTCCGCGGGGGGAATATCGTAGACATTCCTGCCGGCGAGACCGTTCCTCACGACTTGTATGTCAGCGGCGGCAGCGTGCGGATTGCCGGCCGCGTCGATGGGGACTTGTTCGTGCTCGGTGGAACCGTGGACCTGTCGGGGCCGGTCACCGGCGACCTATTCGTGGCGGGTGGGACGGTGACGATCTCCTCGGCGGTCGACCGCCATCTCCGCCTGCTCGGCGGCAATGCAACTATCAGCGGTCCGGTGAGGCAGGACCTCCTCGCGGCGGCGGCCGGCACGTTGACCCTGACGCCGACGGCACACGTTGGCGGCGACCTCATCTTTGGGGCGGGACGAACCGAGATGGACGCGACGGTCGACGGCAGCGTCCGAGGCTCCGCGCAATCATACGTTAATAACGGCCGCATTGGCGGCAGCGAGCAGGTAACACTTAGGAAGGAGCGGGAGCAGGTTCAGGAGCGGCGAACGCCCGCGATGGCGCATTCGCTCTTCGATCAGGTGCGCCGATTCGTGGGGATTGCGCTGGCGGGCGCACTGATGATCGTGCTCGTGCCCAGGCTGATACGGCGCAGTGACGCGCTCATTCGGGAGCGACCGCTACCGAGCTTTGGTATCGGCGCTGTTGCCTTCATAAGCTATTTCGCTTTGATGGTCGCGCTACTGGTCGCGATGATTCTGGTCGCGCTTCCGCTCGGTGCGCTTGGTCTCGGAGGCTTGGCAGCAACGGAGGTACTCGGCGTTCTGCTTGGTATGGGGCTCCTGACCTACCTGTTTATATTGGTGCTCGTCTTCGTGGGTGCCGCGGTGGTGGGATTGGCGATCGGGAGGCTCATTCTCATCCGTGTCAGGGTCTCCTTGGCGCGAAATGACTACGTCCCGATGCTGCTGGGAGCCGTCATTGTCGTAGTTGTCACGGCGCTGCCCTTTATCGGCGGCGTCGCGAATTTCGTCGCCATCCTCTTCGGCCTCGGCGCACTGGCAATTGCGCTGTGGCCGCCGCGGCGTGAGGCAATCACTTAGACGAGGTGGGCAGATTGGCTCAGGGACCAGTGCATGCGCGGCTGCCGCACCGCGCCGCATTCTTCGGACTTGCCGCGCAATTGCTTTCGTCCGTCGCGCTGTTACCCTTGGCCCTGAGCAGCGTGGTTGCGGACTCGCGGAGACCGCTAACCCGACGTACTTCATCTTTGGCGATCATCTTCATGAGGAGAACCGGGTCATGCTGAACCTGAGCGTGACCGGCCTTGATGAGTGGCAGCGCGTGAATCACCGTGAAGGTCTCCAGACATCGCGATTGCGCAGAAGCGTGCACGGGAACGGACCGAATCTAGTTCATGTCAATTCCGCTTGCAAAAGAAGATGGGGAGGGTCTGCCACCGTATGCGGACGTGACGTTTGCACCTGGCGCGCGGTCAGTGACCGAGGCGCTGCAACTTCCGGTCTCAGGCCATGCGATTCGCTATCCGTTCGACACGTCCGGGCTCCGGCTGGGAGCCGTCGCGCAGCGCTCGATGTCAAACGTCGCCTTCCGAACGCTGCCGCCGGATGACGCTTCGCGCTTTCTCTTCCTGTCGCTCAACGGCTCGATTCCGCGGGCGGTCATGGGGCGACCGCAGCCGGTGCCGCTGGACCAGGTTCGGGAGGAGGATCCGGTCTGGCGATTTGCGGGTGTGTGGCAGGTGAACTTCATGCGACCGCTCAGGTCGTCTCGCTGGTGCTTGTGGTGCTCGTATCGCTGGCCGCGGTCTACGCGGTGATCCTGTCGCCGCTGCGGGACCTCAACATTAGCGCCGGGGCGCTGATTTTGGGGGTGTGGGGCATCCGCGCCATCGTGCTCGGTGCGAACCTCGCGGGGTTCACGGTTATTGACCTGTCGTTGATGCTGGTGAACTTGTTTGTGCTGGTGGCGATCTCTTGGCGGACGCTGCAGCATCTCCACGACCGCGGAGAGCTATCCGTGCCGCTGTTCCGGCACACGGAGGATCCCGGCGGCCGCGATTAACTGGGATGCTACGCGTCGTGAGGCGCCGGCAAGCGCGGCTACACCGCCTGCTGCACCAGCTCTGGAGCACCGCCGGGTGCGGCTGCATCCTCGCGCTTCGGCGCTCGAGCCGTGGTGGTGATAGTGCCGGCGGGGCCGATGGCCGCGGCGAGGCGAGCCTCGAGCGCTTCGGTGAGATTAATGCTTGGCGCCTGCAGGATGACATCCTCAGACTCCGTGTGGAGGATGAGGCGCGTCTCGTCGTCGCCGGGCGCCGCATTGAGGAGGCGAACGATTTCGCTCAGCCGGCGCCGGTCGGCGGCCTCATCATCTGTCTCGCGCAGCTCGAGGTGCACCAGAAGCGGGAAATGCGTCGAGGTCTGAGGCTTGAGCGCCGGGGACTGAGAACGGGAGGCCGACGAGGGTGCTCGTGAGTAGGCGCCGTTGGCCCGTCCCGGAGGCGGCCGGCCGGAGTTGGGCGCCGCCGCATCGACCGACTCGGCGCCGAATTCAGCCAAGTCCGCGGGGTCGACCTCGGGGGTATGCCGGGTAGCCCGTAGGACCGAGACGTTTAGGCGATCGTCGCGAGGCCGCAGCCGCACGACCAGCAGCAGAATCGCGCCAGGCTCCCACAAGCTGCGTGATACCTCGTAGACGTCCGACCAGACCGTCACCTCGATCGAGCCAGACAGATCCTCGATCTCGACAGCGCAAAAGGCGCGACCGTCCTTCGTCAGCAGCGGGCGGACTGACGTCACCATTCCGGCGAGCGCCAGCTCTCGCGCGCCCATCTCCGCGTTGACCTCACCTATCAGTGCAGAGGTGAGGGGCGCGAGCTGGGCCGCGGCGGACTGAAATGGGTGCTCAGAGACGTAGACGCCGAGCAGCTCCTTTTCCCAGGTAAGCAGCTCTGACAGCGCTACTTGGTTCGGAAGCTCGAGCAATTCCAAAGCGGGCATCGGCGTTGGGACGCTGGCGCCGAAGAGGTCAAACATCGACGCCTGATTTGAGTCCTTGAGCTTCTGCTCGCGCTGTGCGAGGGACAGGATGCGGTCGCAGTTCGCGAGGAGCGTGCCGCGATCACGATAGAGCGTGTCGAATGCGCCGGCTCTGATGAGGCTTTCGAGTACGCGTTTATTGAGGTTCTTGAACGGAACCCGCCGGCAGAAGCCCTCCAGACTTTCGAAGGCAGCGTCCTCACCCCGTGCAGAGATGATCGCCTCGGCGACGCCCTCGCCGACGTTCTTGATCGTCCCCAGTCCAAAGCGGATGGCCTGCTCGCCCGGCTCCTGGCAGAAGCTGGCCTGACTGCGATTGACGTCCGGAGCCAGAATGCGGACACCAACCCTGGCGCACTCCGTGACGGCCTGGCCAACACGCTCGGCGAGGCCGGTTGGGTGGTTGTCGGCCAGCATCAGGACGGCCGTCATGTACTCAACTGGGAAGTTGGCCTTGAGGTATGCCGTCTGGTAGGAGATGGTGCCATAGCAGGTTGCGTGGGCCTTATTGAAGGCGTAGCCGGCGAACGGCTCGATCAGATCGAAGATCGCTCGAGCGTCCTGCTCGGTATAGCCGTTCTTCAGGGCTCCCTGGAGGAAGCGATCGCGCTCGCCACGCATAATCTCGGCGATTTTCTTCCCCATCGCCTTGCGCATCACGTCGGCTTCGCCCAGGGTGTAGCCGGCGAACTTGCGCGCGATGTGGAGAACCTGGTCCTGATAGACGATCACGCCATAGGTCTCGTCGAGGACTTCGGCCAGGTCGGGGTGCGGGTAGTGGACCGACTCGAGCCCGTGTTTCGCGCGGCAGTAGGTTGAGATGTGCTGCATCGGGCCGGGCCGGTAGAGGGCGACCAGTGCCGAGAGCTCCGCGATCGAACCGGGCTTCAACTCCAGCAGCGCCCTCTTCATCCCAGGACTCTCAAGCTGGAAGACGCCAAAGGTCTCCCCGCGCGACAGCATCGCATAAGCAGCGCTGTCCCCATCGGGGATTGTCTGCAGGTCGATGGACGGCTGGCCGCTGGGGCGAACGGCGTTGATGAGATCAACGGCTCGACCAAGGATAGTCAGGTTCGACAGGCCCAGGAAGTCCATTTTGAGAAGGCCGATCTCAGCGACCGTGTTCATATCGAACTGGGTCATCGGGATGGCGTTCTCCTCGCCGCGGGCGGGACGCTGCAGCGGCACGACCTCGATCAATGGGTCGCGGGCGATAACGACGCCGGCCGCGTGCGTGCTGGCGTGACGGGCGACCCCCTCGAGCTTGCGTGCCGAATCGATCAGCTCGCGTGTCTGCCGTTCGGTCTCGTAAAGGGTGTTGAGCTCGCGGCTCTCCGCCAGGGCGCGGTCGATAGTCATGTGCAGCGCATTGGGAACCAGGCGGACGACGCGATCGGTGTCCGAGTAAGAAAGACCGAGCGCCCTGCCGACATCGCGGAGTGCGGCTTTCGCTCCCAGGGTGCCGAAGGTAATGATCTGCGCGACTCGGTCGGCCCCGTACTTCTCCGACGTGTAGCGGATCATTTCCTCACGGCGGTCATCGGCGAAGTCCATGTCGACATCGGGCATCTCGTGGCGCTCGAGGTTGAGGAAGCGCTCGAAGACGAGGCGATTGGCCAGGGGGTCGATGTCGGTGACGCCGAGTGAGTAGAGCACGAGGCTGGCGGCGGCGCTGCCGCGGACGCCGAACGGGATTCCGCGGCTGCGCGCTGTGACGGCGAAGTCGCGAACGATGAGGATGTAGGAGGAGAAGCCGGTCTGGCGAATGACGTCAAGCTCGTATTCGAGGCGGCGGCTGACATCTTCAGAGATGCCGGGGTAGCGCCTCCGTACACCTTCGCGCGCGAGGTTGGCGAGGTGTTCGTCGCTGCCGAGGCCCGGCGGCAAATCAGCATCTGGTAGATGCAGCCGCCCGAACTCCAGCTCCAGATCGCACTGTTCAGCAATCGACCAGGTATTATCGAACGCTTCGGGTAGCTCGGGGAAGAGCGCGCGCATCTCCTCCTCAGACTTGACGTAGTAGCTGCCGCCCTCCATACGCATGCGGTTTGTGTCGCTGACTGTCGCGTTGGTGCCGATACAGAGCAGCAGGTCATGGGGCGACGCGTCCTCGGGTGCCGTGTAGTGGGAGTCGTTTGTGCAAACCAGCGGAACGCCGGTCGAGCGCGACAGCTCCGCCAGCATGGGGTTGATGCGGGAGAACTGCTGGTCGCCGTGCTCCTGAATCTCGAGGAAGAACATGGGGAAGCGCTCGCGGAACCAGTCGATCGCAGATCGTGCATCTGCCTCGCGTCCGTCCTGGAGGGCGCGGTGGACCTCACTCGACGGGCACCCGGAGAGAACGATCAAGCCGTCGCTGTACTTCTCCAGCAGTTCACGGTCGATTCGCGGCTTGTAGTAGAACCCCTCGAGATGCGCACGTGTCGAGAGGGCGACGAGGTTTCGGTAGCCCGTGAGATTTTGGACCAGGAGCGTGAGATGGAAGGGGCTCTTCTCACGCGGATCGCGGCTCAGCCTCGAGCCAGTGGCGACATACGCCTCCATGCCGAGGATCGGCTTGATGCCGCGTGCTTTCGCCTGCTTGTAGAAGTCGAGCACACCGTACATGACGCCATGGTCGGTAATACCGACTGCGGGCTGGCCCATCGCCTGGACGCGATCCATGAGCTGCGGGATACGCGAGAGGCCGTCCAGGAGAGAGTACTCCGTGTGAAGGTGAAGGTGCGTAAACATCTACTCAGATCCTCCGCGAGCTGGATTGAGTATAGGGGCGCGGAGGCGGTTGGATGAAGGGGTTTTTATGTGGATCTTCGCGAGCGCCTTGGGATCGCCTTTGATGTTCCAAATACCCAGCCAGCCTGGCGCCACCGACTGAGCGACGACACCTCTAGAGCGCCGACAGAGAGGTTCTCATCCATGCCGCCCTCGTCGGGCTCAGCGTTGTTACTCATAACGAGAAGGGCTTTATCCATTGCGCGGTGAGTTCGTCGGTCTCGGACTTCGTACGCAAGCAATGCACCCCGTCAGTTGTTCGGGCTTGGCGGACCTAGCCGCCGACAAGCAGCGGCCCGCCTTTGTCGAGGATGCTGCCGTCGAGCGCGATCACGGCGGGTCGCTCCTCGCAATAGCCGTCGTTCTCGCACTTGTCGAAGTAAAAGGCCTGCCGCGCCTTGTCGTAACGGATGTCCCAGGTACCGAGCGCCAGGTTCTCCTTGTCAAGTGTTAGCTGCCGCTCCAGGACGTGGAGAAGCGCCTCTAGTTGCTCACGACCCATCAGTTCCTCCTGCATTTGCGTCGGAATTTCTCAGCGTCAGCGTAGCAAAGGCAGCTGGCAACTGGGAGCGCCGGCATCCGTGCGCCAGGAGAAACCGGCGAGGTGTAGCGAATGGAAGAGTCGTACGGTGAGGGGCTAGCGACCCACACCGGCCCCGAGTCATGCGCCGACATCCGCGAGGTTGGCGGTGAAGCGTTGACAGGGGTACGTGCAGGCTGGGGCTATTGAACTCCGAAATAGACGCGTGTGGGGCGCCGACGCACCTGGGTGCGTGCGGAAGGCAATATCTGGGCCGTCGTAGCCGCTTGACGGTTTGGGGCCCTGCGGAGTCAAAGAACCCGAGCATGTTTCCCCGCCGGAGATGGCAAGGCGGGGCGCATCGGGAAGTCAGAGGACGCACGCCGATGATGGACGAACAGGGGAAGTCGGACAGGCCCGTAGTACCGACGAAGCCGGCGAACAAGCCTGGGGAACTGGATGCGGAGCCGGTGGAGGGAAGGGGTCTGGCCAAGGGGAACCCAAGCCAGGGCGACACTGCTTCGGACGCAGGGTCGAGAGCGCGTGCAACAGGCGCTGGCGCGGGTACGGCAGGCAGCCGAGCGAGAGAAGGGGGTGAAGTTCACGGCGCTCTTGCATCACGTCTACGCGGTGGACACGCTGCGGGAAGCGTATTTCAGGTTGAAGCGCGATGCTGCGGCGGGGGTTGACGGGCAGACATGGGCGGGCTACGGGGAGGATTTGGAGGAACGTCTCCAGGACTTGTCTGGGAGGTTGCAACGCGGGGCGTATCGGGCGAGGCCGGTACGGCGGGTATATATCCCGAAGCGGGACGGGCGGGCGGCGGGGTGCAAGGCCCCGCCCTACGGAGCGATGAGCCGAGCCGACGAGGCGCCAGCGCTCCCGGCGGCTTTCACCTTTCCCCTCGCGGGAGAAGGGCTGGCGATGAGGGGTGTGCTAATCCTTCCGCCAAGACAGGACGGCCACCCGGCGCTGGGCGCCCTTTATTACCAACAGGCCGTCGGGCCCAGTGACGAGGTTCGCCTCCAGATAGGGCCGGATCTTCGCCCGAGCTTCTTCGCTCGCCGGAGCCATCGCCTGGGTCACGCTTGCCTCTGCCTGATCGATGCTCTCGAACTCGCTGCTCGAGTGCCGCCCCTCAACAATCCTGACCTCGGCCACGATACCGAGCCCGTAGAGCAGGTTGTACAGCTCAATAAAAGCCGGCTCCGGCGCCTGCGGCTCGCCACGCACCTGCTCGTACAGCGGCATAAGCCCGGCGCCGCCCTGATCGACGCGGATCACCACGATGCACTCGCGCCGCGCATGCGCATCCAGCTTGCGGAGGAATGGTGCCGCATCGGGCGTGAAGTAGAGGACGTGCGCGCAGAGGACGACGTCTGCCATCGGCGTCTCGGTCGAGAGCCAGTCGCCCTGAATCAGCCGGATGTTGGGCACGCCTCGTCGCTCGGCCTCACGCAGCAGCGCCTGCCCCATGCCCTGCGAAGGCTCGAGCGCGACGAGTTCCTTGACATGCGACGCCGCTGGAATCGCGTAGCGCCCGGCGCCCGCACCAACGTCGAGTAGCGTGTCGCTTAGGCGGAGCCTCTCCAGAACCACCGCGAGCGTCGCATCCGGCGAGTCGATTCGTTTGGCGAAGACCTCCGCCCTCCCTCCCCAGAAGTCGCCCTCGCGTCCACGCAGGCCGGCCTGCTGAGCGGCGCGCGCTTCATACAACGAGCGCCAGCGATCGGCGAGCTCGTTCTCGGTTGTCTGGATCATGCGTGTCTCTCCTCAGCAGCGCTTGTACGACGCCGCTCCTACTCTACATTCCGCGCTCGCCTTTCCCGTCCGCCCAAGCTCGGGTCATCTCAGCGGCTGCGCACCGAGGCTCGCGCGATGCCGATGTCCCTTCTCCCTGGGGGAGAAGGTTAGGATGAGGGCGAGGCCCGATCCAGTCGTACCCCGCGCTTCACAGCCTATTCAGCCGGAGGGAGAGAAGATATGTCCGCAAAACTGAGCCAGGCCACCAAAGACCTTCTGGAACAGCCGTTCCTCGCCCATCTCGTTACGCTCAATCCCGACGGCTCGCCGCAGGTTACGCCCGTCTGGGTCGACCGCGACGGCGACCAGATACTGGTCAATACGGCGGAGGGACGCAAGAAGCCGCGTAATTTGCAGGCCGACAAGCGCGTCGCCGTCGAGGTTGTCGACCCGAGCGACCCGTGGAAGGTTTTGTCGCTGACGGGACGCGTGGTCGCCATGGAGCACGACGGCGCCGACGCGCACATCGACAAGCTGGCGAAGAAGTATCTCGGCAAGGACACCTACCCCTTCCGGCGTTCGGATGAGCAGCGTGTAATCCTGCGAATCGAGGCCGACAGGGTGCGCATGCAGCCGGCGTAGAGGCCGCGGCGCGGGCGGTGGCGCTGCCGCTTCGCCTTCTCCCTCTAGAGGGAGAAGGGCCGGGGATGAGGGGTTAGACGGGCTCCCACTGCCTGCGGCCATCGGCCTCGCTCAGCCGGCCGGCGCCGGGATACGGCGCGTGGGCGATGAGTACGAGCGCCCGCTCGCGGACCATTTGGTCCGTCAGCCGCCGCTTTGTCTCGAGCGAGACCAGCGGCAGCACGTCGAGCGCTGGAATCCAGGCCAGGCGCTCCAGCCCGATCGAGTTGTGCACCAGGTCGCCTGTGTACAGGGCGTTCTCTCCACCGGCCGTGACGGCAACGCAGGCATGGTCCTGAGTGTGCCCGGGCGCTTGCAGGAACCGCACCTCCGGCGTTACCTGAAACTCCCCGTCCACGAGCTCGAGCTGGCCGGATTCGAGCAGTGGAGCAAAGTTCTCGCTTAAATACGTTGCCCGCGTGCGCTCATTTGGCCGCATCGCCACATCGAACTCGCCTCGTTGCACGTAGTAACGAGCGTTTGGGAAGGTCGGCAGCACGCGGCCGTGTAGATTGACCGTGTTCCAGCCGCAGTGATCAAGACGCAGGTGTGTGTTGATGACGGCATCGACGTCGCCCGGCTGTACTCCCGCCGACGCGAGATCCTCCAAGAGGTAGCCGTAGTCGCCAGGGAAGATCGTGTTGCGTCGGCGCTCGTCGAGCTTGTTGCCCATGCCGGTCTCGACCAACACCGTCCGTCCGCGCCCACGGATGAGCAGGCAGTTGAGCGCCAGCGGGATCTGGTTGCGCTCGTTGAGCTCAGGCGTTAAGCCCTCCCACATTACCTTGGGGACTACCCCAAACAGGATGCCAGCGTCCTGCCAAAAGCGACCGTCGCTCAGGACGCGGATCTCGAGGTCCGAGATGCGGTAGACGGCAGCATCTGAGCTCATGCGTCCCTCGCCCGCCCTGACGGCTTGTTGAACGGGTGTGCCACTGGCCATGGTAGCGGCAGCCACGACATGCGCAGATCTGCATTGCCTGGCTTTACACTTTGCTAACAATCATTTCAGCGCAGCTTAGCTGTGTCGGACCCGACGGGAACCAATACTTGAGGTGCCGGCAAGGCGCTCCTCCTTGTGCGGTCCCCGGGGTTGGAGCAGCGGGGAAGTGCTCCGACCCTGGGGACCCGGCATAACCTTCTTCCCTCTCACTTCGGGAGAGGGTTAGGGTGAGGGCAGAGAGCGCCAGCAGCGTGTGCCGATATTGTGCAGCGACAGGCCAGGCGGCGTGGGCCAGAAAAAGAAGGCGGTTCGATGAGCAACACGATTCTCGTTGTCGACGATGAGCCAAATATCGTCGAGCTCGCCCGACTGTATCTCAAGAACGAGGGCTTCGACGTTGAGGTGGCTGAGAATGGTCGCCAGGCGCTGGAGAAGGCTCGCACTCTCAATCCCAAGCTGGTGCTGCTGGACATTATGCTGCCGGAGTTGGACGGGATCGAAGTCTGCCGCACGCTGCGCAAGGAGAGCGACATACCCATCGTCATGCTGACCGCGCGCGCCGACGACGTCGACAAGATCGTCGGTCTCGAGCTCGGCGCCGACGACTACATCACCAAGCCCTTTAACCCGCGCGAGATGGTGGCGCGGGTTAAAGCTGTCCTACGGCGCACCGACGCAGAGCGCAGGCCTTCGAAGTCAATCGACGTCGGTGACCTGCACGTCGACTTGCTCGGCCGAGAGGTGACGGTGGCCGGAAAGGTTGTGCCGCTGCGCACCAAGGAGTTCGAGTTGCTGACTGCACTGTCGGAGAATCAGGGCGTCGCTATGGCGCGGGACCGGCTGCTCAACCTCGTTTGGGGTCAGGACTTCTTCGGCGACTCACGTACGCTCGATGTTCACATCGCCTGGCTGCGCGACAAGATCTCTGCCAGTAATGCCAAGATTGCCACCGTCTGGGGATTTGGATACAAGATGCTTGCCCCAGAGCAGGTCGGTAGCCGCTGACAGATGCTTCCAACGCTGCGCACGAGGTTGATTCTGGCCTTTGCCAGCGTGACCCTGGTCTCTCTGCTCGTCGCGCTCGTTGGCTTCCTGTTCCTCATTCGGGATCGAGAGATTAACGCCGCGCGGGAGCGCGTCGGCCAGCTCGTCGATCCGGTCGCGTGGTCCGTGGGGAACCTGGCGCAACAGGGCGCCACCGAGCAGGAGATCGCCCAATATCTCGACGAGCGGGCACAGACGCTTCAGGTGCGCTTCCTGCTGCTCGATAGCAACTCGACGATCTTGCAGGATTCGGGCCGCCAACTCGCCGGTCAGACGCTCGATATGTCCAAGCAAACGAACTTGCGACTGTCGGGCGGCCAGAATGGATTCGCCTTCGTGACGCAGGAGGTCGCTGGAACGCGCCAAGTGCTGTTCCAGCCGTCTCCGTTCGTGCCGCTTCAGCTCGTCACCGTTCCCAACGTCGTCCCGACGCGCTACCAGATCCTGATGCTGGTACCCGAGCAGAACCTCTCGGAAGTCTGGCGCCAGTTGGCGCAGCGCACCCTCGTGGCCGCGGGCGCCGGTCTCCTGCTCACCGTGACGCTGTCGGTACTGATCGCCCGTTCGATCGTCCGGCCGCTGGCGCGCATGACGCAGGCGTCGGAGGAGATGGCACGCGGTCACTATCAGCAGCGGATCGAGTCGAAGCGCAGAGACGAGGTCGGACGCTTGGCCGCCGCCTTCAACGCCATGGCTGCGGAGGTGAGCCACTCAGACCAGATGATGCGAGACCTGCTCGCGAATGTTGCCCACGAGCTCAAGACACCGCTCACGTCGATACAGGGATTCAGCCAGGCGCTGAGTGAGGGGGCCGTGCATTCGCGCGATGAGTACGAACGGGCCGGACGCATTATCAACGAGGAGGCCGATCGGATGCGTCGCCTCGTGGAGGATCTGCTCTATCTCTCGCAGATCGAGTCAGGGCAGGTGTCGATGGAGCACAGACCTGTCGATGTACGTGCGCTCCTCTACAACTCGCTCGAGCGCGTTAGCCATCGCGCCTCGGACGGCGGCCAGATTCTGGAGCTCGCCGCCGCAGAGAACCTTCCACCGATCATTGGTGACGAACGCCGGCTGGAGCAGGTGCTCGGGAACCTGCTCGATAACGCCCTACGCTACACACCGCGTGGCGGCTACATCCGGTTGGCGGCTCGTTCTGATGCCGGTCGCGTCTCGCTCTCTGTCCGCAACACGGGTTCCTATATCCCGCTCGAAGATCAGAATCGCGTCTTCGAGCGCTTCTACCGAGTCGAGCGGTCGCGGAGCGGCCGCAACGGTGGCCTGGGGCTGGCTATTGTCTCAGAGATTGTCGCCGCGCACGGTGGGACCGTGGATGTCGAGAGCTCCATTGATGACGGGACTGAGTTCCGCCTGACGCTTCCTGTCGCCGCGGCCGCTGCCCCCGCCCTCCTCCCCGCCGCCGTCTAAGCCGGTTCGCGAGGCATCGTGCGGCCCACCAACCAGCTGGCAACCAATGCTCGCCGCTCTCGTTGAGACGGCGGCAGCGAGGGACTACGATGACGGCGTCCTTCCCGCTCGCATCCCGAGAGGAGCAACTATGACCAGCATCGACACCGGCGCCGGCGCCGGCGTCAGAGCCTCATTCCAGTCGATCATTCAGGCTGCCGAGACGCTGATAAAGGCGGGCGTACTCTCCCCCTCGCTGCATGGCAACATCAGCGTCCGCATTCCAGGGACAGACTCCATTGTCCTCACCGGCCGCGCCTCGCTGGCCGCCTTCGCGGAAGAGGAGCTCGCTATCCTCGACCTCGACGGCAACGTCCTGAGAGGCAGGCTGGAGCCGACTGCGCACGAGATCGTGCACATGCACACCACCCCGTACAAGCTGCGCAGGGATGTCGGATGCGTCATCCATACGCATTCCCCATACTCAAGTACCTACGCTGTTGCATCAAAGCCACTGGAATGCATCTCGGAGGCGATGAGCCGATCCGAGATGACCGAACCCGTTCCGATTGCCAAGTACGCCCCCCGCGGGTCGAAGCAGGCGGTTGAGAACATCGCGGGTGTCATCACGGACAGGACGAAGGGCATTCTTCTCGAGAATCACGGAATCCTGACGCTGGGCCCCGACGCGAATGCAGCGGCCCGGGTGGTTATCGTCATGGAAGAGACTGCTTTCCTTGGCATCCACGCCGCCGCCCTTGGGGGCGCCAAGTTAATCCCATCAAGCATGCTGCACGCGTCCGCTGAGCGCGCCGCTGAGTTCCAGCGGGCGGGCACGCTCGAGTCCGGCAAGAGCCGTGCGTGAGCTGTGCCTGCCGCACGGATATCGCGCTGGCGCGATTTGTGGCGCTGCGACGTAGATCAAGTGCGATTGAGAGAGTCTGGGGAAGCTTGAGTTAGTTCGTTTAGTCTCGCGTCCGTGGATTGCGATTCCCCCAGCCTGCGGCGACCTCTGCCCGTTTGCACCCCCCTACCGTCGAGCACGTACCATCGGCAAGGCGGTTGCGCTTCCAGCCGGCCGCCCGCGGTGCCGCGACCGACCTCATCCCCTAGCAGGGGAGCGCCGGTTGGAAGTCGCAGTGTTCGCGCGCTGATCCCCTGGCGACATCGGTCGCAAAGACAATCCAGGCAAATCTATCTCGAGGAGACGTGCGCTGAACACGCTACTCCGCTATGCGCCCGTGGCGCTTGTCCTGCTGCTGCTCACCGGCGTCGCGGTTGCGACGGCTGCTGCGCAGAGCTCACCCTCGGGGCAGGCTGCAACCGTTATCAGCCCTGAAGGACTTAACCTCCGCTCCTCGTCGACCACGGCAGGCAGCGTACTCGAGATCATCCCCTTTGACGCCACTGTGGCGGTCACGGGAGCCCCGACGGGCGATTACTGGTATCCTGTGGCGTACAGCGGCTCGTCCGGCTGGGTGTCTGGTCAGTATCTCGCTGCCGGGGCCCTTGGACCGACTGCAGCGCGCTCAGCAGTGGCGCTCGTGCCGCCGGCCCTACACAACGCATCGGTGACTACGCCCGCCGCCGGGCTCTCAGCCGGCGGCGCGCCGGTCGTGCTGAACGCCGCGGTCCCGCAGATCACGAATCCAACTGGCAATGCCGGAGCTGTCTACCAGGAGACGGTCAGCTACTACGGAATCGACGACGTCACCGTTTCTGGGTCGATGATGGCCTGCGGCGCGCCCTTTGACCCCTTCAACCAGCATGGCGCGGCGACGAATGACTTTGGCTGTGGCACCAAGCTGCTCGTGACGGCGCCCGATGGCCGCCAGGTAGAGGTTGTGGTCATGGATCACGGCGGTTACACAGCCCATTGGATGGACCTCACCTACGCGGCGTTCGGCCTGATTGCGGACCGCAGGCAGGGGGCCATCCAGGCAACGCTCAAGGTTCTGCCGCAGCCATAAGTCGCGAATGCCGGCTTTTATGGTTCGACAGGCTCTCTGGGAGCCGAGTCGAAGACTGGGTGAGGAATCTAGGACCGCACGTCCTGAGCCTGTCGAAGGACGCACACGCGAGCATTTCAGCGCCTGCCGGGCCGTACGCCTTAGACTAATAGTGATTGCCCTTCACACCCGCCTTGAAGTGGATGGTCTTGCGCCTGCTGGCCCCGCGCTCGAGCCGTCCGTATTTGGGACCATGCTTTGACCAGCCCACCACCCTACGACGATCTTCCCCCGACTGAGACTGACTTCCGCTTTGTCGAGCGTCAGATCAAGCTGCACGTCGATCTCGCGCAGTGGCACCCGAATCCACACGCTCTCGACGCGAAGCCCGAGTGCTGGCGTCGCGCCTTCGATATCGCACGTCTCATCAACGATGGCGCAAGCGATACCGGCGACATCGCGCGCCGGCTCGGGATCGACGAGCGACTGGTAGAGGAGGATCGTGTGCTTGTGCCGTATCTCGACCGCACGATCGCCGGCCTCCTCTCCGTCCTCGGCTGGTACGTCGACACCGGCTTCTGAGTATGGGCTCGTGGCTATCGTGTAGGGCGGGTTTCAAACCCGCCCGCGCAGCAGCCGGGCCGTCAGCAGCGGCATCGAAGGGGGCGCGCGTGACCATCGTGTTGGTGTGCGTTTCAAACCCGCCCGCGCAGGCGGGCCGTCAGTAGCGGCATCCAAGGGGGCGCGCGTGACCATCATCGTGTAGGTGTGCGTTTCAAACCCGCCCGCACAGCACCTGGGCCGTCGGTGCCAGCTTCCAACGATGCTCGCGACCAATCATGTAGGGGCGGGTTTCAAACCCGCCCGCGCAGCACACAGGTCGTTACCAGCGGCATCCAACGGGGTCCCGACCATCGTCTAAGGGCGGGTTTCAAACCCGCCCGCGCAGCACACCAATGGCTGC
>Ga0193751_1001061_pt1 | contig 18395 bp, 15 predicted proteins | sample L1c2metaG_FD_143050 | JGI IMG/M metagenome (GOLD analysis project Ga0193751, IMG submission 143050) | Soil microbial communities from a riparian zone of the East river system, Colorado, United States - L1c2 | ecosystem: Environmental > Terrestrial > Soil > Riparian zone | place: USA: East River... | reverse complement strand
TTCCCGACGTTCAGAAAGTGATGGATGGCGGAATCGATCCATTCATTGAAGCGTATCTGAAGCAGGGCGGCGGGTCGGCCACGGCGGCCGCGTGAGCGAAGAGCTCAACTTTGTCCTCCAGGCGCGCAGAGAAAAGCTGGAGGCGCTCGAAGCTGCCGGAATTGCGGCGTACGCGTATGCATTCGACCGGCAGCACTCCGCGGCCCAGGCGCAGACGCTGCTTGGTGCTGGCGACGAAGGTCCCCCAGTAGCTCTTGCGGGCAGGATCGTCGCCTGGCGCTCGCATGGGAAGACGACTTTTGCGCACCTCGCGGATTCGACGGGGAAAATCCAGCTCTATTTCAAGAAGGATCAACTTGGCGAGACCAGCTACGCGATGCTCACGCACTTCGATCTTGGCGACATAATCGGCGTTCACGGTCCGCTGTTCCGAACACGCACGGGAGAGGTGACCGTACGCGTCGATCGCGTCGAGCTGTTGGCGAAATCGCTGCGGCCGCTGCCGTTCGGAAAGGAAGAGGAGGTGAATGGACAACTGGTTAGGCACTCCGGCTTCGCCGATCCTGAGCAACGGTATCGCCAGCGTTATGCCGATCTCGCCGTCCATCCAGAAGTGCGCGCACTCTTCCTCGCGAGATCGCGCATGATCTCATCGATCAGGGCGTTTCTCGATCAGCGCGACTATCTCGAAGTCGAGACGCCGATTCTCCAACCTCTCTATGGTGGCGCAGCGGCTCGTCCGTTCACAACAGTGCACAATGCGCTGGACATGCCACTCTACCTGCGGATCGCGGACGAGCTCTACCTGAAGCGTCTCGTGGTTGGCGGGCTCGATCGCGTTTACGAGATCGGCCACGATTTCCGAAATGAAGGCATCGATCGAACTCACAACCCCGAGTTCACGATGCTCGAGTTCTACCAGGCGTACGCCGACTACACGACGATGATGACGGTCGTCGAGCAGCTGCTCTCCAAGACGGCGGATGCAGTTCGCTCGGTAGCCGAGCTCGCCGCGAACGTCCCGGTATTCCGCGCGCCGTTCAAGCGCGTTGAGTGGCTTCCGTCGCTCAACGCGGCCGCGGGTATCGACGTCAATTCACTTTCCGATGCATCACTCCTGTCGTTGGCGCAGAGGGTGGGAGTCGAAAAGGCCGACGCGCTAAGCCGGCCAAAGCTGCTCGACGAGATGTTCCAGGCGCTGGTGGAGCCGAAGCTCCAGGAGCCGACATTCGTGATCGACTATCCCGCCGAGCTCTCGCCACTTGCCAAGCCCAAGCGCGGGAACCCGACCCTCACTGAGCGGTTCGAGCTTTTCGCGAACGGCAAGGAGATGGCAAACGCGTTCAGCGAGCTCAATGATCCTCTCGATCAGCGGCGCCGCTTCGAGGCGCAGGCGAAACTAAAGGCGGAGGGCGACGAGGAGGCTTCCGGGGTAGATGAAGATTATCTAAGGGCGATGGAGTACGGCATGCCGCCCATTGGCGGTGTAGGAATAGGCATCGACAGGCTTTTCATGTACCTCTCGGGTGCGACCAACATCCGCGACGTAATTCTTTTTCCGACGATGAGACCAGAGTGACGAAGCTGGAGCTGCAAATTGCGTGGAGATATCTGAGGAGTCGTCGCGGCTCCAAGCTGCTCTCGTTGATAAGCATCATCGCTATCGGTGGGGTGCTCGTCGGCGTCAGCGCGCTCATCGTTATCATCGGCGTCATGAACGGGCTGCAGCACGATCTCCGCGAGAAGATCCTTGTTGGCAGTCCTGACATCCGCGTTCTGAGCTACGGTGAAGATCTGAAAATCACCGATTGGGCCAAGGTGCTCGACAAGGTTCGGAAGCAGCATGGCGTGGTAACGGCAGCTCCGTTCGTGCTCACAGAAGGCCTCATGAACGCGGGTCATGACTACGCCGGCGGCGTGTACATCGTGGGATTGCTCCCCGAGGGAAGGGGGGTTCCGGATGTCACGACTATCAGATCACACGCCATACAGGGAGACTTCCGGTTCGCCAGCAGCGACGGCGAACGTCGTGGGGTCGTGCTGGGCAAACTGCTCGCGTACAGGTTCAACAAGGCGCTGGGTGACAGCATCACTCTGCTTACGACAGGCGGAGGCAAGATGAATCCGGTGACCGGAACGTTGGTTCCGCGAGCAGAGCGGTTCGAGGTTACCGGGATAGTATCGACCGGCATGTACGAATACGACAACGCGTACGTTTTCATCGCCTTGGATAGGGCACAAGATCTTGCTGGGCTTGCGAACGGTGTGACGGGTATCGAGGTCAAGACTGCCGACCGCTGGCAAGCCAAGACGGTCGCGTCGCGTCTCGTGGCCGCGCTTGGCTGGCCATACCGGACCGTGGACTGGGAAGAGCAGAACCAGTCCCTCTTTCAGGCGTTGAAGCTGGAGAAGCTCGGGATGGGTGTGATCCTCCTCCTGATCGTTCTCGTAGCCGCATTCAACATCGTCAGCACGCTTACGATGGTCGTTGCGGACAAGACCAAGGAAATCGGAATCCTCAAGGCGATGGGGATGCCGGCGAAATCGATTCGGCGAATCTTTTTCGCTCAGGGCCTTGTGATTGGGATTGTGGGCACGATGCTCGGGCTCCTCCTCGGATTCGCCGCGGCTCTCGCGCTCGACAAGTACCAGTTCATCAAGCTCGACGCGCAGGTGTACTTCATCGACCATTTGCCGGTGTCGATACAGCCGACGGACGTGATATGGATCGTTCTCGCCAGCATCGTTATCGCGGCGATCGCAACGGTGTATCCATCGGTGCAGGCATCGAGGCTCTTTCCGATCGAGGCAATCAGGCACGAATGACGATGACCGTACTGGAGGCGCACGACGTCTACAAGACGTACATAGGCGGCGACGGGAACGTTCTCAACGTCCTGACTGGTGTGAATCTTTCCGTTCAACGCGGAGAGATGATCGCGATAGTTGGTGCGAGCGGTGCCGGCAAGAGCACACTGATGCACGTGCTCGGTGCTCTCGACAAGCCGACGAAGGGGTATGTTGTAATTGGAGGCGAGCCGATTCACGGGCGGAACGAGAGTGAGCTGGGAGAGCTGCGGAACCGCACCGTCGGGTTCGTCTTCCAATTTCACCACCTGTTGCGCGAGTTCTCGGCTTTGGAAAATGTGATGATGCCCTTGCGCATTGGCGGACGGTCGGAGGACGAGGCCCGAGGCAGAGCGGCCGAGCTGCTGGCGCGGGTTGGTTTGAGCGCGCGCATGTCTCACCGGCCGGGGGAGCTGTCTGGCGGAGAGCAGCAGCGCACCGCGGTGGCGCGCGCGTTGGCGATGGATCCGCACATCGTTCTCGCGGACGAGCCGTCCGGCAATCTGGATCGGAGCAACGCGGAAAATCTGCATGCTCTTTTGAGTGAGGTCGTCAATGACCTCGAGATCGGGATGGTCGTCGTTACACATAACCGCTCTCTCGCGGCGCGCGCGAACAAAGTGCTACTGCTCGAGGGTGGTCGATTGAGTCGTACCGCGGTTGATGAGGTGGTCGTATAAATGGTCTGCGATCTGTGCAAAGATGGAGAAGCTGTGATCCAGCTCACCGAAATCGAGGGGAGCGGGGTGAGACAGCTGCATCTATGCGAGAAGTGCGCGGCCGAGCGCGGGGTCGAGACGACGATTTCCTCGTCGAAGCCGCAGATCAACAACTTCCTGCAGACGATTCACGAGCAGATGCCGGGCGCCAAGGGCGAAGCCGTGCACTGCTCGTTCTGCGCTTCGACCCTGGCTGATTTTCGCGCTACCGGCCGTCTCGGTTGCGCGCATTGCTACGAGGCGTTCGAGAGCAGCCTGCGCGACCTGCTCCGTCGAGTGCACGGAAACTCGCGGCACATTGGCCGCCGATACGTTGCCCCGCTACCGTCCGAGATGCCGCACGTTTCCAGCGCGACCGAGCTACGCGACCGGTTGAAGCAGGCCATCGAGACCGAGCAGTTCGAGCTCGCGGCCGATCTCCGCGACAAACTCCGGGGGATGGAGTAATGCTCGACCTATCACTGCTTCCTGACGGTGGGGCGAGCTGGCTAGACGCATCCGGCGAGCACGCGGACATCGTCATCTCGACTCGCATCCGTTTGGCGCGGAATCTAGAGGGTTATGCATTCACGCCCCGCGCGCGCGACGGTGAGCGCCTCAGGATTCTTACGCAGGTTCGCGAGGCGTTCGGAAGTCTTCGCTCGATTGACGACGGAGTGCTGGTGCGTGTCGATGAGCTTCCGCCGGAGGACAGGCTGCTGTTGCACGAGCGCCACGTCGTGAGCAAGGAGCTGGCAGGGCTGAATGATCAGCCGGTTCGCACCGGCGCCGCGGTTTATCTATCGCGCGGCGTGGGGATCATGGTGAACGAGGAAGATCACCTGCGGCTCCAGGCGCTCCACTCGGGGTTCCACGTCGCGGACGCGTTCGGAGTCATCGAGCGCTTGGATTCAGAGCTTGGCACCAAAGTGCCGTACGCTTTCCACAACGAATTCGGCTACCTCACCGCGTGCCCCACCAACGTTGGGACGGGCCTGCGTGCCTCTGTGCTGATCCATTTACCGGGGTTGGTTCTGACGAAGGAGATCGGTAAGGTGCTCGCGGGACTGCAGCAGGTGGGTCTCACTTATCGAGGGATGTACGGCGAAGGCAGCGAGGTCGTCGGCAATTTCTTTCAGATGTCGAACCAGACCACTCTCGGCCGGTCAGAGGGCGAGTTACTTGATTACCTCGTACGCGTCGTTAGACATGTAATAGAGCGCGAAGAAGAAGCGCGACGAGTTCTGTTGCGCGATGCGGGTTATATTATTGAAGACAAGCTATGGCGCGCCTTTGGCACGCTGCGATATGCACGCAGCTTGAGCTTCGATGAAGCTATGAACTACCTAAGCGGCGTGCGACTGGCTGTCGGTTTGAAACTGATAAGCGGTCTCAGTGTATATACTCTCAACAAGCTCCTGATATTTAGTCAGTTGGCGCACCTCGGGAATTCCGAGGGAAGAGCGCTGACGGAAAGCGAAGCGAATGTCGCACGCGCTCGATACGTGCGAGAGACGCTAGCTAACGAGGCGGAGTAAGGGGTAGCGGGTAATCACGCGCGCCACGTCGTGCCTGACGGTACGGCAATGTACGCACGCGAAGGAACTAGCTCCCGCACTGAGGATTGCTGAGATGAACGGTTACAACTTCACAGAGCGAGTCCGAAAGGTTCTCGCCATGGCTCGTGAGGAGGCTGCGCGTCTCCACCACGAATACGTCGGTACCGAGCACATACTGCTCGGCCTCATCCGTGAAGGTGAGGGAGTCGCTGCCGCCGTCCTTCAAAACCTCAGCGTCGACCTCGACGAGATTCAGCAGAAGATCGAGGAGACCGTGAAGAAGGGTAAGGCCGCCGCGGCGACCGGACCGGATCTCCCGTATACATCGCGCGCCAAGAAAGTTCTCGAGCTCGCAATGGGCGAAGCTCGCGATCTAAGTCACGGCTACGTCGGGACCGAGCACCTTCTGCTCGGACTTCTCCGCGAAGAGAAGGGAATCGCAGCGCAGGTGCTCACCGACGCTGGCGTAAACCTCGACGCGGCCAAGGCCGAGACACTCCGACTGCTGGGCACCGAGATGCCGCAGGGCGGCGCTCCTGCCGCTGCTCCGGGTGCTCCAGGCACGAGCCAGACCCAGACTGGGAAAGGGGAGAAGAAATCGAAGACTCCCGCCCTGGATCACTTCTGCAGAGATCTCACCCAGCTCGCCGCCGACAACCAGCTCGATCCAACGATCGGGCGTGGTAAGGAGATCGAGCGGGTGATGGAGATTCTGACCCGCCGCAAGAAAAACAATCCAGTCCTCATCGGCGAGCCGGGCGTGGGCAAGACGGCGATCGTCGAAGGACTCGCGCAGCTAATCGCCAACGGCGAATGCCCGGATTCTCTGCGTGAGAATCGCGTGCTGTCGCTCGACATGGCAGCCGTCATCGCGGGCACCAAGTATCGCGGTCAGTTCGAGGAGCGCCTCAAGGCGGTCATGAACGAGATCGCGCAGAACAAGAACATCATCCTGTTCATCGACGAGCTCCACACGCTCGTTGGAGCGGGCGCGGCCGAAGGCGCAATCGATGCCAGCAACATGCTCAAGCCCGCGCTAGCTCGCGGCGAGCTGCAGTGCGTCGGCGCGTCCACATTGAACGAGTATCGCAAGTACATCGAGAAGGACGGCGCTCTCGAGCGCAGGTTCCAGACTGTCATCGTCGAGCCGCCTTCTGTCGACGAGACCGTCGAAATCCTGAAGGGACTCCGCAAGAAGTACGAGGAGCACCACAAGGTTACGATTCCCGATGCGACCCTCGAGTCGGCGGCGAAGCTGTCTGAGCGCTACATCACGGACAGATTCCTGCCCGACAAGGCCATCGACGTGATCGACGAAGCAGGCGCACGCGCCCGGCTCGCGACACAGTCGCCGCCGCCAGCAGTCGCCGAGCTCAAGGGACAACTCGACGCGGTGAACATCGATAAGGAAGCAGCAGTGCGCGACCAGAACTTCGAGCGCGCGGCCTCGCTGCGCGATCGTGAGCGCGAGCTGCAAGGCGATATCCGCAAGAAGCAGGAAGAGTGGGAGAAGCATCGTCAGTCGCACCGTCCAGTTCTCGGCGAGGAGGAAGTGTCCTTCATCGTCAGCCGGTGGACCGGTATTCCGGTGATGCGTCTGCAGGAAGCCGAAACGGCGAGACTGCTGCGCATGGAGGAAGAGCTTCACGCATCGGTCGTCGCGCAGGAAGAGGCGATCAAGGCTCTGTCGCGCTCGATCCGTCGCAGTCGCGCCGGACTCAAGGATCCCAACCGTCCGATTGGCTCGTTCATCTTCTCTGGACCAACCGGAGTCGGAAAGACCGAGGTCGCCCGCTCACTCGCGAAGTTCCTCTTCGCCGATCCATCGGCGCTCATTCGAGTGGACATGAGCGAGTACATGGAGAAGTTCTCGGTATCCCGTCTGATCGGCGCGCCTCCGGGCTACGTCGGCTACGAGGATTCGGGAACGCTGACCAAGGCCGTACGCCGTAAGCCGTACAGCGTGGTGCTGCTCGACGAGATCGAAAAGGCACACCCGGACGTGTTCAACATTCTGCTGCAGGTGCTCGATGAAGGGCATCTCACCGACAACTACGGCCGCGTGATCGACTTCAAGAACACCGTGGTGATCATGACGTCTAACATCGGCGCGCGCGATATCACGAAGGGTCGCGGACTCGGGTTCCACGCGCCGGATCAGAAGACGAGCTTCGAACGCATGGCCGAAAAGGTCAAGGAAGAGATGCAGCACGTCTTCAATCCTGAGTTCCTCAACAGGCTCGACGACGTGATCGTGTTCCATCCGCTGTCGGAGGCGAACATCGCCGATATCGTCGGGATTCTGCTCAAGGATGTGCAGAAGCGTCTGGGCGACGAAGAGCTCACGCTCAAGCTCACCGAGCCTGCGTCGACGTTCCTCGTGAAGCACGGCTACGACGAGAAGTTTGGTGCGCGCCCGCTGAAGCGCGCCATCCAGAAATTCATCGAGGACCCTCTCTCGGAGAAGATCCTTCTCGCGGAGTTCTCGAAGGGCGACGAGATCGAAGTTGATCTTGCGAGCGACGGCGAGAAGCTGGACTTCCGCGTCCTGAGCGGTACGCCCAAGGCGTAAGAAAAGAGCACCCATTTGGAACGGGGCTGCGGGAGAGAAGCAACTCTCTCGCAGCCCCGTTGTCTAATGAGGATATTCGCTCTCCGGCGGGACCTATGCAAAACCGATTAGTGTATATTTGGGCGATGCCCAAAATTGCTTCAATTGTATTGGCACTCGTCGCAGCGAGCGCCGTTTCTGTGTACGCACAGGATGCGGCGCCCGGAGCCTGCTCGACGCCCGAAGCCATAATCGTGAGCGGGAATTCACGGGTCGACTCTGCCGCGATCCGGTCGAATGCCTCGCTCTCCACTGGAACGCAGCTCAACGTCCACGACATCCAGACGGCGATCAAGGCCCTCTACGCTACTGGGCAATTCGAAGACGTGCAGATCGTCTGCCGCCTGACGGCGCCGGCCAACAAGGCGACGCTCGTGATTCAGGTTCGCGAGCGCCCGATCCTGGCCAGCTACCGGGTGATCGGCGCGGATCGCGTGTCACCGAAGGACGTCAAGGAGAAGCTCGCCTTCGCCACCGGGGGGCCGGTAGACCCTGGCAAGATCGCGAAGGCCATTGCGAGCGTCGATTCGCTCTACGGGAGCAACGGCTACTACCTCGCCCACATCAAGGCTGACTCGACGATCGCCAACGGCAAGCTCTCGATCGATTTCCATATCGAGGAAGGACGCCGTCTCGCAATCTCGGGGATCAGGATCAACGGAAACAAGAACGTTTCAGATGAGGACATCGTCGCCGCGATGGACACCAAGCCGGAGGGATTCCTCTGGACGCGGAACGGCGAGTTCGACGACGCGACGTTTGCGAGTGACCTGAGCGAGCATATCCCCGAGCTTTACGGAAGTCGAGGCTTCATTGATTTCCGAATCCTGAAGGACACGCTCATCGTGGACCGGGCAAAGGGAAAGGGACTCATCGACATCACTGTCAGCGAAGGACCCCGCTATGTGGTTGGCAACTTCGAAGTCCTCGGCAACCGTCGCTTCTCCAGCGAGCAGATCGACGCGTATTACCCCTTTGGGAAGGCTCAGGCGCCGACGATCAGTCAACGCACGGTCGGACTGGTTCGCCGCAGCTATGTGAATCCGCCCAACACGTTCGACGCGGCGAAGTGGGATGACGCTCAGCAGAAGCTGGCCGAGGCGTACAACGACGAGGGATACATCTACGCGCAGATCCGCCCGGTCACCGAGCGCGTGCCTAGCACCGACTCGGTGCGCAAGGTGAATCTTCGCTGGGAAATCGATGAGCGGTCGCCCGCAATCGTGAACCGTATCGAGATAACGGGCAATGATTACACTCACGAGTCCTGCATCCGCGAGCAGATCGTCCTGGCTCCCGGTCAGGTGTTCAACCGCAACTACCTGATCCGCAGCTATCAGAACATCGGCAATCTCAACTTTTTCGATACGCCGATGCCCGCTCCAGAGACGAGACCGAGCGGGGATCAGGGAGACGTTGACATCGTGTTCAACGTGAAGGAGAAGCGGACCGGCAACGTCAACTTCGGCGCGTCGATGGGCCAGGGCACCGGACTCGGCGGCTTTATCGGTCTGGATCAACCCAACCTGCTGGGACGTTGCAAGAGGGCGCAGGTACAATGGCAGTTCGGCCGTTTCATCAACGACTTCAACACCACTTACAGCGATCCGAACATTCGGCAGTCGCGCATTTCGGGAAGCCTTACGGCGTACCACAGCCGTGCGCGGTACCAGATCGCTGAGTTGGGAACTGCGATCCGGGCCGGCGGACAAATCCAGTTCGGATTCCCGGTGCCGAGCTCGCTGTACACGCGCCTATTCGTGTCGTACGGCGCGGAGAAGGTGAAGTACGAAAGCGATGGCTTGCTCGGAACCGTCGCCAACTCCTGCAAGAGCTGTTTTAGGTCAACGCTTGGGTTCACTGCGCAGCACGACACGCGTACGGGCCTTCCGTTCCCGGCCGACGGCGGTATGCAATCGTTCGAGGCCCAGTTCAATGGTGGACCGCTCGGCGGCACGGCAGCGTTCCAGCGCTATACGACGGAGATGCGATCCTACGCGCCAATCGGCCACATCGGCGGAAGTCTGCTTGGTGGAGAGCCGATGATGTTCGTTGTCGGCCTGTCCGCGAGAGGGGGCGCCGTGTTCGGTAACACCGGACCCTTCTTCTACTCCCAGGCGTTCACTGTCGGCGGCACGCAGTACGGCGAGCAGCTCCGCGGCTACGACGAGTTCTCGATCACGCCGACCGGATACAATCCCAACGCGAACGACACCCAGGCGAGTGTTTCGTCATTTGGAAATGCCTTCTTCGTCGGGACCGGAGAGCTGGGCCTCCGCGTCAATCAGTCTCTCTATGTGAACACTTTCTTCGAGGGCGGCAACGTATGGGCGAAGCCGCGCGAGTTCGACCCAACGCGCCTTTTCAGGAGCGTCGGGTTCGGGGTGAGCACATTGAGCCCGCTTGGACCTTTGGGAGTTGACCTCGGGTATGGGTTCGACAAGGTTGATACCTCTGGGCGTCCTGCACCTGGCTGGAAGCTCCACTTCAAACTCGGACAATTCTTCTAACATTGGAGTCATAATGCGAGCGCATCTTCGTGCGAGCGCCGTTGCACTGGCCATATCGCTGATCGCCGTCGGAACCGCAAACGCCCAAACGGCGCAACCTGCGTCGGCGCCGGGCCCGGTCAAGATCGGCTATATCAATTCCGCACAGCTGCTCCAGGACGCGCCTGGCCGCGCTGAGGCTGAAGCGCAGTTCGACCGTGAGGTCGGAGCGTATCGGCAACAGCTTCAGCGGATGAATGATTCACTCAACACGCTGATGGCTGCGTTCGACCGTGACGCGCCGAGGCTGGATACTCTCGCCAGGGCTGCGCGGGGCAAGGCCATTCGCGATCGCGAGGCGGAGTACCAGACTCGTGCGCGGGGTCTCGATTCAACGATGCAGGCCCGGCAGGCAGAATTGGTAAAGCCGATCATGCAGAGAGTGCAGAGCGTCATCGAGGAAATTCGCGCCGAGGATGGCTATTCAGTGATTCTGGACGTCGGCGCGCAGTCGACGGCAGTCGTCGCGGCGGACAAGAGGCTCGACCTCACTGATCGCGTGCTCGCACGCCTCAAGTCGCAGGGTCCGCCTCCCGCCGCTCCTGTCGGAGCAGCGGTACCACAGCCCGCAGGAGTGACTCGGCCAAAGAAGTGAGCCGTTCACCCGGGTCAGGAAATTCACTCAGCGGTGATGGTGCTAGCACCATCACCGCTGAGGCTATTGCGGCACTTGTGTCGGGTGAGTTGATCGGGGACGGCGACATCGCTGTAAGTGGCGTGGCTCCTCTCGACCGAGCCGAAGGGACTCACCTGAGCATCCTTACGAGCGCGAAGTACGAGCCGATGCTCGCAAGCACGAGAGCTGGCGTTGTCCTCATCGACCCGGAATTCCGTGATGCGGTGGGGACACCGGGCGCGCGGATCATCGTCAAGCAGCCGCTGGAGAAATTGCTCTCGTTGCTGCCAAGGTTCTACCCGGAGCAGCTGATTCTTCCAGGCGTCGCCCCGACGGCGCGCATCGGACGTGGGGCGACTCTGGGCGAGCGAGTGTCGATTGGCGAATACGCGGTGATAGGCGCTGGAGCGAAGATCGCAAGTGACGTGACTATCGCCGCGCATTGTGTTGTCGGGGACGCGGTCACGATCGGCGCGGGCTCGCGCCTCTGGCCGCACGTGAGCATTTACTCCGGCGCGACGCTCGGAGAGCGAGTGACAATTCATTCCGGCTCGCGCATTGGCTGCGACGGATTCGGTTACGTGTTCCGCGACGGCGCGCACAAGAAGATCCAGCACGTTGGGCGCTGCATCATAGGCGATGATGTCGAGATCGGAGCAAATACAACGATCGATCGCGGCAGCATCGATGACACGGTGGTGGGAAAGGGCACGAAGATCGACAATCTCGTGCACATCGCGCACAACGTCCGCATCGGCGAGAAGTGTCTACTGATGGCGCAGGTCGGTATCGCGGGCTCAGCCACGATCGGTGATGGCGCAATCCTCGCCGGACAAGCGGGAATCAGCGGCCACGTCCGAATTGGTGCCGGAGCGCGCATCGCTGCGCAGGCTGGTGTGTTCGGCGACATTCCTGCGGGAGAGAGCTGGTCGGGATATCCGGCCCGTCCGCACCGCGAGTCACTTCGCGCCTCGGCCGCCTTGTTTAAATTGGCGGGCGTGATGCGCCGCCTGGAGAAATTGCTCGAAGGCTCGGAAGACAAGTGAGCCGCAGAACGCTGGCACGCCCCGCTGTACTGGAGGGGATCGGCCTGCATCTTGGCATCCAGTGCAAGGTCACGTTCCAGCCTGCGACTGCTCGACAGGGAATCGTCTTTCGCCGCACCGATCGCCCTGGCATGCCGCGCATTCGTGCCCACGTGAGCGAAGTTAGCGCGAGTGAGCGACGCACTCAGCTTGGAAGGGGTGACCATGCCATCCACACCGTCGAGCACGTGCTTGCGGCAGTGACGGGTCTGGAGATCGATGATGTCACCATCGACATGGACGGGCCGGAGCCTCCAATACTCGACGGCAGCGCGGCGCCGTTCGTCGCGGCGCTCTGCGAGGCCGGGGTAGTGCTGATAGACGGTGAGCCCGACTATCTGGATCTCACCGAGCCGGTGAGAATCATCGATGGAGCGTCGGTATATGAGGCGTACCCCGCGAGCCGTCTCGAGCTGGATGTGACGATAGAATTTCCGCATCGCTTGATAGGGAGACAGTGCGGACGCTATGCGATAAGTCAGGATTTGTTCGTCAGCGAGCTATCCAGGGCGCGAACTTTCGGCTTCATTCATGAAGTCGACGCGCTGCGCGAGAAGGGGCTGATCAAAGGCGCCTCACTGGAAAACGCAGTGGTGCTCGACGACAACGATATTCTGAGTGGCGACCTTCGCTGGAGCGACGAGTTCGTTCGTCACAAGGCGATGGATTGCGTTGGGGATTTGGCGCTCGCGGGCGCCCGGGTCCGCGCTCGAATCGTGGCTGTAAAGCCCAGTCATCGTGGGACCGTAACACTGGTCAGGGAACTCGTGAAGGGCCGAAAGGAGAACAGGATGGAAGAGAAAAAGGCGATGTTCGCCATCGAAGACATCATGAAGGTCCTGCCTCACCGATACCCTTTCCTGCTGGTGGACAGGATCATCGAGATCGAGGAGAAGAAGCGGATTGTCGGGCTCAAGAACGTGACCATCAACGAGCCGTTCTTTCAGGGACACTTTCCCGGACATCCAATCATGCCGGGCGTCCTCATCATCGAGGCGATGGCGCAGGTGGGCGGGATGTTGCTTCTGGGCTCCGTCCCAGACCCGGACACGAAAGTGGTTTATTTCATGTCACTCGACAATGTGAAGTTCCGCCGACCTGTGAAGCCGGGTGATCAGCTGCGGTTCGAGCTCGACGTGATCCAGCTGCGCGGCACGGTTTGCAAGATGCGGGGAGTCGGCAAAGTCGACGGCGAGGTGGTTGTCGAGGCGGACATGGCTGCTACTATCCGCGACCGATGAGTGCGACGCGGATCCACCCGACCGCGATAATCTCGCGCGACGCAGAGATAGGCTCCGATGTCGAGATCGGCGCTTTTGCAATCGTCGGAGAAGGCTGCGCGATAGGCGACGGCTGCGTCGTCGCTCCGCGTGCAACGCTCGAGCGGAACGTAAGCCTCGGCCCATTGGTGAAAGTCGGAATCGGTACCATTCTCGGCGGCCCGCCGCAGGACCTCAAGTTCGCGGGCGAAGAGACCACCGTGGAGATCGGAGAGGGCACCGTCATACGCGAGTACGCAACGATCAATCGTGGCACCGCGCACTCATTCAAAACCACGGTCGGCCGCCACTGTCTGCTGATGTCTTACGTCCACATCGCGCACGATTGTCAGATCGGTAACAACGTGATTCTGTCGAACGTCGTTCAGCTTGCGGGACACGTTACAATCGAGGACAAGGCGATCATCTCCGGTCTTTGCGCAGTGCACCAATTCGCCAGAATCGGGCGTCACAGCTTTATCGGCGGATGCTCCCGAGTGTCGAAGGATATTCCGCCCTTTCTCAAGGCCGTCGGAAATCCCGTCAAGCTCTATGGTCTCAACACGATCGGCTTGCAGAGGAGCGGCATGGACGAGGCAACCATTCGCGAGCTCAAGCGCGCGTACAGACTCCTCTTCCGCTCGGATCTAAACGTCACTCAGGCAATCGAGCGCGCGCAGACGGAGCTGGAGCCTTTGCCGGAAGTGAAGGAGCTGGTCGCGTTCGTCGAGGCGAGCGAGCGCGGAGTAGTGATTTGAGTCAAACTCCGCGCGTTGGTGTTGTCGGCGCCGGGAGCCTCGGATTTCATCACATAAGAATTCTGCGCGATCTACCCGAGGCCAAGCTGAGTGGCTTTGTGGACACGCGCCCCGAGCGCGCGCGTGAAGTGGAGAAGGAGCTCGTTGTGAAAGCGCACCCGTCGCTCGATAGTCTGCTCGACGCGTCGGACGCAGTGATCATCGTGGTCCCCACTTCGGCGCATTTCGCGGTCGCGAAGGTGGCAATCGAGCGCGGGAAACACGTCTTCATCGAAAAGCCCATCACCACCACGCTGGAAGAGGCTGACGCTCTATTGGACCTCGCGCGACGTAAATCGGTGCTGGTACAGATTGGCCACATCGAGCGCTTCAATCAGGCGGTGCGAGCGGCGTTGCCCCATGTAAAAAAACCGCGATTCATCGACAGCGAGCGATTGGCGCCGTTCAGCCCCAGAGGCGCCGACGTAGCCGTAGTACTCGACTTGATGATCCACGACATCGACCTGCTGCTTACGCTCGTGGGCTCCGGCGCCAAAACGATCTCGGCGGTTGGTGTGCCGGTGTTGACACCGATGCTCGACATTGCGAATGCGCGGGTGACCTTCACATCCGGCGCCGTCGCCAACATCACATCGAGTCGCATCTCACGCGAGAGAAAGCGGAAGATCAGAATCTTCCAGCAGAGTGGATACCTCTCACTCGACCTCGCTGCCGGCACCGGAGAATTCTTCCGACTGCGGTCTGACATCGACCCAACCGAAGTTCGCTCGGCTCCAGCGGATATCACGGCGTTCGTAGATCGAATCAGGCTGGAAGCGCCGCCGGGCGAGCCGCTGAAGCTCGAGCTCGAAAGCTTTGTCGCCGCGCTCAAAGGAGAAAGCCCCGTAGTGGTCACCGGCGAAGAGGGAAGGCTCGCGCTCGGGGTGGCGCTCCAGATCGTGAAGGAGATCGAAGCGACGTTACCGTCCCTGGTAGGGCGCTCTCACCACGATGCGTAAGATTCTCTTCGTCGTCGGTGAGGCTTCCGGCGACTTGCATGCGGCGGGTGTAGCGGCGTCCCTCCAGCGTGTTCGACCAGAGCTGCTCCTCGAGGCTGTCGGAGGATCGCGGCTCGCCGAGCAGGGCGTCGAGCTTATTTACCGAGACCCGAATCTCGGAGTGATGGGTTTCGTAGAGATCGTGAAGCACGTGCCGAGGCACTTTCTGCTTTTACGGCGGCTCGAGCAAATGATGCAGCGTGGGGAATTGGCGTTGCTGATACTCATCGACTACCCCGGCTTCAACATGAAGGTCGCGGCGGCGGCGAAAAAACACGGCGTTCCGGTTCTGTATTACGTGACTCCCCAGGTGTGGGCGTGGGGCGCGGGGCGTCTTCCCAAGATGGCCAAGCTGATCACGAAAGCCGCCGTGATCTTGCCATTCGAAGAACCCTTGCTCCGCGGCTACGGAATCGACGCAACGTTCGTCGGACATCCCATGCTCGACAGAGCAGTGAATATGCCGACCAAACAGGAGGCGCGGGAGACAATCGGCCTAACGCAGAACGCTCCCGTCCTTGCGCTGTTTCCCGGCAGCAGGCAGCAGGAAATCGAGCGACACATCGATGATTTTGTGGCGACCGCGAGAGAGCTTCAGCGTCGGGTCCCCGCGCTGCAGGTGATAGTGAGTGTCGCGCCCACCGTCGCGCTCGATCCGGCAAGATGCCTGTTCCGGCTCGTTCACTCGGCGTCGCTCACCGTGTTACGCGCCGCCGACGCCGCGGTGTGCAAGAGCGGCACGACGACCCTCGAGGCGGCGATCGCCGATTGTCCGCTCGTGGTCGCTTACCGCACAGGCCGTCTGTCCTACTCGCTCGCAAAGAGATGGGTGAAGATTCCGCACATCGGTCTTGTGAATGTCGTGGCGGGGCGCGAAGTGGCGCGTGAGTTTATCCAGGACGAAATCGTGCCGGCGAAAATCGCGGATGTGATGGTGGACCTGCTCCAGCGAGACAATCCGCACCGTCGTGAAGTCTTGAGCGGACTCGCCGAGGTACGGAGCAAGCTCGGCTCGCCGGGCGCTGCCGATCGAGTGGCGCGCATGGCGAGTGATCTCGTTGGCGCCCAGGGATGACAGCAGACACGGAGATACTGCCGTTGGGCTCGAGGCTCGGCTTGATCGTCGGCGGTGCGTTTCTACGGGTGCTCGGCGCAACGTGGAGATTTCGCGTCGTGAACGGCGAGCGAGTGACTGCGCTTCGTGCGACCGAACGTTCTTTCATTTGGTCGCTTTGGCACGGGCATCTGCTACCGTTGCTGTGGTACCATCGCGGCTTGGGCGTGATGGTGCTTATCAGCGAGCATCGCGATGGCGAAGTCGTCGCGCGCGCGGCGGAGTCCCTTGGGTACGGGCTCATTCGTGGCTCCACGACCCGCGGAGCGGACCGCGCTCTGATCTCGCTTGTGCGCGAGCTTCAGGCAGGACATCAAGTGGCGATCACACCGGACGGTCCCCGCGGGCCCGCGGAAAAGTTTGCGCCGGGGGCCCTCATCGCTGCCCAGCGCTCTGACTCGTTTATCCTTCCCGTCGCCATCTCGGCGAGTCGTTCGTGGCGCCTCCGCAGCTGGGATCGGTTCATGATTCCGAAGCCATTCGCCAAAGTCACAGTTGCGTACGGGGTGCCCACGAAAGTTCTCGCTTCGACTGCGCGCGCGGCCACCGAGGAAGCGCCGCGCTTCGAGCGATTGATGAGTGACGCCGTCGCTTTGGCCGGTGGCTAATTTCCGCCGAGTGGTAGACGCCGTTTGGGCGGGCCGCGGAAAACGCGCGCGCACTGCACGCGGATTGCTCTCCCCGCTGGAGCTCGCGTATCGCGTTTCCATCGCAGCACGGGGTTGGCTCTACGACTCGGGATTATTTCGCGTCGAGACTTTTTCGACGCCTGTCATCAGCGTTGGGAATCTTTCCGTTGGCGGCACAGGCAAGACACCAGTTGCGGCGTGGATCGCGCGCCGTCTCGCAGACAATGGAGTAACGCCGGGAGTTGTACTGCGCGGGTATGGCGGCGACGAGACGATCGTGCATCAGAGGCTGAACCCCGATGTCACGGTGATTGCGTCGGCGGATCGTGCGCGCGGAATCCGCGAGGCGATCGCGCAAGGCGTCGACGTGGTGATTCTCGACGATGCGTTTCAGCACCGCAGAGCCGCGCGGAACGCCGACGTCGTGCTGATTGACGCGGACGCATGGACGGGATCGGTTCGCCTGATTCCCGCGGGACCCTGGCGCGAGCCCCTGCGTTCTGTCCGTCGCGCCAGTCTCGTCATTATCACGCGAAAGATCGCGGATCGCAAAGTAGTCGAGGACGCGAGACGCGCGGTTGCGGCAGCAGCGCCTCGTGTTCCAGTGGTCACCGCGCATCTGGCACCGGCGGATCTTCATAGCACCGCTACCGGTCAGACCTTGCCGCTTCACGTCTTGCGGGGCGCCGATCTGATGGCGATCGCGGGAGTAGCGCGTCCTGATTCTTTTTTTCGACAGCTAACCGAGCTCGGTGCCGTAGTGCGACCGCATTCTTTCCCTGATCATCACGCATTTACGAGTCGAGAGGCGCGCGATCTGGCGGCTGAGGCGGGTAGTTCTGATTTCGCGGTTTGCACTCTCAAAGATGCGGTCAAACTAGAGTCGCTCTGGCCTCCCGAAGCTGGGTCATTATGGTATGTTTCACAGCGCTTGACCATCGAAGACGGGCTGCCGGAAATCGACCGGATGCTCGACAATCTTCTCGCTCCACGGGCCGAGCCTACTGACCAGATTACGACGGAATAAACCCCAGATCATGGCCACTGACCTTAAAATTCCCAGTCACAAACTCGTAAGACCGGACAAGGATCGATTTCTAGACGAAGAGAATCCCTTCGAGGCCATGATGTCGCGCTTCGACAAGGCCGCGGATCTCCTCGATCTCGAGCCCGGGATGTACAAGGTGCTTCGCCAGGCGGAAAAGCAGGTCATCGTGTCCATTCCGGTGATGATGGACAACGGCGAAGTTGCCGTGTTCGAGGGCTACCGGGTTTTGTACAACACCTCTCGCGGACCGGCAAAGGGTGGGATCCGGTTCGACCTCCAGGTGACGCTTGAGGAAGTAAAGGCACTTGCCGCCTGGATGACGTGGAAATGCGCGGTGGTGAATATCCCCTTCGGCGGCGCCAAGGGAGGCGTGCGATGTGATCCGCTCGCCATGAGCGCGAGCGAGCTCGAGAAGCTCACGCGCCGGTATACGTCGGGGATCATTAATCTGTTGGGGCCAGACTCGGACGTTCCCGCACCGGACGTCAATACCAACGAGCGAGTGATGGCGTGGGTGATGGATACGTACTCGATGCACGTAGGCCACACCACCACCGCTGTCGTCACGGGGAAACCAGTTGAGCT
>Ga0193751_1001060_pt1 | contig 18431 bp, 15 predicted proteins | sample L1c2metaG_FD_143050 | JGI IMG/M metagenome (GOLD analysis project Ga0193751, IMG submission 143050) | Soil microbial communities from a riparian zone of the East river system, Colorado, United States - L1c2 | ecosystem: Environmental > Terrestrial > Soil > Riparian zone | place: USA: East River... | reverse complement strand
AGGACGACTTCGCTTTCGGCCGCCAGCACAAGTTCAGCGTCATCACCGCGGAGGAGTTTCATCGTCAGGGCCTCGCTCCGGTCGAGAAAGTGCTGAAGCGTTTTCGCGGCAAGCCGCTCTACCTGACGCTCGACATTGATGTGGTCGATCCGGCCTTCGCGCCGGGAACGGGCACTCCGCAGGTGGGTGGGCTCTCAAGTTTCCAGATCCTCGAACTGATGCGCTGTCTCAAAGGACAAAGTTTTGTTGGAGCCGATCTTGTCGAGGTGTCGCCGCCTTACGATAACGGAGAAATCACTTCACTCCTGGCCGCGAACCTTCTCTATGAAATGCTCTGCCTGTTCTAGCCGGTCGCTATGACGCAGATGTCGTTATGACGCAGATGATCGCGAGAGTCGAATGACTCAACTCGCCCGCCAATTGCGGATCGCCGATTACTTCTCCCTCGGATGGGGAACGATGGTCGGCGTCGGCTGGCTCGTCGTCATGGACGATTGGCTGATGCGCGGCGGCCCGCTCGGCGGCATTCTCGGTTTTGCGATTGGCGGCATTCTGCTGCTGCCCATCGGCTATGTGTACGGCAAGTTGGTGATGGCCATGCCCGACGCAGCGGGCGAAGTTGCCTACACCGCGAAAGTTTTCGCGCGCCCGGTCAGCTTCTATACCGGGTGGATGATGATGCTCGCGTACTTCATCGTCTGTCCGTGGGAGGCCGTAGCCGTGGGCCGCATCGCCGGTTATATTTTTCCCGCGCTAGATTCCATCGAGTTATACCGCGTTGCGGGAAAGCCAGTTTACTTGCCGCACCTGGCCATCGGGCTCGCGCTCACTGCACTGGTCACGGTGGTGAATTATCGCGGCGTCCGGCTGAGCGCCACCTTTCAAAACTGGACCACGTTAGGCACGCTTGCGCTTTTCGTCGTTTTCGTCGCCATTGGCGTCGCTCGCGGCTCGCCAGCCAATTTTCCGCCGTTGTTCACGCACACTTCGTTCATCTCGATTTTGCTGGTGCTGCAGATCGTCCCTTACTTCATGACGGGATTTGAATCGGTGACCAAGGCTGCCGAGGAAGCCAATCCCGAATTTCGCGCCCAGGGATTCTCTCGCGCCATCTTTGCGGCGATCATCGTCGGCGCCGTGTTCTACATCGTCGTGATTGCCGCGGTGGGCTTCGTCGCGCCGTGGCGTTCGCTCACCGGCGAGCCCTTCATGACCGCCGTCGCATTCGAGCACGCCGTCGGCGCGCGCTGGATCGTAAGCATCATTCTGAGTGCCGCGTTGCTTTCGCTCTTCAAAGTATTCAATGGAAATTTTATCGCCGCCAGTCGCTTGCTGTTTGCCATGGGGCGTCGTGGCCTGGTGGACGCGCGACTGGCCAGCGTGCATCCACAGAATCAAACTCCAGCTGCGGCCGTCGTTTCAGTTGGGATCGCCACTGCTCTGTGTATGTTTCTTGGCAGTGCGATTCTAGTTCCGATCAGCGAGGTCGGATCAGTTGCCTCCGCCACTGGATGGTTCGCGGTGTGCGCTGCCTATCTGTGGATGAAGCCACGAATCGCCGACCGCCTGATCGCTCTGCTGGGTGCATTAGTTGGACTCGCGATGGTATTGATGAAGCTGGTGCCGTTTGTGCCAGGACACTTTTCGGGCTGGGAGTGGCTCGTGCTCGGGCTCTGGATTATCCTTGGCACTTTGATTGGCCGCACCTCAATTGTGCGCACGAGCAGCACACAACTTGCAATGGGGAAAACCGGCCAGGAAAGAGACTCATGACCGCAACTCACCGCTTCACGCTGGCCTTCTTACTGATCCTCTCCACCTTCGCCTTCGCCGCCGACCAGCCCTTCGACCTAGTGATCACCAGCGGACACATCGTGGATGGGACCGGCTCTCCCTGGTACTCAGGCGACATCGGAATCCGCGACGGCCGAATCGCCGCCATCGGCAATCTCTCTGCTGCCGCGCGCAAGCGTACAGTTGACGCCAAGGGCAAAGTTGTTGCTCCCGGCTTCATCGACATGCTCGGCCAGTCGGAAGCGACCATCCTGGTCGATCCGCGCTTGCCTTCGAAGATCTATCAGGGCATTACCACCGAAATCACTGGAGAGGGTGGATCCGCCGCTCCGTTAAAAGATGCGATCATCGCGGCGGATCGCGCCGGCTACGAACATTACAAGATCGATCCCGACTGGCGGACGTTCCGTCAATATTTCTCGCGCCTTGAAAAGCAGGGCATGGGGATCAATCTCGCGAGTTATGTGGGCGCTACCCAAGTGCGGCGAATGGTGCTGGGCGACGCGGACGTACAGCCCACGTCCGAGCAACTCGAAAAGATGAAAGCTCTGGTTCGCGACGCGATGCGCGACGGCGCCGTCGGAGTTTCGACTTCGCTGATGTATGCGCCCGCTCCCTATGCGAAAACGGAAGAGCTGATTGCGCTGGCCTCGGAAGCCTCGAAGTTCGGTGGAATCTACGCGACGCATATGCGCAACGAGAGCGACAGCGTTCTGGAGTCGATCGACGAGGCGGTTCGCATCGGGCGCGAGGCGCATATCCCGGTTGAGATATGGCATTTCAAGGTGGCTGGCAAGGCCAACTTTGGACGCATGCCCGAGTTGGTGGCGCGGGTCAACAAGGCGCGCGCCGAAGGCGTTGACGTGGAGGCCGATACCTACGCCTACACCGCATGGTTTAACAGCATGTCGGCCTTTGTTCCAGCGTGGGCGCATGATGGCGGCGATGCCAAATTGATTGAGCGCCTCAAAGATCCCACAACCCGCGCCCGCATTCGCAAAGACATGGAGACGCCTTCCAAAGACTGGGACAACGAGTGGGACGAGATTAGCAGCTCGCAAGATGTGATGATCAGCGTGGTTCAGAATCCCGCGCTGAAAAAGTTTCAGGGTAAGCGGCTCACGGAAGTCGCGAAGACCTTGAATAAAGATCCAATGGACGCGCTCTTCGATCTGCTCATTGAAGACAAAGCGTTCACCGAATGCGCGGTCTTCGGAATGTCAGAGCCCGACGTTGCACTGGCCCTGCAGCAGCCGTGGGTGTCCGTTGACAACGATTCGTCCGGTACGTCGCCCGAAGGCATCCTCGGCGAGGAGCACCCGCACCCCAGAGCCTATGGCACCTTCCCGCGCATCCTGCGAAAGTATGTTCGAGAAGAAAAGAAACTGACGCTCGAAGAAGCAATCCGCAAATTCACGGCACTCCCCGCCCAGCGCATGCGGCTTACGGATCGTGGCGTGCTGAAGTTGGGTATGTGGGCAGACGTGGTGGTGTTTGATCCGGATACGGTGCATGATGTGGCAACTTTCGACGATCCGAACCGGCTGTCGGAAGGCATGGAGTACGTGCTCATCAACGGAGTGCCCGTGATCGAGAACGGAAAGATGACTGGCGCGCTACCGGGGAAAGTATTGCGCGGAGCAGGGTACATGCCGTAATTTAAGTCCTGCACGTTCGCGGTATAAACCCACAAGCACTGAAGACGTTTTACGGTTTGACGGTCTCCGCGCCTTCTTCCACTCGCTTTGCTTCGGTTCGATTGGTTTCCCGATGACCGACTGGCGCGACGTGCGGCTTGGCGAGCGTCCCGGTGAGCGTCCACGATTGCTCGTCACCACGGGCCAACACGAAATCGAAACCGCTGCCTGGAGAAACCGTTCCGCTTACCTGGTAAGTGCCGTCGCGCGATTCCAGTCTGCCTGCAGAGAGTTCCCATGCGCTTTTTTTCAGATGCAGCTCTCCGGCGAATCGGTGCACCGGCAGCGGCACGGCCGAGCCCGGAATTTTAATATGGGGCAGGCTGCCATTCCGCATCACAAACTGTAACTTGCCATCGGCGCGCTCCAGCAACTGACGGAAGCTGTCTCCGGATCCATCCAGATCGAAATTCCCGCCAGCCGTCCCGGAAATCCAGTCATCGTTCATCAGAGTGCCCACCTGCCCCAGCGAAATCTCCTGCAACGTGCCGGTGCCGTGGTAGCGCAGGGGCTGAGTGGACGCATCATGATTCGACACATCATGACTCGATACATCAATGGTCCAGTTTCCCTGATGCGTACCCTGCAGCAGTTGTGCGCGCAGAGCCGTCAGTGTGATCTTGCCTCGATCCACTTCCACTTGCGTCGCAACCTGGGTAGCCGACACCTTCTTCAATCCGAACCTGCCGACATGCAAGTTGCCGTGCGCCTGGATCGCGAGCAGGGATGAAGAGCCCAGCGGGTCATTAGAATTAGAATTCGAATTCGAATTCAAGATGCGATACCAGGGGCGCTTGGCCGGGTGCGGCGTGAACCATTCGGCGAGGTCTCCGGTCGAAAGCTGGTCGGCCGTCAGGTCGAACTGAAACACACAAGTTGGAACGGCACCCGGAACGGCCGGTGCCGCGCCCGGAGCGACGCCAAGAACTGCAACTGGACCGGCAACTGGAGCCGCGCAATGGCGGGGCGCCGTAACGCCTCCACTCCAATGAGTGCTTCCTGTCCGCGCAGAAATCTTCTCCATCCTTACTGCGTCCGGATCGAGAGACATGGTCGCTGAGGCAATCTCAATCGGCGTGTTCAGGCCGTGCATCTCGGCGCGCACATTTCTCAGTTGCGCTGTTCCAACGGCGGCGGGAGCTGCAAATCCCTGCCAGGGCCCGGAGATAGTCACGTCCAAGTTGGCCGAACCTTGTGCCGCCGGGCGCGCTGCCGGCAACCCTAGAACGTTCTCCAGGCGAAACAGATCTTTCAGTTCCACGTCGCCGCGCAGAAAAAGACTATAACCGGCAGCGGACATCCACCCACCGGCGTTTACGGGCGCGGAGACGTTCGTCGCCAGAGCGACCGGTCCAATCCGCAGGTGAGCTTCAGCGGGCTCCTGGTTCTTTTCTTGCTCTTTTTCCTTTGTCTTCGAGCGTGTCCTAAGGTGAGCAGGTTTGGCCCTCTGCGAATCGGTCGCCACCAGTGTCAGTGGAATCGTGCCGAAAGCAACCTCATCTTTTCCCGCGTTCCCTGCATTTGACGAGAGGTGGGATGCGACGCGCACATTGGTCGCCACGCCCGTGCCGCTCCAGTGCGCCAACAACTCGAGGCGCGCGTCCTCAGGAACGGGAGGCCCGTTGCGCGTAGCGTGGAACTCCGCATTCAGCAATCCGCTCGCGGTGAGATCGCCGGGGATCTGCTTCTTCGCCTGACGCAGCAATCGAACCATGGAGGTGAGCGGCACCTTCTCGGCCTCGAGCGTCAGATCGTAATTGGGCACTTGGGCCCCCAGGGACAGCGCCCCGCGCAGCCGAATGGTCCCGCCGCCTACCGGCGATTCGCACAGCAGGCCGGCAAGTGTGCTGCTGACTGCGTTGTAGCGTCCCGAGCAACCGGTTGCCAGGCGCACGTTTTCGCTGCCGACAATGTCGTAGCGATGGAAACCATCGACTGCGGTCTGGCTCTCGATCCGCAGCGCTTCCGGGGTACCGGATACGTTCGCCGCGAAATTTACGCCGCCGCGCCATCCTCCGTCTTTCCCGCTCAGCAACTTGGTGATCTGTCCGAGTTGCCCGTTCTGCCATTGCACGTTGAACTGCACCGGGGTCAATCGCAAGCTGGACGCGCGCTGCCACGTTGCGTTGATCTGGAGCAAGCCGGTATCGGTGAGATTGAAATCCGTGCGCACGGGCTCGGCCTTGATGCGAGCGCTCCAGGAATTTTCTGAATCCTGCCAAAGCGCCACGTCGGCATCCATCAGCGCGTACGACTTCTTCGTCTGTCCCAGCTTGAAATTGATGCGAGCATGGCCGGCCTCGAGATAGGGGAATGCCGGCCGCCGTTCGTAAACGCCCTTCGCGGTCGGAGCCGCGGGAATCTGCGCATTGCGCTCGAGCAGACTCGCCAGGTTCCAGCGGCCCTGGTTGTTGCGCACCAGGTTGATGCTGGGCTCGGTTGCGCTCAGGGTGGCGATCTCGAGTCGCCCGCGGAGCAGCGAACGAAACCGGATCGCCGCGGAAACGTCTTGTGCGCGGATCATCGGCTCCGCGCTAAATGCGGGATCGTCGTAGATGACAAGTCCCTTAAGATCAAAGCCCGGCCGCGGCAGAAGATGAAAACGTACGTTGTCGAGCGCAACCCTGCGTCCGAGAGCGCTTCCGATGGACGTGGCAATCCGGTTTCGCAACCGGTACACGCCGGGACGAAACAGAAACAGGATCAGCAGGAGAGCCGCTATGGCAGCCACCCCGCGCTTGGATCGTAGAAATTTAGACCTTGGAAACTTCACCGCACGATCCTGAGGGTGCGCGACCAGCGCGTTTCATCGAAGAAGTGAATGATGATGTGCGCCACGAACCCCAGTCGGTCGCCCGCGCTGCGCATCTGGTACTGGTCCGCCGGTGTAACAAATGACCAGTAGATGAACATGGGCCTCCCGACCACGTTCGCGCGCGGGAAAAATCCGTAGTAACGGCTGTCGTAGCTCACGTCGCGGTTGTCGCCCATGCCGAAGAAGCTGTTGGGAGGCACCACCAGGTCGTCGCCTTCAAGATACTGCGGAAGTGAAAGCGCCCACTCCTGGTTTCTGACGCCGTACATCTCCGAGGGCGGCACGGTGGGAAAGTTGTCCCGATAGGGATTGAAATCGGAAAATTTGTGCCGTACATAGGGTTCGTCCTGCTTCACGTCATTGCGATATACCACGCCGTCACGTAGATGGAGCCTGTCCCCGGGAATGCCGATGATGCGCCTCACGACGTAAAGACGCTGGTCCTCCGGAGAAAGAAATACCACGACGTCGCCTCGCCGGATTTCGCCGTAAGGCAGCAGCGGTGCCAGCCAACGTGTTGCAGGAGCGAATTGCGCGCGGTTCACGAAGATGTGATCCCCGATCAGTAACGTATCTTCCATCGAACTGGAGGGGATTTCAAATGCTTGCAGGACTAAGGCCATAACAAGCACGACGATCATCACAAATCCCCATAGAAAAGCGCGTAGCAACCTCCTTGTCTTGCGCGGCTTTTCTTGCTCGATCTTGACAGCGTTGGCCACGGCGGGTATCCGTTTCAGAAGATTGCCACTTCAGTCACTAGCAGGAGAGCCGCGATGGCAACCACCCCGCGCCTGGAATTCAGAAAATTCACCGCACGATCCTGAAAGTTCGTGACCAGCGTGTCTCATCAAAGAAGTGAATGATTATGTGCGCCAGGAATCCCAGCCGGTCGCCCATGCTGCGCATCTCGTATTGGGTGTCCGGGGTTTCAAACGACCAGTAGATAAACATAGGACGGCCGATTATGTTCGTTCGCGGAACAAAGCCCCAGAAGCGGCTGTCGTAGCTCACGTCACGGTTGTCGCCCATGGCAAAGTAGCTGTCAGGAGGCACAACAATGTCCTCTCCCTGAATATGCGAAGGGAGTTCCTGCGCCCATTTTTCGTTTCTTACTCCGTATGCTTCCGACGGCACCACGGCAGGAAAATTATCTGTGTAGAGGTTGTGCTCCTCCCTTTTGTGGCGGACGAACGGCTCAACGAGTTTCTCACCGTTGCGGTAGACGACGTCATCGCGCAGGTGGATGCGGTCGCCGGGAGTGCCGATGATCCGTTTCACTAAGAACAGGCCCGGTTGCTCTGGCGACATGAACACAGCAATTTCGTCGCGGTGGACATCGCGATAGGGCATCAGCGGTCCCAGCCAACGCGTCGGCGGCGCGAACTGTTCCCGGTTTACGAATACGTGGTCGCCGATAAGCAGCGTATCCTCCATCGAACTGGAGGGAATCTCAAACGCCTGCAGCACAAACGTGATGATGAACAGGCCGGTGACCAGCACTCCCGCGAGGGAGGCCAGGAATTCCACCGTCGTCTCGCGCGGCTTTTCGTCCACCGGCTTTTCGTTACCTCGGACTCTTTCTTTCTCTTTTGTCGGCACGTTCGGTACCCGTTTCAGAGGATTTTTCTCACCGCACCTTCGTCAGCGCACCATATCTCAGCGCACCAGCCTGAAGGTGCGTTCCCACCGCGTTATCTGGAACAAATGAGTTACCGCGTAGGCGAGGTGATAAAGTCTATCACCCACGCTGGGCGATCCGGGCAGATCGTTATTCAAATTGCCCGACGACCAGTAAATCAAAAGCGGGCGTCCAATGATATTTTCGCGCGGCACGAATCCCCAGTACCGGCTGTCCTGGCTGTCATCGCGATTGTCACCCAGAACAAAATAGTGGCCCTCGGGAATAATCAACTGGTGGTCTTCCACCAATTTCGGCATTTCTTTCCACCATTTCGCATCCACGCCGTAGTCGGGAGAATCCGTCCGCGGAAAGTCGTCGCGATAAAAATTGCGGAGCGCGGTGATGTACTGCACATAAGGCTCGTGCAGCGGAGCGCCGTTAATATAAACGCGCTTGTTGATCAGCCGCAGGCGATCTCCGGGCAACGCCACCACTCGCTTCACGAAGTCCTGCGCGGGATTCACAGGATAATGGAAGACAATGACGTCTCCGCGCCGCACGTTGCGATAGGGCATGAGACGGTTCCACCCTGTGCTGCCGCCGTAGCAAAACTTATCCACCAGCAGGTAGTCGCCGATCAGCAGCGTTTGCTCCATCGATTCCGAAGGGATGGTGAACGCCTGCGCGAGGAAGGTAACCACAAAAACGGCAATCACGACCGTTCCCGCGACCGACTGAATGGTCGCAGGCCAATCTCCAGCGGAAATTTTCTCACTCCACGACATAATTTGTATGTAGAGACGAGGCTTGTCCCGTCTCCTGCGCATCGCGCCCCAAAATGTCGAGCTCGGTGCGAGACGCGACAAGCCGCGTCTCTACAGGAGATTAGATGCCCGGGGCAGCGCAGCCAGGTGTTCCAGAGCCTGCCGCGCCGCTTCCTGTTCTGCCCGTTTCTTGGTAGCGCCCTGTGCGCGCCCCACGAATTGCCCCATCTCCGGCTCCGGCAGCCTCACCTCGACGGTAAAAGTCTTTTTGTGTTCCGGCCCTTCCTCCTTGACGAGCGCGTAAACCGGCTGCGATCCTCCTCTGGCCTGCAGCGCTTCCTGCAAGGCGGACTTGAAATCCATTACCGGAATGGCACTGGTCTCCAGTTTCATGTGGGCCAGTTCCGGTTCCACAATCACGCGCACGATAAAGTCTCGCGCCACCGCCCAACCGCTGTCGAGATAGAGCGCGGCCAGGATCGCTTCCAGCGCGTCCACCTGTAGGCTCGCCTTGTTTCGACCGCCGCTTTTTTCTTCGCCGCGGCCGAGACGCATGTAATGACCAATCTCAAGCTGTTCTGCCACGCGCAGCAAATGCCGTTGTCCTACCAGATGCGCGCGCAGCTTGGAAAGCTGCCCTTCCTGGAATTCAGGGAAGCGGTGGAACAGCGCCTCGCTCGTGGCCAGCCCCAGTACGGCATCTCCCAGGAACTCGAGCATTTCGTTATCCCCGCGAAACGAACCGAGGCTTGACAAGCCGCTGGACGAACCGCTGCCAGCGCCCAGCGCCTCCACCTCGCGCGCTTGCGAGCTGTGGGTAAGTGCCTGCTCGAGCAGTTCGCGGCGCTGGAAGTGGTGACCCAGGCTTTCTTCCAGTGCCATGATTTCGCGTGACTTCATTTAGTAGGGACGCGGCTCGCCGCGTCTGAGACTTGTCCGCTCCTGAGACGAGGCAAGCCTCGTCTCTACAGAGATGTGTTGGTTAGTTCTTCGGCGGGCTCTGCGGCGGGGCCGGGGCCGCGCCTCCGGTGAGTTGTTGCAAGCGGTCGCGTTCCCGGCGCGCCGGGGTTCCAATCACGGTGTTGTCCTGCGTCATTTCCACGGCACGGTTGGCCACCTTGAGAGCCTCCGGATATTTTTGCTGCTTGTCGAGCGACAGCGCCAGGCGGAGCACCACCACCGCGTCTGGGTTGCTGGGGAACGCGTCGATGGACTTCTGCAGATTTTCCTGCGCTCCCGCGTAATTCTCTTTCTTGAACTCAATGGTGCCGAGAATCGAATATGCGTTCGAGCGCAGCAGGGATTTGTACGCGTCGATCTTGTCCTGCGGCGTGCCGGCCGGCACTTGGATGTCGGTGTCCACGGTCTGCGTGGCCTTCTTCGCCATTGAGATCGCTTCGCCGAAGCGCTGATCTTTGTCGATATCCGAGTCGCGCGTTCTCTCGGCGATCACCTCGGCGACGATCACCAGCGCCTCGGGATCGTCCGCGTCAAAGCCAAGCACCTTACGGCCCATGGCGTCGGTCTTCTCGGCGTTGTTGGCACTCTGGTAGATTCGCATTGCGTTCTTATAGAGCAGCACGCGAAGTTCGCTGTCTGGGAACTTGGTAGCAAAATCATCGGAAGCTTTCTCCAGCGCGGCACCGTCGGTACTTGCCGCCGCCAGTTTGTAGGCATCAAACTCCGGCTGCGTCTTGGCTTGCGGTGGACGCTTTCCCGCCGGCGCCGCCGCGGCGCCCTGAGTTGTAGCCTGCGCTGGCGCTGCGGCTCCCTGCGCTGGCGCCGCCTGACCCGCTGCCGGAGGGTTCTGCGGTGCCGGCTGTGTGCTGTTCTGAGCTTCGGCCCAAACCGCGACGCTCGTAACAACGAGAGTTAGTATCCCTAGAATGACTGCTGCTCGCTTCATGCTGTCTCCCATAGTGCAAAATTTCAAACCCAAGATTTTCTCACGTAGGGACAGCCGCCCTCGGCTGTCCGCTCTACCTAGGCTGCGTCTCAACGAATCGGGTCAGCGACGCAGGATTCGTATCAGGGTATCGCTTTAGCGATACCTCAAGGCCTGCAAAATTTGGCGCCCCTTAAGGGGCAACATCGAAAATCGAACTCTTACCCAACCTTGAAACCTGAAACCTGAAACCTGAAACCTGAAACCTGTTTCACTCCGGCTGCTTCGCCACCGGAGGCTCATACGGCTGTTCCAGTCCCCGCCGCGCGGCTACTTTCGCCTCCGGAACCGCTCCCGCCGCATCCAGTGCCGCTCGATACTGGTCCAGGGCGGCGAACCGATCTTCCTTTAAATCAAAAATGCGCCCCAGATAAATATGCGACCACGCAATCACCTTGGGTTCATGTGCCGTCTGCAGCGCTTGTTCAAAGTATTTGCGCGCCCCATCCATGTCCCGATTCGCCGTTGCGACTTCCGCCAGGATGAATAGCGCGTGTCCCGAATCTTCTTCCTGCTCATCGAGCGCCTGCTGCGCCAGTTTCTGCGCGGTTTCCGGATCGCCCGCCGCCAGCCGCCGCTCCGCGTTCAGCAGCAGGTGCTCGTTCCGGCGGCCAGCCAGATGCAGCAGTTCTGGCGCCGCTTCGCCCGAGAACGGAACCTGCGACGCCCGCTTCATTTCTTTGCCAACGTCAATTGAGCTGACCAGACTGGCATAAGCATCGCGCATGCCCGCTGGATCTCTTTCGAACTTGACCATCGCGTCGTAGAAATACCGCGTCAGGACGTACCCTTCCTTGTCAGCTTCTTCGATGCCCTGGGCCCGCTCCGCCTCCGGAATCTTGGCCAGTCGCTCTTCAATCGCCCGCACCAGGCATTCCGTCACCAGCAGCGAAATGTTGCTCTTGAACGCTTCATCCATGGGAGCCATCTTCACATCCTCGAGCAGCGGTTCGAGGCGCTTGAACAAACTCCCGTTTTTCATGGCCAGCGGATCCAGCAGATAATGCAGATAGGTATGCCGAATCTGCTGCATCTTGATCGTCGTGCTCGAGGTCGGTGAAATCACGACGTAGTAATCCAACGCGTAATTGCGCGCATTGGTCTGGCTGGGCGCGCCCATCGCATCCAGATAGACAGTGAACTGCCGTCCCAGGTAGCCCGACGATGGCAGCTTCAGATAGATCTCGGTATCGAACGTCATCTTCGCCAGCGGATCGTGATAGATCTCGGTCAACTCCGTGTATCGCGCGCGGTGGCGCTCCCAGATCGCGTGCAGACCTATTTTCGAGTAGAAGGCTTGCATCAGCAGAACCAAGTCGGCCACCGCTGCGGCGTCGGGTGGCAAGTCCGTCTGCTTCACTCTCGGTGTGAAAGTCGGCGGCTCCTCCAAATAGAGCGCCAGCGATACATACTGCGACAGGTCGCGCGCGGCCTCCGGCGCCTGGTGCTGGCGGTAGAACGCGCACATCGGAGCGATCACGTCCTGAGCCCCAGCGGTATTAGCCACTGCCTTGGCAACTTCCGACCGGATCTGCGTCCGCAGCGGATCGGAAGCATTCAGCTCCTGGTCATAGCCGCACGTGTTGATGGCGGCGAGCACCGTGAACAGCGTCTCGCTGGTTTCCAGAGACACCTGCGGACGGTTCTCGGCAAAGCCAATCGGCACGAACAGCACGACCGCCAGGCTTAGAGCGAACGTCAGTCGAACCCGTTGTTGTCCCAGGAAACCAGTTCTGATCTCAGGCATAGATGGATGGCTAGAAAATAGTGTACGAACTGGTCAATTCGCGGTCAAACCGACAAGTGCTGGCGCGAAATGCTCGCGTAGGGACAGCCGCCCTCGGCTGTCCGGCGAGCGCAGCTCGCCAGCGTCTTCGATTTGCACGACACACCCGCAGGGTCATCGCCTGTTCCTCGGCTGCAACTGTACCGTAATCTCACATCCGAGCGGTGACAATCGTCACCGCGCTTTCAAGAGCGTTCAGGCATTCTGAATCCAGTTGAGCCGAACCCCGGCGAGCTGCGCTCGCCTGGACAGCCGAGGGCGGCTGTCCCTACGCGGAGCTTCTTATGCTGAAGGCGTTCTACCGTCGCAATCTCCCCCACCTGCAGCGCGACAATAAGCCTCACTTCCTGACTTTCTGCACCCATCTGCGTTGGACGCTGCCAGAACCGGCTCGTGATTTGGCGCTTGAGTGCTGCCTCCATGACAACGATCAAAAGATTCGCGTTCATGCGGTTGCGGTCGTGCCCGATCACGTGCACCTGATTTTCACTCCGCTGGTTAACGAACAAGCCGCTGAGATCTATGCCCTGGGTGAAATCATGGATGCAATCAAAGGCGCGTCGGCACACAAGATTAATCGGAAACTAGGTCGCACCGGGAAAGTGCGGCAGACAGGATCCTTCGATCGCGTACTGCGATCCTCGGAGAAGCTTGACGAAAAGATTCAGTACATCTTTGAGAACCCTGTTCGCAAAGGCCTGGTGTCGGCATCGGAGGACTATCGCTGGCTTTGGTATAGGGAGCGAGAGAATCCATAGAGCCTAGAAACGCTCGCGTAGGGACAGCCGCCCTCGGCTGTCCACCGAGCGCAGCTCGGAAGCCTAGCCCTTGACGCTAATCTTCGAAAACGACAGCACCGCCGTCCCCGCCGTCGGCCGCCCCATGGAAAGCGCGGGATGGAAGGTCGTGAAAATCAGCAGGTTCTTCAACTGCGGCAGCACCGCCTGGGCATCGTCCGGCTGTGACAGGATGCGGTAATCCTCCACGCGGCCATTGGCATTCACATAGGCTTCAATCACCACCGCATCGTCGCCCATATTGCCGAGCGACGTGCCGAAGGCTGACTGTTCGAGTTGCGGCCCGGTGTACAGCATGAGCGGAACGTCTCCGCTGCTGGCTTGCAGTTCTGCCGGCAAGGCAAAGAATCCAAGCAGCAGTCCGAAAGTCAATACCGCGCTGAGCAGTCCCGCCGTGGCCGGAACCATAAAAGCATTGAGCGCATTTTCGAGCCTTACCAGCGCACCTTCAAACCGCGGACGGCGCGTCTCCGCGGCCTCGCGCGAAATCGCAAGACGCAACTTCAACGCCAGGTCGGCCGGCGCCTTCTTCGGACCCAGACTGGCGAGCAACTGTTGCGTGCGCTGCATCGCGGCATATTCCCGCTCACAACCACCGCACTGTTCTACGTGGCGCGTGAGCGCGCGCATCTCGGACCCGCTCACCCGTCCGTCGAGATACGGCGAGAACAACTTCTTAGTCTCAGCGCAGTTCATGGCGTCACCTCAACCTCTCTGCCACCACGCGAACCTTCCCGCGAACTTTCTCGGGAACTTTCCCTCGAACCCTGGCTTGCCCCGTTCTGCCGCTCGTCAACTGGAACCAGCAGTCCTAACTCCGGACCCACTTCCCGGACATATCCAGCTAATTTCTTACGCAGCGCGTCGCGCCCTCGCGTGATGCGTGACTTCACCGTTCCCAGCGAAATCACCAAGACCTCCGCAATCTCCTCGTATGACATCTCTTCCAGATCGCGCAGGATCAATGCCGTCCGATACGGCTCGGGCACCTGTTGCAGCGCCTGCTCCACGGCCGCGCGCACTTCGGTATGCGCGAACTTTTCAAATGGAGACTCGCCCGGATCCACCAGCCGCTCTTCCCCGGAATATTCAAACTCGCCCGCTGCAATGGGATCAATCGGCGTTTCCTGTGCCTTGTGCCGGAACCACCAGCGCCTTCGATTGGCCGCCTCATGCAGCGCGATGCGGTAAATCCAGGTCTTCAGGCTGGACTCGCCGTGGAAATGTTTCATCCCGCGGAACACTTTCAGAAACACATCTTGGGTAGTGTCCGCCGCATCCGACGGATCATTCACGATGCGATAGATGAGTCCATAAATCGGCTGATGAAACTCGCCGATAAGCCAGGAGTAAGCCTCTTCCGAGCCCGCCTTCAGTTCAGCGATGACGGCGGATTCCTCAGCTCGGACCCCGATAGCGCTGGCAAGATCGCCCAATGTCGTAGCTCCCGCCATGGTGGCGTTGCCTCCAATTATAGAGTCACTCGAGCCCCAGGCGGGAATCTTAATTCCTGTTCCGAAGCTACGCCGGACGACCCGACCCGCCTAATTACTTAGACTCCGGAGCGGGCCGTAGAGTTCCCGTGGTAAGTCCCGCATTTGCAACGATTCGCGTAGGGACAGCCGCCCTCGGCTGTCCAAGCCGAACGCAGTTCGGCAGGATTGATGCCTCTCCTGGAGCGCAGGATGCCTGGGCATCGGGAGTCCATTCCTTCGCCGCCTTCTGAGCCAAGCGCCAAATGCAGCTATATATCAGTTCGGCTGCGAAGTATTGGGTGGCGTGTCAATAGTCGTCGCCGGCGGCTTCGGTTTCGCCACTTTCTTTTTCGCCGGCTTCTTCGGAGGCACGGTGTCATCCACCACAACCTTCTGCGGCGGCGGAGGTGGTGCCGCCGACAGCTTTTTCACTTGCACCCGCAAACGTGTCAACTCTTCTTCTTTGCTGACGGCCAATTTCTGCACACGCTCGCCAAGCGCGCGTCGCGCGCTCTCGAGTCCGGTCATGTCGTTGCCCAGACTCTGAAACTCATCTTTGGATCCGAACGCTCCCGCCGCTTCCACCACCGAACCAAACACGTCATACAGCGCATCGAGGTTGCGATAGAGTTTGAAACCCGCGCCCAGGTCTTCCGGCGCGTTGTTCAGTTGCGTGATCGTTTCCGGCAGCGCCGACTGCAAATTGCGCTGGATGGACTCCACATTCGCCAGCGTCTGTCGCTTGGTCGCGCCGTCCGTCTTCCATCTCTCGATGCGCGTCTTTGCGAGATCGGATTGCATGCTTTGTGCCGTCTGCTTCAATTGCTCCACGATGCCGTTCAGTTCGCTCACCGAAGCATAAGCGACCGGCGGCTGCACGGCGGGTGCATCTTGCGCCCCCGCCGCTGCCGGCGCAAGCACGGCCGCAAGCCCACCGATGAAGATGAAACAGAAAAGTGACCGAACGAGAATATTCCGCGAGTTCGACATAGGGCTCCGATTATGTCCTTTATGTTTTGCCAACCATATCCTATTTGACATTGACCACGCGAGTCGAGTTTGACGCAGCGACGAAGCTAGGCGAGAATTGAAGGATAGCAATTTGCCCTCCGCAACAAGTGGGCCTGTGGCGCAGCTGGGAGCGCGCTTCCATGGCATGGAAGAGGTCGTCGGTTCGATCCCGACCAGGTCCACCAAACTTCCTACCCGGTCCATCATTGTTGGGGTAATCCCCTTTTCACTGCCCCTCGGACTGACAACCAATGTGCTGAATCCCTGTTTGATTCGGCCCTGACCTACCGCGGCGAGGGGAAGTCGGAATCGATGCAGCGAATATCAGAAACCACACAAAAGCGCACATCGCCAGTAGATGTCGAAGCTTTCCTTGTCCCAACAACGCAAGCACAAATCCGATGGTAGCGAACGGGAGTCCAATCAACGCATAACTTGGGGGGAACGAAGCAACGAGGCAAAAAGCCCATGAGCAAAAATGGCAGGATAGTGTTATACACTAGCGCCGTCACCGCTCTACCGGTGCGTTTACCCGTCTGATGCCGCCCGGTTTTAATCCACCAGACTCAGCTATATCCTAAACAGAACACGCAAAGAAGCGAGAGTCCGAGGAAGGCATAATCTTGCCACTTCATACCAGGCCGCAACTATAGCGTGACGGATTCCGCTGTCAACATAATTTGCGCTATCGTCCAATCGGGTTCTGAGTGTAAACGCCTGTGGCTGTTGAAAAAGGAACCAAAGCAGTAATTTCACTGAACTTCAGCGTCTACGACCGCCGAACATTCAATAGCTTACGAACGAATTTCGCTGTTGAATTTCCCTCAAAAGAGTTTTTCAACAGCTACGCCTGTTTGCAACAGCTATCGCACTCTCACCTTCGTGTGACGCCAAAAGGAAGCCACTCTAGGGGCTATAATGTCGCGCAGATGGCCCTACCCTCTGACAAAGAACTCGGTTCGTCGTACGCTCGCCCTTCATTCATGGAGGAACAAGTCAGGTTCTCCCGGCGCGACGCTTTTCAGGGAGCCATCGTCGGCCTGGCCGTAGGAGATGCTTTAGGCTTCCCGGCCGAGTTTCGCCGTCGCAGCGATATTGTCGGGGCGTTTGGACCGGATGGGATCCGTGGGTTCGTCGCTGTGAACGACCCAGCCTGGCCAGACCGACCGGTAGTGATCGGGCGGTTTGCCCCGGGCACCTATACAGATGACACCCAAATGAGCCTCGCCGTAGCGGAAGCCTTGATCGGAGGCCGGCCACAAAGATCTGGATTCGCTGATGCGCATGATGGCAGCCCGTTTCATCGAGTGGAGCGGTTCTCCGGAGAACAACCGCGCACCTGGTGAGACCACCATGACAGCTTGTGGAGCACTGGCTGACGGTATCGAGTGGAGGGACGCAGGGATACTAGAATCGAAGGGCTGCGGCAGCGCCATGCGAGTCGCCCCGATAGGACTTTTCCTATGGCACGACATTCCCCTGTTGCTGGAGACAGCCCGGGCGAGCAGCATGTTGACACACAGGCATGATGCCGCCATCGAGGGTGCCGCAGCGGCTGCACTGCTGGTGGGCCTGGCCATATCAAAAACGGAGCCCGAGGAAATGTATCGGGCTCTTATGCAAGAGTGTGCGCCGCGATCACAAGATTTCAAAGCCTGCCTAGAGAAGCTGCCGGCGCTCTTGGGGGCCGAACCTGCCGAGACGCTATCGAATCGTGGATTAGGAGAAGGATGGGTAGCCGAAGAGGCTGTCGCTTCAGCACTGTACTGCTTCTGGCGTTCTCCTCTCGACTTTGAACAGACGGTGATCACGGCAGCCAATACAGACGGGGACTCTGACAGTATCGCCTGTATAGCGGGAGGGATTTCGGGAGCGTTCAATGGGTTGTGCGCCATCCCCGGCTCGTGGCAGAAGGACATCGAGAATAGTGCGTATCTGAGAGATTTGGCGCGCAGGCTCTTCGCCGCTGCGGAGTCTGCTAGTGCATCTTCCCAGTAGTGGCTGGCTAGTCCGCTCCTCGTAGAAATGGATTATTGAATCCTCCTGAGCCAGGTTCGTCCGGACCACTGTTGTAACATCGCGATTACACCAACTGTCGGCAATGTATCCACGTCTCAGTTTCGGATATGCTGATTTCCCCAGCCGTGGGCGTCGCCTTTTTCAACTTTCCCGATGAACCCCCAGGAAGGCGATACCCGCGAAGGGAGCACATTCAAAGCTTAGAGACTCCGAGACTTCCCTTCGGGTGGTTGATCCCATCCGCGCCTGGCCCGGGTAAACAGTTCCCAGCGCACGGATCCCCAAGAAACGATAATTATCCACAGGTCTCGCCGCCCTGGAAGCGCCAACTAGGCATATACTTCGCCTCGCGCAGAAGTTTGCGCGAAGGAGACTCCCCCAATGAACCATGTACTGGAAGTCCTGCTAACCGTTGTGGCACTGGCTGGGTTGTACAGCGCAATCCAGACCAACAACTCTCCGCCTGGCAATTCTGCCGTTCGAGCAGAACAGGCTGTGGTAGTTGCTGATGGTAGCGACCCGATGCCCTTGTGCCGCTTCAAACGCTGCACTCAATAGGGTAGGGAAGCTGAATCCACAAAATCGATATCGGGCTGCCCAAAATAGATGTTGCGGAGCGGTCGGGGGATAGGTATGCTTTCGAACGTTACGCGTATGTAATACCATGAACTGGTTAACGGATGTGAACTGGCTGGCCGGTCCGC
>Ga0193751_1001059_pt1 | contig 18443 bp, 19 predicted proteins | sample L1c2metaG_FD_143050 | JGI IMG/M metagenome (GOLD analysis project Ga0193751, IMG submission 143050) | Soil microbial communities from a riparian zone of the East river system, Colorado, United States - L1c2 | ecosystem: Environmental > Terrestrial > Soil > Riparian zone | place: USA: East River... | reverse complement strand
GTCCCGGTGTCGGACACCGTGCCGCGCGCGTCACCAAAGAGTCGCGCATGTGCCGGGATCGTTGGAGCGGAGCCGTTGTCCCCCTCGTCACTTCTCGCCACGGCCCGGTGTCGGACATAGTTACGAGAGTGTGACTTACGTTCCACAGGGGTCGAGTCGAGGCGAGGCTCTTTCGCACGCTTCTCTGCTAGTGCCTGACGGTCGGAGACTCCTCCCGGCGTGGCGAAAGGTCGGCTACGAGGCTCGAGAAGGGACGCCAGCTGTCGTGCTCCCAGCTCGACCCGCCGCACATCGGGCAGCGCTCCGGCGCCGACCTGCGACTCGGGCAGTACAAGCACCCGCTACACCGGAAACGAAAGAGCGGCCCCTGCTCGCCTGCCGGGCTTCGGCCGTGGAACTCCTCAACACTCATTCGGACCCCCTCTGAACGAGCCGCGAGGTCTCGGCGGCGGAGTTTGGCGGCGCCAGGATAACCGAATTCCGATCCCGTTGAAAATCCGGATCGAGGGCGGGCCAGGATGGTCGCTGGCCGCTGACAAGGCGCTCGATTAGCTACTGCTCGTAGCCCTCGACGACCTCGGGGCGCCTGACGTCGGCGCCGCCTGGATCGCGTCCTGCTTCACGCAGCGCGCGTCGCTGACGCAGGAGGTCCCAGCACTGGTCGAGCGAGACCTGAACACTGGCCAAGCGCTCCCGGTCGGATGCACCGGCGGTGCCGGCAGACTCGCGTTCCCACAGCTCGTGCTCCTCGGCGACGAGCTGCTCGATCTGGGTATGAATCTGAGGATCCTCCATCGCGCCTCCCCGTTTGAGATGTCCTCAGTCTCCCCGATCTCGTAGCCCCACCGCATCCGGCTAACGTGACCGGTACGGCACGATGAGCGCGGGCGAAGAACACGTGAAGGAATACGCGACCGACGAGATCGTGGTCGAGTGGGATTCGCGTCTCTGCTACCACTCGCACAACTGCGTCCGCGCACTGCCGCAGGTGTTCGATCCCGACCGGCGCCCCTGGGTGCTGGTCGACGCGGCTTCGGCCGACGAAGTCGAAGCAGCTGTTGCCCGCTGTCCCTCCGGTGCGCTGCGGTCGCGCCGCGTCGGGGCTGCGCTACCGAAACGAGAAAAGCCGCTCGAGCTTCGCGCGTCTACAAACGGGCCGCTGCTCGTGTCCGGCGGTGTACGGATCGTCGCTGCCGATGGCACGCTCCTCTACGAGGGTGAGAAGGCGGCGCTCTGCCGCTGCGGCCGCTCGGGCAACAAGCCGTTCTGCGACGGTACGCACAAGACGGTCGGCTTCGAGGGCTGAGAGATGCTGACGCTCTACCAGGCGGAGTGGTGTCCTTTCTCGTCCGCGGTCCGTGAGGTGCTGACTGAGCTCGGGGTCGATTTCGTCGCGCGCCAGGTCGAGCCGTGGCCGGAGGAGCGTCGCGAGCTGCAGGCCCTCGCGGGTACCGACCAGATCCCCGTCCTGCAGGCCGAGGACGGCGTTCTCTACCGTGGCACCCGGGAGATCTTCGTGCACCTGCGCGAGCTCGATTCCTGGCAGTTCGACGCGGAGCACCGCCGCCGGTTCGTCGACCATCGCGACGCACGCGAGTCCGATGCGCCGGGGCAGCTCGTCGAGTATTTCCGCCCGACAGAGGAGCGCGACCATGTCACCGGCGACCCGGCGGAGGCCGAGGTGGTCGACGTGCCCGACGCGAGCCGTTACGAGCTGCGACTCGCGGAGCGCGTAATCGGCCTTGCCGCGTACCGGCGTCGGGACGGCCGAATCGCCTTCACCCACACCGAGGTCGACGAGGCGTTGGAAGGGCGTGGCTTCGGCAGCCGGCTCGCGGCAGCTGCGTTGGACGACGCGGCCCGCCAGGGCCTCGACGTCGTGCCGCTGTGCCCGTTCATCGCGCGCTACATCGAGCGGCACACCGAATACGCCGGGCTCCTGCCGGAGGGGTACCTCACCAAAGGAGCCTGAGAGTCAGGCCGCGGCTCGGAGCCGCTCGAGGCCTTCGATGATGAGCTCGAGTCCGAAATCGAACGTGCCCGGACGTTGATAGCTGGGCTCCGTGTGCTGCTTGATGTGCTCCGCGAGGTCCGGGTAGTCGTCGGCGGGGAACTCGCGCAGGAACCGGGCCGCAAGCTCGCCGAGGTCTTTCGAGTCGAACGTGAAGCTCTGCCGGTGAAGCGTGAAGCCCACGACGTGGCTCTCGAGGATGTGAAACGCGTGATACGTGAGCTGCTTCGAGAAGCCGCCCTCGCGAAGGGCTCGCAGCAGGGTGTCGCCGTATCGAAAGCGCGGCTGACTCATACCCCCCCGACTCATCCAAAGGTCGGCGGCCCACCGGTGACGCAACAGAGCATCGTGGGCCGAGACGGCGGTTTGGCGCAGGGCTGTCTTCCAATCAGCACCGTCCGCAGGCAGCTCGATCTCACTTGCGACGACATCGACGATGCCGTCGAGGATGTCGTCCTTGTTCGCGACGTGGTTGTAGAGCGACATTGCTTCGACCCCGAGCTCCTGGGCGAGCTTGCGCATGCTGAGTGCCTTGATCCCGCCTTCGTCCGCAAGGGCGACGGCGGCCCGGAGCACGCGATCCCTGCTAAGGGGGGTGCGCCGCGCCACGCTCGTGTTCCTTCGCCTGGCCATGCTTGACAAGCTTACGTCGTATGTTAGCGTACACCGTACGTTTACACCGTATGTCGAACCGGCCACAACCCCGTTAGGAGACTCACGACATGAAAGCGATCGTCCACGAGCGGTACGGCCGGCCGGAGGTGCTCGAGCTCCGTGAGGTCGACATGCCGGTCATCGAGGACCATCAGGTGCTGGTACGAGTGCACGCCTCGTCAGTGAATCCAGCCGAGTGGTACGGCGTGACGGGCCCCTTCTTCTCCCGGCCGTCGAGCGGGCTGCTGAAGCCCAACCGCAAGCTCCTAGGAGCCGATCTGTCGGGGACGGTCGAGGTCGTCGGCAAAGACGTCAAGGACTGTCAGCCGGGTGACGAGGTCTTCGGCACGTCCGGCGGCTCCTGGGCCGAGTACGCGCCTGCCCGCGAGGTTCGACTGGCGCCGAAGCCGGCCAACGTGTCCTTCGAGGAAGCCGCGGCCGTGCCGGTCGCGGCGATCACCGCCCTCCAGGCTCTGCGAGACCACGGGCGCGTACAGCCGGGGCAGAAGGTACTGATCAACGGCGCGTCCGGAGGTGTCGGCACGTTCGCCGTCCAGCTCGCGAAGTCGTTCGGAGCGGACGTGACCGGCGTCTGCAGCACCGGGAACGTCGAGCTGGCCCGGTCGCTCGGGGCGGACCGCGTCGTCGACTACACGCGGGAGGACTTCACCAAGCTCAGCGATCGTTACGACCTGATGCTGGACATCGCGGGGAGCCGCTCGTTCTCCGAATGCAGGCGCGTCCTGACACCCGAAGCCAAGGTCATGTTGGTCGGAGGACGGATGACGTATCGGGGCTTCGGGCCTCTACCCCACATCGCCGGCATGCACCTCGCCTCAAGAGGTCGTAGCCAGAGGGTGAAGTCCTACGTGGCCAAGATCACGAAAGAGGACCTCGTGTACCTGGGAGGGCTGCTCGAAACGGGAAAGGTGAAGGCGGTCGTCGACAAGCGCTACGCGCTGAGCGAGACCTCCGAGGCTCTCGCGTACCTCGGAGAAGGGCACGCCAGAGGGAAAATCGTCATCACCATGTGAGGCCGACCCGCTACCGTGTGCGCGGTGATCGCTGAAACCGCGACCGACGCTGGGCGTGGGCATGGGATAGGCACCGGCATGAGTCGTGCCCGTAAGTTGGCCAATCTGGCCGGGACCGTGCTGCCGCTGGTGGGTCTGGTCGTCGCGATTGCCCTGCTTTGGAACCGGATGGTTGGCCCGCGCGAGTTGGCGATCCTGCTCGTGGGCTACGTCCTCGCGGGCGTAGGCATCACGGTCGGGTATCACAGGCTGTTCACGCACCGGTCGTTTCAGACGTACCGTTGGGTGCGCTACGCGTTCGCCGTCATGGGTCAGTGCGCCGTCGAGGGCAACGTCGTCACCTGGGTGGCGAATCACCGCAAGCATCATCAGTTCTCCGATCAGAACGGCGATCCGCACAGCCCGCACGCGGGCTACGGCGAGGGGATCGTCGAGGCGATCAAGGGCCTCTGGCACGCCCACACGGGTTGGCTGTTCGACGACGACGCCAGCGCGGAGCGAGGCCGCTATGCCAAGGACCTGGTCGAAGACAAGGGCCTCAAGGTGATCGCCGGGTTGTTCGTGCCGATCGTCCTGCTTTCCCTTGCGATCCCAGGGCTGGTCGGTTGGTTGTGGATCGGCGGACGCTACGGCTTCTTCGCCGGCCTCGTCTGGGGCGGCGCAGTTCGGATTCTTCTACTTCACCATGTCACCTGGTCGATCAACTCGATCTGCCACTACTGGGGACGGAGGCGATTCTCGTCGCCTGACGAGTCGCGCAACGTCTGGTGGCTCTCGTGGCTTTCCTTCGGCGAGTCCTGGCATAACAACCACCATGCCTTTCCGTCCTCTGCGTTCCACGGTCTCCGTGGTCTCGAGATCGACCCGGGGGGCTGGGTCATCTGGACGCTCGAACGCTGCGGGCTCGCCTGGCGAGTTGTCAGGATTCCAGCGCAGAAGCAAGCCATGAAGCTGACGCGGGCCTAGACATAGACGCGTCTGCCCGTGCGTTGTCGCCCGACGGTGATCGTGGTGAGGTTGTGAGTTTCCCGGAGCGACGTGTTGTCGTGACCGGCCTGGGCGCTGTGACGCCGCTCGGCGTCGACATCGAGACGACGTGGAGTCGGCTGCTCGCCGGCGAGAGCGCCGGCTCGGTGATAACGGCCTTCCCCTCGGAGACGCACCCAGTTCGTATCGCTTGCGAAGCTGAGGCGTTCGAGCCCGAGGATTGGCTCGAGCGGCGGACGGTGCGTCGGCTCGATCGATTTGCCCAGTTTGCGGTTGCCGCAGCCCGCATGGCCGAGGCGGATGCCGAGCTCGACATCGGGAGTGAGCCGGACCGCGTGGGCGCGATGATGGCGACCGCTCAGGGTGGGGTCTGGAGTCTGGCCGAAGTCTGTCGTGAGCTCGACGAGGCCGGACGGATTCATCCAACGCTGGTCACCGCGTTCATGCCGAACATGGGGGCGGGTTTGATCTCGATCGAGCTCGGGTTGCGGGGCCCGCTCGGGTCGCCGTGCACGGCGTGTGCCGCCTCGGCGATGGCGGTCGGCGGCGGGTATGACGCGATCAGGCTCGGCCGCGCCGAGGTGATGCTGTGCGGCGGCAGCGAGGCCGGCATCACGCCGCTGGCGATGGCCGGCTTCGCCGCGATGCGCGCACTGTCGCGTCGCAACGACGAGCCCGCCAGTGCGAGCCGGCCGTTCGATGCCGGCAGGGACGGCTTCGTGATGGGAGAGGGTGCTGCGGTGCTCGTGCTCGAGGAGTTGGAGCACGCCCGCGCCCGGGGCGCGAGAGTGTACGCGGAGGTAGGCGGTTACGGCGTCAGCTCCGACGCCTTCCATATGACCGAGCCAGACCCGAAGGGAACCGGACAGGCGCGGGCCATGCACTCCGCGCTCCGAGATGCCGGCGTCGCACCCGAGGACGTCGACTACGTCAACGCCCACGCGAGCTCCACCGAGCTGGGCGACACGACCGAAACGGTCGCCATCAAGGCTGCTCTCGGTGAGGAGAAGGCGCGGTCGACCCCGATCTCGTCGATCAAGGGCGCCGTCGGTCACTGCCTAGGCGCTGCCGGAGCAGTCGAGGCAGCGGTGACGGTTCTCGCTCTCCGGGACAACGTCGTGCCACCGACGATCAACTACGAGGACCAGGACCCGAGCTGCGACCTCGACTACGTTCCGAACACGGCGCGCCCAGCGCAGCTCGACGTCGCGCTCAGCAACAGCTTCGGCTTCGGCGGTCACAACGCCGTCCTCTTGCTCCGAAGCTACGCGCCTTAACAAGAACTCAACACCAGCTCAACCGGAACTTAAAAGACGGTTTTGTAGGGTCGTCCACCGGCTGATGTGGATCCTGCTGATTGAGGATGAACCCCGCATCCGGGCCTTCAGCGCATGTGGCCTCGGGGCAGAGGGCTTGAGCGTCGACGAACGGGACGACGGTCGACTCGGGCTGCTTTGCGCACTTCAGCGGAGCGTCCTGTGAACCGGGGGGCGCGCGCCCTGGCCGTCGCTACCGGTGTCGCCTTCGGCACGGCGCTGATCGTCTACTACATCGTCTCGTACCTGATGGTCGCGCCTCCGGTCGTCGCCGCAACGGGATCGAAGCCGCGGGTGCACCTCACGCTGCAGACCGTCGCCTCCTACGGCAACCCGCCTCACCCCGATTGGGTCTCGTACCTGGCCCGCGACCCGCACGGCAAATGGGTCCACAGCACGGTCCTCCGTGTGCCCGCGTACTCGAGGGTGGACGTCACCATCTACCAGTTCGACACCGCGACAGGCTTGCGCAATCCCTTCTGGGGCCAGCCGCGCGGAACGATCGGCGGGACGATCAACGTCGACGGCAAGACGTTGAACGTGCTCGACCCGAATCTCGCGTCGCACACGTTCGCGATTCCCGATCTCGGAGTGTCCGTCCCGCTCAAGGGCGTCGGTGACAATGCCAAGAACCAGTGCAGCGTCGCTCCCTGCACCCTCGCGCAGGCGCACACGACCGTGAATTTCTCGTTCATGACGGGCAAGCCGGGCAAGCTCCGCTGGCAGTGCTTCGTCCCCTGCGCCTTCGGCTTCCCACTCGGCTTCGGCGGGCCCATGCAGAGCATCGGCTGGATGGACGGCTACCTCATGGTCCAATGACGACGATCGCCGGCGAACGCATCCCCAGGCACGGGATCCGGATCCTTGCGATCTGGCTCGTTCTGACCGCGATTTCCGTGCCGCTGATCGTGTGGGTGCTCGGTCCGCACCTCCCCCCGCCGCACATGACCGTGGAGTCCGGGGATCAGCGCAACGCGAACATCGTGATGACCGCGCTGTTGTTCCCGATCGCGCTGCTAGTCCTCACCTATTTCATCTACTCGTTCGTCTTCTTCCGGGAGACAAGCGATGGGATCGTCGACGGCCCGCCGATCAAAGGGCACGCCGGAGCACAACTGCTGTGGATCGTGCTGACCAGCACGATCGTGCTCGCCCTCGCCGTGTGGGGGAGCTACACGTTGCTCGCGGGTGCCCACGGCGCGGGCGGCGGCCAGGGCCCCGACCCGGCTGCGAAGCCGCCGGGGTGGCAAAACGCCCTCCCGGTGCAGGTGATCGGCCAGCAATGGGAGTGGACCTTCCGTTATCCGACATACGGCGGCATCGAGACGCGCGACCTCGCCATCCCGGACAACACACTCGTGGCGTTCCACGTCACTTCGATCGACGTCACGCACTCGTTCTGGGCGTACCAGCTCGGAGTCAAGGCAGACGCTGTGGCCGGAGTCGACAACATCGCGTACGTCCACACGCGTCACACCGGCTTCTTCCAGATCCGCTGCGCAGAGCTTTGTGGCCTCTGGCACGGCCACATGTCGAAGAAGGGCCGCGTCCTCGCATCGTCGGCGTTCCAGTCGTGGATTGCCGCCGCACAGAAGAAGAACGCGTCGATCGTGAAGTACCTGCCCAAGTACAGCCGCGTCTATTACCCGGCACCGCTCAGGCGGGCGGGCTAGGTGAGGAGGTAACCGCGTGAGCGCGACACCGATCGCAGCCCAGCCACCGGTCTGGCGGCGCCTGATCGGCTTCAACATGTTGACGGGCCTCGTGCTCGGAATCGGCGGCTGGTTCCTCGGGGCGTGGATCGGCGGACAAGTGGCGGTTGGCCATCCCTACCTGCAGGGGACGGACCAGAACGACGTCGGCATCTACATGGGCTACCTCTTCGGCGTCATCGGTTGGCTCGTTGGGCTCGGCTTCGCCAATTACCCGATCGGCCGGCTTCTCGGCCGGCCCCCGACCTTGCGTCACCACGAGACCGGGAGCTGGACGCGCTACTTCCGGCTTTGCACCGACCACAAGGTCGTCGGCATCCAGTACCTCTTCGGCGTCGGCATCTTCTTCTTCATCGGTGGCCTGAACGCGATGCTGATGCGGACCGAGCTGCTGCGACCGGTGGAGCAGGCGTGGCCGGCCAGCCAGTACCTGACCCTCGTCAGCTTGCACGGAACGATGATGATCATGATGACGTCGGCCTTCATCCTGGGGCCGTTCGGCAATTACTTCGTCCCGATCATGATCGGTGCGCGGCGGATGGCATTCCCGCGCATCGAGGCCTTGACATTCTGGCTGGTGCCCGCCGCCGGCCTCATCCTCTTGTCGGCGATCGCGTTCGGCGGGATCGCGACCGGGTGGACGGGGTACGCGCCGTTGGCGGACGAGGGGCGCGCCGGGATGGACGCCTACGTCATGTCGTTCATCTTGATCGCGATCTCACTGACGCTGGTCGGCATCAATCTCATGGCGACGATCCTCACCATGCGCGCGCCGGGAATGAGCTGGACGCGCCTGCCGATCTTCGTGTGGTCGGTTCTGGCGACCTCGATCCTGCAGGCGCTTGCCGCGCCGGTGCTCGTCGCGGCGATGCTGATGGTGCTGATGGACCGGGCCGCGAACACGTCCTTCTTCGTCGCGAGCGTCGGCGGCAGCCAGTACCTGTACGAGAACCTCTTCTGGTTCTTCGGCCATCCGGAGGTGTACATCCTCGCCCTGCCGGGGTTCGGGATCGTGCTCGAGATGCTGCCGGTCTTCGCTCGCAAGCCGCTGTGGGGCTACCGGCTCGCCGTTGCCGGGATGCTCGGCGTCACGCTGCTCAGCTTCATGGTTTGGCAACATCACCTGTTCGTTAGCGGCATGAACGCCGGCCTCCGGCCCTTCTACATGCTCACGACGGAGCTGATCTCGATCCCGACCGGCTTCATCTTCCTCAACGCAATCGGGACGCTCTGGCGCGCCCGTATTCGCTTCACCGTGCCGATGCTGTTCGCGCTGGCGTTCTTCTTCAACTTCCTGATCGGAGGGCTGTCTGGCGTCTTCCTCTCGGACGTCCCCAGCGACGTGACGACCCACGGCAGCTACTTCGTGATGGCGCACTTTCACTACACGATCGTGGGCGGGCTCGTCTTCGCGTTCTTCGGCGCCGTCTACTACTGGCTCCCGAAGATGCTCGGCTTCGAGCTCAACGAGACGCTGGGCAAGATCCACTTCTGGCTCTTCTTCGTCTTCTTCAACCTGACGTTCTTCCCGCTGTTCGCGGCCGGCTTCCTCGACATGCCACGCCGTGTCTCGACGTACGCGCCTTCTCTACAGACGCTGAACATCTTCGTCTCCGCCTCGGCATACGTCATCGGTCTGTCGATGCTCATCTTCATCGCCAACCTGATCTGGTCGCTCGTCTTCGTTCGCCAGCCTGCAGCCGAGAACCCGTGGGCGTCGCGCGGGCTCGAGTGGCAGGTGCCGACGCCGGTGCCGATCGAGAACTTCGACCGGATACCCGTGATCACGAGCGGTCCGTACGAGTACGGCGTCCCCAATGCGCCGCCGGTCGCGGACTTTGCGCCGGGCGCCCTCCCCGCGGCGGGGCGCTGAATCGTGGATACGACCATGTCTGCCTCAACCGTGGACGCCGTGGAGCAGCCCGACGTGCTCGCGCGCAACATCCGCGTCGGTTCTCGCATCTGGGCGGCCTCGCAGTCGTTCTTCTTCCTCGCGTTCTTCTTCGCGTTCCTGTATCTCCGCGCCCTCAACACCAATGGGCTCTGGCGAGGGTGGCCACACCACCATCCGAGTCCTTCCATGGCGTTCGGCGTCGCCATCTTGATCTGCGTGCTCGGGAGCGCGGCGATCGCCCGCGGCGCGGTTCTGGTCGCCCCGGAGATGTGGCGCGTGACCGCGTGGGCCGCGCTCTTTCTCGCCCTCGCTGCGATCGGGTTGCAGTGCGCGCAGTTCTCGTCACTCGGCTTCGGCCCGACCGACGCCGCTTACGCGAGCGTGTTCGTGGGCTGGAGCGGCCTCTTCACTGTCTTCCTGCTCGGCACGTGCTACTGGCTGGTGACGGTGATCGGCGACGTCACGCGCACAGGCAGCCTGCCGGTGGTTCGCGCGGCGGCGGTCGACGGCGTCGGGTTCGTCTTGCTCGTCCTGGCAGGAATCGAGATTGCCGCGTTCATCCTTCTCTACATCGTCAAGTGAGCTGAGCGGCACGGCTCCGGGGCCCTGGCTTCGGTTGACCGCGCTTGCGGGAGCAGGGGCGACCCTGCTCGCCGTGATCAGCGGGGCTGCAGGGCCCAGTGCGGCTCACCGGCTCCTCGCAGCGCTGGCGCTGCCTCCGCTGGTGGCGCTCGTGCTGGCGGGGTGGTTCGCGCATCGGCGTCTGCTTCCACCTGCGGCTGCGGCCCTCGTGCTCTTCGCAACGGCCGCGCTGCTCACATCGGACGTCGTTCACACGGTCGCCGCGGCCGCAGCCTTCGCCGCGGCGCTCGTCGCGACTGCGGCGACGTTCCGACACGACGCAGCTCCGCGGGCAGCGTGGCGCGACTACGTCATCTTGACGAAGCCGCGGATCATGTCACTCCTGCTCGTGACCGGTCTCTGCGGCATGTTCGTCGGCGCACGCGGCGTCCCGCCACTGTCGCTGATCGGCGTCACGATGCTGGGACTTGCGCTCGCGTGTGGAGGCGCCTCCGCGCTGAACAACGTCCTCGACCGGGACATCGACCGGCTGATGGGCAACCGGACGCAAGCGCGACCGCTGGCGGCAGAGAGGATGCCGACGTCTAGCGCGCTCGAGTTCGGGCTTGCGCTATCCGCGTTCTCGTTCGTGCTGCTTGCGTCGGCGGTGAACGTCCTCACCGCAACGCTGGCGTTGGCCGGCAACCTGTTCTACGTGCTCGTGTACACACGCTGGCTGAAGCGGTCGACGCCACAGAACATCGTCATCGGCGGGGCTGCCGGGGCGGTGCCTCCCCTGGTCGGCTGGGCAGCGGCGACCGGGAACCTGACCCTGCCGGCACTAGCGCTGTTTCTGATCGTGTTCCTGTGGACTCCTCCTCATTTCTGGGCCCTGGCCTTGCTGCTCCGCGACCACTACGCGGCGGCTCGGATCCCGATGCTGCCCGTCGTTCGCGGCGTCCGTGCGACCACAGGCCAGATCGTCCTCTACTCGATCGTTCTAGTAGTGGCCACCGCCGTCCCGTTCCTGGGCGGCACCGTCGGCACCGGCTATCTCGTAGCTGCGCTCGGCCTTGGCGCCGTGTTCCTGTGGCTCGCGGTTCGCCTGCGGCGCGACGCCACGCCCAGGCGCGCGGCCTTCCTCTTCCACTACTCCCTCCTCTACCTCGCCCTCGTCTTCATTGCAATGGCGCTCGATGTCGCACTTTGATGTCCTTTCGACGAAGGAGACCCGATGAGTCACGTCTCGTCCGGAGCAGTCCTGACCCTCGTCGTCCCGCTGTCACTGCTCGTCGTCGTGATTGCGCTCTGGGCGCTCTCACAGCGGCGATAGCTGAGGGCCAATGCCGCGGCGCCTTCCGCTGCAGCTCCGCCTGGCCGTTTTCGCAGCGACGATCGGCATCGCCGTCGGCGTAGCCGCCGCGCTCGTTCACCGTTCGCAGGGGTCCGCGGCTCAGCCGAGTCCGTTGCGGGCCCAGATCACCTGGGCAGCCGGAGCGAAGCAGGCACCTGGGCTGGCCCTGCGCGACCAGAGTGGAGCCACGATTTCGCTCAAGTCGCTCCGCGGCCGTGTCGTCTTGGTGACGTTCCTCGACTCGAAGTGCGTGCGCGAATGCCCGATCGAAGGTCACGTGCTCGGCGACGTGTTCCGGCGCATGAAGGGGACGGGTGCGGTCGCGCTCGTCGTCAGCGTCGATCCCTGGGCGGACACACCCGGAAGTGCGCGCAGGTTCGCCGCGCGCGCCGGCTGGTCGGACAGCTGGCGCTGGCTGCTCGGCAACAGGGCTGCGCTCGCGCCCGTCTGGCGTGCTTACAACATCGGCGTCAAGCGGACGCCAGGCGACATCCTCCATAGCGCAGCGCTCTACGTGATCGATCCGAGCGGCGACCTGCGGGCCGGCTACCTGTTCCCGTTCTCGGCCGACTCGGTCACGCACGACGTCCAGCGTCTCGCAGCCGGGACGTAGCGCATGGATCTTCTCCGCGCACCGTGGGTGCTGGGAACAGTTGTCGTCTCTGCGGTCTGGTACTGGCGCGGCTCGCGGCGGCCGAGCCTTCGGGCGGTGGGGACGGCATCTCGGCCGCGCGTCGTGCCGTGGCGCGGGCTGTGCTTCGCGGCCGGGCTCGTGGCCGTTCTCGTCGCCCTGGACTCGCCGGTCGAGCGCCTCGCGGACGACTGGTTCTGGGCACACATGCTCCAACACGTCCTGTTGCTGATGGTCGCTGCGCCCTTGCTGGTGCTGGGCGCGCCGTGGATGCCTTTCTGGCGCCCGCTGCCGCTCGGGTTCCGCCGCCGGCTCGCCCGCGCTCTGGTCAAGAGCCCGTCCTTCGGCTGGTTGCGGCGCGTCGCCCGTCTCATCGTGACCCCCGTCGCGGCCTGGCTCCTCTTCGACGTCAACCTCGCCGTCTGGCACGTTCCGGCCCTCTATGACCTCACACTCCGAAACAACGGCGTCCACTACGCCGAGCACATCTCCTTCGTGCTGCTCGGGCTCCTCTTCTGGAGCCAGGTCCTGGATTCGCCGCCGTTTCATCCGCGTCTCAACGCCTTCGGCCGGGTGATCTACACGGCAGCCGGGTCGGCGGCGAGCTGGCTGCTCGCGATCGTCCTCACGATTGCGACGACGCCGCTCTATCCGGCCCAGAGCGCGGGACACAAAGGTGGGCTCTCCGCGCTCGGAGACCAGCAGCTCGCCGCGGGAGTCATGCTGGGCCCGGGTTCGATCCCGTACGCGATCGTCGTCTTCTACTGGCTGTACGTCTGGCTCGGAGCTGACGATTCGGGCCTGCGGCGACGTGTCGCCCCTCGTCGCTCGGCACTCGGAACGGGAGCTCGCTGACCGTGCCGAGGATGCACTCGGCGCTGCGGCTCTCGGCGACGCTGCTCGTCTTGGTCCTGTTCGCGCTGCTCAGTTACCGAATCGTTCATGGACTTTCAGGGGCCCGTGCCGCCGCCCGGTTGACACGAGCGATCACGTCGCACCGCGCGCCGCCCGCACCGAACGTTCGGCTGTCGGTGATCTGGCCCCAGTGGGGGACGTGGCCTCGACCGCTTCGGGCGGCCGCCCGTCGAGGAACACTGCGGCTCGGGGATCTCCGCGGCTATCCGGTCGTCCTGAACTTCTGGGCCTCATGGTGCTCGCCGTGCCAGCGCGAGGCGGCGCTTCTCGCCTCGGCGGCGAAAGCTCAACGCGGTCGTGTCGTCTTCGTCGGAGTTGACGTCAACGATCTGACGGGCGACGCGCGACACTTCTTGAGCGTGCACCACGTGCCCTACGTCGTGGTGCACTCGAAGAGCTCGATCACGACGAGGTTCGGGCTGATCGGCCTTCCTGAGACGTTCTATGTCGATCGCAACGGTCGCATCCAGGACGTCACCCGGGGTCAGCTCTCGAGCGCAGCGCTCGCGCGAGCGGTCAGCCGCGCCTCCCAGAACTGACACTCCGGAAGGCGCGGGTCGGCCTCAGGCGGCACGTTCGAGCTCGTACGGCGTCTCCACGTGCAACGTCGTCGGCGTTTCCTCGAAGCGGCCGCCGGCCACGAGGTGCGCGAGGCGCACAACGAAGACGAGCACGCCGACTGCGACAATCGACACGATCAGGTTGAGCAGGGTGCTTGTGATCATTCTCATCACTCCTTCGGTTGAGATCCGCTTGGTCGTGACCCAGCAAAACAGCTAGGAATCAAAGGGACCTTTGAGAGTGCTGAGAGTTCGCTGAGAGAGGCCGGGACGGTCGAAGTCGACCGCCCCGGCCCTCCCGTCAGTTCAACCGGTGGTTGCCGCGAAGATGTCCGTGTTGCCGAACGTCCCTGGGCAATCGGCCAGTGGCCACGGCGCGCCGGGCAACACACGATGCCCGGCCGTGAACGACGCCGACCGCCAGCTCTGAACCGGATCACAGACTGCCGCATTTCGGAGATCGGTCCAGACCGAAGCGCCGTACACCGAGGTCGCGGCGGCGTAGACGTAGTCGCCGATCCGCTCCTGATAGATGTCGTGGCCCGGGTAGCTCGCGCGGAGATCACCCAGAGGCCCGTTTTCTAACGTCGACCACGCCCCCGGCGACCCATCCGCACCGATTGGCGCCGTGCGGAAAACTCCGTGGTACAGACGGGGCGTTGTCATGTCCGCCCCTTGCCACGGCGTCTGCGGGCCTTCGTAGACGACATAGACGCGGTCACCCGTGGGTGAGATCGCGGGGGCCGAATAGAGCGAGCGGTCCCCTTCGAGCGAGACGACCGCTGGATCGCTCCAGGTCGAGCCGCTGCTCTTCGACCACGAGAGGAACGTGACCTCGCTGTTGAGTCCGAAGTGGCCGTCACTCCACCCGATGACGATCTCGTTCGTCGCACCGGCGCCTGTCGGTGCGCCGTTGGCGATGTCGACACTCGGCATCGCGCTGAGATCGATCCGAGCGCCGGCTTCGCCGTCCGCGACGCAGCGCCCCTCGACCGGGTCGACGTTGTAGCAGGCGTCGTTCATGGGAAGGATGTCCTGCGGCTTGGTCCAGTGTTTGCCGCCGTCATATGACTTCTGCATCGCCTGGGTTCCGATGCCTGGGGACCCGACCTGGAAGTGCGCGTAGAAGAGGTAGACGACGCCGTGGCTGTCCGTTCGAATCGTGCAAGCCTCGTGGAAACCGAGCGCATTGTTGGTCGCGGCGTCGTTCACTTGCTTCTGCGACCACGTGTCACCGCCGTCCGTCGAAACCGAGACGACTTGTGGAAGTGGCAGCGCGGCTCCTCTCGAGTTGCTGCGGAACTCGTCGACGCACATGTAGACGTTTCCGAAGAATGGGCTCGAGGACGCGTTGTCGGCCCAGATCTGCTCCTTGTCCTCGAACGTCGTCGCGCTCAGGCGCGGCGTCGCGAGAACCGGCGGCATCCAGTTGGCCTTGTCCTGAATCCTTGCCGCCGTCGGGTTGTCGAAGCGCGAGACGCCGACAGCGAGGAAGCCCCTGAAGGGCTCTTGCTGCGGGAATCCATCCGTGACGGATCCCGTGAGGTTCGAGTAATAGAGGCGAGAGCCGTTCGCCCACGAGAACGTTCCGTTCACGCGACGCGGCCCGAACGCCACCCCCGGATCGCCGCTGGAGATCAACCCGTTCTCGGCGTACCACGGAAGCGTGCCGATCGGCCCCATGTGTGCGGAGCAGGCCCCGGCCGCCGTGCAATCCCGAGCGGTCAAGCCTGTGTAGGTCGGCTGGACCCAGCTGTGGCCTCGGTCGAACGAGAAGTAGACGCCCGACACTCCGACGGGACTATCGGCAGGGTCCTCGCAAGTCCCCTTGTTCGTCGCGTCGGTCTGCGGACAAGGCCGCCAGTCGATGAAGTCGTTCACCCCGGCGGCCAACACGTCAGGGTGTCCCGCGTCGATCGCGACCGCGGGTTCGTTCTGATGGTTCTGCGGTGTCGTGTCGGCGGGGCTGCCGACGGTGACGAGCGAGGTGCTGGCTGCCGCGACAGCGGGCAGGGCAAGCACACCCGCAGCGACGCTGCAAAGCAGAAAGCGCTTCATGAAGCCCTCCCTTCATGGCGTTCGGACCTGGTCTGCCCCAGGCAAGTCTCCTCCCAGCCCCCGAGCGAGTCAACCGATCGCGGGCGGCTCGAGATCTGAGGGATTCCACGCCGACCGACGTGCCATGCTCTGGCCGATGGCCGAGGGGCTTCGAGAGCGGCTCTCCGAACCGTTCGAGGCGTTTCGAGCTGTCTTTGCAAACCCGAGCCTTCGACGCGTCGAGCTCGCGGCGGCGGGGTCGGAGACCGGGAAATGGCTCTATATCCTCGCGCTCTCGATCTACGCCTACGACCACGGCGGCGCAACTGCGGTCGGAATCGTCGCGCTGATCCGGACGGTTCCCGCGGCCATCGGTGCACCGTTCACCGCGCTTCTCGGCGATCGCTATCGGCGAGATCATGTGATGCTCGGCGCCTCGCTGGCTCGCGTTGTCGCGGTCGGCGCGACCGCCGCGCTCGCAGCGAGCGGGGCGTCAACGCTGCTGGTCTACCTCCTCGCGGGGGTCGTCACGCTGACGTCGACTGCATTTCGCCCGGCGCAGGCAGCTGCACTCCCGTCGCTTGCGCGAACGCCGGACGAGCTGACTGCCGCGAACGTCGCCTCGAGCACGATCTCAACCCTCTCGAGCTTCCTCGGGCCCGCCGCCGGCGGCTTGCTTTTCGCCGTGACCAGCACCGAGGTCGTGTTTCTCACAACCGCCGGGGTCTTTCTCTGGTCGGCGCTGCTCGTCTCCCGCATCAAGCTGGAGAAACCGAGTGCGCCTTCGGCGTCGCGTGAGGGCATCGCCCACGGTGCGGTTGCGGGCTTCCGGCTGATCCTGGGCGACAGCAACTTGCGAGTCCTGATGAGCCTCTACACCGTCCAGGCCTTCATCGGCGGCGCCTTCAACGTTTTCGTCGTCGTCGTGGCGCTCGACCTGCTCGATCTCGGCAACTCGGGCGTTGGTCTGCTCAACGCCGGGTTCGGGGTTGGAGGTTTCCTCGGTGCCGCCGTTTCGCTCGCATTGCTCGCACGCCGACGGCTTGCGGCGGACTTCATGCTCGGGATGTTTCTCTGGGGAGTCCCGCTGATGCTGATCGGCCTGTGGCCGAACCTGGGCGCGGCGCTCGTGCTTCTCGGCCTGGTCGGTATCGGCGAGACACTTGTCGAAGTTGCAGGACCGACGTTGCTCCAACGTTCCGTTCCCGACGCGTTGCTGGCGCGGGTCTTCGGCGCCCTCGAAAGTCTCCTGGTGACGATGATCGGGCTCGGCGGGCTCACGGCGCCGGTGGTCATCCATTTTCTCGGCATCCGCCGCGGGCTCGTTCTGAGCGGCATCCTCCTGCCGGCGTTCGCCGCGCTCTTCTGGCGCCGGCTCCGTGCGATCGACCGCGAGCACGCGCCGCCCAAGCGCGAGCTCGATCTGCTTCACGATGTGCCGTTTTTCGCGCGGCTCCCCGAATCCACGCTCGAGCAGCTCGCCTCGCGACTCGAACGCATCGGACTTCCGGCCGGACATGACGTCTTTCGCCAGGGCGACCCGGGAGATCGCTTCTACGTCATCGCCGCTGGAGAAATCGACGTGGTGATCGACGGACGGCCGACCGGAACGCTCGGGCCCGGACAATACTTCGGTGAGATCGCGCTCCTACGCGACATCCCGAGAACCGCGGCAGTCCGAGCTCGAAGCGACGTCGAACTGTATGCCCTGGGGCGCGACGATTTCATCGCGGCCGTGACCGGCCACGCCCCGAGCCTCGATGCCGCGGACGCGGTCATCGCGGTTCGCCTCGGATCGCTCTGACTCTCTAGGCCGCCGTGCGAGCTCCGGGTACGTGCCGGCCGAGGAAATCGAGAATCTTGTCGATCTGACGAGCCTTCTCGTCCACGTCGTACGGCGAGTGCCCGGTTGGGAACACGTACAGATCGTGTGGATGGTCGCGCGCGGCGAGCTTCTCGACGTAGAGCATGGCCTGGCGATAGGGGCAGCGACTGTCGTTCTCGCCGATCATGAAGAACACGGGTGCGCGAACGGCGTCGGCGAAGTTGATCGGATTGCGGTCCCGCATCAGTTCGGGCATGTCGCTCGGAGCGCCACCGAGAAGCGCGCGGTCGTACGCCTGCAGGAGCGGAGAGAGATCTTCATAGCCGGCCTCGTAGTCGCCGACGGGAACGCCCGCGACACCGCAGAGCCAGAGCTCGGGATGCTTGCCGAGCTCGAGGAGCGTCACGTACCCGCCCCACGAGTAGCCGGCGACAACAGCCTGTTCCGGATCGGCGAGACCGCGATCCACAAGATCGCGAAGACCTGCATTGACGTCTTCGAGCTCCGGGCCGCCGATATTGCCGATCAGGGCGTCGCGCCATTCGCTGCCGTAGCCGGTGGACCCGCGGTAGTTGACCAGCCCGACGGCGAATCCCGCGTCAACGAACGCCTGGACCTCCGGCTGCCACCTGTCCAGGTCGAGCCAGGTCGGGCCGCCGTGGACGAACATCATCACCGGGAACGCGCCGCCGGAGTCGTCCGGGGTGACGAAGAAACCGTGCACGCGCTCGCCTTGCGGGTTGACGAAGTGCCACGACTGGTACGGGCGTGCAGGAGGACTCGACTCTCCTCGGAGCGGCAGCACCTCAGAGCCGCTGTCGTCGACCACCCGTCGCTGCCGGTGGCCCTGTTCGTGCAGCAACCACACCTGACCATCCGGTCTCACCCGCGCGTTCCAGATCACGCCCGGCTCGGTCGAGATCGTTTGCAGCTCTCCCGTAGCGAGCTCGAA
>Ga0193751_1001058_pt1 | contig 18448 bp, 15 predicted proteins | sample L1c2metaG_FD_143050 | JGI IMG/M metagenome (GOLD analysis project Ga0193751, IMG submission 143050) | Soil microbial communities from a riparian zone of the East river system, Colorado, United States - L1c2 | ecosystem: Environmental > Terrestrial > Soil > Riparian zone | place: USA: East River... | reverse complement strand
TGCGGGTTACACGGGCTCGTGATTCGGGATAAAGAGACTCGGCCGTTCGAGGTTGGGGAGATCAGGCAACTGATCGACGTTTACGAGATCGGGGAGGTGCGAACTGCAACAGAATGAGTGGTCAGCTCATAGCTCATAGCCGGTAGCGTCTAGCTGAAAAGCTCGGGACGTTATTAGTGGCGCGATAGCACAGGCGGTTGGTTCTGGTCCGCCGCGCTCCGGTGACGTCCCGACGCAGTACGGCTATCCGCTAACATGCTGCGAGCTATCGGCTGACCACTAATTCTTTTGCGGTTGCAGTTGATCTAGCTCCACTTCGATCTACATAAGACGGTACTTCGGCCCGCTCCCCCCCTCTCTCGGCGTCCACCGAGGGCCGATCACATCCGTCGCCTTGCAGTCGATGCAGTTGGCAGGACTCACCATCAGCCTTTCACCGTCGCGCTCGTAGACTCCCGCCGGGCACATGTGCACGTACAGCTCCGCGACGTCCGGCGTAATGTCCTGACCGACGATCAGATGGGACGGGATGTCGTCGCGCGTGGCGTTGCCCGATTTGAACACCGCATCGAGCTTGCTGAAAGTCAGCTTTCCGTTGGGCACCAGCGCATCCTGCTGCGCTACAGCGCGCGGGACGTCAGCGTCAGGATGCGAGTGGATCATTCCGCCGGGCAGCGCGCCACCCGTCACGGTCATGACGGCGGCTTTGAGGCCAGCCGCGTAGAAATTGCTCTCCTGAAACGCGAGCCTCATGTTGCGCCGCCGGTACAAGTCCTTCGCGATAAAGCTCCCGTCCACCATCGCGTCGTACTCCTTGAGCGACGCGGCCGACGTATCCTTCCGCTTGAGCGCATCGAACGCTGCGCGCGCTGCGAACATTCCCGATTGCATCGCGTAGTGAATTCCCTTTAGCGACGCGACTTCCACGTAACCCGCCGCATCGCCGACGATCATCAAGCCGTCGCCATGCCGGCGCTTTGGCAGCGCGTAGAAACCACCCTCGGGAATCGTCTTCGCGCCCCATTCCACCATCTCGCCGCTCTCGAGCAATTCGCGAAAGAACGGATGAAGCTTCATCCGTTGTAGCATCTCGTGCACGTCGTCCGAGGTGCGCTTGTAATCGAGACCGACGACCAGACCGAGGGCGACGGTATTTCTGCTCAGCGGATACATGAAGCTTCCGCCGAATGCATCCCTTGGCAGTGGCCACCCAAGTGTGTGAACGATCGCGTCGAGCGGCTTGAGGGTCTCCCAGATCTCCTTTACACCCAGAGCGAAGATCTGCGGATTGGCCGAACCGATCTTCTGCCACTCCAGATAAGCCTGTGACAGCGTTCCGCGCGTCCCCTCGGCGAGAACCGTTATCTGCGCCGTGATGTCCGTGGGGGGAGCGTAGCCGCTGCCGGGATCACCGCTTTTGCCGAGCCCGCTGGGAGTCGTGCGCACGCCAGTTACGCGATTCCCCTCGGTGAAAAGCGAGGCGGCAGGAAAGCCCGTGAAAATGTTTACGCCGAGTGCGTCGGCTTTTTCACCGAGCCAGCGAACGATCTCGCAGATCGACGCGATGAAGTAGCCGTGGTTCTGCATCGTCGGCGGCGTTGGCATCCTGATCGCGCGACTTTCGGTGAGGAAATACACGCGCTCGCTGGCGACGGGAGTACGGAACGGGAAATCCTTGTCCGTCAGCTCGGGGAAGAGAGCGCGCAGCGCTATCGGATTCACAACTGCGCCTGACAGCGAGTGCTCGCCGAGCGCGCCAGCTTTGTCGAGCACGCCAATCTGGATTTCGCCGACGGACCCGCCGGCGTCGTTGTCGGCCTTCACGAGACGCGCGAGCTCGATTGCGCCGGCGAGCCCCGCCGGACCACCGCCGACGAACAGCACGTCCATCGGAACCGCCTCGGCGTCGGGCGGCTCGGTGAGTATCAGCCGATCGGTGGGAAGCGGCGCCTGATGACTGACCGGAAGTACGGTGCGTCCCCGCGGAGCCATCAGTGGTGTTTCTTGGCTTCGCGCACGGCTTCAGTCAGCGCCGGCACCACCTCGAACACGTCCCCAACGATTCCATAGTCAGCGACTTTGAAAATTGGCGCGTCCTTGTCCTTGTTGATGGCGACTATCGTCTTCGAAGTGCGCATTCCCGCGAGATGCTGGACAGCGCCTGATATTCCGACGGCGATGTAGAGATCGGGACTCACCAGGCGGCCGGTCTGTCCGATCTGGTCGCTGTGCGGCCGCCACCCGTCATCGGTGACAGCGCGCGTCGCACCGACCGCGGCGTTGCCAAACGCGGAAGCGAGATCTTCGACGAGCTTGAAGTTCTCAGCCGCTTTCAACCCGCGACCTCCGGCGATGACGACGGGCGCTTCGGCGAGATCGAGTTTGCCGCTGCCGCCCTGGCGCGTCTCCACGACTTTCACGCGAGTGGATGCCGGGTCGAGTGCGGGCTGGGCGTTCTCCACTTTGCCCGCTTTAGCGTTTTTCGCTGGAGCGATCACGTTTGGCCGCATGGCGATTACGGCTGGAGTGCCGGAGATCGACAGCGTCGCGATGACTTTCCCGATGTTCACCGGGTGGCGTACCACCAACGCATCGCCTTCGAGATCGAACGACAAAACGTCTGTGACGACACTCACGCCAAGGCGGGCGGCGACGCGTGGTGCAAGATCGCGCCCCTGAGCGGAGGTGCTGAAGATCGCTGCGCGATAACCACCGGACTTGATTCGATCGGCGGCAGTCGCAGTCGCAACTTCAGGACTGTAATTGGCGAGCGCAGCATGCTCGACCACAGTGACGGCGTCAGCACCGTATTGACCGAGCTGCGCAGCTTTAGCCGCGATGCCGGGCGGACCGAGGAGAAGGGCGTGCACTTGCCCGCCGCCGGACTTGTCGGCAAGGAGTCGAGCGGCGGTCACAGCTTCGAGTCCGACTTTTCTCACATCGGTGCCGCGCGATTCGACGAACGCGAAGATGTTCGCCATCAGAGAACTTTTGCCTCTGTTTGCAGGAGCTTCACCAGCTCGGGCACCGCTGCCGATCCTTCGCCAACGATGCGTCCAGCTTTGCGCTCGGGCGGGAGCTCGAGACTCCGCACCGTGATTTGGGGTGGTGCGAGCTGCGCCGGCTTTACCTCGAGCGGCTTCTTCTTCGCCGCCATGATTCCCTTGAGCGAGGGATAGCGCGCGGTATTGAGACCTTCGTCCACTGTGAGCACTGCCGGCAACTGGAATTCAACTATCTCCTGCGCGCCCTCGAGCTCGCGCTTGGCAGTTCCCTTTCCGTTGGAGATGTCGAGAGAGGAGATCGCGGTGACGCACGGAAGCTGGAGCAGCTCCGCGGTCATGGGTCCGACGACTCCATTCGACGAATCGGGCGCCATCTTCCCGAAGAAAATCAGATCGTAACTGCCGGGTTTGAGCTCCTCGGCGAGAGCTATCGCGATCGACAGTCCGTCGAACGGCACCTTGTCGGCTTTGAGCTGGATCCCCTTGTCCGCGCCCATGCTCAATGCTTTGCGAATGGTCTCCTGTACTACATCGGGGCCGAGGGAGATCACCGTAACATCGCTGCCTGCGTTCTTTTCCTTCAGTTGGAGCGCGGCTTCGACCGCCCATGCATCAAAATCGTTGATGTCGAACTTTAGTCCCGCTTCATCGAGCGAGACGTTGTCGGAAGCGATTCTGAAGCGGACGTCCATGTCGGGTACACGCTTGATGCACACGGCAATCTTCACCGACTGAGCTCCATTATGAGTGGGTTAGGGAAAGATAAACCTACTTGGCATCGGGGACGCTTACCGGACGTGAACTGCAAAAGAATGAGTGGTCAGCTGATAGCCCATAGCCTCCAGCTCGTTAGCTGAAGACTTCGGGACGTCACGCGGTGGCGTGATGGTACTAGCCTGCTTGTGACCCGAGCGGCGACGGTGGCGTCCTGACGTAGTAACGCTGTCAGCTAATCGCTAAGAGCTATCGGCCGACCTCTCGTTCTTTTGCAGTTGCTGTTGCTGACGCTGAGACAAAACGGGGGCCCGGACGCACACGACGCCCGGGCCCGTTCGCTCCGCTCTGGTTGCAACCGGAGCCAAGTATGCGATGCGCCCGTCAGAATCCCGTCAGATCGCGGTGAGCCGACGTTCCTTTATTCGAACGCGCTCAATCCAGTCACCGCCTGCCCCACAATCAATGTGTGAATGTCGTGCGTGCCCTCGTACGTATAAACGCTCTCGAGGTTCGCCATGTGCCGCATCGACGAATATTCGGCGAGTATTCCATTGGCGCCGAGCAGCCTGCGCGCTTCACGCGCGATGTCGGTGGCGGCGCTGACGTTGTTGCGCTTGGCGAGCGACACCTGCTGCGGAGTGAACGTCCCCACATCCTTGAGCCTGCCAAGATGCAAGCACAGAAGCTGGCCCTTCACCAACTCCGTGAGCATCTCCGCCAATCGCTGTTGCTGTAGCTGAAATCCGGCGATCGGACGACCGAACATCACTCGGTTGCCGGCGTACACGAGCGCTTCCTCGTAGCAGGCTTGTGCAGCTCCCATTGCGCCCCAGGCGATGCCGTACCGAGCCTGGGTGAGGCACATCAACGGGCTCTTGATCCCGCCGCTCTTCGGCAACAGCGCTGTCGCTGGGACTTTGACGTCCTGCAGCACGAGCTCACTCGTGTCCGACGCGCGCAGTGAGAGCTTGCCCTTCTGGTCCTTGGACGAAAATCCCGGCGCGTCGGTCGGAACCACGAACCCGCGAATAGATTTGTCGCTCTGGTCATCGCCGGTCTTTGCCCAGATGATCGCGACTTGCGCCGTCGAGCCGTTGGTAATCCACATCTTGGCGCCGCTTATCACCCAGCTGCCGTCCTTCTGCTCGCGGGCGCGTGTGATCATTCCGGACGGGTTCGATCCGTAATCGGGCTCCGTCAAGCCGAAGCATCCGATTATTTCGCCGCTCGCCATTTTCGGGAGGTAGTACCGCTTCTGCTCTTCGGTACCAAACGCGTAGATGGGGTACATCACCAAAGCGCCCTGCACCGAAGCAAACGAGCGCACGCCTGAATCCCCGCGCTCCAGCTCCTGCATGATGAGCCCGTACGCGACGTTGTTGAGGCCCGCGCAGCCGTACTCCTCCGGCAGGTTCGCTCCGAACATCCCGAGATCCGCCATCTGTGGAATCAGCTCTTTCGGGAATCTTCCTTCTATATAGCAGTCGCCGATGATGGGCAGGACGTTTTCATCGACAAAGGCGCGAATAGTATCGCGAACAGCGCGCTCCTCTTCGGAGAGCGCTGAATCAATGTTGTAGAAGTCGGTTGACATGGGGGAAAGTTAACCCCAACTGCAACGCTGCGACCGACTGGCGCGCGGCCACCTATGTGGGCGGTGTTAGGCCACCGCCCTGCACGCAAGCGGTGTGATTCCCACCGCCCTGGCCTTCGCGCGAAAGCTGGATCCGTGATCGACCGCGTATCCCTGCTCATCCTGCCACTGGTGCACCATCTCGTGCAGCAGAGTGTGCAGCGCCTCCGGCCATCCATCGCGCCTGATGTGACGCCTGCTCAACACAATTTCAGGCTCGCACCCTTCGCTCGCCGGACTGTAGTGGCCGAGCCTGCTCTTCATCCGCCGGGAGATGCGAATCGGAATCTCACGGAGGTTGCTTCCGAACCGCACTTTGTTGAACTCGGCGTGCCATCTCGTGAGCTCGGGGATGAACGGCAGATCTGCCGGATGCGTCCTCTCGGGACTCCGCCTCCTTCGCGGCGGCTCGTGCGACCGCGCGACGGGAAACTGGAGGATCGTCCTGCGCGCTTCCTGTCTGGCTACGCGGTTCCTGCCGTGGACGAAGGTGATGATGGCCTTCCACACTTCCTCGTCGGCGTCGAGAAAGCTGTTGTGAATGCGCAGCTCGCCCCCGCTGTAGCTGACGACGACGGTGCGGTTGGTCGTGAGCCGCACGCGATACTGCGAGCCCAGTCCCAATCGCTGCAGCCGCGTCCGTAGCTCTTCGCCGTTGCGGGGTGGTGGCTCATCCAGCTCGAGCGCGAGCTGCTCTCTGTCATTCAGGCGCCACATACTCCGACCTCTTGAAGCATTTGTGCGGTCCCTTCACGAAGGTGCTTGCCGCGCGCGTCCAAACGTGAGTGCTCACTTCGATGGTCTCGAGCCCGATGTTGATCACGTTCACCGATGACGGCCGTCCTCCACGCGATCGGATGGACACAGTGCCTGCTGTCGAGATCACGGTGCCCTTTCTCGTGTGCTCGATGTAGTGCACCGACTCCTGATGGTCGTGACCACATAACACTAGATCCACGCCCATCTCGGCGAAAGCGCCCAGAATCTTCTGGGTGTTCTTGAGACCGTGCCGCTGCGAGAGCTCCCCGCGCACCGGGTTATGGTGCATCACGATCACGCGGGCATCGCGCGGAACTGATTTCTCGAAGATTTGCTTCGCTTGATCGAGCTGCTTCTTGTGGATGTCTCCGATGATCGAGATGTCGCGCAGATTCCAGGTCAGGGTGCGTCGAGTTACGCCATGTGCGGTGTTGATTCCGACGAACGTTGCTCCAGACACATGGAGCACCGGCTCGAGGTTCCGATCGATGAACCTGCGATAGTTCTCATAGACTTTGGATTTGTCGCCGAAGCCGAGGGGAGCGCGCCACCACTTGACGTCGTGGTTGCCGGGGACAGTTATCACGCGACTCACCTTGTTGGCGTCGCGAATGAAAGCGGCCGCGCGCTGAAACTCGCCAGCTCGCGCTCGCTGCGTGAGGTCGCCGGAAATGGCAACCACGTCGAACTTCTCTCGCTGGATGATCTCCTCGATCGCGTCGATCTGTTCCGTGACCGCGGGCCATCCAAAGTGCAGATCCGAGACGTGGAAGACGGTGGTCATGTCAGCCGCCCCTCGATGGGGGGAGGTCAGGGCGCGACGACGAGATCGGCGAAATGCGTGGCGACGCTCGCCGTGAGCGCAGGCGACAGCGTCCTCATGGGGTTGCTTGCGACTTCCCCTATCCACTTGATCTGCGCCAAACGAGAATCAATCATCACGAGACGCAAAATCGCAACGCCCATACCAGCGTGATTCTCGAGTCTGAGCTCAACGGGAAGGATCGCGTAGCGTGAGCCTTTGAGACCAACGAGCCCCCGTACCTGTTGCGCCAGCGGATCGCGCACTGTCGTCTCGGGAAGAACGCGGCCACGCAGCCATGTCGCTGAGAGTGAGCGCGCATCGGTTATGAGCATGCTGTTCATTTTGGAAGCTCGCTCCAGCTCTCGCGCGAACGTCCACTGCTGGCCGAGACCGCGTGCAGTGAATGCGGCCTCGATCTGGTCATCCAGAGCTGAAAGAAACGCTGCCCGATCGGGAATGCTCTGCTGCCAGCCGAGTGAGTCGGTGGTGGAGAGATACTGGACGGGAAAGACGACGATTACCTGGCCTGCCGTCCTCTCGAGCGGACGAAGTGGCACCGGCGACGCTTCCGTCTTCGGTTTGGAAGCGCACGCCGCCAGAATGGCGGCGGATAAAATGAGAAGTATGGGTCGCACTGTCTCTCTCTTTGGATTGCGGGAAAGTTAACCCATACTCAATTTCATCGCATACGTGAAAGACAGCGATGAATAGAATCGGGAAGATCGTCGTCTGGTCCCTTGTCTCCGCGCTCGGAGCGTTGAGCTTTGCGTGGCTCGCGCTCTCGCGTGGCGAGCCAGTGAACGCTGCGTGGCTGCTTGTCGCCGCTCTGTGTACCTACGCGGTCTCGTACCGCTTTTACAGCCGCTTTATTGGCAGCAAGGTCTTCGCGCTGAATGCCGCCCGTCCGACGCCGGCGGTGCGACTCAACGACGGTCGTGACTTCCTGCCGACCAATCGCTGGATCGTCTTCGGTCACCATTTCGCCGCGATAGCCGGTCCGGGTCCTCTTGTCGGCCCGACACTCGCCGCGCAATTCGGGTTTCTTCCCGGCGCGATCTGGATCATCGTCGGCGTCGCGATCGGTGGAGCGGTCCAGGATTTCGTGATTCTCTGCGCGTCTGTACGGCGCGACGGCAAGTCACTCGGACAGATGGCGAAGGAGGAGATCGGTCCCGTCGCGGGATACACCGCCCTCGTCGCAGTGCTCGGCATCATGATAGTGCTGATTGCTGTGCTCGCGCTCGTCGTGGTGAACGCGCTCAAGGCGAGTCCGTGGGGAGTCGTCACCATTGGACTTACGATTCCCACGGCTTTGATCATGGGCATCTACCTCCGGTGGGTGCGTCCGCATCGGGTTCTCGAGGCAAGTGCGATCGGCCTCATTCTATTGTTCATGTCACTGCTTGCAGGCAGGTGGGTGGCATCGAATCCCGCGCTGGCGCCGACGTTCACTCTCACCGGAAAGACGCTCGCGCTGCTAATAATGGCGTACAGTTTTTTTGCGTCGGTGCTTCCGGTGTGGCTGCTGCTCGCCCCGCGGGACTATCTGTCCGCTTTCGTGAAAATCGGTGTCGTGCTCGCGCTGGCGCTCGGGATCGTGATCGTCCTGCCGCCGCTTCAGATGCCGGCTCTCACGCAGTTCACGAATGGCAGTGGACCCGTGTTCGCCGGAAAGATCTTTCCATTCGCGTTCATAACTATCGCGTGCGGCTCAATAAGCGGCTTCCATTCGCTCATCGCATCGGGCACGACGCCAAAGCTCCTCGCGAATGAGGCCGACGCGCGGATGGTCGGCTACGGCGGAATGCTTACCGAGTCGCTTGTTGCAGTGATGGCGCTCATCGCAGCGTGCGTGTTGACGCCTGGCGTCTATTTCGCGATCAACGCTCCGGCCAGCGCGATCGGTACTACCGCGGCCAGCGCGGCCGCGGCCGTGCAGCACTGGGGATTCGCGCTCGATCCGGCGCAGATGCAGATCCTGGCTCAGGACGTCGGGGAGAAGACGCTGCTCTCGCGCACGGGTGGCGCACCAAGCCTGGCTGTTGGTATGGCGCACATTTTCTCGCGCGTGCTGGGCGGCCAGACCGCGATGGCGCTCTGGTATCACTTCGCCATCATGTTCGAAGCGCTATTCATTCTTACGACTGTCGACGCGGGCACGCGCGTTGGACGCTTCATGCTTCAGGATCTGCTCAAGCACGTCTGGGCGCCGATCGGACGCGTATCGTGGTATCCGGGGGTGGTTATGGCGAGCGGGCTCGTGGTCTCGATGTGGGGCTACTTCCTCTATCAGGGAGTGATGGATCCGCTCGGCGGGATCAACTCGCTCTGGCCGCTGTTCGGTATCTCCAACCAGCTGCTCGCCGCGGTAGCCCTGTGCGTCGGCACGACCGCGATCATCAAGATGGGAAAGGCGCGCTACGCGTGGGTGACGATTCTTCCTCTCACCTGGCTCGCGATCGTGACGATGACGGCCGGCGTCGAGAAGATATTCTCCGCCGATACCAAGCTCGGCTTCCTTTCGCACGCGCGCATGGTAAGTGACCGCCTCGCGACCGGCACGCTGCCAAACGGAGTACAGACGCTGACTGAGGCGAAGCGTCTGATTCTGAACGATCACATCGATGCGGCGGTCGCGGCGTTTTTCCTCCTGTCCGTAATCGTGATACTCGTCGCGTCGGCGCACGAATGGTTCACTGTGCTCTCGGGTCGAAAGGCCGCAGCGTCAAGCGAGGTTCCATTCGAGCCAGCGAACCGCGCCGCGTAAGCAGTCCGTGTCGATTCAGTAACGAAGGTTTGCGCGTAACGAAGCCTACCAAATCGCACCACCTCGCTTTAGATTATATCCTACCGGGGTATACTATAAACAGGGATAGGCTGGCCGTGAGTCACACGATCCGGAACAAGAAAAAGCTCCAGGCGCGGGTAAGGCGCATCAGGGGTCAGGTGGAATCAGTAGATCGTGCGCTCGAGAATGAGACCGAGTGTGGGGAGGTACTGAGACTCATAGCCGCTGCACGTGGCGCAATGAACAGCCTCATGGCGGAAGTAGTGGAAGATCACATCCGCGTCCATGCATATCCCTCCAGTGGCGCCGGCGGAGACGCGGCCGACGAGCTCGTCGATGTCGTTCGGTCTTATCTGAAATAGATGTCGGCGTATCCCGTAGTTGTAGCCGTGGCTGAAGATCAGGATCAGATGCACGACGATGATCAAGATCATCACCATTCAGCGCCATGGGTCGATTTCGCTCGCATCGCGGTTGTTGCCCTCGGAGCCACGCTGGTCTGGCTCCACGCCTGGGAGCCCTTCGCTCGAGTAAGTGTCATCGGGATTATCGCGGCAACTGTCGGTGGCTGGCCGATCTTCCGCGAAGCCTACGAAAACATCGTCGAACGCCGAATGACGATGGAACTCTCAATGAGCCTCGCGCTGTTCGCGGCCCTGGCGATCGGTGAGTTCTTTACGGCGCTGGTCATCACCCTCTTCGTCCTCGTAGCCGAGATCCTGGAGGGTTTGACTGTCGCGCGTGGCCGGGGCGCGATTCAGGATCTACTCAACTTTCTGCCCCCAACCGCGTCCGTGCGCCGCTCCGGTGAAGTAAAAGAGACGCCGCTCAAAGAATTGGTCGTTGGCGACTTTGTACTGGTCAATCCAGGCGGGCGCGTGCCGGTAGACGGCACTGTTATCGGCGGACACTCATACGTAGACCAGGCGACGATCACGGGCGAGTCGATGCCGGTCGAGAAAACAGTCGACTCGCAGGTTTTTGCCGGAACCATTAACCAATCCGGCGCGCTAGAAGTGAGAGCTGACCGGCTTGGGCGCGACACCAGCTTCGGCAAAATAGTCGACGCGGTCGAAAGCGCCGAGCGCTCCCGGGCACCAGTGCAGAAACTGGCCGACCGGCTCGCCGGCTACCTCGTGTACTTCGCAATCGGCGCAGCGATGCTCACCTTCCTGATCACTCGAGATGCGCGCTCGACGATCTCCGTCATCATAGTTGCCGGTGCGTGCGGAATCGCGGCTGGTACTCCGCTCGCGATTCTCGGCGGTATCGGGCGCGCTGCGCGCCAGGGGGCGATCATCAAAGGCGGTCTCTATCTCGAAGCGCTTGGGACGATCGACACCGTGGTGCTCGACAAGACGGGGACTCTGACATTCGGGAGACCGGAGGTGCGCAGGTTGGTAACCGCCCGTGATATTGGGAATTCCGACCTCCTGGAAGCAGCGGCAATTGCGGAACGGAGATCCGAGCATCCGGTGGGCAAGGCAATTGTCGCTCACGCCCAGGCACTCGGATTAGCCCGGATCGAGCCGGATGAGTTTGTTTCTACTCCGGGTCGCGGCGTTGCCGCCAGATATAGAGGTGAGGAGATCCTCGTGGGAAGCCGTTCCTTCCTCCGTCAACGGGGGTTCGCCTCGAATTCGTTGAAGGAACTTTCAAGAATTGAGGGCGAGACCGACAGCGAAGTGCTGGTTAGCCGCGGCGGCAGGCTGCTCGGCGCAATACACGTCGCTGATGCCGTGAGGCCGGAGGCAAAGAAAGCAATGTCTGCCCTCAAAGAGATGGGCATGCGAATCATTCTCCTCACGGGAGATCAACGCTCGGTGGCCGTCGCTGTCGCGAGCGAATTGGGAGTGGACGACGTTGGAGCGGAACTCCTACCCGACGCCAAGCTCAAACGCGTGGAAGCGCTCGTCTCCGAAGGTCGGAAGGTCGCAATGGTCGGTGACGGTGTGAACGATGCCCCGGCATTGGCAGCAGCCACAGTTGGGATCGCCATGGGATCGGGCACCGATGTGGCCCGCGAGAGCGCGGACGTTGTCCTCTTGGGAAACGATCTGCTCAAGTTCGTCGAGACACTACAGCTCGCGCGGCGCACGCGGGGAATCATTATGACCAACTTCGGCGGCACGCTCGTCGTCGACGGGATCGGAATCGGGCTCGCGGCTGCTGGGTACTTGAATCCTCTCCTGGCGGCGTTCATTCACGTCACCTCCGAGCTGATATTCATCCTCAATTCGGCTCGCCTGCTGCCGCATCATCAAGCAGCGTAATAGATCTGGATCGCCGTAGAACTATCGTTTTGCCTGAGCAGGGCCTGCCCTCATGCTCTATGCGGCGTCTGAGGAGAACTGCGCCAGCTCAATCGGCTCCAGCACGCGAACTGACAACACCATGGTGTTCAATCCAGCGAACTGAAGACGTCGCTGAAGTTGATACGCCGTTTCGTTGTGCAATATTCTCTGAAAGAAACGCTCGCGCTCGAAAATCAGCTTTCCGAGAAAGAAGAGGGCTTTCGGAAACTCGGAGGCGATTGCTGAGCAAAGCTGCTCACCCTCATCGAGTACGTCGGTGCCAATGGCCAGCCTCGATTCGGCTGCGAGGCCGAATCTGTGCGCCAGGTCGACGTAATTCGTCAGCGATACCTTCGTTTGTTCGCGCAGCCTTTCCACTTCCTGCACTCCTTTCATCGTCGCCGCGTCGATGACCCCGATCGAGACGAAAACGATGTTCCGGAAGTGTCCGGGGAACAACTTCTGGATCGTGAGCAAAGCGTGGACGCCCATGCCACCGTAGCCTCCGACAAGGAGCACCGCGGTGGGTTTCTTACGATCAATGGCAGGAGGCTTCGTTACTGCGTTGTTCGGGAGCGCCTCCATGATGGTGTTCAGCCTTTCCAGATTGTGCTGCACGTATCGGTAATGGCTTCTGATCAGGAAGCATCCCCACACCACCGCACCCGTGACCGCGATCGTAACCCATCCCCCTATCGCGAACTTCTCATAGATAATGCCCGTGAGAATTCCGGCGCAGAGTGCGAGGGCCAGACCGTGCACGCCCAATCCGCGACGGCGGCCCTCGCCTCGCTGGCGCAGCCACATCCGAACCATTCCGAGCTGCGAGAGCGAGAACGTCACGAATACGTTGATCGAGTACATCGTGACGAGCGCCACCAGGTTTCCGCGCGTGTACAATAGAGTCGCTAGCGCCGCTCCTCCCATGAGCAACACGCCGTTGCTGATGGTGAGACGGCTCGAGAGCTGAGCGAAGCGGTGGGGTAGCCAGGAATCCATCGCCATGCTGGACATAACCCGCGGGCCATCGATGAACCCCGCCTGCGCGGCGACGAATAGAAGGGCCGCCTCAGCAGCCAATGTGAGCACCACGTAGCTGTACCCTATATGGTACGGCCCAATCTTCCATCCGCCGGCGAACTCACCGAGCAGGACCGCGTTCATGGTCTTGCCCTCGACCGGGCGAGCGTGGAAAAGGAGGTAAAGCACAAGCAGCCCGCTCGCGGTGACGGCGAGAGAGATCGCCATCAATGTCATGGTGCGTCTGCCAGTCTGAACCTTGGGCTCCCGCATGATCTGCAGGCCGTTGGAAACCGCCTCGATCCCGGTATAGGTCCCCGCGCCCATCGAGTATGCTCTCAGAAAGACGCCGAACATGCCCACCAAGCCCAGCGTGCTGAGCCCGGTCTGAAAACCTCGATGCACCTCGCCTGCAACTGCTGGAACCTGGTGTACGTGCATTCCCAATCCACCAACGAGAAGCACCGTATGCGTGAGAAGAAACAGCCCGAAGATCGGTGCCAGGATCGTCACGGATTCCTTCACGCCGCGAAGATTCAGCAGGATCAGGATGCAGATTACGGCTCCTTCGAGTATCAGCTTCCATCGTGCGGCTGCCAGCGGGAGAACGCTGAAGACCTGGTCGGCACCACTGGCGATCGAAACCGAGATGGTAAGGACGTAATCAACGAGGAGTGCTGATCCTGACACCACACCCCAGCGGGGTCCAAGCAGCTCGGTCGCGACGATGTAACCACCACCCCCAAATGGGAACCGCTTGATGATCTGAGAGTAGGCGAGTGAGATGACAAGGACGGTGACCGTCGTGGCGAAGGCGAGGGCAATCGCGAGATACGTGTGCTCACCCAGAGCGCGAAATGCCTCGTCTGGCCCATATGCCGATGATGAAAGTCCGTCAGCTCCCAGTCCAACCCAGGCGAGCAAGGCGATGAGCGAGATGGAGTGATAGGTGCTCGGCGACTCCACATCTCGTGGACTTCCATACAGGAGCTTCTTGAGTCGGGGGCGCATCGTCTTCGGCTAACTATCACCTCTCGGCGAGCGCGCGAAATGACTTTGTGAATTCTTTACGAATTCTTTGTGCGGGCTTAACAGCCGTTGGGTGTTATGCCGCGTCAAGCGCCACCTCAACGTCAGAAGTGCGATAATTAGTGTGATGGCTCCTCGCACTGCTCTCGTCATCGATGACGAGCCCCAGATCCGTCGCGTTGTTCGACACGCTTTGGCGGACGACTTCGCCCGAATCCTCGAAGCGGACACTGGGGGGAAAGGGATCGATCTTGCGGCCGCTGAGCGCCCAGCGCTCATTGTACTCGATCTCGGATTGCCGGACATCAGCGGTTTACAGGTTTCCACTGAGATCCGTAAATGGTCGGACGCACCCATCCTCGTCCTGTCGGCGCGCCACTCGGATCAGGAGAAGGTGGCGTTGCTCGATGCCGGTGCCGACGACTATGTCACGAAGCCGTTCAGCACCATCGAGCTCAAGGCTCGCGTTCGAGCGCTGCTCCGGAGATCAGCCGCGCGCGAATCAAACGGAGCTACCACTATACTATGCGGCGATCTGAAGATGGATCTCGACGCCCGCACTCTTGTGCGCAGCGGCACACTGGTTCACCTCACGCCGATAGAATGGGAGCTGCTGCGATTCCTGATGACGCATCCCGGGAAGACGATGACCCACAGACAGCTTTTCTCCGCTGTGTGGCCGGGCCGCGCCTTCGGCGACGCCCAGCAGTATCTGCGCGTTCACGTTGCGAACGTTCGGCGTAAGGTCGAACCCGATCCTCTGAGTCCCCGCTACATCTTCACCGAGCCGGGAGTCGGGTATCGGTTCGCTTTGTGTGACTAGATCCGTGGACAAACCAGTTTCTGTCGTGACCAGAGTCGGGGATTGGAGCCGCTCCCGGGGTGTGGCCTGGACTCTCGCATTTTCCAGCCTGCTGGCGGCGGCTGCGATTCTGTTCGCGTTCAGAGACGATCTCGACAAGGCTCACGTCGCTTTGGTTTTTCTCCTCGTCGTCCTCGCGTCCAGCGCATCTGGTGGCCGCGTTCTCGGCGTGTCGATCGCGGTATTGGCATTCCTGATATTCGACTGGTTCTTCCTTCCGCCGTACAACACGCTCCTCGTTCGCAATCCGCTCGACTGGGTCGTGCTCGTCGCATTTCTCATAACCAGCTTCGTCGCTGCCGAGTTGCTCTATCGCGCCCGCGCGGAGCGGGCGGCGGTCGAGCGAGCAGAAGCGCTGCGAGAAGCGGACAAGCTCAAGGATGCGCTTCTCGCTTCCCTTTCCCACGATCTGAGAACGCCGCTGACCACGATCAAGGGTCTCGCCCACGAGCTGCAGTCGCTTGGCGACGAACGAACGATGATCATCGAAGAGCAGGCGGATCGACTCAATCGTCTCGTCACCGATCTGCTGGATGTCGCGCGACTGGACGGCGGCGCGCTGCCGCTCGACATCCAGGTCAATGCGGCCGACGATCTCCTCGGTGCCGTGGTGCAGCACGTGTCGGGGCGGCCGGATCGGAACCGGCTCAAAGTTTCGCTCGACGATCCCTCCACGCTTTCATTGGGTCGCTTCGATTTCGTGCACTCGCTGCGAATTCTCGCCAACCTGGTCGACAACGCGCTCAAGTATGCGCCCGTCGATACGCCCATCGATGTGACGGGCGGTCTCGACAACGGAGAGATCGTTTTTCGCGTCGCCGATCGCGGTGCAGGGGTCCCCGCGAGCGAGCGCGATCGAATGTTCACGCCTTTCTACCGACCTGCGGGACGAGTTGCGGACGCGGGCTCCGCCGGACTTGGACTTTCAATCGCGCGTCGCCTCGCGGAGGCCCAAAGCGGCACCCTCAGATACAGCGAGCGGCACGGTGGTGGATCCGTGTTCGAGCTGAGGCTGCCCGCGGCGACTGCTTTGTGAAATCTTTGTAGCCCTCCCTCGGTTCTTTGTGCGGCCTTAACGACTGCACTCGTATCATGTGATCCATCAGGATGCGCGATGACGTATCGAGCGCTCCTACTGAGGAAAACATGATAGACCTGCTGTACCTAGCTCTCACTCTGTTCGCATTTGCCGCACTAATCGCCTACGTGCGTGGCTGTGCCCTGCTCGGCCGCGAAGACAACACCGACATGCGGGGGAAAGATGAACGCTGAGAATATCGTCGCCGCTGTCGCGACGGTCCTGTTGCTCATCTACCTGTTCTATTCGTTGCTTCGTCCGGAGAAGTTCTGATGACAGCCAACGGCTGGGTTCAGATCCTCTTCTATTGTGCAGTGCTGCTCGCGGTCACGAAGCCGATGGGCATTTACATGCTCAAGGTCTATGACGGCTCTTATCGTTGGCTCGGATTCCTCGAGCGTCCGATTTACCGCATCTGCGGCATCGATGAAAAGGAAGATCAACACTGGACGAGCTATGCAGTGGGCATGCTGCTGTTCAGCGTCGTCACCATGTTGGTCACTTATATCGCGTTGAGGCTACAGGGCAAGCTTCCACTAAACCCGCAGCACTTCCCTGGGGTCGTAGACCGCCAGTCGTTCGAGACAGCGGCCTCCTTCACGACCAATACAAACTGGCAGTCGTACTCCGGCGAGTCGACGATGTCGTACCTCTCGCAGATGTCGCAGCTGGCGATGCACAACTTCGCATCGGCCGCCGTTGGAATCTCTGTCGCGATCGCCGTCATTCGCGGCATCTCGACGCGGTCCGCCGGCAAGCTCGGCAACTTCTGGGTCGACACCGTCAGGGGAACGCTCTACATACTCATTCCCTTCTCGCTCATGCTGGCGCTGTTATTCGTCCAGCAAGGCGTGATTCAGAATTTCAGCTCGTATCTCACGGTCTCGACGCTCGAAGGCGCAAAGCAAACGCTCGCGATGGGACCGGTGGCCAGCCAGGAAGCCATCAAGCAAATCGGCACGAATGGCGGCGGATTCTTCAACGCCAATTCCGCGCATCCGTTCGAGAATCCCACGCCGTGGTCCAACTTCCTGCAGATGATCGCGATCTTCATCATTCCCGCCGGTCTCACTTACACGCTCGGTCGAATGGTGAAGCACCAGCGTCACGGATGGGCGGTGTGGGCCGCGATGTTCATTCTCTTCTTCGCGGGTATCACCACTGCCTACTGGGCCGAGGCCCGCGGCAATCCCATCCACGCCGGTGAAGGACTCGACGTCAAGGCTTCACCGCTCCAGTCTGGCGGCAACATGGAAGGAAAGGAAGTCCGGTTTGGCATCGCGAATTCCGCCCTCTTTGCCACCATCACCACGGACGCATCGTGCGGAGCGGTGAACGCGATGCATGACTCTTTCACCGCGATCGGCGGACTGGTTCCGCTCGTCAACATCCAGCTCGGCGAAGTGGTGTTTGGGGGAGTGGGAGCGGGAATGTACGGGATGCTGTTGATGGTAGTGCTCACGGTGTTCATTGCCGGTCTTATGGTCGGGCGCACCCCCGAATACCTGGGCAAGAAGATTCAAAGCCGTGAGATCCGCATGGTGATGCTCGCCGTCCTCGCATCTCCGCTGGTTATCCTCGGGCTGACTGCGGTCGCCAGCGTGCTTCCCGCTGGCCTCAAGGGTCTCAACAATTCCGGGCCGCATGGATTTTCCGAAATCCTGTACGCGTACACTTCCACGTTCGGCAATAACGGGAGCGCCTTCGCCGGTCTGAGCGGCGGCAGCTACTTCTACAACACCACGCTAGGCATTGCCACGATCATCGGCCGCTTTGCTGTGATCGTTCCCGCACTCGCGCTCGCCGGATTCCTTTCCGAGCGGAAGGTCGTGGCCGAGTCAGCAGGGACGTTTCCAATAGCGACGCCGCTGTTCGTGGGTCTGCTGATCAGTGTCATCCTGATCGTCGGCGCTCTCACCTTTTTCCCAGCACTCGCTCTCGGGCCGATCGTTGAGCACTTCCTCACTTCGACGAGGGTCCTCTTCTAATGGCCGCTCTTACTCATTCACTGTTCGATCGGAAGATGCTGGCCATCGCGGCGCGCGATGCGTTCCGGAAGCTTTCGCCGCGCCACATGCTCCGGAACCCGGTCATGTTCGTGGTGCTCGTCGGGAGCGTGCTGACCACGCTCTCGCTCGTCCACACGATCGCGACGGGAGGCGGCTCGATCGGTTTCACCCTCCAGATCTCACTCTGGCTCTGGTTCACGGTTCTGTTCGCGAACTTCGCGGAGGCAATGGCCGAGGGACGCGGCAAGGCCCAGGCTGACTCGTTGCGCAAGTCGCGGCAGGAAATGATGGCGAAGCGCCTGGCAAATCCGGATGACCATTACTCCTTTCAGCTGGTTCCCGCGACGCGGCTTCGCGCTGGGGATTACGTGATTTGCTTTGCCGACAACGTCATTCCGGGCGATGGCGAAGTCGTAGAAGGCGTTGCGTCGGTCGATGAATCCGCCATC
>Ga0193751_1001057_pt1 | contig 18450 bp, 19 predicted proteins | sample L1c2metaG_FD_143050 | JGI IMG/M metagenome (GOLD analysis project Ga0193751, IMG submission 143050) | Soil microbial communities from a riparian zone of the East river system, Colorado, United States - L1c2 | ecosystem: Environmental > Terrestrial > Soil > Riparian zone | place: USA: East River... | reverse complement strand
CACCATGGAGCCGGCGGTGGCGAGCATCGACCTGCTCGAGGGGGAGCAGCTGCGCATCGGCGACCTGGTCTTCGACGTGCTGCACACCCCCGGGCACACCGAGGGATCCCTCTGCCTCTACGAGGAGCGACACGCACTGTTGCTGACCGGTGACCTCCTCTTCCATGGCTCGTACGGTCGAACCGATCTGCCCGGTGGCGACGAGGCGGCCATGGTGGCCAGCCTCGCCCGCCTCGCGCGTGACCTGCCTCCGGCGGTGCGCGTTCTTCCCGGCCACGGCCTCGAGACCACGCTCGAGCAGGAGCTGCCCTGGCTGCGCCGAATCGCTGAAGCGGGACGCCTCCTCGTCCCGGGCTGACGGTCGCAGACGGCATCGGTCTACGATTGGCCGGCAGATTGCAGGAGGCACCGATGTCAACGCTGCGCATCACCCGCCTGGGACACGGCGGGATCCTGTATCGATCACCCGCCGACAAGTGGCTGTGGGTCGACCGCTGGAGCGGCGCGCCAACCTACGCCCCGCCGCCTGAACCATGGCGGGTCGACGTGGTGGCGCCCACACACGGGCATTTCGACCATGTTGGCGACGATGCCGTCGACGTCGTGGAGCTGGCCGCGGCCGGCGGTGTGGTGGTCTGCTCGCACGAGATGAGCCTCTACCTCGGCGAGAAGGGGGTCGAGGCGGTCGGCATGAACAAGGGCGGCACCTTCGAGGCGGCCGGCATCAAGCTGACGATGGTTCACGCCGAGCACAGCGGCGCGGTGACCCTGACCGGTGGCGGCCCCACGAGCCGCGAGGTGGGCTGCTGGGGCTGGCTCCTCGAGTTCGAGGACGGAACGCGCGTCTACCACTCCGGCGACACCGACCTGTTCGGCGACATGGCCCTGGTGAAGGACCGATGGGCTCCATCCATCGCGGTGCTCCCTATCGGGGGCCATTACACGATGGGACCCGCCGATGCCGCGCGAGCCATCGCCCTGATCGGCGCCAGGACCGTCATCCCGGTCCATTACGCCACCTTCCCGATCCTGGCCGGCACGCCTGCGGAGCTCACGGCGGCAACCGATGCGCGGGTGGTCGCGCTGGAACCAGGGGAGACCTGGGAAGCCTAGGCGACGATCCGGTCCGTGCTCGTGTCCCGCCGCAGCGTCAGCCACCGGCGGCAGCCGGCGGCGTGGAACCAGCGCTCGGTGGTGACGCCATCGACGTTGTCGTTCATCCAGACCCAGTCGACGTTGCGATCCGTTTCGTCGCTGATCGAGTCCGGGACGTGCGGCAGCTCACCCCCGAAGCGAAACTCGTTGACCGGACGCTCGCCACAGGAGGGGCAGGTGATCCACAGCATCAGCGTGTCCTCATCAGCGCGTCCCCGCTGATCCCTGGTCGGCCATGGCGTGGTCCGCCGCGAAGCGGCAGAGCCCAAACGACGCGATCAGGGTGGGTGTGACACCGGTGGCGATCAGCTCGGCCATCGCCTCGCCCCCGGCCGGGATGGCCTTGAAGCCCCACGTCCCCCACCCGGTGGTAACCAGGAAGCCATCGACGCCGGTCTGGGCCGGCATCGGCGAGTAGTCCGGGGTGATGTCGCAGATGCCGGCCCACTGGCGCAGGATCCGCAGGTCGCGCAGGAACGGCAGGATGTGGGTCACCTTGGCCGAGATGGTCTGCAGGAACTCGTAGGACGACTGCATCGAGTAGGACGGCTGGGAGTCGAACTCGGCGCCCATCAGCATCTGACCGCGTCCGGTCTGCGAGACGTAGCAGAGGAGCTCGGATGAGGCGACGATCGGTCCGAAGGCCTGCGCATAGGCATTGGTGACCAGGGCCTGCAGCGGATGGGTCCGGATCGGGAGCCGGACGTCGGCCATGGCGGCAATGGTCGTGACCCGACCGCCAACGGCGCTCAGCACGATGCCAGCCGAGATCGGTCCCTTGGGAGTCTGGACGCCGACCACCCGCTCTCCGTGCCGGAGCAGGCCGGTGACCGGGGTGTGCTGCAGGACGTGCACGCCGCGGCGCATGGCTCCCTGCGCGTAGGCCCACACCACTCGGTCATGGCGCGCGGTCGCCCCGCCGGGATGATACGAGGCACCCAGCACCGGGTACCGGCCGCCTCCCGACAGGTCGAGCTGCGGGCAGAGGGCCAGTGCCTCATCCGGCGTGATCATCACCGTCTCGGCGCCGCATGCCAGGTTCATCAGCGAGCGGGCCCGCTCGGCGCGCATCCCCGACTCGGTGTGCGCCAGCCAGAGCAGGCCCTTGGTGGAATGCATGATCGAGCATCCGGTCTCGTCCTCCAGGGCCCGATACAGATCGAGGCTGTGCTGGTAGAACCGCACCGATTCGGCGATCCCGTAGTTGGCCCGGATGATGGTGGTGTTGCGCCCGCTGTTGCCCGAGCCGATGTAGTTCGCCTCGAGCACGGCCACGTTCGTGATCCCATGCCGGGTGGCGAGGTTGTACGCGGTCGCCAGCCCGTGTCCTCCCCCACCGATGATCACGACGTCATACGAGCGCTTCGGCTCGTGCCACGTGAGGTCGAGGTCAGCCTCGACGAACTCGTTCATGGCAGCCGCTCTTCCAGCTCGTGCGCGTATGCCGCCGCGCACAGGAGCAGGGTGCGGTCCTCGCCGAGCCAGAGCTTGGCGGGGACGCCGGCCACCAGGCCCTGGGCGAGCGCGGGCCGAGCGTCGGGGATCGGCCATTCAACGTGAGGCAGAACCTTCTCGCGGACCTCGCCTGGCGTCAGCCACCAGCCAACGAACCCCGACTCCTGCTCGAGGATGACCGCCCCGTCTCCGAGCCCGCCGCGCGCGGCGCCTATGACCAGCAGGTCGTCAGCGGCAAGACGGAGAACCGCCGCTCCAGCGGGCCAGAAGAGCCTGTCGAGCGCCGCCGCTGGAGCCACCACGCGAAGGCCGTTGATCGGTTCAGGCGCGCGCACGGGTGCCCTCCGGGTCGTAGAACGGCGGCTCGGCAACGTTGGCGACCCGCCCGTCGACCTCGACCTGCTGCGGAAACGGCGCTCGCTTGAGCCAGCCGAGCATGACCGAGTTACCTAGCGTCGGCGATGCGAAGCTGGAGGTCACATGCCCGATCACGTCGCCATCGGACCAGATCGGGCTGCCCTCGGTGGGTGCCGCATCGGCCACGGTCAGGCCCACCAGCCGCCGCTGATCCGGCAAGGCCGCCGTGCGGTTCAGCGCGTCACGGCCGATGAAGTCGGGCTTGTCCATGTTCACCGCCCAATCCATACCCAGGCGCCGCGGGGTCGTGTCCAGCTCGGTGTCCATACCGATGATCACGTGCCCCTTCTCCAGGCGCAGTGCGAACAGCGCCTGCAGGCCGTGCGGCTGGATGCCGAGGTCCTTGCCGACGGCGAGCAGGCCGCGCCACAGGTCGACCGACCGGTCGATCGGGTGGTGGATCTCGAATGAAGCCTCGCCGGTGAAGCTGAGGCGCATGACATGGCAAGCCATCCCGGCCAGCTCAATGCGGACGTGCTGCAGGAACTTCGGAGGCTGGGTGAGCCCGACCCGGGCCAGCAGCTCGGCCGCGCGCGGGCCGGTGACGTTGATGGCGGCCAGCGACATCGTACGGTCGAGGAGATTGACCTCCATGCCCCACGTGTCGATCCAGTCCCGCATCCACATCTCGGCGTTGCCCGCGCCGCCAGTGGTGAACGTCAGCACGAAGCGGTCATCGGCCTCGCGACAGATCATGCCGTCGTCGATGACGTGGCCGCGTTCGTTGAGGAGCAGGGCGTATCGCGACCGCCCGATGCGGATGCTCGCCACGTCGGTCGGATAGAGCCGCTGTAGGAAGTTGAGGGCCTGCGGGCCGGACACGATGAACTTGCCGAGCGTGCTGACGTCGCCCAGCGAGACCGCCTCGCGCACTGCGCGGTACTCGGCGAGATGGTCGCCGTAGGTCCACGGTCGCCACCAGCCCCCGAATCGGTCCATTCGGGCGCCGAGCGCCAGGTGCTCGTCATGCAGCGGGGTGCGCCGGAAGGCGTCGATCTCGACATCCGCTCCGGCCTCCGCGAGCGTGATCTGGCGCGAGGCCGGGCGAGCGGTAAAGGGCGCCGGCGCCTCGCCCGTCCGTGCGGCGATCCAGGCGCGGACGTGGGGCAGGCAGACGCTGCCCTGGCAGGTCCCCGTGCCGACCAGGCTCGCCCGCTTCACCAGCTCGAGCTCGTTGAAGCCGCGGGCCCAGACCCCCTCCAGGTCCTCGACGCCCACTCCGACGCAGGGACAGACGATCCCGGTCGTTGGGGCAGGCGGTAGCGGGAAAGTCTCGGCCGCTGACCCGACCAGCCGAACCGGCAGCTCATCGGCCATCCGCGACAGGACATCACGTGCCGAACGACCCAGGTTGACGATGACGGTGTCGCAGTTCGTGCTGCGCTCCGCCCCGTCTTCGACAGTGACGACCGCCGAGACTCGCTCCTCCCCCTCGAAGCGGACCAGCTCCCCATGGAGCGGCGTGCAGGGCACACCGTCGGGTGGCGGACCGATTGCCACCGCCGCGCCCAGGCCCACCCCCGCCTTGTGGAGCTGACTGGCGGCGCGCGAGGTCAGCACGCCCGCAAGGCCACTCCCGGGACAGACCGGATGAATCTCGGCGGCGCCTGTGGCCACCACCACCTCGCTGGCCCGCAGGTGGAGCATCCCTTCCGAGGTGCGCGCGATGACGGTCGGGCCGGCGTAGATCGCCACCACCTCTATCCCCTGGCCCGCGTCCAGCACAGTGACCTGCCGGCCGGCACGCTTCGCCTCGGCTGCCGCGGCCGTGCCGCTTCTCCCCCCGCCGATGACCACAAGATCGACCTCTTCGCGTCGCACCTCGATCAGGGGCGGTGCCGCTTGGCCTTCGTGCCAGGCGGGCGCAGTGTCCGCCGGATGGCGGCGTACCTCCAGATCCGGGGTGGATGCCGTCTGGCAGGTTCGCACGTACGCGATCCCATCGACTTCGGCGACGCAGTTGCCGCAGTCTCCCGCGACGCAGAGGGTGCCCCCTCGGCCGGGATGCTCGCCGGCACGCAGCACCGCCACCGCCACGGTGTCGCCGGGCTCGTACGGCAGGCGGCCGCCGTCCAGGACGAAGCGGCTGGCTGCGGCGCTCACGGGCGAGAGGCTAGCATCCCTGCCCATCGGTAAAATGGCCGCCCATGCCCCCGACCGACGAGATCCTCGTCCATGCCCGCGGCCTGACGAAGCGCTTCGATGCGTTCACGGCGGTGAACGCCGTCGACTTCGACGTCCGCACCGCCGAGGCATTCGGCTTCCTGGGACCCAACGGCGCGGGCAAGACGAGCACGATGAAAATGATCGCCTGCTCCTCGCCGGTCACCGAGGGGGAGCTTACGGTCATCGGCATGGACCCGCGCAGGCAAGCGGCGCAGATCAAGGCGCACCTCGGAGTGGTTCCTCAGGAGGACAACCTCGATGCCGAGCTGACCGTCATGGAGAACTTGCTGATGTACGCCCGCTACTTCGACATGCCGATGTCGGTGGCACGCCCACGAGCGGCCGAGCTGCTCGAGTTCATGCAGCTCTCCGGGCGGGCTGACGACCAAGTGGAGCCGCTCTCCGGTGGCATGAAGCGCCGCCTGACGATCGCTCGCGCACTCATCAACGACCCGGAGCTGATCATCCTGGACGAGCCCACCACCGGCCTCGACCCGCAGGCTCGCCACCTGCTCTGGGAGCGCCTCTACCGGCTCAAGCAGCGCGGGGCGACGCTGATCATCACCACCCACTACATGGACGAGGCTGAGCAGCTCTGCGATCGGCTGGTGGTGATGGACAAGGCGGAGATCGTGGCGGCCGGCACGCCGCGCGAGCTGATCGAGCGCTACGCGACTCGCGAAGTGCTCGAGCTGCGCATCCCCGACGACGCGCGAGGCGGTCTCGACGGCCGCCTCGACGGCCTGGCGGAGCGCATCGAGGAGCTCCCGGATCGATTCCTGCTCTATGCCGACGACGGCGAGCATGCCCTGGAGGGCGTCCACAGCCGCGAGATCCCGATCGAGTCGGCGCTCGTGCGGCGCGCCACCCTCGAGGACGTGTTTCTGCGGCTGACCGGCCGTTCGCTGGTCGAGTGATGGCGGTCGCTGCCGGCAGCCAGCCACTTGGCCTCGGCGCGACGCTCGGGGGGGCTGGCCGCGTGCTGCAACGCAATCTCCTGGTCTATCGCCGGACGTGGCGCGGCAGCCTGTTTGGCTCCTTCCTGACCCCCATGCTCTACCTGTCCGCCATGGGGATCGGCCTCAGCAGGCTCATGGCGAATGGCGGCACCACCGTGCTGGGAGGCGTCTCGTACCTCGACTTCCTGGGCCCCGGAATCATGGCCAGCTCCTGCATGCAGACCGCCAGCTTCGAGTCGACCTACCCGATCCTGGGCAAGATCATGTGGCGCAAGAACTACGAGGCGATCCTGGCGACGCCGATCGAGGTCCACCACCTGCTCATCGGCGAGCTCGCCTGGATCGGCGTCCGGATGGCGAGCATGGCGACCGTCTTCATGGTGGTGCTGACCCTGTTCGGGATCCCGCGCTCGCCGCTGGCACTGCTCGCCATCCCGGCCGCGGTCCTCACGGGCCTCGCCTTCGCGGCTCCGATCATCGCCTTCTCGGCGACGCGCATCAATGACTCCGGGTTCGCCGCGCTCTTCCGCTTCGTGATCAATCCGCTCTTCCTGTTCAGCGGCACCTTCTTCCCGGTCTCCCGGCTGCCCGGCGCCGTCGGGTGGGTCGCCGCCGCGACACCGCTGTACCACGGGGTGGCGCTGGTCCGCGGGGCAGTCCTCGACAGCATGCCGGCGAGCTGGCCGCTGCACCTCGCCTACCTGCTCGTGTTCTTCGGCACCACAGCGTACCTGGCCTATCGGCTCCTGCGTCGGAGGCTGGTGAAGTGACCGCCATCGCGCGTCGGTCTCCCGCGTCACGCCGCACCTCACGGGTGGTCGCCTCGATGCTGCGCTCCTGGCGCCTCGTACAGCGCAACCTGCTTGTCTACAAGCGCGGCTGGATGGTGATCTTCAGCGGCTTCTTCGAGCCGCTCTTCTACCTGCTGGGGATTGGCTTCGGGTTGGGCACGCTCATTCCCCCGCCTCACCTGGCCGATGGCCGGACGATCTCCTATGCGGCGTTCGTGGCCCCGGGCCTGATCGCCTCATCGAGCATGAATGGCGCGATCGCCGAGTCGATCTTCAACGTCTTCTTCAAGCTCAATTTCAGCAAGACCTACGATGCGATCCTGGCGACCCCGCTCGGAATCCGGGAGATCGCCCTCGGCGAGATGGCCTGGTCGCTCTTCCGCGGGACGCTCTACGTGATCATGTTCGTCGTGGTGATGATCGTGCTTGGCCTCGTTCTGTCACCGATGCTCTTTCTGGTCATTCCGGCCTCGATCCTGATCGGCGCCTCGTTCAGCGCCGCCTGCCTCGCGACCAGCGCCTACCTGCGCACGGTGCAGGACTTTGACCTGCCGATGGGGCTGGCGGTGATGCCGATGTTCCTCTTCAGCGGCATCTTCTTCCCGATCAGCGTCTATCCGCTGCCGATCCAGGTGGCGATGGAGGCGACCCCGCTCTTCCATGCCGTCGGGTTGCTGCGCGGCCTCGCGACCGGGCTGCTCGGTTGGCACGAGCTGTGGGACCTGGTCTACCTGGTGGCATTCGGGGCCGTTGCGATGTGGATCGCCCTCAACCGGCTGGAGCAGCGGCTGGTCAAGTAGCTCTAGAGCCGATCAGCGGTCGCGCCCGAGGAGGATCGGCAGCGCACCCTGCAGATAGCCCCAGGCCGAGACGACCGCCAGGATGGTCGCGGCCACGGCCAGCCAGAAGCCGGCAGCGTCGAGGTATGGCCCGATCGCGGTTGCTGCCAGCGGGCCGCCGGTCCTGGCGTCAAAGTCCAGCAGCAGGACGGCGATCGCCACGTTGGTGCCGAACGCCTTGCCCTTGCCCCAGCCGCGGGCCGCGATCACCACGTTCGCCGAGGCGGCGAGCTGGCGGACACCCTGCACCAGCAGCTCACGGATGAGGAGCGTCGCCACGATCCAGGTGGGCAGCAGGCCGACCTCGACCATCGCGATCAGCACGCCGGCCACGAGCACCTTGTCGGCGGTGAGGTCCATGAATACCCCGAGTGGGGTCACCTGGTTACGGGAGCGGGCGATACGCCCGTCGAGATAATCGGTGAAGGCGGCACCGGTATAGACGGCGAAGGCGAGCAGCCCGGCGCCGGGGAACGGCAAGAGCAGCAGCGCGACAACCACCGGGGTGGCCGCGATCCGCGCCAGCCCGAGCAGATTGGGCAACGTGGTCACGGGCGACGGCTGGCGCTCGGTATTCACTGTCCGATTCTCCGCTCGCTGCCGGCCCGCAACCGAGCGATGTTATCGGCATGGGCGCCGACCACGACGGCCGCCGACGCCACCGCGAACGCCACGACTGCCACGCTCGATTGACCCGCGAACGCCAGGACGGCGGTGAGCAGTGGCGCGAGCAGCGCGACGCTGACCGAACTAAGCGAAACGAACCGCCAGCGCCAGACGATGACCGCGAAGACGGGCGCCAGGATCGCCACCACCAGCGGGGCGAGCGCGAGCATGCCGCCGGTGAAGGTGGCGACACCGCGGCCACCGCTGAAGCCGATGAAGATCGAGCGCACATGCCCGACCACCGCAGCCAGACCCGCGCCAGCTGCGACCCAATCGGGCGAACCAGCAGGACCGGCCTGGTAGAGCCACCGCACGGCGAGCACGGCGGCGACCCCCTTCCCGATGTCCAGCACGAAGACCACGACGGCCGCCGGCAGGCCGACGGTGCGCAGCGCATTCGTCGCCCCGATCCGGCCCGAGCCGTGCTGCCGCAGGTCAACGCCGCCGGCTGCCCTACCGATAAGGATGCCGAAAGGAATCGCGCCGATCACGTACCCAAGCACCAGCAGAGCCGCTGCACCGGGAAAGCCACTCATCGTTGCCCCCGGCCGGAGATCGCGCGCCTAGCGACGTGCGGCAGTGCGACGGCCCAGAAGCCGCAGCCCGAACGAGATGAGGAGCCAGGCCGCGGCGACCCCGATGCCAACGTAGGCCGCCAGGGGCATCTTCGGCCAGGCCAGTGAGAAGGCGATCAGGCCGGCCAGGGTTCCACCGCCGATCGCGACCAGCAGGAAACGAGTGCCGGTCCCTCCCACCGTGGCAGCCGGTGGGCGTGCCCGCTTCGCACGCTGGCGCTCCAGCCTGGCTCTGGCGGCGGGACCACCGGGCAGCGCGTACGGATCCTGCTTCTTGGTCATCCGTTGGTAGGCGCGCCGCTCCTCGCGAGACATGGCCGGAGTCTATCCGGATCAATCCTCGTCGGTAAGAGGGGGGCGCCGCCGTCCGGATGAGCCCATGGCGCTGCGGACGTCCTCGACTTTGAGCTGCACAGGATCCGCTCCGAACGCGGCGGTCAACAGCCAGTCGAGTGCGATGTGCACCTTGCGATTCAGACCCGGCACGCGGCTCCAGTAGTAGCCGCGCCACATGAACCATGCGATCCAGCCGCGGACGTTGACGCCGAAGACCGTCCCCACTCCGGTTCGCCGCCCGATCGAAGCCAGGGTGCCGAGGGGTCGATAGCGAAATGGAGCCATCGTCCCGCCGTCGATGCGGGCGATGATGTTGCGGGCCAGCTGGCGCGCCTCGCGGACGGCGTTCTGGGCGGTCGGTGCGAAGGTTCGGCCGGCGGAGTCAGCCACGTCAGGGATGGCGGCGCAATCGCCGATGGCGAAGACGCCCTCGCGACTCGTCTCCATCGTCGGGCGGGTGATGGCGCGGCCGGCATGATCGACGTCGATCCCGCACTCGGCCACCACCGGTGCCGGCCGCACGCCGCCGGCCCAGACCAGGGTGCGGGTCGGGATCGTGTGGCGGTCTTCCTCCCTGCCGACGTCGACCTCGTCCTCACGGACCGCGGTGAGCGGCGTGTTCAGCTGGACCTGGATGCCTCGCTGCGCCAGCCGCCGGGCCGCGTAGTCGCCCATCGCCGGCGTCATCTCGCGCAGCACCTTGTCTCCCAGCTCGATCAGGTGGATGCGGATCTCGTCGTTCCGGATCTTCGGGTAGTAGCGGCGTCGCAGCTGGCGAATGAACCCCTCGATCTCCCCGACGGTCTCGACCCCGCTCGATCCGGCTCCGCCCACCACGAAGGTCAGCTGCGCCTGCCGGGCGGCCGGATCCTCCTCGAGGTCGGCCCGCTCCAGCATCTCGATGATCCGATTCCGCAGGCTGAAGGCATCGGCAAGGGTCTTCATCCCCATCGCGTGCTCATCGATCCCCGGTATGCCGAAGGTATGGGTAACACCACCCAGGGCCAGCACCAGCGTGTCGTAGGCGAGCCGATGCGAACGGCCGTCCCCGCCCGTGACGATCACGCGTGCGGATTCCAGATCGATCTTCTCCACGTCGCTGGTGATGCACCACGTGCTCGGGTGGCGGACCATGCCGCGCAGTGGGGCGACGACGTGACGCGGCTCGAGGATGCCGGAGCAGACCTCTGGCAGGAGCGGCGTGAAGAGCAGGAAATTGTCGCTCGAGGCGAGCCAGATCTCCACGTCGCTGCGACGTCCGAGGCGCTTCTCGAGCTCCTGGGCGGTCGTCACTCCGGCGAAGCCGCCGCCCAGGATCAGCACGCGATGCGGACGCCGTTGAGGCGGGACACTGGTGGTCATTGACGCATGGTGCCAGAAGGTTCTGTTGGCGGAGAGCCAGCGGCCGCCATCGGTCTGTACCATGGGCGCCGCATGCACGAGATCTTCGACCAGTTCAAGCAGCAGCTCCCCGACATCGACCCCACAGAGACCCAGGAATGGCTTGACTCGCTCGACGCGGTCGTCGAGGGCGCGGGCCCGGAACGGGCGCGCTTCATCGTGTACAAGCTCCTCAAGCGAGCACGGCAGCTGCAGGTGGGGCTGCCGCCGCTGGTCCAGACGCGCTACGTCAATACCATCAGCCCGGAGCAGGAGCCCGAATTCCCCGGCGACGAGGCGATGGAGCTCCGCATCCGTCGCATGATCCGCTGGAACGCGCTGGCCATGGTGCTGCGCGCCAACCATCGGTTCGAGGGGATCGGTGGGCATCTGTCGACCTACGCCAGCGCTGCGAGCCTGTACGAGGTCGGCTTCAACCACTTCTTCCGCGGCCGCGACGATGGCGGTGCCGGCGACCAGATCTTCTTCCAGGGTCATGCCGCACCGGGCATCTACGCGCGGGCCTTCCTCGAGGGACGTTTCACCGCCGAGCAGCTCGACCACTTCCGCCGCGAGACCGCGGGTCCCGGCACCGGGCTGTCGTCCTACCCGCACCCGCGAACGATGCCCGACTTCTGGCAGTTCCCCACGGTCAGCATGGGCCTCGGGCCGATGAGCGCCGTCTACCAGGCCCGGTTCAACCGATACCTTGCCGCGCGCGGCCTTGCGGACACGGCCTCGAGCCGCGTGTGGGCCTTCGTCGGCGACGGCGAGATGGACGAGCCCGAGGCGCTGGGTGCACTCGGCCTGGCGGCGCGGGAGGGGCTCGACAACCTGACCTTCGTCGTCAACTGCAACCTGCAGCGCCTCGATGGGCCGGTGCGTGGCAACGGCAAGATCATCCAGGAGCTGGAGGCCACCTTCCGCGGCGCCGGCTGGCACGTCATCAAGGTCATCTGGGCGCGGGAGTGGGACGACCTGCTGGCCCGCGACAAGGACGGCGTGCTGCTGACCAGGATGAACGAGACGCTCGATGGCGACTACCAGCGACTGAGCGTCGCGGACGGAGCCTATATCCGTGAGCATTTCTTCGGCCCGGACCCGCGCCTGCAGGCCCTCGTCGCCCACCTCCCCGATGAGGACCTGCCCAAGCTGCGCCGTGGCGGGCACGACTACCGCAAGCTGTATGCGGCCTACTCGGCCGCGGTCACCCACAGCGGTGCGCCGGTGGTGATCCTGGCCAAGACGGTCAAGGGCTGGACGCTGGGCCCCGGCATCGAGGGGCGCAACGTCACCCACCAGGCCAAGAAGCTGACCCGTGACGAGCTGAAGATCTTCCGCGACCGGCTGCAGCTTCCGATTCCCGACGCACAGCTCGAGGACGAGGCCCCCTACTTCCACCCTGGTCCCGACTCGCCGGAGATCAGATACATGCTGGAGCGCCGGCGGCAGCTGGGCGGCCTGGTGCCGCGCCGCCTGGTGAAGGCCCAGCCGTTGCCCGCCGCGGCAGACACGGTGTACAGCGAGCTGCTGGCGGGAGCGGAGCGGCCGGCGAGCACGACCATGGCCTTCAGCCGCCTGGTGCGGAACCTGGTCCGCGACCCGCAGATCGGGCGCCGGATCGTGCCGATCATCCCCGACGAGGCACGCACCTTCGGCATGGATCCGCTGTTCAAGGAGGTCGGCATCTACAACCCGCTGGGGCAGCGCTATACAGCGGTCGACAAGGAGCTGCTCCTGTCGTACCTCGAGTCGACCGACGGGCAGATCCTCGAGGAGGGGATCACCGAGGCCGGGGCCATGGCCGATTTCACCGCAGCCGGCACCAGCTACGCCACACATGGCGAGGCGATGATCCCGTTCTACATCTTCTACTCGATGTTCGGCTTCCAGCGCACCGGCGACCAGATCTGGGCCTTTGGCGACGCGCGCGGCCGCGGCTTCATGATGGGCGCCACCGCGGGACGGACGACGCTGACCGGTGAGGGGCTGCAGCACGACGACGGCCAAAGCCACGTGCTGGCCAGCTCGTTGCCCAACGTGCTGGCCTATGACCCCGCGTTCGCCTACGAGCTGGCGATCATCGTCCGCGAGGGGATCCGACGAATGTATGGGGACCCGGGGGAGGACGTCTTCTACTACCTGACCCTCTACAACGAGAACTGGGTGATGCCGCCCAAGCCCGATGGAGTGGAGGAGGGCGTGCTCCGCGGCCTCTACCGTTTCCGCGCCGCGCAGGCCGGCTCACGTCGCGTCCAGCTGCTCGGCTCGGGCTCGATCCTGCACCAGGCGCTGCGCGCCGCAGACCTGCTCGCCGAACGCTTCGACGTGGCCGCCGACGTGTGGAGCGTCCCGTCCTTCCAGCTGCTCGGCTCGGGCTCGATCCTGCACCAGGCGCTGCGCGCCGCAGACCTGCTCGCCGAACGCTTCGACGTGGCCGCCGACGTGTGGAGCGTCCCGTCCTTCCAGCAGCTGCGCAACGAGGCCCTGGAGATTGAGCGCTGGAACCGGCTGCATCCCAACGCGGAGCCGCGCACCCCGTTCGTGGTGTCCCAGCTGGCCGCCAGCAGCGGACCGATCGTGGCAGCCACCGACTACATGAAGGCGGTGCCTGACATGGTGGCACGCTGGGTGGTCGATCGGCCGTACACCGTGCTCGGCACCGATGGCTTCGGCCGCAGCGACACGCGCGAGGCGCTGCGTGCCCACTTCGAGGTGAATCCCGAACAGATCGCCTACGCCGCCCTGCACGGCCTGTGCCAGACCGGCGAGGCGAGCCGCGACGAGCTGATGAGCGCGATCGGGACACTGAAGATCGACCCGGACCGGGTGGATCCGCTTAGGGCCTGATGCGCTCCCAGTCGACCGGTGCCCGCAACAGGGCGGTCGTGACTGGAGCCCCGCACTCACCGCAGTAGCGGTAGCCCGACTCCAGAACCGCCTGGCACTGCGGGCAGCGCCCCGCGAGCAGAGTGCTGAACCACGCAACGAGCGCGGACAGGATCGCCCGAGCCGTGTGTTGCAGGTCCGGCGTCCGGCGCTCGGCGATCGGCGCTGCCCGACGGGTGGCGACCGCCGGCGGCACGGACGGTCGCGACAGGTGCTGGCGGGCGAACCGAATCCGGGCGGCGTCGTACTCGGCGCGCGCTGCCTGGTCGGTCAGCAGCGAGCGCACGGCGTTCACAACCTGCATCTCCTGCGTGGCCCGCGGCGATTGGTTTCGATCGGGGTGGAGGGTGCGCGCCATCCGGCGACAGGCATCGACGATCTCGTGATGGTCGGCCCTGGGGCTGATGCCGAGCAGCCGATAGACGTCGCGTTCGGGGGCATAGGGCAGGAGGCGGAGGTCCATCGGCGTCGCCGCGATGGTAGCTTCGAGCTCACGCCCGCGTCGGGGTTTTCCGACCTGCTGCTCACCGGCGGGCTGGTTGCCAATTTAGATTTCAGGATGACTAATTGCTCATTCAGGTATTGACAAGTGGAAGTCTCATTGCTAGTCTGCGGGGTAGTCATAGCAAAAACAGCAATGCAGCTACCAATGAGCAAGGAGAACCCCGATGCTGGACAACTTCCGTTTCCAGGTTGCGACCCTCGCCACCGAGGACCGGGTGCGGGCCTCTCGCGGCCGCCAGTCGGTCAGCAGCCAGGGCATCAAGCGCATCTTCCGCCTCGGCGGCGATCGCCAGCACGTTCGCCAGGCGGGCCCGCGGTAATGGCTCGCGACGTCATCTCGACCTGTCCCGTGTGCGAGGGCGAGCTGGCCATCACGCGCCTGCATTGCCGGACCTGCGGCACCACCCTGGAGGGTGAGTTCGGCGTGGGCCGCTTCGGACGCCTGTCGCGGGAGCAGCTCGCCCTCCTCGAATCCTTCCTTCGCTCTCGGGGCAACCTGAAAGACCTCGAACGCGAGCTGGGCATCTCCTACCCCACCGTCCGCGGCCGGGTCGAGGCCCTGCTCCGAGCCCTTGGCCTGGCGGACGGCGAGGCGGCTGCCCCCGAGGAGCCAACGGCCGCCGACGCGCCGATCCCAACCAGCGACACCGAAGCCGATGAGCGTCGCGCCATCCTCGACCGCCTCGCCCGTCACGAGATCTCCGCCGAGGACGCGGCCGAAGCGCTCCACGCCCTTGGGGTTGGCTGAGCCATGGGCACCTATGTGCGCACCCAGTCCATCGACCACAGCATCGGCGAACGAGGCAGCGTGTCACTCAGCGTCACATCGGGTGACGTTCGCGCCCGCGCCATCGCCGGTGGCGACGCACACCTGCGCGCCACCTTCGAGATCCGGGCCACCTCCGACGCGGAAGCGGACCGCATCTTCGACGCGATCCAGCTGCGCGTCCAGCGCAGCGACGGGCAGCTCAGCGTCGAGGAGCATGACGGTGGGGTTTCGCTCGGCTCGGTGATTGGTCGCATCTTCGGCGGCAGTGGCCACGCCGACCTGTCCGTCGAAGCAGAGATCCCCGCCACCGCCAGCGTGCGCCTCACTGCGGTCTCCTCCGACATGGAGGTGAACGGGTTCAAGGACGAGCAGCAGTATCGGACCGTCTCGGGGGACCTCGTGCTCTCGCAGCTGGGAGGCTCGGTGCGGCTCGAGACGGTCTCCGGCGACGCCACCATCCACGCCGATGACCCGCTCGCGCTCCAGGTGCAGGGCGTCTCTGGGGACGTGACCATCACCACTCCCCTGCTGCGGAGCCTGCAAGCCAACACGGTCTCGGGGGACGTCGAGCTGGAGGCCGAGCTGGCCGGCGATGGCGAGTTCCGGGTCGAGACGGTGAGCGGCGATCTGGTGGTCGGCCTGCTCGGCGGTGCGACATTCGAGATCCACGGCCTCTCGACCGACGTGAACAGCGAGCTCGACCATCGGCTCGAGGGCCAGGTCGATCGCCGTCGCCTGATCATCGGCAGTGGCGAACCGAGGCTCGTCTTCAACTCGATGTCCGGTGACGTGGACGTCCGGCGCCCGCGTCGCGTGAGCGGCACAGTCGCCAGCGCCAAGCCAGCCGAGGCCTCGCCTGCGGGTGCGAAGGGGTCCCAGCTCGACGTGCTGCGCGCGCTCGAGCGTGGCGAGATCACCGTGGACGAGGCGACCCATCGGCTGGGACAGCACTCCTGAGATGGGAGACGAGCTGGCCACCGTGCTGCGCCTCGTGAGCGAGGGCAAGCTGAGCGCCGAGGATGCCGCCCCCATCATCGAGGCCCTCGGCCGCAACGCCACCCCGCGGATTCCCGAGCCGCCACCGGCCTTTCCGTTCGCGGGTGCCAGCTCCGCCAAGGGACCGGGCCGCGGACGTCGCGTGCGGATCCAGGTCACCGAACGCGGCCGGCGCGTGGTGGATGTGCGCGTGCCGCTGGCCTTTGCGGCCATGGCCGCGCGCATGGTGCCGGGCATTCCCGATGGCTACGCCGCTCTCATCGAGCAGGCGGCCGAGACCGATACGGTCGGCCCGATCGTCGACGTTGCCGAGGATGAGGATGGCGACGCCGTCCTGATCAGCATCGAATGACCGGGCTCCTGCGTCCGCTGCGGGTGCGCGACTTCCGCCTCCTCTTCGGTGGGGAGAGCATCTCGGTCGTAGGCGACCATTTCCACTTCGTTGCGCTTGCCTGGCTGACCCTGCAGCTGACGGGGTCCGGCCTGGCCCTCGGGACGGTGCTGATGGTCGCCGCCGTTCCACGTGCCGGTTTCATGCTGCTGGGCGGGGCGCTCTCGGACCGATGGTCCCCGCGCAGCCTGATGCTCTACTCCAACGCCATTCGGGCCGTGCTCGCCGGCATCCTCGCCGCCCTCGTTCTGAGCGGCCACGCGGCCCTCTGGCAGCTCTACCTCCTGGCAGGCAGCTTCGGCGTGGTCGACGCGCTCTTCTACCCCGCCATCAACGCCATCCTCCCAATGCTCGTCGACGAGGCGGCCCTTCCGCCCGCCAATGCGCTCATGCAGGGCAGCCAGCAGTTGGCGACCATGATCGGGCCCGCCCTGGCCGGCCTGGTGGTGGCCGCCCTGCAGACTGGACCGGCCTTTGCGGTCGACGCCGTCTCGTTTGCCGTGGCCACGACCACGATCCTGTTCGTAGTGGGAGGTCGGCGTCCCACCAGGGCGTCGGCAGCGTCAGGAGGCAAGAGTCCGGGAGTCTTTTCCACCGTCCAGGCGGGCCTGAGCTACGTCTGGGGCGATCCCGCGATCCGTTCGCTGATCCTGCTCATCGCCGCCTTCAACTTCGCCTTCAGCGGGCCATTGCTGGTGGGGCTCCCCTTCCTGGCCGATCACGTCCTGGGCGGCGGCTCGGCCACGTTTGGGATCCTGCTCAGCGCGTTCGGCGCGGGTGCCGTGGCGGGAGCGTTGATCGCCGGCTCGCTCAGGAACGTGCGACGTCTGGGCACCATCGTTCTCACGGAGGCGATCGGCCTTGGCGCAGGGCTCGCATTCATCGGGGTCGCACCGAACGTCCCCGTGGCATTCGTCGTGCTCGCGGCCATGGGCACTGGTGCGGGCTTCATCAACGTCCACGTGATCTCGTGGCTCCAGGGCCGGACGGCCCAGGAGATGCGAGGTCGAGTGATGAGCATGGTGATGCTCGGCGCCATCGGACTGGCGCCCATCAGCTACGCACTGGCTGGAGCAGTCGTCGACCTCGGCCCGGTCCCGCTCATGTTCGGCGTGGCCGGGGCGATCGTGGTCGCAGCGTCGCTGGTCGGCTTTGCGTCTGGCGCCGCCGGCCGAATCACGTACGCCGATGCGGAGGCGGCTGCCTGAGCGCCGCGACGGTCCCACGACGGCCGTGGATCGGTGCTGTAATACGCGGCGCATGACAGGCAGCCGGCCCCCGGAACGTGACGGCGAATCGGAGCGTCCGCGCGTCGACCCACACCTCGAGGTCCGCGAGAAGCGGCATGGTCAGCGGATGGGCGATGCCTATGTCCGCATCGTGCGCCCGTTCGAGAGCGAGTTCGAGCACGGCAACGAAGGTCGCCTCATCGCCTCCGAGCGCACCGTGCTGGGCAGGACCGGCTGGACCGCCAACCTGCGTGCCCTGCGCACGATCCTGATCGGGCGGCCGATCTCCTCGGTCCACGAGCAGCACGAGCGGCTGACCAAGGTCAAGGCCCTGGCCGTCTTCAGCTCGGACAACATCAGCTCCTCGGCTTATGCCACCGAGGAGATGATGCGCATCCTCCTCATCGCGGGGATCGGCGCCTTCAGCCTCCTGCTCCCCATCACGCTGGTGATTGTCGCGGTGCTGGCCATCGTGGCCACCTCATACCGCCAGACGATCAAGGCGTACCCACATGGCGCAAGCAGCTACATCGTGGCCAGCGACAACCTGGGGACATTGCCCGGCCTGACCGCCGCATCAGCGCTGCTGATCGACTACGTGCTGACCGTGGCGGTCTCCGTCTCGGCCGGCGTGGCAGCGGTCACCTCGATCGCCCCGAACCTCTTCCCCGAACGGGTCGAGATCTCGGTGGCGATCATCGTGCTGCTGATGCTCGGCAACCTGCGCGGCATCCGCGAGTCGGGCACGATCTTCATGGCGCCCACCTATCTGTTCCTGATCGCCATGGCGGGCCTGATCGGCTGGGGCCTCTTCCGACAGCTCGTCCTCGGCGACCTCGGCACCGTTGCGGCCCGGCCCGACTGGATCGCGGCGCAGACGGGAGCGGGTGGCCTGGGACTGATCCTCATCCTGCGGGCGTTCAGCTCAGGAGC
>Ga0193751_1001055_pt1 | contig 18488 bp, 14 predicted proteins | sample L1c2metaG_FD_143050 | JGI IMG/M metagenome (GOLD analysis project Ga0193751, IMG submission 143050) | Soil microbial communities from a riparian zone of the East river system, Colorado, United States - L1c2 | ecosystem: Environmental > Terrestrial > Soil > Riparian zone | place: USA: East River... | reverse complement strand
TGTGGATCTCCTCTGGGCACACTTCCGTGCAGCACTTGGTGATGTTGCAGAGGCCGAGGCCAAGCTCATCCTTCAGCATACGCGTGCGAGACTTCGTGTCGAGAGGATGCATTTCGAGCGCCGCAACCCGGACGAAAAACCGCGGTCCTCCGAACTGCTCCATTTGATCGTGCTCGCGGAGAACATGGCAGACATTCTGGCACAAGAAGCATTCGATGCACTTACGAAACTCCTGCACCCGATCGATGTCCTCCTGGTACATTTTCCAATCGGTGCCGGGGCGGGGCTCGAAGGGCGGGATTTTTTTGTTCACGCGGTAATTCCAGGAGACATCGGTGACCAGGTCTTTGATCACAGGGAATGACTTCATCGGCTGAACTGTGATGGGCTTGTCCAGGGGCAGCGCATCCATACGGGTTTTGCAGGTAAGCCGCGGGCGGCCATTGACCTCGGCCGAGCAGGAACCGCACTTGCCGGCTTTGCAATTCCAGCGCACCGCCAAATCGGGCGCCTGATGCGCCTGGATATGGTGGAGCGCGTCCAGCACGACCATGCCCGGTGCAATGGGGACGCGGTACGTGGCGGGCTGCCCACCTTCGCGGTCTCCGCGGAACACCTCAAAGATTGCTTCTGCCATCGCGCCTCCACTACTTTCTGTCGTAGCGCCGGCATCTTGCCGGCTGTCCCGAGGGCGTCTCGCCGTCGGCCCAGCGGGCGAGACGCCCGCCGGACAGCCGCCGGGACGGCGGCGCTACAAAATCTATTTTTCTTCCGCAACCAGTTGCTTCAACTCGCTGGGCATTTCGGGCACCGGTGATTGGTGCAGCGTCATCTTGTCTCCCTCGCGAGCGATTACATTGTTCTTCGTTCCCCAGGTTGGGTCGAGGCCAGAGTGATCAATCCGGCTGTGCGCTCCGCGGCTCTCTTCGCGCGCAAGTGCGCTGCGGGTGACGGCCTCGGAGACCGTCAACATTGCTTTTAGATCCTGGGCGAGGTGCCAGCCGGGATTGAACAATCGCGAACCTTCGACGCTCACGTGTTCAACGCGCTGCTTCAGTCTCTCCAGTTCCTCCAGTGCACGAAGCAGATCTTCTTTATTACGGAAGATGCCAACCAGATTCTGCATGGTTTCCTGCAAGTCGCGATGGATCGCGTATGGACTCTCCCCAGCCTTGCGCTCGAAGGGAACCAGCATCTCTCGTGCGCCCTCTTCGATCTGCGTGGAATCGATGGACGTGGTTTGGACGCTTTTTGCGTGGTCGGCTGCGGCCAAGCCGGCGCGGCGGCCAAAGACGAGCAGGTCCGAAAGAGAATTGCCGCCCAATCGGTTCGCGCCGTGCAATCCGGCTGCAGCTTCGCCCGCGGCAAAGAGCCCGGGCACGGACGATCTGGCGGTTTCCGCGTCGACGCGAATGCCTCCCATCATGTAATGACAGGTCGGTCCGACCTCCATAGGCCCCTTGGTGATGTCTACGTCGGCGAGTTCCTTGAACTGGTGATACATGCTGGGCAGCTTTTTCTTCACATAGTCGGCGGGCTTTTGCGAGATATCGAGATAAGCGCCGCCGTGTTCGGTGCCGCGGCCCTCGCGGACCTCGGTGTAGATTGAGCGCGCCACCACATCGCGAGTGGAAAGCTCCATTCTCTTCGGATCGTATTTCTCCATAAACCGCTCGCCCAATTTGTTGCGGAGAATTCCTCCTTCGCCGCGGACCGCCTCGGTGACGAGAATGCCCTGCACTCCTGGAGGCCACACCATGCCGGTGGGGTGGAATTGCACAAATTCCATATCCATCAGCTCAGCGCCGGCGCCGTAGGCGAGCGCCATTCCGTCGCCGGTGTACTCCCAGGAATTTGAAGTGATTTTCCAAGCCTTGCCAATGCCGCCGGTGGCCATCACGATCGACTTGGCTCGAAAGACTACGAATCGGCCCTGTTCACGCCAGTAGCCGAATGCGCCGGCGATGCGGTCCCCATCTTTGAGCAATCGGCTGATCGTACACTCCATGTAGACGTCGATCCCCAACTGCACCCCGCGGTCTTGCAATGTGCGGATCATTTCCAGGCCGGTGCGGTCGCCCACATGGCACAAGCGGCGGAAGGTGTGGCCGCCGAAGGCACGTTGTAGGATCTGTCCGTCCTGGGTGCGATCGAAAAGCGCTCCCCATTGCTCGAGCTCGCGCACGCGTTCGGGAGCTTCCTGCGCGTGGATCTGCGCCATGCGCCAGTTGTTGAGCAGCTTGCCGCCGCGCATGGTGTCGCGAAAATGAGTGCGCCAGTCGTCGGCGGAATCGACGTTGGCCATGGCCGCCGCGATTCCACCTTCCGCCATGACGGTATGTGCTTTGCCGAGGAGCGATTTGCAAACCACTCCCACGTTCGCGCCTTGCTCCAGGGCTCCGAGGGCCGCCCGCAGACCGGCGCCGCCGGCGCCGATGATCAATACATCGTGGTCGTGAGTTTCGTATTCTGTCGTCACAAGAGTCTCAGGTCGGTTATCGCGCCGCTGGCAACCATCCGGACGTATAGGTCGGTGAGGCCGACGGTAATCAGGCTGATCCAGGCATAAAGCATGTGGCGCTCGTTCAAAACGCCCAGCCAGCGCCAAGCCGTATAGCGCTGACGCCCGAAGGCGGTGCAGGAAAAGCAGTCGAGCTTTCCTCCTGCGAGGTGGCGAAGCGAGTGGCAGGAGAGGGCATACACAGTAAGAAGGATGACGTTTAACAGCAGCACGAGGGTGCCGACTCCGATGCCGAAGCGTCCGTCAAAAAAGAAGGCGCGAAATGCGTCGCGCCAGAGAAAGAACAAGAGGATGAAGCCCGCATACAGAAAATAGCGATGGAGATTTTGCAGAATAAACGGGAATGCGGTTTCACCCCGGTAGCGGTGTTTGCCGCGCTCGCTCACGGCGCAAGCGGGTGGATCGAGAAAAAAAGCCCGATAGTAAGCCTTGCGGTAGTAGTAGCAGGTGACGCGGAATCCCAAAGGGAACGCCAGGATCAGCAGCGCTGGAGAGAACGGCCACCAGCTATGATGAGGGTCAATGAGTGGCGAATAAAACGGAGAAATGTATGGACCCCATTCGTAATATGTCCCTTCAAAGGCACGCGCGGTCGCATAAAATCCGAACGCGCCGAGCAGGGCAATGACGGGCAACAACTCCAGCCACCACGCATCCTGCCGCATTGTGGCGCCGAGATGGCGCTGTGCACTCTCCCGTCCACCCGTGGTTGAAACTGTCGACATAGGCCACCAAGCCGTGGTGCATAGAGTAAATAGGAAAATAGCTTTTCCTCAAGTCAAAAATGTGGGATCAAGAGGGCGGACTGCAGCCACCATCGCGAAACCACTGGCAAGTCGTCCCGTTTCGGCACAGAGTGCCGACAGTTGTCGGAAATTATCTGTGTAAGAACGAGGTATGCGTTATTCACGAAGCTGCTGACTGGTTGGCCAGCGGTCTTATTCTACTTCGCTCTTGCAGCGGTGCAGCTTTGCGTCGGGGCTGGATTGCTGCGCTTGAGACCAACTGCGCAGACGGCGGCCGTTATTTACTATGCCTTCGGATTTGTGAATGCCGCTGTCTTCTATTTCGCGCCTAGAGGCCACGCACGGATGCTGGCGCTGATTTCGCCGGTCGCGTACTCTCCTTCGGAGTAGCACTCGACCGGCCAGGGACGATCCTGTTGATGGTAGAAACGCGTTACTCTCCGCCGCTCCCCGACTTCCCTTTTGCTTTCTTCTTGAGTGTAGCGGCATTTTTTGGCGCACAGTCGCCGGTGAGGTCCCCTTGCTCAACCGCGACGATGATCATTTCATACGGCAGATGGGTGGCTGCCGCTTCTTCGGTCGCCATGACCGCGACTTCCGACAGGTTTACGCGAGGTATGCCCAGGACATGCAGGCGGCTTCCCGTGGTCAGCTTTTTCACTTCGCAGGCCGGTCTGGTGCCCTTTACGAACACCATGCGTCGCGCCTCTTTGGTGACCGCTTCTTCGTCATCTTCGTTGTCGAACACGTTGGCCAACACGAAGGACCCGTCGTCTACATCCTGGACGGCACCGGCCAGCTCAATCACAAACTCAGCGTAGTTGTACTTTCCCGCACCGCTGGTGATGGTGACCGAGCTGTCCGAGGCACTGATCGTCGCCTTCACTTGTTCGTAAAATGGGAAAGCGACGTGCGCCGGGTAGGCCGTGTAACCGGGTATGTCAACAAACGAATCGAGCACACTATCGCCGCCAAACGTCGTGATCGGGTGAATCTCGAAAAGATGAGCCGGGTTGGAGGTGTCGGGCACATCCACGGGATCTCCCTGGATTTGATCGTCCTTTCCGAGGTGCTCAAACCAGATTCTCCAGACCCCCTCCACCGGCACTTCTGTTCCGGGTGCAGTCGCCTTCAACCGGGTCATTGCCTGCTTGACCAAGCGGGCGTTCACGATCTCGGCGACCAAAGGAAGGCCGACTTCATCCGCACGCCCCGCCATGTGGATGTCGCCGTCACTGCCGCCCTTGCTGATGCTGTGCGGCGTGTTGGGATGTACGTCGACTTTCAGGTTTGCGCTGACGGTCGCCCGATCCTTGACCTGGTTCACGAAAGTGGAACTCAAGATCAGTTTTTCCGCCCGCGCCGCGGCCAAAAGAATCACCAGCGCCGCCACACTCCGGGAAAACTTATGCAGGCTACACATTGGGTGCTCCTTGTGTCTTATCTTTGTTCGACGTGGAGCCCGAATCCGCCGAGGTCTGCTCGCTCGTCTTCGGTTTCTTTCCCGCATCGCGGATGTTAATGAACTTGTTGAGAATGTCAAACCAGAAAGGTGCGCCGAGCGAGACGGCTATAACCGTGAGGAACCATCCCAGCAGCCGGTTTCCCCAGTTGACTTCCTTTTCTTTACAATCCTTCGGCTGGGCGTCCTTTGCCTGACTCTCGCTTGCCGGGCACTTTTCCGGCCATCCGAGAACGCCACCTAAGGCATCGAGTTCATCCTTCGATGGCTTCGCAATCTTCGTAGGTTTTAGTGGGTTGTTCTTGTCCTTGTACGCGACAGAGACATCCTCACTCGTGGAACTGTCTTCCTTCTTTCCCTCGGCAACCCGCTTCTCGGCTTGTTTCACCAATAGCGCGCGTTGCGTCGGATTTTTCCAGAGCGTGCGAACGATGTTGATGGTGTCCGCGTTCGTCAGTCCAGTGAGAACAATGGCGACTAATACCGTCACCACTTGGGTTCGCCGCTTGAACCACCCTGAAGCGCGGTCCATGGTGTCGTCGAACCAGGTTTCGATATTCTTTTGCGCCTGATCCAGGTCGCCGGAATTCTGGATGAGGGCAAGCAACGCTTTCTTTACGTCCCCATCAGGCAGCGCATTGATGCCGGATTCGAGATCCTTGAATTCAATCTTCCCAGGCTTCTGGGCGGTGACGATATCCATTACCGTCGTCGCGAATGTACGCGACGGGAGGTACGAGGGATGGGCGGCCGCTCCAGTCGTGCCAGGTTTCAGCATTCCGGCAATCAGCGGGTGCTCATAAAACTTTTTCAGAAACCAGCCTGCGTCGCCACCGGGGCCGGGCTGACTGTCCAATAACTGCTTTATAGCAGCAGCCAGGTTCTTGGATCGCAGTTTCATCAACCCTGCCAACCATTCATTGACCGTCGTGCACAGAACCGCGAGCAACAAGTACACGAAGACCAACCCAATCATCACGTCAAGAGTGATGGAGTTAAATAATCCATTCCCGTTCATTCTTCACCTCCCAGATTTTTGATAGAGACACAGGGGCCTAAGAGACTTACGCGAATACCAGGGGCCCGGGGAAGAAGTTGAAAAGTGGTTCGGCCAAGTACTATACAACGGTTGGCCGGTTTGGTAAAGGAATTCCTGTCAGTGGGTGACGTCCAGCTGAACGCACTGCGCGGAGTAGTCGTTTATCACAAATATGCGGAGCTGCAAGCGGCCGCGCCCTCTGAATCTGCGCCACCCGCCAGTGTGAGACTACTCAGGTCACAGTCACGGTGATGGTGTTCGATTTCACAACACCGTCCTTGGGCTTATTGGACACAGCGCGGGACACTTGAATGGTGTATTGGCCGGGATGGCTCAGGTCGTAGAGGTCGCTCAAAGCGATGTTCTCTTTCGTCGATTCATTCGGTCGCAAATAGATCCCAAAATTGCGGGAATTCATGGGAATCATCGGTGGTTCTTTCAGCTTACGGCCGAGTTCGGTCTCTGGGACTGCGGTTCCTCGCTCGTCCCGGACGTCGATCTGATAATCGGTCGCCGGGTTTCGTTCTTGAATCAAGAGGCGCCGATTCGAGGTGTTTGTTAATGTTATTTGCACCTGCACCGTGGAACTCGCGCTGGCGATGTCTCGCCCTGCCCTGATGCTGATCGTGAGCGGTGGTGATGCGGCCTGGGCCCGTCCAACAGCAGATAGGGCGCAACTCGCGGCCAGCAACAGCACAGATGAAATTTTCAAGGTCCTACTCGGTTACAGTGACGGTGATCGTGTTCGATTTCACTACGCCGTCCTTGGGGTTGTCGGAGACGGGTTGCGAGACCTGAATCGTGAAATTGCCGGGTCGGCTCAGGTTGAAGAGCCTCGTGATGGTATTGCCGCCGCTCGCTTGAGACTCGCCCGGCTTGAGTGTGCAGGAGCCGGGGGGCATTATCATGAATGGTTCCGGGCGCTCGATTCTACGCTTGTCGACCGGATTGCCGCTGCTATCACGGACATCGTACTGATATTTGTCATCCAGGCCGGTCATGTTGTTATGGATCGCGACGCAATCTTCTTCGTGCTTCGATGTGTTCGTCTTCACAATATCGATACCGACCTCCGCCCCAGCTTTCACAACGAGGTGGTCCGCGGCTGTGCCAGCGGAATACGCGTCAATCCGAAGTCTAAACGGCGGCGTAGCCTTCTCAATGACGGAGTCGTCGTCGGTCACCGTCACCGTGATGGTGTTCGATTTCACCACCTCGGCATTCGGTTTATCAGACACGGCTTGGGACACCTGGATCGTGTACTCGCCGGGCTGCCTCAGGTCGTAGAGCCTCGTGATTTCGTTGCCGCCGCTGGTGCTAGACTCGCCCGGCTTGAATTCGCAGCCGAGGCCCTGGAAGTCTCTGCTCCCGAGTTCCATGTGGTTGAGCACATGCTTGCTGGCGGGATCGCCGCTGCTACGGCGAACATCGTACTCATAGGATGGATCCAGCGCGGTCATGCTATTAGAAACCGTTCCACAACCCATTTTGTGATTCGAGGTGTTGGTCTTCGTAATCCTGATAAATATCCTCGACCCGGCTTTTACGACATGGGACCCCTCGGTTGGCTCATGCCCATTTATGAACTCCCCTTCTACGCCGAGGCTAAGCGTGAACGGCTGGGACGCGGCCTTGGCCTGTCCGAAAACGGATAGAGCACAGCTCGCAACCATCAACAGCGCAAAGACGATTTTCACAACTCTACTCAGTCACAGTCACGGTGATCGTGTTCGATTTCACCAACGCGCCGCCAAACTCCTTCGGCGGCTTCCACATGACCTGCACAGAGTATCTGCCAGGTCGCGACATGTCGCTCGATAGACTTACTGGAATGTTGTCTTTCCATGAATCATTCGGCTTTAACTGGGTAATAATGTCGCGACCCGATATTTTCATACCTCCAGCGCAGAACGGAGCGGGCTTGTCGTTGGTATCCGGCGCCAGCTTGCCGGTACTGTCGCGAACTTCCACGACATAATCGCAAAGCGGGCTAGTAAATTCAAGTGTGGCAACACGATTCGAAAGATTCGTAAGCGTGGTAATCACCGTCGGCTCGGACCCACTCTTTACCTCCGCCCGAGCTGCAGTGATAGTAAGCGAGAACGTGTGTGACGCGGCCCAAACCTCGCCCACGGCAGATATGGCAAAACTCGTAGACAGCAGCAGCATGGAGATGACTTTCACAACTCTACTCGGTCACGGTCACCGCGATCATGTTCGATTTGACGGATCCTTTCCCTAGTTCTTCCGGCAATCGTCGTTCCACTTGGATTGTGTATTTGCCAGGACGACTCATGTCCCAGTACGCGCTGACCTCTATCGTATGTTTCACTGTTTCGTGGGGTTTGAGCTCATCGTTCAGGCCGGAAAGGATCCTTCTGACCTTCGGCGCATCTGCCGCCTCTCGCATCTTGCGGCCCTCATCCGTCTCCTGCACAATGTTCCCTTGTTCATTCCGAACCTCGATCGTATAGAACTCCCTATCGAGGGAAGGCACGGAGACGACCTTTGAAGAGTTATTGGTCATCGCAACGAACACGACGATAAGCGTGCCAGCTCTTTCCACGCCGGTGCCTGCTAACACACCATCGTGCGACGAGCTTATCTTAATCGCGAATGGTGCTTGGCCGCACAGAGCGGACCTTGCACACAGGATTGCGACGACTGCTGCAAGCACTAAGGACCTTAGCTGAACCATCCGGCCGCCTAGCGGGCCCGCCCAAGTAGAGCTTGGACGGGGCACCCTCCCATGTTCAAACGATTGCGATGGCCCGGGCCTACCGCCACAGATGCGTGACGCGGCGCAAAGCTCGCCCACGGCAGATATGGCAAAACTCGTAGACAGCAGCAGCATGGGGACGACTTCACAGCTCTACTCATTCACGGTCACCGTGATCGGATTCGATTTCACTACGCCGTCTTTAGGATCATTCGAAATGGGCAGGGATAACTGGATTGTGTACGTTCCTGGCCGACTCATGTCATACACATCGCTTACAAGGGTGCCTTCGTCGCGGCTCTCGCTTGGTTTCAACTTGCCGAGCCTAAGGCTGCCCATGATCGGCTCGTCGCTCTCCTTGTGCGCCTTTTTTTCGATCAAATTGCCGGCGCCGTCACGCACATCGTAAAGATAGCCCGAATGCACTCCTCCAATGTATTGGCTTGAGGTGTTCATTGGACGATTGGAGGTGTTGGTCAACCGAACCTTCAGAGCGACCTGTGAACCTGCCTTTACCACGGACTCGGCGCTAATGGTGAGGGTAAAGGGCGCTTGAACCTGTTTGGTCGGTTTCGTTGCCCCGGATTGTCCAGAAACTACGAGTGAAGCGCCAGCGAGCAATAGCAATGCGTAAAAGACTCTCATAATCCCTCCTCGTATTTCCAGACTCATTTCGAAACAACTGTCCAAGTCGGATAGCCATACCGTAGCGTATCATTGCCAACTTTGGTTTGCGACGCGGTGCTTGCCGTAAAGCTGCCCACAGGGCCAGGTGTGCCGGTGGTAGTTGCTTTCCAATTACTCGCCGTCCCACAAGAAGTCGAACAGGTGGCAGTACCGGTGAATGCCCACGTTTGGTATCCCAGTGGGACTGGAATTGAGTTTGCCGTGCTGGATCGCCACAGCAAGAACATGTTGGCGTTGAAAGTCCGAGTCAGAGTGGTGTAGGTAGACTTGAGGAAGATGTCAGGAGTATCGTTGCTGGGCGGAGCGGCGTACGGATAGGCAGTATCCAGGCCAGCAGGGTTCGTCAGGGACGCACTCCCGGTGATCGTGTCAGTGCTTATCAACTGTACGAGCGAGAAGCTGCCGCCAGAGGAGTTCGAGTATCCGGTTGGGCTATTGAAGACCATGCCAGCGGTCCCACTGGCTCCATTCGGACAGCCGCTGCCAGTGATGCTGCCGTAGACCAGCCACGGTCCCGCTGGTATGACGGGGTTGGTGCAAGCGGCGAGGTTGGCGATGGTGAGCTTACTGTAAGCTGTGACAATCATCTTTCCACCCGTAGGCCCCGTTACTTTGAACGTGGCTGTGGAAACCGGGCTGGTTTCGCCATTAGTTAACGTGTATTGCGTGCTCACGGTGAACGTTCCACCGTACCCCCAATAGAAAGTGTAGGGGTTAGCCGTGGTGGCAGGCAGGGCCTTGACGGAGCCCGTAGCATAAGATGTGGGCGTGGGAGTGTACCCGCCAATTGCGGTACCGGTGGGCGGAGTCCACTTCCAGCTCTGCACCGAGACACAGGCCTGCGTGGGGACTTGACCCGTGAGCTTGATCTGTTGCCCGACGACAACGTTCGTTGTCTTGCCAGCCACGTTTGCCCCATTAAACAGTATATTCGGAGCCAGCGGCGCGAGAGGCCCCGCCACGGGGATGATCGTTGCCGAAGCGGTTGCGCTGGACGACTCACCGGAGTACGCCGGGGTAAAGCCGGTCCCGTTGTAGCCTTTAGAGGTTACCGTGATGACCACGGAGCCATCGGCGCAGGTATTGGGAACCGATACATTAGCATGGATCTGGGCTCCGCCGGCTTGGCCGGTGTCGGTGTGGCTGGTGATGGAACTGGTGGCTCCTGCCCCCACCAGGGTCAGCTGCGGATTCGAGCCAAAATACGAGCCGCTGATGATTACGGCAATATTGGTTTGACCCGCCGTCCACTGGTTGGGGCTGACCGACGAGATGGACGGAGGGGGATCGCCGACGGTGAAATTCCCGAAGACTCCCTGCAAGATTGTGCCCCCCAGGGTATAGGACATACCGATGTTCCAGAATCCCGTGGTGGCCGTGAGTGCAGCCGAGTAATTCGCGGTCGCTTGGGTTGCGGTGACGGTACTCGCAGAAGCCGTGAAGCCCGTACCGCTGCCACTCGATGCGCTGATGGTGGTGGTGCTCCCGCCGAAGGGGTTGATGAAGCTGAGGCCGTTGAGCGTAAGCTTGCCACTCGTGCCCACAAATGCATAGAGCGGCGAAACCGAGTTGATCTGAGGGGGCCCGATCTCCGCGACCACCTGGGTGCTAATAATGAAGACGCAGGTTCCGCCGCCTTCACAGCCGCCGTTAACGTAGCCATCATAGTAGCTGTCGGTGACCACGGAGTAATCGTGCGGTCCATTGGTGGTGTTAATGGGAACGTTCCCGCCAACTGCCGCAATGCCGTTGCCGTTGTCACCGATCTGGCCCGTGGCGATCAGCGTGCTATCTTGATAAACCCCGCCAACCACATAGGCATCCCAACCATCGTCGAACGAATCCAGGCTGACAGCGGTCTCGTTGAGGACATCGAGGTTGGAAGGGGTGGTGTTGTCGTAAAGGACGGCGAAGCTCTCCAGGTTACAGCCATCATCGGGACCGCCGGCAAGGCAGTAAGGGTCGTACAAATTGATCACTCCGCTGTCGTCCACAAGGTTCTGTTGCGCGAGCGCGAGCTGCGGCAGCCCCAGTCCAAGTCCGGCGAAGAGTCCAACGCCCAGCAGAGTTCGGCGAAGAGGAAAGAGAAAATTGAAGAAAGCGCGTGCCCACGTCATTGCTGCGCCTCCAGATGCGTGATCGACTTGGAATCGTTATTGGAATCGTGCCCGACAGGATAGCGGGGAGGAAACGGGTGTACGGTCACGCGGGGAGACCATTCTTTCTCGATGTGCGCCTGGAGCTGCGCGGCGGCTTTCGGCCCGAGCCTGCGATTGAGCCGGGCGACTGCATTCTTCATGACGGTTTCACGCTCTTCCTGCCACGCATGCACCTGGGCGTGACCGGGGGGCGGACCTGCCGATCGGCCATTCAGCCTAAGCCACTCACGGTCCTGAAGCATGGTGGGCATGGCTTTGGCCCAGACAGCATTCACGTCGTTATCCATTTGCAGGCCGGCCTGGCGCAAGATAGCAGCCTGCGCGTTCGAGAAGTGCAAATCCCGTTGCAAGTGGGTGCGCATTTCCTGAGCTTCGATGGACTGGCCTTGCTGCTCAAGAGCGGCAGCCCTCTTGTCGAGGTGGCGCTGATAGCGCAGGAAATGCCAGTAGACGTGATGGAGTGGAGCGGGATGGGATGCGAAAGGGGCAGCAGGGCGGGTGTCGATCGCCTCACTTGCCTGTCCAAGCGCGATGGAAAAAGGCAACGCGCACAGGAGTAGGAGCAGGGCCGTAAGCCGTTGGAGAACACTTCGAACGCCCAAATGACGAGGCATAAATAACCTCCAATAACTTGTCTTCTAACTTGTATACCCACGTAAGGTTCGGCCCGTGGAAAGAGGTAGCGAAAAGAGTGCTGAATGAGGTGCGCAAGATATAGGCTTGTAACTTCAGGTTGTCAAGACCTAATTTATAGAAATCGTTGACACCTATATTTCAGCAACTTATAACTATTCTTAGAGACGGGTATCTGGCTGATGAGATAACCGTGTCGGATCATTTGGGGCACACGCAGCGTGAAAGGCGAAGCCCATTGTGCGATCACTGTGGTTCCGACCGCTTCGACTCCCCCCTCGGCTTCGCTCGGGGCTTCGGCAAAACAGGGCAGGCTCTTGCGCAAGGGGACGCGCAAGGATGGGGGCACCTCCGTCGCGCGCCACTGAGTTGGTTTGGACGGGCGGGGACGCCCGTCGCTCCACAAGCAAGAAAGGCTAGCTGCGAGGCCGTAAGTCGGCCTCGCAGCGTTGTTTGGGATGTGTTCGGAGTTAGTAGACGGTAATGCTACCGTCCAGTAAGTTACCGCTGTTGTTGTAGCTGTCGCTGAGGGTAATGCTGAAAAGGCCTGGGGGCGCCAACGAGCTGTCCGCAGCGACAATGGTGAATGTTACTGGCGAGCCGTTGTCAGTCCCAGATCCGGTTAGGGTCACGGTGTGCGCGACCTCGTCAAAGGCGGCTGCCGTGATCTGCGTGGATTGAAAGTTGACGCCTGAGCCGGAATCGCTGAAGGACGCGCTTCCAGTTGGTTGGTTGGAATCGTCATAACTGAAGCTAAATGGGGCCTGGCCGCCTTTCTTGCCGCTTATGTGGCCGCTACCGCCCGCTTCGTGGGACGTACCTGCACACTTGCCTTTAGTGGCGATGCCCCCGGCTAGCGTCTTTTCCCGCGTGAAGTAACTGACAGACGGACCGGCGTGGTTATCCGCGTAGGCAATGTTGACGAGATGATTCGGGTCAATCCCAATCTGGAAGAAGTCGGCTAGGCTGCGGTCGGAACTGCCCAGCAGGCCGCCGGTTGAGATCTGCCCCGTGTGGTTGGAGTGGTCGGTAGCTTGACTGAACGTGAAAACCGGCGAGAGCGCATGACCATTGACGCTCTCCGCAACGAACACGTTCCAGTGTGTGTTGGTCGTCGAGACGGTGTTTGAATTGCCGGCTTGATCGGCGCCATACCACGCGATGGCCACGTGGCCGTTGGCGTCGGCCGCGATCCAGGGGAAGACGTTCGACTTTCCGGCTTGGGACGTTTTCCGAGTTACTTTGATGGCCGGAGCCCAGCGCGTCCCGTGATTGGTCGAGAACGAGTAGTAGACGTCAGTGTTATCCGACCAGGTGGCGTATACGTAGCCGAAGTTGTCCACCGCGAGCCCGGGGAATAGGTTGCCGAGACCGGCTCCCGAAGGACACGTGGAACCTGCACCACAACTGAAAATCTTGTGGTCAGTGAAGGTTAGCGCGGGACTCGTGAGACTCACGCCCGTCGCCACAGCCACGTAGGCAGCATTCAGAAAGGCGCTGCTGTTATTTGCATTGTCCGTGGGATTGTCGGGGCCCACAAAGATCTGGTACAGATTTCCGTGGCTTGAACAACTGCTGTTGTCCACCTTGATTTGCCCCGCGATGTTGCCGGTGGGAGGGCCGACGCTCGGTTCGGTCGCAGCATCAACGGCCTCGCCCAGGGCGCCGCTATAGGTCTCGCCTCCATCGCTGGAGCGTTGCACGAAGATTTGGGACGTGGTCCCAAAATCGTGATACTCCATGTAGACGTGTGAAGCATCGTTGAAGCCATCGATCCACATGCGATCGTCGAAGGGAACTCCGGCGGTGGCCGGATTCGGAGTGCTGAAAACATCCGCGCGGTTCGTGGAGTGGCTGCCTGTAACTTCCGCTGCGCTCAGGCTCACCACAGCTACATTGGGAGTGTTCGAGTTCGAGGGGTCGGGAGTATTCACGGCGACGTCGCCATCGCCTCCTCCCGGCGCAAACCCGCTGGCAGTGCAAAATGGGGTTACGAACAGGCCGCAATCAGGCTGACCTTCGTACTTGAACGGCAGGGTTCCGTTAGCGTTCGGACCGCTGTCTGCGGTTTTATACCAGCGCCACAGGTCAAGACCACCGGGGACTCCGCGGATAGATTCGATGTAGATTGTGCCCTGCGAGTCAACCGTCATGCTGGGCTCGACGGCCTGCCCTGCTCCCGCGGGCAGACAGAGACTCTCGTTGGGATTGTAATTCGCGGTTCCCGGACCGACGTATGCCGCAACAGCCTGACCATTTGGGCAGCTGTGCTGACCGGTAGGGTTGGGCGGTGGAGTTGACACAGCCACATTGATTCGGACGGGGTAATTGGAAATTCCGGTGGTCGCGTTGAACTGGACAGTATTCCGCAGAAAGTCTCCGTTGGCCGAGGAGATGACAAATACCGGAATGGCTGCTGGGGCGGTGACGGCAGCGTCACGTATGAGGAGGAGAGCGGTGCCTTGGGCGGCCTGACAGTTCGCGGCTATTTGGGCGAAGAGGGTAGTCCCGGAAAGGTCACGGGTATCGGCCAGGCAGATGCGTCCGCTGGTGGCGGCTGGAAAGTCGGTAGGCAAAGCCCCGCCGTTGGTGTCGAAAACGAAGTTCGCGGCTATCGGCGCGCTAATGTCCGAGCCGGCATTAGAGGTCGTGGACCAGACCGCCGGAATACAATGTGGCAGCACGGCGCAGCCAGCGGTGTTCGGGGGCTGTGGCCCGCCATTCAGTACATCAACGGTGTTTTGAGCGGCGAGAGGAGCCACGATAAGCAGCAATATGGCTCCCCAGAAGGATAATGTCAGCAACTTTTTCATCGCTTCTCCTTGTGCTGTCGCTCGACGGCGACGCGCAGCTGTAACTACGCCAAGTGGATGCGGAAACAATTCGTTCCCAGGGAAATGAAATAAGCCAATTTGCGTATGAAGCGATAAGAAAGCTGGTTTCGCGGAACCGATCGCAGTTAAGCTGCGACCAAGCGTATTAATGGCCCGCTCAAAGATGCTGATCGTGATACCAGGGTTGTTTCCCGCGGCTAGTTTTATCGCGGAATGGCCACGCAGCGGTAAATGTGCCGCGAACTTTAAAGGCGGATGTCGCGCATGAATTGGTCGGGGAGAGTGGATTTTAAATCTCGAGCATAGTTTGCGGATTGTATCTTCAATTCGAGGGGAGAGCACCCAACAGATTGCTACGGGTGAAGGGCGTTTCAAATACAGTGTTTAAGGTATCGCCACCGCACAGTGACTGTAGCGCGGAAGTATCATGCAATAAACAAGCCGCTGCGTTCACTGCGACAGCGCGAGAAGGGACGCATCCACCGGAGTGACTCGGTCTTCGTTCACGGAGTTTTGGGGTTAAGCCGAGCCTCGATCGCTTCCAGCAAAGCAGCGCCGGCTTCACCGGCATCGCGGGTGGAAAACTCGCTGCCCAGTTCGATCACCGGGAGCCTGGTGGACGCGACCTCGAAGGCTTGCCGCGTGGACGGGGACGTGGCCAGATCGGGGCCTACGAGCAGGAGGTCAAATTTCGTGACACGCATCAGGATGAGAGCGTCGCCCGGATGGCCGGTGGACTGAACCTCGTATCCAGCGCGGTGCAGGAGTTCGCGCAAGTAGGCGAGCACGTCGCGATTGCAGTCGACGCACAGAACGCCGCGGCCGGTGGGGGCGGGCATTTCGGCGAGGGCTCCGGCGGGGGGTCCGGTACGATAGAAGGCGGCAACCGCCTTCTCCTCGGATTCGTGCGCGTCGAAAACTTGTGTCAGGCGCGACATCTCCAGAACTTTGCGCACCTGTTCCGTCACATTGCAGAGCTTCAGGTCGCCGTGCGCCCGGCGGATGCTGGTCAGACTGCGAACCATCGTGCCCAGGCCGCTGCTGTCGATGAATCCGACTTCGCCCATGTGCAGGACGATGGAGCGGCGGTCGCGCAACAACCAGTCGACATGTGCGCGCAGCGACTCGCTCTCGGCACCGGCAACAATCCGTCCGTTGCAGCGGACGATGGTAACGCGTCCGACCTCGCGAGTGTCGAGTGACAAGGGCAAATGGGCCTCCGAAGGGCTGAGAGCGAGAGTGCGAAATCGCCACATTATAGCGCTGAGGGGGTTGGGGCGTAGAACGCGCTGGAACTCCACGCATCGGCAACCCGTCGCCGTAGTCACTTGTGCAACCAGCCTTGTAACTCCATCCAATCGGCGAACCTGTCGATCCAATGATCCACAGGGAGGTTTTGTTTTCGCATTCCGAAGCCGTGGCCACCTTTCGAGTAGATGTGCAGTTCGGCGGATCTGTGGGCGGCGATCCACTTCTCGTACAGGAAAACGCTTACCGGCGCGAGTCCGAGTTCGTCGTCGGTGGCAGCGGCCACAAACAAGGGCGGCGCATCCGCTGGAACGGTAGCATCTCTAAACTGTCCCCCGCCCGCATAGATCGGAGCCACGAAGGCGGGCCGGCCTTCAGGCAGGTAATGGAAGGCGACTCCGGCCGTGACCGCTCCACCAGCGGAGAATCCGATGATGCCGACGCGGTCGGGTGAAACTCCCCATTCCGACGTGTGCTGCCGAACGTAGGTGACTGCCGCTAACCCATCGGCGATGGCAAGGGGAACCGTCTTCCCTAACATGTCATGAAGCTTCTGCCCGTCTTTAAGCATCTCGTTAAATTCCTGTGTGGCGTCCTCGCCGGTGTGCGCCAGGCGGTACTTCAACACAAAGGCGGTCACACCTCTGGCGGCCACGTACTTGGCGACATCGTTGCCCTCGCTGTTGATGGTGAGAGCCATAAAGCCGCCGCCCGGACAGATCACCAGTGCGGTGCCGTTTCTCAACTCCGGAGAAGGCTTGAAAACTGTCAGGCTCGGCTTGGTCACATTGGTGACGACTTCCGTGCTCCAGATTTTAGAGAAGTACTGTTTCTCCGGATAGTTCTCCTGAGTCGAGTTAGGCCCCGCGCTGGTGGGAAGAGGAATGACATCCTGAGCGGCTCCGAGGGTCGCCAGGAGCACCACTACGCAAAGGGTTCGAATGAGGAATGTTTTCATGGCCGCGTAGTTTAGCAGAGAGCGCCTGGGGGTGCGCCACTTCTCACGCTTCCTGAGAAGTGGCTCGCCGAACTGCTGGCATTGTGAGACTCCGCTTTACGCGGCTGAAGATCAGATCTTTATCTTACGCACGTCACTTGGGGTACGAGCGGCGTGAAAGGCAAAGCTCATTGTGCGATCAGTGTGGTTTCCCACTCTTGCGCAAAGAACGCGCAAGAATGGGGCACCCCCGGCGCTGGTTGTGCCAAGGAGATCAGAAGCGTGGGGACATCCCGGCGATCTTCAGGCGGACGGGCGAGGACGCCCGTCTCTCCATTTGCGGGATGCTTAACGCATCGACTCTTCGATTTCTGAGATCCAGTCGGGACGCTTCAGCACTTCGCGCGGTTTGGGTCCGTCGGCAGCGCCTACGATGCCGTCGCGTTCCATGAGGTCGATGAGATGCGCGGCGCGTCCGTAGCCGACGCGCAGGCGGCGCTGCAGCAGGGAAGTGGAGGCTTTGCCGAACTCGATCACGAGGCGCACGGCATCGTTGTAGAGCGGGTCGTTATCGTTATCATTATCATTGGCGGAAACTTCTCCCGAATCGTCGCCGTCAGCGGCGGACTCCCGGTCTTCTTTCGGCGTCTCCAGAAATTTCTCTTGATACTGCGCCTGCCCCTGCGCCTTCCAGAATTCCACGACGGCGGCGATTTCCTTTTCGGTTACATACGGCGCATGCAGGCGATGGACGCGTGCGGAGCCGGCAGGCAGATAGAGCATGTCGCCGCGTCCGAGGAGCGATTCGGCGCCGTTGGCGTCGAGAATGGTCCTCGAGTCAACTTTGGTTGCTACACGGAACGAGACGCGGGCGGGGAAGTTTGCCTTGATCAGGCCTGTGATTACATCGACCGACGGGCGCTGCGTGGCTAGGACTAAGTGGATGCCTACGGCTCGCGCCATCTGCGCCAGTCGAGTTATCGATTCTTCCACGTTGTTGCCGTCGAGCATCATTAGATCGGCCAACTCGTCGATGATGATGACGATTTTTGGAAGCGGACCCTCTTCCGACGTTGCTTCCTCACTGAAGAGGCTGGGCGTGTCGTCGAACAGGCGATTGTAGCTGTCGATGTTGCGGACTCCTTTGGCGGCGAGCAGTTTGAGGCGGCGCTCCATTTCGCGGACGGCGTTGCGCAGCGCGTTCGCGGCTAGTTTGGGCTCGGTGATGATGGGCGTGTAGAGGTGCGGGACGCCTTCGTAATTGCCGAGTTCGAGGCGCTTCGGGTCGACGAGCACGAGCCGCACTTCGTCAGGTGTGGACTTGTACAAGATCGACATGATCATGGCGTTGATGGCCACGCTCTTGCCCGTGCCGGTCGAGCCTGCGATTAGAAGGTGGGGCATGCCGGCCAAGTCGGCGGCGGCGATGCGTCCGTTGATGTCTTTGCCCATGGCGATCGTGAGTTTGGATTTGGTGGCGAGGAATTCCTGCGACTCGATGTT
>Ga0193751_1001054_pt1 | contig 18497 bp, 21 predicted proteins | sample L1c2metaG_FD_143050 | JGI IMG/M metagenome (GOLD analysis project Ga0193751, IMG submission 143050) | Soil microbial communities from a riparian zone of the East river system, Colorado, United States - L1c2 | ecosystem: Environmental > Terrestrial > Soil > Riparian zone | place: USA: East River... | reverse complement strand
GCAGCGTGGGGCCCGAACCAATCCTTATCTTGCGGACCGGCTCTCCAAGCGCGAGCCCGACAACCAGATGGCCCGCTTCATGAACGAAGACTGCAATTGCGAAGGAGACGATCAGCCCGGCGGTCACCCATAAGAGCGCATTGGGCGTGCGGGCGTCCCTAAAGCCGGTGAACAGGAGCCACCAGATGACGACCACCGCAGCACCCGAACCGATGACGCTGCCGAGCCTTCCCATAAGCGACGGTTTGTGGACGGCTGAATAGCTCAAGCGTCGAAATCATCACCCGCCGCGACGCGATCTGTGCCGGGTTTCGGTCGACCGCATAGAAATAGAGCCGCCGCCCCGCGAATCGCGAGAGCGGCGGCGTTGTACCTGGGTTGGCTAGCGAGTGGTCTGGTCTTTCGAGAGCTTCTCGAGCAGCTCGGCCAGGCGCTCCATCGACTCATCGGCGCCGTCCCGCATGCCGGACTCGACCATGCCGTCTCGGTCCATCACGGACTGGAAGACGACGTGGGCCACCACCTTCGTTTTGTTGCCCAACGGCTCGAAGGTGGCTGTCTGCAGCGCGACGTGACCAGGAAAGCCTTCGTATTCGAAGGTCTGGCAGATGCGCTCTGGCGCGACGACGTCGTGGTTGACGCCGCGGAATCCGTGCGCGGTCCCGTCAGCGCCCTTCTGGATGACCCGCCACGACCCGCCCGAACGCGCGTCGAACTTGTCGATCTTGTTTTCATAGCGCCGCGGGCCCCACCACTGCACGAAAAGCTTTGGGTCGGTGTACGCCTTGAACACGAGCTCGCGTGGCGCGTCGAGTACCACCGTGCTGACGATCTGTTGCGTACCCGGTTCGATCACGTAATCAACTTTCGGCATCGTGGTCTCCTTCCTTGTCATCGGTCTTCTCCTTCTTGATCAAATCCTGCAGAACTTCGTCCAGGCGCTGGAAGCTTTCGTCCCAGAACCGCCGGTACTCCCCCACCCAATCGGCCGCTTCTTTCAGGCGTCCGCCCTCGAGGCGGCAGGGCCGCCATTGCGCACTCCGGCCCTGCGTGATCAACCCAGCACGCTGTAGCACCTTCAAGTGTTTCGAAACGCCGGGAAGGCTCAGGTCGAACGGCTTGGCCAGCTCCGTGACCGACGCCTCGCCTTGTGAAAGACGAGCCAGGATCGCTCGCCGGGTGGGATCGGCGAGGGCTGCGAACGTGGTGCTGAGTTGATCGCTTGGCATCTTACTTTACTCTTTGGCTAATTAGCTAACCAGAAGAATACTGCCCAGCCACTCGCCTTGTCAAGGGGGTCGCAGGTCATGAATTCGGCCCGTATTCCACTACCTGGCCGGCCAGGTGATCACCTCAACGCGATGGTCCAACACCACGTCATCACCGACGCGATCGCGAGGACGCTGATCGACATCGCCTACCGGAGCGTGCCGCACGAGCTCACAAGCACCCTGCAGCGGCAGATCCTCCAGCTTCAGCTCGACGCGGGCGAGGTTCGATTTGGACCAGGCGCGAGCCCTATCGATAGGTTGCCTGACGCGTCCGGTGCCGTTGACGTCTGGTTCTGGTTCGACTACGAGGTCGCGATCAGCGTCGTGCTCTTCTGGTCGGTGCGCCGAAAGCAGGTCTGACCAGGTCCTATTGACATCGGTCCGTTTGAGCGGACATGCTGATGGCGGTTCGCACCCTCACCAGAGGGTGTGAGATGGGTGGAGGTGAGATCGATGAAACGAATTCGTCGGTTACTGTTGGCCGGATCTCTTTTGCTGACGGTCACGCCGGCATTGACAACGGTTCAAACCGCACAAGCCGGGGTACAGCAAACGTATCTCGTCGTGTACCACGATCAAGCGCTGCCGGCTGGCGCGGCAGCGACCATTTCGGGTGCGGGCGGCGCGGTGGTCGCGACATACAGCGACATCGGCGTTGCGGTGGCTCGCTCCGACAGCACCACGTTCCGCGACAACCTGATGAAGGACTCGAGGATCGAGGGTGTTTCGGCGACGCCCGCTTTGGCAACGCGCCTGAATGACGACACCGTCGTCGACAACGCGAGCACGACCGCAGTGACGAGCACGTTGACATCCCTGCAGTGGGACATGAACCAGATCCAGGCGCCCGCGGCCCACGCAATCAACAGCGGGAGCCCATCGGTGGTGGTCGGTGATATCGACACCGGCCTCGACTTCACCCACCCCAACCTCGCTCCGAATGTCGACTTCGGCAACAGCGTCTCGTGCATCGGTGGCACGCCCAACACCAGCACATCAGCCTGGAATGACGACAACGGGCACGGCACCCACACCGCAGGCACCATCGCCGCGGCGAATGTCGGCTTTGGAATCGTCGGCGTGGCTCCCAAAGTCAAGATCGCGGCCATCAAGACCGGCGATGCGGCAGGCTTCTTCTTCCCCGAGGCCGTGGTGTGCGCCTTCATGTGGGCGGGCACGCATAACATCCAGGTCACGAACAACAGCTACTTCGCGGACCCGTGGCTGTTCAACTGCAAGAACGACCCGGTCCAGCGGGCCATCTGGACCGCTGAGCGACGCGCGATCCGCTTCGCGATGCAGCGCGGGACCATCGTGGTGGCTGCGGTCGGGAACCAGGCAGACGACCTCGCGCACCCGACCCAGGACGTAACTAGCCCCGACAACACGACCGCGGTCACTCGCGAGATCACCAATGCCTGCGCGGTGATCCCGGTCGAGGTCCCTGGCGTGATCGGCGTTTCGGGCGATGGGAACAAGCTCATGAAGTCCTTCTTCTCGAGCTACGGCGTTGGCGCAACTCAGGTGGTCGCCCCCAGCGGCGACTCGATTCTTCAAAAGACGGCAGCGGCACCGAACGGCCGCGTCCTCTCCACCTATCCGGCAGCGCTTGAATCCACCTGCTTGAGGCAGGTCATTGACAGCAACGGTGCGACCTACTGCTACCTGCAGGGCACATCGATGGCGTCTCCCCACGTGGCGGGAGTGGCTGCCCTGATCGTTAGCATGGGTATCACCTCACCAGGTGCCGTCACGGCGAGGCTCGACAACACCGCCGACCCGATGCCGTGCCCGGCGGACGTATCGGCGTACACGTTCTTCCCGGCGGTCGACAACGGCGCGCCGCAGACGTGCCAGGGTGGGAACGCCTACAACGGCTGGTTCGGCCATGGCCAGGTGAACGCTTTGACCGCGGTCGGAGGCTAGCCAACCTCACGCTTTCGATGATCTGGCCGGGAGCCTCGTAGCTCCCGGCCGGGACTTTTGCCCCGGGCGCCGGATAGTACGAGTGGAATGAATCTCGCCCCGGCGCTCATCCAGGACGCAAGCAGCGGCGACCAGCAAGCTTTCGTGCTCCTGGTCGAGCCATTACTGCCTGATGCCTTCCGTCTCGCAGTCGGCATCCTCCGATCGGAATCGGATGCCGAGGACGCGGTGCAGGAGGGAGTCCTCAACGCCTGGCGGCATTTCGGCCGGTTCCGCCCAGGTTCAGACCTGAGGCCACCGTTTCGGTCAGATCAAGCAGGACTGGCCAACTGCCTCGCCTGCCAGACATTGGCCGGGTCGGGGCAGGCGCCATGCAACGTCGGCGATGACTTTTGCCAAAACAACATCGTCGTCGCAATGGAGGACATTGATGCCCTTCAGGGCGACCTCGTTCGGAATTTCGCTCCCGCTGCTTCGGCCCCCAAGGACGCGCGGCTGCAGATTGACGTCTGGGCCGCCGACCAGGCCCTCGTGGCGATGGGCGCCGCTTGGTCGGCGCACGATCAAGTCTCGCTCCAAACGGCACGCGATGCGTTCAGCCAGGCGTTTACGCGGGTCGTCTCAGATCTCGCTGCACTTTGAGTTAGAACTAGCCGCGGAGTGACAGCTTCGCGGCGCGACTTTCGGGTGGTCCTGGCCACCCGGCTGCTCAGGGCCTTCGGATTCGGCTTTGCGGCGGTCCTGCTCGGCATCCAGCTTGAGCACCGGCACCTGTCGCCGGAACAGATCGGGATCGTCCTGGCCATCGGATTGGTCGCCGCGTCATTGCTTGGTTTACCTGCGGCCGCCGCGGCGAGGCAATTCGGTCGGCGGCGTGTGCTGGCGGCCTGTGGCGTCTTGATGGCATTGACTGGCGCCGACCTCGCGTTCGCGACCAACGGCACACTTCTCACGCTGGCCGGAGCGACGGGCATGCTGGGGGCAAGCGTGGACCTCGGGCCGTTCCTTCCCATCGAGCAGGCGATGCTGGCAGAGTCGGTGGCAGGCGATCGCCAACCGGCGGCGTTTGGTCATTACTCGCTGACCGGCGGGCTCGCGTCCGCGGCCGGTGCTCTCGCCGCCACGTTCGCGGTCTCACCACAGCGCGTTCAAACCTTCTTTGTGGTCTTCGTGGCGATTGGCCTGGCCACGGCAGCGTTGCCACTGTTCGTTTCGTCCCGAGCAGAAACCGAAGCGCCCGGTCCGATACTGAGCAGGGCCAGCCTCAGGCCGCTCGCGGCCCTGTCCGCTCTGTTCGCGCTCGACGCGCTGGGCGGCGGCTTCGTCGTCCAGCCGGTGATCGCGTATTGGCTGCACGTCCGCTTCGGAGCCGGTGCCAATATTCTCGGGCCCTCATTCGCTGCCATCGCGATCGCCCAGGCGGCTTCGTTCGAGCTGGCGCCTGTGATCGCGAAGCGCATCGGACTGGTTAGGACGATGGTCTTCACCCATCTGCCCAGCAATGTCCTTCTGTTGCTGGTTCCGTTCAGCCCTTCTCTGCCGATCGCGACCGCCCTGCTGATCGTTCGCTACTCCATCTCGCAAATGGACGTGCCCACGCGTCAGGCATACGTGGTCTCGATCGTCCCGCCGGCCGAGCGTGCGGGAGCGCTCGCGTTGACGGGATCGGTTCGAGGTGTCGCGCAGGCGATCGGCCCCGTGTTGGCGGGATTAGCGATCCAGGCGGCGGCCTTCGGCGTGCCGTTCCTTGCCGGCGGTGGGCTGAAGATCGCCTACGACGTCTCGCTTTACGCCCTGGCGGGCCGCACTCGTCAGCGCGCTATGGAGTCGTCTTCGTGATCGTTGTGGCCGTGTTCATCGTCCCCGTCGTCGTGCGCCGTGCCAACGAGGGTGTGCTGGTGTTTTTTCATTCCCGGGTCCATGTGGACCTCGAGCCGAGCCGCGGGGACCTCGTGACACACCGCAACCTCTACGCGCATGGCGACGGCGTGAGCCTCTTCGAGAGTTGACTTCGGGTTGACGGCGACATGCATCACGGCGACCAGCTCGCGGCCAACCCATCTGACCCGCACGTCATGCACCTGGAGCACGCCTGGGACCGATGAGGCGGCGCTTGTGAGCTCGTCGACGATGGTCGGGTCGACGGCGTCCATCATCCGGTAGTAGAGCTGCTTAACCGTGCCCGCAAGGACGTACACGATGGCGACGGTGATCAAGATGCCGACGATTGGATCCGCGATCCTGAGGCCGAGGCCGGCCAACCCGATTCCGGCGAAAGCGCCTGCCGACACGAGCGCGTCGATGCGCGAATGAATGCCGTCGGCAGCCAGCGATTCTGAGCCAATCCCGCGGCCAACTCTGAGCTTGTAGACAGATACGCCCAGGTTGGCGATCACACCAACCAGCGCCGCGCCCATGCTCAGCGGGATGTTGGAGTAGGTGACCGGCTGGATGAGCTTGCCGATCGACTCGGCCGCCGCAACCGCGGCCGTGACGATGATCACCACGATGATCAGCAGGGTCGCTACATCTTCGAAGCGCCCGTAGCCCGATGAGTACCGCCGTGTTGCGGGCCGCCTGACGAGCGCAAACGTAAAGAGAAGGATGAAGCTCGTCATCACGTCGCCGGCGTTGTGGAGACCGTCGGCGAGCACGCTTGCGGATCCACTCAAAATCGAAGCGACGATTTCGGCCAGGGCTGCAAGGCCAAGCCCGACGGCGCTGACGATCACGGCCCTGACCGCGTCCTTGTTGCCGTACTGCGCCGAGGAATGATGATGGTCCGCGCTCACCGGGCCTATTCAAGCACCTAGGCGGCCACTAACCCGCCCTTAACCGAGGCGCGCGATAGTGGTGCGAGTCGGGCCAAATAACCGCGACCAAACTCCCGAGTTGCATGTTTGGGCATGAGCGTGGAGAATCGGGTCGGGGCAATCGGGCTCTTCATCTAACTGGCTGTCAGTTCTTGAAGACGGAGGTGGGCTGTGGTGGGACGAATTCGACGCAGGCTGCTCTATCTGGCCGCGATCGTACCGCTGGTCGGGGCCGCATTCGCGGGCTCGGCCACGAGCGGAGTGGCGGCGCCTGTCCATTCAAGCTCGGCGAGCGGAAGCTGCCAGCTGAATTCGGCGCAGGCCCAGATCCAGCACGTGATCAACATCCAATTTGACAACACCCACTTCACCAGGGACAACCCGAACGTCCCCTCCGACCTGGAGCAGATGCCGAACCTGCTCAACTTCATCGAAGGCAAGGGTGTGCTGCTGAGCAACCACCACACGCCGCTCATCTCGCACACCGCGACCGACATCCTCACGTCGTTCACCGGCGTCTACGGCGACCGGATGGGCGTGCCGGTGGCGAACAGCTTCCGGTACTTCACGCCAACCGGCTCGACGAGCCTCGGCGTCTCCTTCGCCTACTGGACGGATCCGATCTTCGACCCGACGACATCGACTCCGACCGACACGAAGTACAACATGCTCACCCCGGACGGCAAGAACGCCCCGGCGCCATGGGTTCCGTACACGCGGGCAGGCTGCAACGTCGGCCAGGTGGCGACAGCCAACACCGTGCTCGAGAACATCGCGACAGACATCCCGACCGTGTTCGGAGCCAACTCGCCCCAGGCCGCAGAGGTAAAGGCGGATCCTGACAAGGCGTTTGCCGACTTCGTCGGCGTCGGCGTACACTGCGCGCTCGGCAACGCTCTCTGCGCGAATGGCCAGGCGGATGTCCTCCCGCAGGAGCCGGGTGGCTATTCCGGTTATCAGGCGCTGTTCGGTCACACCTACGTCGCGCCGAAGATCAGCCCCAGCGGGCCGCTCACAGACCTCAACGGCACCGTCATCCAGGATTTCCACACTCCGACCAGCCACATCGGCTTCCCCGGCTTCGACGGCATGTCGGCAGCGGTCTCGCTGTCGTACGTCGCCGCGATGCAGGAGCACGGAATCCCCATCACCTACGCGTACATCTCGGACGCTCATGACAAGCACCCGAGCGGTCCCGCTTACGGACCTGGGCAGGCGGGCTACGTCGCGGCGCTCAAGGCGTACGACGACGCGTTCGGCACGTTCTTTAACCGCCTCGCCGCCGACGGGATCAACCAGAGCAACACCCTGTTCGTCTTCACCGCCGATGAAGGCGACCACTTCGCCGGCGGTCCGGCCAGCCCCGCCGGATGTGACGGAGTAACGACGCCATGCACCTACGCGAAGATCGGCGAGATCAATACCAACCTAACGGGGCTTCTGGCGACCGAGCAGGGAATCACTACCCCGTTCAACGTGCACGCCGACGACGCGCCGACCGTCTACATCAACGGCAACCCGGCCCGTGACGCCGCGGTGACGCGGACGTTCGAACGTGCCACCAGCCAACTCACGGCTGTAAGTCCGATCACCGGCAACACGGACACGATCACGAAGTTTCTCGCCGACCCGGTGGAGATGAAGGCCCTGCACATGGTCACGGCCGACCCGGCGCGCACGCCGACCTTCACATTGTTCGCCGACCCCAATTACTTCCTCTTCCACGGCGGCCCCAGCTGCCCGGGCCCCCCTCCGGCCAACACCCCCTGCGTGACCGAGCTTCCAGGTTTCGCTTGGAACCACGGTGACGTCCAGCCTGAGATCGTGACGACTTGGCTGGGCCTGGTCGGGCCTGGCATCGACCATATCGGCGTGGACAGCACGACGTGGTCGGACCACACCGACATCCGGCCGACATTGATGGTGCTTCTCGGTCTCAAGGACGACTACAGCCACGACGGCCGCGCCCTCACCGAGGAGTTCAGCGGGTGGGCCAGGCCGGCGGCGACCAAGAAATCCGGCGGCTACATCAAGGTCGCGCAAACCTACAAGCAGCTCGACGCGGCGGTCGGTCAGTTCGGCCTCGCCACTCTCGCGGCCTCGACGCGCGCGATCGAAAGCGGAACGTCAGTCGACGACGGCACATATGCCGGTCTCGAGAGCCAGCTTGCTTCTCTCATCGACCAGCGCAACGCGCTCGCTGCTGAGATGATCGGCCTGCTCGAAGGCGCGGAGTTCAATGGAAAGTCGATCAGCGAGGAGCAGGCGCAGTCGCTGGTTTCACAGGGCCAGGCTCTGATCGCGCAGGCGCAGGCGCTGGCTTGATCAGACGGGATCAGGCGCGGTAGGAGCGCATGGCGGTGGAATATCCGCCGCCATCGCTCGCGTCGGCGGCTGCGATGCGTACGTAGAGGAACCGCTCCGCGGGCTTGAAAGCCGCCAGGACGAGGAGGATGCCGCCCCAGCCACCTTCTCCTGGCAGCGTCCACGAGCTCCACCCGGCGATGTCGTTTGCCGTGCCCGCGAGCCGCGTCCAGCCCGCCCCTTCCAGCTGCCGCGAGAAGTGGGCTTCGAGGTCGGGAACAGGCAGATCGGTCTCCACCGTCGCCTCCGAATGCCAGCTCCCAGAACCCCCGCCGCCACCGCCACCACGAAGCGGAACGCCAGACGGCGGTGACAGCGGAGGAAGGCGTTCGGCCCCTTCAGGCTGGCCGTGCATTCGCATCTCAGGCAGGTGGCGGGCCATGTCCCAATCCAGGCGGAGACGGAGGTCCGTCTGAGCGGTCCCGCCCTCAAGGGCGGCAACCATGAGGATTGGTCCGTCTTTTCCGTGGCGGTACGACTGGTGCGCGGCGGCGAGCCCGCCGGGAACGAACCCGCCGTGCGTGCCGCCAAACCCGGCGAACACTCCCCAGCCGCCCTTTCTTAGCGTCGCCTCGTACCTGCCGACCACCGACTGGGCGTCCCCCTCCGCGACGTAAATCGCCTCGATCTGGGCGAGCCGCCCGCGCCGCGAATGCAGCGCGCTACCCATAAGCTCGGCGCCCGGCGGGGTCGGTATGTCGGGCCATGCGGCCGGGAGGCCACGAAGCAGAAGCTCGATCGAAGTCGGGCCTTCAGGATGCGGATGGGTCATCAGCTTTTCCGCCAAAGCCTTCAGTTCCTCGGCGTCGCCCATTGCGCCAGCTTACCCTTGGGTTGGTGGCGGTATGAGCGTGTTCAACCTGCGACTCGAATCGGTGCAGCGAAAAACCGGCGGGCGGATTCACCTGACGCCCAAGGTGCCCCGCATCGGTCCGGTCACGACCCTGTGCGGCAAGAATCTGCCAGCTGGTTCATTTGTCGCGGTCGATGGCGCCGCCGACTGCGCCAACTGCCAGCGCCGATCGCGCGATCCAAGCCGGATATCGGGCGCGTTCTTCGCCCAGGAGGAAGGTTCCCAGCTGCTGCAGCTCTCACTCGAGCAGGCCCGCGCACGAAGACCCGCAGGCAAAGGCGCGCTCCCACCCGGCAAGCCTCTTGTGCGCGTCCTGCCACCTCCACCGACCGTTCCCGATCGCATGGGTGAGCTGGTTACCGACGGGTTCAAATCAGCAGGCGAGGGCGTTTGGCGCAGCCCGAAGGGCGTATTGGTGAAGATGCGCAGGCAAGGCAGAGACTGGAAATTCGCCGAGCTCGTTTTCGAGGGCTCGGGCGTCGCCACGCGTCAGGACCGCGGGATCAGGCTCCGCGCAGGTGACGTGGAAGTCCGACCAACCCCAGATGGTTTCGAGGTCCGGATCAAAAAGGTCTAACCCGCGTGGAAGGCGGCCAGCGCTTTCGACTCTTCCTCCAGCTCTCTTTTCGCGGTACGGGGAATTGGCTCGAATGGCCTGGTGTAGATGCGACCGCTCTCATATCGCCAGGTGCCCGCAACCGCGCCGTCGATCAAGAAGACCGGCATCGAGTGCGGCGTCTTGGTGTTGAAGACGATGGGCCTGAACTGCTCCGGCATGACCTGGGTCCGGCGGGCGTGAATCATGAGGAGCGCCTCGAACGTCTGGAGGAACCGCACGGGGGCGCGAACGCCCGGGCCGGGCAACAGTGCTCGCGGCAGGTCGAAAAGCACCTTGTCGTCTTCATCGCGAAACCGCCGCAGTCGCATGCGCTCCACCACCGGCATGACTGTCGCCGGTGGCAGCCCGGCCCAGCTGGCGATGTCGGCCAGCTTGGCCGGCCCGAAGCCGCCGAGATAGCGGCGCACAAGCAGCTCCATCCCGGCTTCTTCGGAGGCATCGATCGCGCCAACCCAGTCGTCGGCCAGGCCGTAGAGATCGGCCTGTCTCCGATCCCAGGTTCCCGATGGCGGCAGGCGGATCATCTCGAGCCAAAGGCCGAGGCCCGACCACGCGATAGCCGGAATTCCATTCGCGGCAAGCAGCTCTTTGAGCTCAGCCGCCCGTGCAGGCCCACGCGACAGCCTCTCGCGCACGATGCCGGCGACAACATCCATGGCGAGACCGTGCCCCTGGTGGCGCACGACGCGCAGCCACCAATCGCGTCGGGCTGATCGCACGCCCGCGAGCAGAACGGGATAGTCCGCTCGAGACACCGTGTGAATCGTGCTGCGCATGAGCGTGCCCTGGATCGCGTCTCGATTCACCAGCGCCTTCGTGAGCGCCTCGCGCGGGAAGTCGCGCAAACGCGACCAGAGGCCGACGTATCCTGTCGGCGCGTATTGAGTCTGGAGGCCACCTACCGCTTCGAGCGCCCGAGCTAGCTGAAGCGATGACCGCTCGAGAAGGAGCTGGCGCGCAAGCAGCGCTCGGTTCAGCTCGCGGGTGGAGAGGACGCGCTCGCTCAAGGAAACGCTAGATTCGCACGGCGGCTCTAGCGGGTCTCCTTATGGCCGGCGACCAGCCGACGGCGTGTGTCCAGGGTCATCGCTCGCAGGGCCGCTGTCGTGCGCGCCGCCGGTGCGCGCGGCGCGACGATGTTCAAAGCGGCCGCGGGGAGGTGCGCGAGGTCGGCGGCGAAGCGTTCCTTCGCCTGCGCGATCGAAGATCCAGGGCCACGCCGCACGCCCCCGACCATCACGGGTTCCAGCAGCCGTTCTCGACCTGGCGGAACTTCTTCGTCGTCCAGCCCAATCAGGTCTCCGAACGGCCGCGAGCGCCTGAACACCTGCTTTCTTCCTGGCTCGCTCACCTTTCCCCGCGACAGCTTCATCACCGGGCGTCCCTCGTAACAAACCAGCTTGTAGGCCGTGTCGAGGTAAGGGTGGTCCGCGGAAACGCCCATCCTCGTGCCAACGCCGAAAGCGTCGATGAGGGCGCCATCGCGCACGAGCTTGTCGATGGAAAGCTCATCGAGGCCACCGCTCGCGAAGATGCGCACGTCCTTCAGGCGGGCCTGGTCCAGGAGCGCGCGCGCGCGTCTCGAAAGCGTGACCAGGTCACCGCTGTCGATGCGTATCCCGAGGCGGCCGGTGAGGTTGAGCTCCTTGATCACGTTGATCGCGTGCTTGATCCCCGCGATGGTGTCGTACGTGTCAACCAGAAACGTCGCACGGCCAGGAAAATCCTGTGCGAATGCACGGAAGGCTTCCTCCTCGCCGGCAAACGCCTCGATGTAGGAATGAGCCATGGTGCCCGCCGCGACCAGCCCGTGACGCCTGGCCGCCTCGACGTTGCTCGTGCCGGCAAACCCGACCATCGCCGACAGCCGGGCGACGTCGATGCCGGCTTCGATGCCCTGTGTCCGTCGAAACGAGAAATCGATCACATCGCGACCGTCGGCGGCGATCACACAGCGCGCAGCCTTGCTCGCGATCGTCGTTTCGAAAGTGACTTCGTTGAGGAACATGGTCTCGACGAGCTGCGCTTCGGGAAGCGGTGCGGTCACCTCCAGGATCGGCTCGCCCGCCAGCGCGACCCTGCCCTCGGGAATCGCCCAGATGTCGCCGGTGAAGCGAAGGCGGCGAAACGCCTCGAGGTCGCGCGCCTCGTAGCCCTGCGTCTCTTTCAGGTAGCGGAGGTCTTCCTCTTCGAAGCGAAAGTCCCGCAACCGATCGAGGCACGACTCGATGCCGGCGGCGACGAGGAACCCGCGCATGTCGGGCATCGAGCGAACGAACAGGCTGAAGGTGGCGGTGGCCGTCATGCCGCGCCGCAAGTAGCTGGCGGCCATGTTGAGCTCGTATAGATCGGTGAGTAGAGCGTTCACGGCGGCGCTCGCATCCTAAGGTTTCACGGGTGAGGCTCGTCGCCGAGTCGTTTTCGTGGCCATTTCGTGGCGCGTGGCCGGCGAGGTTCGCGATCGGCGCCCTCACCGTGTTGCTCCTGCCCATCGCCTTTATCCCGCTGCTCGGCTATGCAATCGCGGCGACCCGGTCGGCGGAGGCCCACGAGGCACCCCCTCCATGGCGGTTTTCCGTGCGCCTTCTCGTCGACGGATTCTGGGCCACGGTCGTCTTGGTCCTTCTGTCGGCGCCGTTCGCCCTCGCGCTGAATCCGCTCGCGAATCTGATCCCTCTTTCGCGTGCTTACGCGAACCTCGCGGCGCTCTTCGTGCTCGCCTTGCCATGGGGCTTTCTCTTGCTGTTGCTCATGCCCCATGGCACCAGTCGCTTCGCGGCGTCGGGCCGGCCGGTGGACTTGTTCGACTTTCCGAAGACGGTCCGCGACGTGAAACGTGACTTTCCAACCTGGAACCTCGCGGCCGCCGCGATGGTCACGGCGTGGGTGATCGCCGTCGCTTCAGTTGGGCTTCTTTGCGTCGGCTTCTTGCCGGGCGCCGTCTACGCCATCCTTGTGAGCGCACATGCCTCCGCCACGCTCTATTCGCCGGCCGGCGCCTCGGGTCCGAACATACCCGCTCGGTGACACGGCGCTTCTCGCCGAGCTGGGGACGCGCCTTGACACCGCGCTGAACACCAGGGCCATCGCGCTCGCGACCGCATTGAAGAAGCGGCGGGACGTGCGCCAGACCGTCGCCGGGTACGCAGCGGTGACGGTGCACTTCGATCCCGACCAGACGACGCATGAGGCGCTGACCGCCGCCATCAAGAGACTGGCCGCGAAGCGACCTCCCATGGAAGAGCCCGGCCGCCTGCATCGGATACCGGTCGTGTACGAGGGCCCAGACCTGGAAGAGGTGGCGGCGCGGTTGAGGCTGACCCCCGAGCGGGTCGCCGAGCTCCACTCGAAGCCGATCTATCGCGTGTTCCTTGTCGGCTTCGTGCCCGGCTGGGCCTACCTGGGCCCACTTCCTGAAGAGCTCGAGCTGCCGCGCCGGCACGTGCCCCGCACACAGGTGCCGGCCGGCTCGGTCGCAATCGCGGGACGGCAGACCGGCATCTATCCCCTGCCGACGCCTGGAGGATGGCACCTGATTGGGCGGACCTCCATCAAGACCTTCCTGCCTGACCGCGATCCCCCGTGCTTGTTTCGAGCTGGCGACCGGGTGAAGTTCTTCTCGTCCACTCGATGACCGTAGTCCTGCGCGTCGTCGAGCCGGGACTGTTCACGACCGTGCAAGACCTCGGCCGGCCGAACGCGATCTCCGCGGGCGTGCCGCCCGGCGGCGCGATGGACCGCTTCGCGCATCGGGCCGCGAACCTTCTGGTGGGCAATGCTGAGGGCGACGCCGGCCTCGAGTGCACGCTCAACGGCCCGACGCTCGTCGCGGTTCACTCCTGCCTGGTGGCGATCACCGGCGCCGACTTCGATCTCCGCGTGAACGGGCAGCCTGTGCCGGGTTGGACCGGCATCTTTCTGGGCATGGGGGATCGCCTCACGTTCGGGGCTCGCCGCTCCGGTGGACGCGCGTATGTCGCCGTTGCAGGCGGGGTCGCGGGCGATCGCTGGCTTGGCTCTCTGTCCACTTACATGCTGGCTGCGCGCGGTGGAATGCACGGCCGCAACCTGAAGGCGGGCGACGAGATCAGCCTCGCGCGCGAGTTCGTCGGACCCGTTGTGTCTGGCCGCCAGCTGCCTGAGCGGCTCCGACCTCGATATGCAGACCACACGATTCTCGCCATCGCCGGGCCGCACATCAAGCGGTTGGATGCGGAGAGCCGCAGCATGCTGTTCGGCGGCGAGTTCAAAGTGAGCCGGGAGGCAGATCGAATGGGCTACCGGCTCGACGGGCATAGGCTTGCGACCTCAGGCGACGAGCTGCTTTCGTTCGGGCTCGCGGCAGGCGCGGTGCAGGTTCCTCGCGGCGGACAGCCAATCCTTCTCATGGCCGACCACCAGACGGCCGGCGGCTACCCGGTGGTCGCGACTGTCGTCAGCGCCTCCATGCCCGTTGCCGGGCAGCTCCTCCCCGGCGACGACCTCCGATTCGCCGAGGTGTCGCTGGAACGAGCGCGTCAGATGCGGCTGTCGCTCGCCTCCGCTCTAGCCGCTTGCCGCGCTTCCTCGATGACAGCGTCATAGTCAGGTAGAGGCTGCTCGCGCGACCCCTGCCACCCGTAGGTGATGGTCCCGGAACCGTCGATCACATAAACGGTTCGCCGCGCCATCCCTGAATACCCCGGCACATCGTCACGGCGGACATCGTAGTCGGTGACCATCTTGCGCTCGAAATCGCCGATGAGGTCGAAGGGCAAACCGCCCAGCTCCTTGGCGAACGCCTGGTGAGAGAACACCGAATCGACGCTGATCCCGTAAATGCCGATGCCATCCGCGGCCGCCGCTTCGTGCCGTGACCGGAACTCGGTCAGCTCAGTTCTTCAACCACCCGTGAAATCAAGCACATAGAAAAGGAAGACGAGGGCCTTGTGCTTGGCGAGGGCGTCGGCGAGAGTCAGCTCCTGACCGCTCGTCGTCGGCAGCTTGAATTCGGGCGCTTTGTCCCCAACCTGCAGCACAACTGAAAGATAGCAATCCCAACAGCGGGAAGATGAGCAGGGCGGCTTGCCCGGCCGCTTAGGCCGGGTCGGCTTGCCCGGCCGCTTAGGCCGGGTCGGCTTGCCCGGCCGCTTAGGCCGGGTCGGCTTGCCCGGCCGCTTAGGCCGGGTCGGCTTGCCCGGCCGCTTAGGCCGGGTCGGCTTCGCCGCCCGCCCGATGAGAAGGAACCGGCAGGTTCCTTCTTATTTTTCAAAAGTCTAGCTGCGCTCGAGAACGTACCAGCCGGTCCGAGTCACGCCCGAGATGCGATATCCGTTATCAAATGCTTTGCTCAGCGCGGCCCGCACCGCCATACGCCACGACCGCGCCAGCTGTGGATTGGAGCGGCGCAGCGTGACGATGTCATCCGGCACCTGGCAGGTGACGACCCGTGCGTTTGTTGATCCGGGCACAGGCTCGCCGCCGGGACCAACCGCTAGAAGCGCGTCAATGCGCCATCGCTCCAAGTCGTCGGGGGAAGGGTCGTGCGGACGGCCGGCGGCCGCTTCCTCGGCCTGCTGCGAGTCCAAACGCCAGCTGACGAGGATCCGATCCGATTCTTCGCCCGCATTGATCCCGTCGGTCATCTCGCCGTAGAAGTTGACGAGGTATTCGTGCGCCTCCGCACCGAGCTTGTTGAGGTTGAAGTACGCGTTGCGCCTCACGAGAGGATCGAACGTCCACACGACCTCCTTTACGCCGCGATCGAGGCACCACATGCGCTGATGCTGCTTGAGCTCGAAGCCGAGGCCGCGAGCCTGCGTCTCGGGCACGACGCCGAGGATGTGCGAGTGCAGGTGCAGGTCGGGCAGCGATCCGCCCAGCCAGCCGACCAGGCCGCCCGCCAGAAGTTCATCGACGTACCCGCCGACGACGTAGTTGCCCGAGTGAGCGAGGGCCATCAACACATCGGAGCCGATCGGCGCTTGGCCCGGCCGCTCCCAGACGTCCGCGAACAGCCGCTCTAGCGCGCGGATGTCGTTCAGCTCCTTCAGCTCGCTGATCAATCTTGGCGAGGGCTGGTCGCGCCCAACTACGTTCCGGCCAGCGGACCGGTCTCGATGTGCACCTCGCGCAACGCGGCGCGCACGGCTCGTGCCACCTGGGCTGCTCCCGCGGAGTCGCCGTGCATGCAGATGGTGTCGTACTCACCCGACTTGGCCAGGCGCACCGCTTGTGCCGCGGCGGTGGCCGCGTCGAGCAGCGCGCCGGGCTGCGATCGCGGCGCCAGACTGCCGTCGGCCAGCAGAAGACGGTCCGCAAATCCTTCCCTGTAGGCAGGAATCCCGGCGCGCCTCGCGGCGGCGAGGAGCTCGAGGCCAGGCTGTCCCATCAGGCCGACCCCATGGGCTTTGGCGACGCGCGCCACAGCATCGGCGGCGCCGGGATCGTGCTGGCAGCGGTGGTAAAGGGCGCCGTGTGGCTTCACGTAAGCGATGGGCACGACCGCTGCGAGCCCGGCGACCTGGAACGTGACGAGCGCCTCGATCTCGTCCGCTGAGAGCCCGACTTCCAACCGGCCGAACCCGGAGCGGTCGTCATAGCCGGGATGCGCGCCGATCTCTACTTTCAGCTGACGGCAGCGCTGGGCGGTCGCGATCGTGATCGACGCCGACCCGGCATACACACCGCACGCGATGTTGGCGCTGTCGATCTGCGGGAGGATCTCCTCGTCGGCGCCCGCGCCCTCGCCGAGGTCGGCATTGAGGTTCAAGAACCCGATCTCGCTGGCCGGGCCGAGCAGATGCGCACTGGGGCGGTCGAGACGAAGGCGGCACGAGCACCGGACCGGAGCGCATCCCGTGGATGCGTGAGGACCGGAGCGCAAGTGTCAACGCACGTATCGGCCGCATCCAGGATGCAGATGCCGGTCCGGATCGGCGGGAGCGGGTTCATGTGTGGGTCGTGTCGCCATGCAGCAGCTGGATCGCATGGCCGACAACAGGCATCACGGCCTCGAGGGATTCGGTTGCGCCCTTTGGGCTGCCCGGCACGCTGATGATCAGGGTTCGTTTTCGCACGCCGGCCATCGAGCGCGACAGCAGGGCCATCGGTGTGCTGCTGGCGCCGGCCCGCCGCATCGCCTCTCCGATGCCGGGCACCTCGTAGTCGATCAGGGTGGAGATTGCCTGGGGCGTGACGTCGCGAGGACCGAGCCCAGTGCCACCGGTGGCGACAACCAGGTCGACGCCTCGCTCGACCGCGGTCATGACGGCCTCGCGAATGCGTTCGACCTCATCGGGAACGACCTGTGGGGCTTCGACCTCGAAGCCCTCGCGGCCAAGAAGCGTCACGAGCGCTGCACCGCTCGCGTCCTCGCGCCGATTGTGAAACACCCCGTCGCTGATGGTGACCACCTGTGCCTTGCTCACCGCGCTGTAGTGGCGGGACGCTTCCACGTTCCCGAGCGGCCGCCTGATTTCTCGAGCAGCCGAACCGACTCTATAGATACGCCCCGCTCGATCCCTTTCGTCATGTCGATGAGCGTGAGCCCGGCGACGGCGGCCGCGGTGAGCGCCTCCATCTCGACCCCAGTCTGGCCGACCACCCGCGCCCTGGCCAGGACGCGCACCCCGCCTTTGACGAACTCGAAATCGACATCGACGCTGGCCAGCGGGAGAGGGTGGCAGAGCGGGATCAACTCGGATGTGCGCTTGGCGGCGAGGATGCCCGCGATCCGGGCCACCTGCACCGCGTCTCCCTTGGGGGTGCCCTCACGCACCGCTCGCAGTGTCGCCGGTGCCATGCGCACGACGCACTCGGCAAGAGCTTCGCGCGAGGTGACCGCCTTGTCGGCGACATCGACCATCCGCGCGGCTCCGCTCGCGTCGAGGTGCGTCAGTCGCTTCGCCGCCGGTTTCGCCACTCGCTCAGGATATTCGCCAGATGCCGAACGTCGACGGAGTCCTCTTCGATTACGGCCAGACGCTGGTCACCTTCGCCTACCCGAAGGAGGAGCTGGTCGAGGTCATCCGCAACTTCCGACCGACCATCGAGGAGGCGCTTGCCGGGCCGGCGCCACCCGCCGAGGTCATCCTCGAAGACGTGTTCATGCCCCTCGAGCGATACGTATCGAGCGAGAGCGAGGAGGAGGTCGACTGGCTCGAGGTGGCCAAGTCCTCCTGGGAGGACGCCGGCCTGCCGCTGCCAGACGGTTTGCTGTACGAGATAGTCGACGCGGAGCAGATGTGCTGGGACAGGATTGTCAGTGTCGACGCCGACGCGCTGCCGATTCTCTCGTTGCTGCGATCGCGCGGCATCCGCCGTGCCATCTGCTCGAACGCGCCATTCCCCCCTGAGATGATGCGTCGCCAGGTGCAGGGGAACGGGGTTGGGGACTTGATGGACGGGATCGTCTTCTCGAGCATGGTCGGGCGACGAAAGCCGGCGCCTGAGATTTATCGGGCGGCGCTCGACGTCCTCGGCCTGGATTCGGCCCGAGTTCTGTTCGTAGGCAACCGCGTGCGCGAGGACTACGAAGGGCCTCGATCGCTGGGAATGCAAGCGGTGATCTGCACGGCCCACAACCCAGAGCCGGCGCCCGATGGAGTTCTTTCGATCGCCAGACTTCGCGACCTAACCGGGTTGTTGTGAAGCGGCCGAACTTCCTGTGG
>Ga0193751_1001053_pt1 | contig 18504 bp, 5 predicted proteins | sample L1c2metaG_FD_143050 | JGI IMG/M metagenome (GOLD analysis project Ga0193751, IMG submission 143050) | Soil microbial communities from a riparian zone of the East river system, Colorado, United States - L1c2 | ecosystem: Environmental > Terrestrial > Soil > Riparian zone | place: USA: East River... | reverse complement strand
TATCGAAGAAATGCATCGAGCTGCTGAGACAATCCGTGAAGCTCCGGAACGCTGGCCGCCAGGAAAAGGAAGAAGCGGGATTCCCCAGACAAGTCCACTCTGGCATTTTTCATCACATCATCCAGCGGCGGGTTCTATGAAAAAATTTTCGAGGTTCATGCTGCATAGATGAAGCTGGAGGCAACTTGGATTCCGCGGCGAATCACGCAGCAAAGAAATCATGTAGGGACCGCCACGCTGCCGAGCTGCGCTCGGGTGGACAGCCGAGGGCGGCTGTCCCTACGTGAGTTGGCGTGATTAGCAGGATATCGGCTCGCACGCAGGATGCTCATTCCGCAAATGCAAATTTCCCGCTTGACAGTGCCCACGCAGGTGATTAACCTTCCCAAATTCTAGTAATGTTTCTGGCTTCCTACTCGGTAATCAGGATGGTGATCCCATGATTGGAAGGCACAGAATGTTGCCCGTGGCCGGTGGTGCATCCAGACAACGTGTTCTCTCGCAACCCGTTTTCGCGGCGCTGGTCTTGACGTGTTTCGCCTGGTGCATGTGCGGCTTGGCCGCGGGGCAGGCCGCGACATCGCTGCGCGGCACTATCACCGACCCGAGCGGCAGCACGGTGGCCGGAGCCAAGGTTGTCCTCGCCAACAGCGAGTCGAAGACCGAAAGAACTGCGACGACCGCGGAACAGGGTGCGTACCAGTTCCTGTTCGTTCCTCCTGGGACCTACTCGCTCACGGTCACGGCGACCGGGTTTCGACCCTACAAACTTGACGCCGTGCAGTTACTGGTGAACACGCCCGCTACCATCAATGCCCAGCTCAAGGTCGGAGCCGCCGGCGAGGTGGTCGAGGTCACCTCCGAAGCTCCGGCCTTAGACCTGGTCGATGCGTCCCTCGGCAATTCCTTCAACCAAACCCAAGTGCAGGATATTCCTCTGGAGGGCCGGAATGTTCCCGACCTGCTGAGCCTGCAAGCCGGAGTTGCATACACGGGCAGAAGCATTGCGAACCCGAACGAGGACACGCGCAATGGTGCCGTGAATGGAGCACGAAGCGACCAGAGCAATGTCACACTCGATAACATCGACGTGAACGATCAGTCCAATGGATATGCCTTTACGTCGGTGCTCCCCGTGACCCAGGATTCAGTTCAGGAATTCCGCGTAACCACGACGAATTATGGGGCAGACCAGGGCCAGGGTTCCGGCGCACAGGTCGCGCTGGTGACCAGGAGCGGTACAAATACGTTCCACGGAGCGCTCTATGAAGACATGCGAAATACAATCACCAGCGCCAATGACTATCTCGTCAAACAGTCGGAGCAGAACATCGGGCTGCCGAACAAGCCTCTGCAGCTCAATCGCAATATTTTCGGCGCAGCGGTCGGGGGCCCGCTTCAAAAAGACCGGCTGTTCTTCTTTGCCAACTATGAGGGCACGCGCGAGCGCGAGGAACACCGCGCCGAACGAGTGATTCCTACGCCGAATCTGTGCCAGGGCATCTTTCAATACAAAGATGTGAACGGCGGGACCACAACGTTTAATCCCACAGATCTGTTACATCTCGATCCCAAGGGCATCGGGATTGACCCGGCGATGCTCGACCTGACCAATCACACCGGTTATCTCGACCGAACTTTCTGCACGGGTCAGACACCGACCAACGATATTTCGGCGGGAGACGGCTTGAATTATGCCGGCTACGTTTTCCGCGCACCCACCAAACTCGACAACGACGAATTCATTGCGCGTCTCGATTACCATCTCACCGCGGACGGCAAGCACAGTCTGTTTTGGCGCGGTAACTTGAATGATTCGCGCAATCCCGGGGAACCCTTCCTTCCAGGTAAGTACCAGACACTGCCTGGCGAGTTAAACCCCGCTGCTCCCATGCAAACACTTGCCGATCACAGCAAAGGCTTTGCCTTCGGCTACACCGCCATTCTCAACCCAACGATGGTCAATTCCTTCCATTGGGGATACACCCGGCAAAGCTCGGGGGTTGTCGGTAACACCAACCAACAGTGGAACGAGTTCCTGGGTTTGGATCAGGGGGTCACGTTCAGTCACAATTTCCAGTTGCCGCTGCACAACTTCGTGGACGATTTCTCCTGGACCAAGGGGACGCACTCGTTTCAATTTGGAACGTCGATCAAGATCGCCCGGGATCCGCGCACGAGCTTTTTGCACTCCAACACGATCGCGCTGGGAACGACCAACTGGACTTCTCCCATCGGCTTCGCCGGAACAGGTCCTAACGGCAGCACCCTGGACCCGACCAACATCACGGCTCACCCCGGGATTAGCGGGCCGGAGCCGCAGACCGCAACCCAGTACGATCGTCCTTTGTTGTCCCTGTACGGGATGATTTCGGACGTGGTCGCCAACTACAACCTGGACAAGAATGGCAACGTGATACCGGGATATTCGTGTCCCGGGGGGACATGCGGCGCACCGGTCAACCGAAGGTATGGTCTCGATTCGTACGAGTTTTACGGCCAGGATACCTGGCGCATCAAGCCCAATCTCACGCTGACTTACGGACTACGTTGGTCGTTTTTCCCTGCGCCGTGGGAGACCAACGGTTTCCAGGCGTCGACCTCATCCGGCCTGGGAACTCAGTTTGCCCAAAACGTGGAGAACATGAACCAGGGGATTGGCTATGGCGCCATGCCGTCGATCAGTTTCAGCCCAAGTGGTCCGGCGAACAACGCGGCAGGTTTTTATCCCCTGGAAAAGACGGACTGGTCGCCGCGAATCTCGCTCGCTTACTCGCCACGATTCGATTCCGGGCCCTTGAAGAAAATCTTTGGCGACAACGACAAGACCGTCATCCGCGCCGGCTTCAGCCGGGTGTACGACCGCGCTGGCTTCGCGCTCATCAACAGCTTCGATCAGATCGGCGCCGCCGGTTTCTCCACCACTCTCCAGAATGCCTGCTGCACGTTCGGTGTCACCAGCGCCGAGGACCTGCCTCGCATCACTGGCATCAACGCAATTCCGGCCACCAACATCAATGGTGTCCAGTTCCTGCAGCCGCCACCCCCGACTGGCTTTCCTCAGGTCGTTCCGTATAACTCGCAGACCAACTTGTGGGGAACGGACAACACCCTCAAGACGCCGCATGCCTATACCGCGGACTTCTCAATCGGCCGCGAACTGCCCCACCGGTTCTCAGTGCAGGTATCGTATGTAGGCCGTTTCGGACGAGATCTGCTCACCCAGCGTGACCTGACCCAGCCTCTGAATATCAAGGACCCCAAGTCAGGTATCGACTACTACACCGCGGCTTCCGCCTTGTCGATCCAAGCAAGGAAGTTTGCATTGGCCAACACCCCACCCACCCAACCGAACAATTACTACCAGGCCGTGATCACGCCCGCACAGATCAGTAACTTGAAGGCGTCGGACATCGGCCCGACGGCCCAGTACTGGGTTGACATGTTACCCGCGCTTCGTCCCGGCGCGACGGTCTACACGGATCCGTTTACCGGTTTCGTACCGAACCCGGGGACCAGCGTAACCGACAGCTTGATCGAGTCGGTGTTCGACCTGTACTACAACCCGCTTCTCTCGGTCATCGGGGATGAGATCGTTGGCTTGGCAGACATCGATACCTACGGCGGGCTCAACGACAACGCCAACACAGGGTCTTACTTCTTCAACGGCCCCGCAGGCCTCCTGGGTACCCACTCCGGCCAATTCCTCAATAACCAGGCCTTTTCCACGTACGGATGGAGTTCGATGGGCAACTCCAGCTACCACGCGCTGCAAATGAACATGCGGAAACAAGTCAGCCACGGACTTCAGTTTGATTTCAACTACACATGGTCGAAATCCATTGACGTCACATCCGCCGCGTCGCGCGTCGGATTCTCTGTCTACGGCTACCAGAACATCGGCCTGGTCGGAAGCCGCCTGGCTAATGCATTTTCCCCGAATCTGGCCCGCGCGGTGTCTGATTTTGATACCACTCACCAGTTCAACCTCAACTGGGTTGCGGAACTGCCCGTGGGCAAAGGTCGCGCTTTTGCCGGCAGCGCCCATGGCTTTCTGGACGCTGTCATCGGCGGCTGGTCGACTTCCGGCGTCGCTCGCTGGACCGGCGGATTCCCGTTCAGCATTGACGGTGGCCAGCGCTGGCCGACAGACTGGTTCCTCACCGGCGTCGCGCAGATGACGGCGAAACCCCAGATCGGCACCTACAAGAGAGCCGGCCGCGTCGACCTCTTTGCCGATCCCCAGACGGCGCAGCAGGACTTCACATTGCCTCTCCCCGGCGGGGTCGGCTCGCGCAACGTGCTGCGTGGGAACGGTTACGCCGAGTGGGATATGAGTCTCTACAAGAGCTGGAAGATGCCCTACCGGGAAACTCACAGCGTGCAATTCCGGTGGGATGTTTTCAACGTGCCGAACCTCACGCGCTTCAATGCTCAGTCGGTGGGATCGTCGGCGCTGCTGACGTCGCTGGCGCAGCAGTCAACGAATTTCGGAGCGTATACGAGCCTGTTGACGCAGCCGCGCGTCATGCAGTTCGCGTTGCGGTATGAGTTCTGAGGGCGAAACGCAAGGGGTCAGTCGATCGAGATCTCGGCGAATCGCGTCCGCCGCGGGCGCACTGCGTCGGGGGTAACCTTCCGTAACCTTCCTGACCCACGACTCGATGTGTACTCTCGGGATAAGCCCTAAGGTGGCTGAATCTCTCAGACAGCTAGCTCGGGTTTCTTATCTAGTTTCGAGTTTCTCAACCAAAGGACGTCACCGCCTCTATGTCTTCTCCTACGAATGTTGTACCGAATGTGGTTGCTGCCGCTCCGCGGGCGGCTGCCGGCGCGGCCCCTGCCGCTGCGCCGATGTCGACTCCTGATCTGCTGGCGGCGATGCTAAGAACTTCGCCGAAGATCAGCGACCTCTTTTTTTCGCCCGGGAAGCCACCGCTCGTGGAGATTAGTGGAAAACTGGCTCCGGCGGGAGCGACACGAGTCCTCACGAATGACGATACGCGGCGCATTGGGTCCGATCTCATTGGCAGCAACCAAGAGGCGATTGATAACTTGAAGCAACTCGGTTCCTGCGACGTGTCCTACAGCCTGCCGGGAGCACATCGGTTTCGGGTCAACGTATTTATGCAACGCGGCTCCTGTGCGATCGTGATGCGGGTAATTCCCAGTAAGATCCCAGACTTCGCAACGCTGAACTTGCCTGACGAATTGGGGAAGATTGTAGAGCTGCGCAATGGAATCGTGCTGGTGACGGGTCCGACGGGCTCCGGCAAATCGTCCACGCTGGCGGCTATCATCGACAAAATTAATAAAGAGCAGTCCTATCACGTGCTCACGATCGAAGATCCCATCGAGTTTCTGCATCCCCACAAAAACTGCATTGTGAATCAACGGGAATTGCACAGCGATACGCCGAGCTTTGCGCTCGCCTTAAGGGCGGCACTGCGCCAGGCTCCCAAGGTGATTCTTGTGGGAGAGATGCGAGATAAGGAGACCATCGAGATCGCGATGGAGGCGGCGGAAACGGGCCACCTGGTGCTCTCCACACTGCATACCATCGACGCGTCGAAGACGGTGGAGAGAATCGTGGGAGCCTTCCCGATGGCGGAGCAGCACACCCTTCGGAACCGCCTGGCGAAGAGCTTTCGCTACATCATTTCCCAGAGACTTATTCCTCGCAAGGATGGGACTGGACGGATCGCTGTAATTGAAATATTGAAGTCCACTCTGCGCACTCGTGAGTACGTCGAGAAAGGCGAGTCTGACGGCAAGACCTTGCTTGATGCGATGCGCGTTGGCGAACAAGATGGCATGCAGCATTTTGACGGCAACATCGAGAGACTTATCCGCGAGGGGGTCATCGAGATGGACACGGGGCTGGCTTATGCGACCAATCCCGGTAATCTTCAGTTGGAGATGTCCGATCTAAAACTCGACGCAGAGGCAGAGGCCGATCCGCTGCTGGAGACTACTTAGATCAGCACTTGGCGCGTAACTCGGGACAGCTGCATTGTGAGAAGCGCGCTCCGAAACTACTTACTAAGTCGGTGACGAAAAAAACCGCCCAAGCGAACCTTGGACGGGGCACCCTGCAAAACTTAGACGATCACGATCGGTCGGGCCACTCGCTCGCCTGACTATTTCAGCGACGCGCGCAAAGTCTCTTCCGTGGCGGCCACGCTCTGGGCGCGCAGTTCAGCCTCCACTTTGCTCTCTGGCAGACGGCAGGTAATCTTGCTGCCCTGGAGCTTGATCCCCGACAGGAAGTAGCGTTTCGTCTCTCGGGCGGGAGTAGAATGAGGTGGATTCCCGCAGTTCCGGTGACGGTCAGCCAACCAGCAAAGAGACACGGATGTTCAGCAAAGCGTTCAGTAAAACGATGGTCGTCCGACACGGGATACTAACTGTGGTTCTCGGCTGCGCCGCGCTCCTTGGTCAACAGACGCCTAGTCAACAGACGCCCGCGCAACACGAGCCTGCCGGGTCCAGTTCCTCTGGAGCGCTTGAGTTTCCTGTGGTCATGCGACAAAACGTCGCTGCCGGTACTACCCCTGTCGGCACAAAGGTTCAGGCCAAACTTACAGTGGCCACCCTGGTCGACGGCGTGGTGGTTCCCCGGGACGCTGTCTTTTCAGGCGAGGTGACCGAGTCCGTTGCTAAGTCGGCAACCGACCCGTCCCGCCTTGCCATTCGCATGGACTCCGCGCAGTGGAAAAAGGGATCGGCGCCCATCGTGGTTTCGCTCGCATCAAAGATTTACTTGACCGCGTGGTATTACCCCGTGGCGGAGACGCGGTTTCAGGATCTCTCAGACCAGTCACCGGACGACGCCCCACAAAGCTGGAACCACCGGAATCGTCCGCCAGCCTTCCCCGATCCGAACGGATCAGCCTCGGAGCCATTTCCAGGCCGTGGCGCGGGCACGGACCCGAGCTCGTCGCCGCCCTCGCCGGCGTCAAATATTTCGAAGCACCGCGCTTTGATGAAAAATGTGGAATCCACGCGCACCAGCGATGGAGCCGTTACGCTTACTTCCAAGAGTTTCAATATCAAGATTGATAAGCTGACCACCTACGTGCTCGCGACGGGCGACCTGTTGCGGACAAATTAACAGCGACCAAATACAAGGGGGTGTTGTATACTCCGTTAACCGGGCGGCAGGTTCCGCCAGTCACTCCTGGCCGGGGTGCGGCAACCGTGGCTCGCTTCCTTCCCCTTATTTGTGCTTGTGGAGACAGAACCATGGAAAGACGGCATGTGCGCCGTCCTGATGACGAGCCAGCAACCAAGGCGGAAGGCACGGCTGCGGTAAAATCCCCTTCGGAATCTGGGTCATCTCCAGCATCAGACAGTCTCCCTTCGGAATCGTCCCCGACTCGTTTCGAACTCAGTTCGGATGCTCCTACCATTGTGGAAGGAACGTTCCCGGCCAGTGCGGGAACGAGTCACCCGTCCGACTCGAACAGCCAAACCCTCTTGCGGCCCGGCACTGTACTGGGGCGCCGATACGAAATCCTGCAGATTCTTGGCGAAGGAGGTATGGGGGCGGTTTATCGCGCGCGGGATCGCGAAGTGAATCGCACGGTCGCGCTTAAAGTGATCCGTCCGGAACTGACTGGGAATTCGGCCATTCTTGACCGCTTCAAGCAGGAACTGGTGCTCTCTCACCAGGTCACGCACAAGAACGTGGTTCGCATTTACGACATGGGCGATGCGGATGGAATCAAGTTCATCACCATGGAGTACATCGAGGGCCAGGACCTGCGCAGCCTGATTGCCCAGCAAAAGGTATTTCAGCCCGAGGAAGCGGTGGAAATGATGCGGCAGGTCTGCCGCGCCCTGGAAGCAGCGCATGCGGTGGGCGTCATTCATCGGGATCTGAAGCCGCAAAACATCATGCGCGACAAACAGGGGCGGGTCGTAGTGATGGACTTCGGCTTGGCACGCTTGCTGGACAGCCATGGCGGCATGACTCAGACCGGCGCCATCGTGGGCACCATGGAGTACATGTCGCCGGAACAGGGACTGGGCAAGCCACTGGACGAACGCTCGGACCTGTTCGCGGTGGGACTGATTTTTTACGAGTTGCTGACCGGCAAGATGCCCTACCAAGCTGACAGTGCGTTGGCAAGTCTGGTCAAGCGCACACACGAACGCGCTGCACCAATTTCCGAGCAAAGCGCCAACATTCCACGTGCGCTCAGCGATATTGTCGGCAAGTGCCTGGAACCGAAACTTCAGGACCGTTATCAGCACGTGGGCGAGATCCTGACCGACCTCGAAGCCTGGCAGGGCGGGCGCGCCGCAGCCACACTGAAGTTCCCCGACAGCAGCCGGCCCTGGGGACAAACTATCCCGTGGCACTGGATCGGCGCAGTTGCAGCGGTGCTTGTGCTGGCCATCGTCGGCATCATGTTGCGCGGAAGATTTACGAAAGCCACCCCGGCAGCAAACAAATCAGTCTCGGTGCTGGTTGCCGATTTCACGAATCACACCGGGGACCCGATTTTTGACGACACATTGGAACCAATGTTCAACGTCGCACTGGAAGGCGCAAGCTTCATCAACGCCTATAGCCGCGGGACAGCCCGCAACCTGGCGAAACAGCTTCCACATCCTTCGGACAAACTGGACGAGCAATCGGCTCGGCTTATCGGCGTAAGCCAGGGACTGGCTGCGGTCGTAACCGGTTCTCTCAGTCTCCGCGGCGACGGTTACAAGCTTTCGGTGGAAGCGCTCGATGCCAGGACCGGCAACAGCATCGCAACCGCGGAAATCAATGCGCACACCAAAGACCAACTCTTGCTCGAGATTCCCAAGCTGGCCGCACCTATCCGTAAGGCGCTGGGTGACACCACCCCGGTGGCGGCGCAGCTCGCCGTTTCAGGACCGTTCACCGCCGCATCTCTGGAAGTCGTGCACCTATACAGCATCGCCATGCAACAACAGTTCGCGGGTAAAACCGCGGAGGCTTTTCAGAGTTTCTCGAAGGCCGTTGATCTCGATCCCAATTTCGCTCGCGCTTATGCTGGCATGTCCGGGACGGTAAATGACCTGGGGAGGCAAGCTGACGCACAGAAGTACATCAAGCTGGCGATGGAACACCTCGACCGCATGACCGAGCGCGAAAGGTACCACACCCGCGGCTTTTACTACCTAATCGTCGGCAATTATCCGAAGTGCGTCGAGGAATACAGCACGCTGGTCGGCCAATACCCAGCCGACAGGGTCGGGCAATCGGACCTGGCGTGGTGCTACGCCTACTTGCGCAACTTTCCCAAAGCAGTTGAAGCCGCGCGCAAGGCGGAAGAGATTGCGCCCAACGGGGCTATGGAGCAACTAAATTTGGCATTCTTCAGCTCGTTCACCGGAGATTTTCAAGCCGGCGAGCGGGAGGCGCGGGCCGCCTTGGAGATTAGTCCCTCGGAGGTCGCACAGATCAATCTGGGTGAAGCGCAACTTGGCGGAGGCAAGCTTTCCGATGCTGCCGAAACCTATCATGGGCTGGAGAAATTCGGTCCCAGAGGCACTTCTCTGGCTGCCACGGCCTTAGCTGATTTGGCCCTGTATCAAGGTCATCTCTCGGAGGAGGTGCGGCTGCTCGAGCAAGGCGCCGAGGCTGACTTCAAAGCGAAAATGCCTGAGAACGCAACCAACAAGTTTGCTGCCCTGGCCTACGCAGAACTGTTACGCGGCCAAAACAAGGCGGCAGTTGCGTCTGCGGAAAAGGCCTTGGCAAATGGACAGACGCTACAGGCCCGGTTCCTTGCGGGGCGCGTTTTTGCGGAAGCCGGAGACGCGGCGCAAACAAAGAAAATGGCAGACAGCCTCGCCAAAGAGACGCAAGCTGAACCTCAAGCCTACGGCAAGATCATTGAAGGAAAGCTCGCGCTTAAGCAGGGGGACAGCCGTCTGGCTATCAAAGACATCACCGACGCTAACAACCTGCTGGACACGTGGATTGGCAGATTCGAGCTTGGCCGTGCCTACCTCGAAGCGGGCCAATTCCCCGAAGCCGATTCAGAGTTTGACCGTTGCATCGCACGGCGGGGCGAAGCGCTGGAGCTGTTTATGGACAATGTGGTTACTTACGGCTATTTTCCCTACGTCTACTACTATCAGGGACGTGTGCGACAAGGCCTCAAAACACCCGCGTTCGCCGACTCTTACCGCACATACTTGAGCATCCGAGGACAGTCCACCGAAGATCCTCTGGTTGCTGAAGTCCGCAAAAGCCTCGGGCAATAAGATCCATCAAAAGATGAACTGCTCCCCCGAATGGGGAGGCCTGCTAACATCCGATAACCCTCTAGCTTCCGTCTCGAGCGTACTACGGTATCTGCGAAACAAACTCCAACCCGTCAACGGTGTCCGTGATGGCCCCAAATGGAGAGAATCCGGGCCCCTGTTGGTTGCCGTTTAGATCATATGGAACGACCGATCCACCTTGCAGGCCTACCCAGAGGATGCCATTTACGGGATCGTACGCCAATCCGCCAGCGTTCGCAGGTGTGGCAAATTTCATCGTGAAGGTATTTGTACTGGGATCCCAAGTACCGACCTCCTGGGCACTCCACTGCGTGATCCAAATCGTATTGCCCACAAAAGTCATTCCCCCGACGTCCGGCAGGGGGTAAGCAGTTATCACAGCCCCCGTCGTGGGATCGAGTTTGTCGATTTCGCCGCCAGATGGCGGAGTCGTTTCGCTGTTATTCGCGTGCCATAGGACACTGTTAGCGGCGTCAAAGGCCATATCCTCATTGCAACAAGTATTCGGGAAGCCAGCCGTCACGCTGCTCAGTGCGTTACCGTTGAAGTCGATCCTCTGTAGCGTATTGCTATTCGGATCTCCTGCATAGAGGAAGTTACCCCCTTGGGCCATCCCATTAATATGGTAAGGCACCGACAAGATACTGCTGCCGGTCACAGTCGTGCCATTGATCGTGGACCGGCCTAGCTGATCAGGAAGTGGGTTTCCGCTCAACGTATTTTGGTCCGTACCTGCAAAGAGGACCGCATCAACGTTAAACGCATTTGAGGTCACTGTGGCGGCAACGGTTCCAGTGAGCGAAGCCACCAGCGTGTACGCGTTTGCCATCTTGTTAATGCTCAGGTCGCTGAAGGTGGCGACGCCGGCTACTGCGTTCTGCGTAGTGGTGCCGGAAAGCGTTCCCGGGCCTGAGCCGATAGCCAGCGTGATGCTGCCCGTGAAAGTCGCCAAGGTAGTATTGGTGTCGTCCTGCGCCGCAACCTGGACCGCGGGCATGGTAAGGCCGACTCCGGTATTGCTCGGTTGCGTCGTGAATACGAGTTGGTACACGGTGTAATTGCCGTTCGCTCCGCTCCCGACGAAGTCACCGTCGCCAGGGTAGTTGATTGTGAGCGTGTACGTGCCAGCCGCGGTTGGCGTTGGCGAAAGCGTGCACATTCCGCCGGGGAGAGCAGCCGCAGTCATGCAGGAGGAGTTGTGGGGGGGGGTGGCGTTGTCGCTGGCTGTCACAGTGATGTTGCCGGACGGCGCGATTGGTGAACTCCCCCCTGGTGCGACTACCCCGAACGTGTAAGACACAGTAATCGGTTGGCCCACGAACGCCGGAGATGGCGAGACTGAGCTGAGGCTAATGCTGGTGCTGGCCTGGTTTACAGTCTGTGACCAGATTGCTGAATTGCTGGAATTGAAATTCGCATCGCCGCTGTAGTTGGCGGTGATGTTGTGCACGCCAACCGACAGAGCGGCTGTCGTGAACGTCGCTATCCCGCCGCTGAGCGGCAAGTTGGAAGCCGAAGCGATCGGAGACCCTCCGTCCAACAAGGTTACGGTTCCCGTCGGCGTGCAGCTATATTGCGGTGCGACAGTCACTGTGAATGTAACCATCTGCTGAAACACCGACGACGGCTTTGCATTCGAAGTTACGCCCGTTGTGGTGTTCGCCTGGTTTATCTGCAACGTGAAGCCTTGCGTACCAGAGTTCGCCTTGGAGTCGATGACTGTCGCTGTGAGATTGTAGCTGCCAGCCGCGCACGTTGTGCCGGAGAGTGTGGGGGAATATTGAGCCTGCTGCGAAATGCCAGGCGGTAGAGAACCGCTGAAGTTCCACATGAATGGCGCGGTTCCACCGTCTTCAGTGAGTGTGTCCTTGTAGGCGAGCCCCACAACTCCAGGGAGGAGAGTCAGGGTATCGATACGCGGAGTGTCCTGATCGTTGATGTCAATCCCAAGCTGCAACACAGTCGCAGCCGTCTGCCTCTGGGCTGGGGCGCCATTGACGTGATCCAAATCCAGTTCGAAGGTATATGAGCCCGCGCAGAACGCGTCCGTGCGGTTCCATGTGAACGTGAAGTTATTGGCGTTGGGGGTAAAGGTGTCCACGCTGCCGTTGTCGACGGTGCCGGCGTTGGTTGGAGTTCCGTCGGCCACTAATGTGGTGCGGCCGGAGCTTGTGCAGTTACCGGGAAAAGGACCGATGGCAACAAGTGTGTTCGCGGCCAATCTGGTCACGGGGTTGGTAGAAATAGCGCTCGCCCAAGGAGTCGGTGGGGTTACGTAGAAGTCGTCTGTGAGCGTCCAGCTTACTTGCAGTGAACTTCCTTGTACGGCACTGGCGGGCACCGAGAAATTGCCTACCGTGTAGCAGCCGGTCAGCAGGGGATCGCCAGTTGCAGGGACAGTGTTCGAAGGTGAGCTTTCCTGCGGCTGTCCCTGATCGTTGTTTGTGACCGCGGTGACTCTGTAGTGATAGCCTCCTGTGTTGCAGGTCACGGTGTCTGTGTACATGGTCTGACTACCCGGAACGCTGGCGATCTTCACAAACGGGCCAACTGCATCGGACCGGTAAACCTTGTAATGGTCGACCACGCCGAAGCTGGGAGCGAACCAGTTCAGATCTATTAACCGCGGCGACGCTTCTTCCTGCTGTATGAACAAATTCTGGGGAGGACGTGGGTAAGAATTCGCTTGGTTGTGGGTAATTTCCGCGCTGAGGCCTCCGCCACCCGCTGGCTTGATCCCACCTCCGCCGCCAGCCGGCTTGATCCCGCCTCCGCCACCCGCCGGCTGTATGCCGCCTCCGCCACCCGCCGGCTTGATCCCGCCTCCGCCACCCGCCGGCTTGATCCCGCCTGCCTCCCCACCCGGCCCAATTGTAGAGACAGTACCCGCCGCGCTGACCTGGCGCAGATCAACGCCGGGGGACGGACCTACTCCATTCGCCGCTGGCGTGCCTTCCCATTCGTTGTGCGGATGCATGGGAAGATCGTTGGCATTGCCGTTGAAGTTGATATCGTTACCGGTAAGTTTGTTGGTGATGGGATCGACACCCCAGAAGAAGTCGCCCACGGGCTGGTTGGTATAGGAATACGCGTTCTCAGTGGGTACAGTGGGCGTACCGTCACAATGACTTGGCGGCACGGGGCCACTTGAAAGTTGAAACCAAGACGTGTAGGGGTAAGACAAGCCCGTTAAATACCCCTCAGGTTGCGGCGAGTTTTCGGTGAGAGTATTAACAAGACCAGGGGATTGCGGATCCTCGGAATAGTCCAACACTTTTACGGGGGCCCGGTTGGCTGGACCGGGCGCCTGGAGAAGGTCAAACTGGAACACGTAACTCATGACACTCTGGACGTTAGGCTTGCAGTTCACTTCGAAGTTCGGGGTGTAGTCGGGTGGGTTGTTAGCGAGATTGTTGTAAAAGGTTCCGCCATGGGTCAGGGCCAGCGTGTGCCCTAGCTCATGCATGAACGTGCCCGCCTTGATATTCCATTTGTTGCCTTCGGAGGGAGGATTGACATTCTGTGGCGGGCCCCAGCCTCCATAGCCCAGCGAGATAACCGAGTTCTGACCACCCACGTCGGAATATCCGGACATGCTGGTCACCTGCCCGTTCGCAACCGCCAGATTGGGATCGGTCTTGACGCTGTAGTTGGCCGTGGTCGCGCTGCCACCAACAATGATCGCGAATTTCTTCGCTGAAGGTGGGTTTCCCACCGGCGTAGCGCAGTACGTGCCATTCAAGTTCTGATTCGTAATCGCGAATACGACAGTGACGCGGCCGATGTACCCGTTCGCAGCGGAGCAAAGGGAATCGCCCGCGATTGGCGAAAGGCCATGCGCCGAAGAAGTCGTAAACGTAACCGTGTTGCCGGATTGGCTCACGCTCGATATCGATGCATCTGACAAGAACCAATTCGGCAGACCTACTCCATGGGAAAACAATGCGTAATGATAGCTGTCCTTTTTGCCGTGCGGGAAGACGGCGACGCACTTTACATTCGTGCTGGGATCGCAACCAATCAGACCTGTCTGTGGCTCAATCGTCTGATTCTTTATGTACGCGAGGCCTTCCCTGAATCCAACCGTGCCGGGCTCATTGGGGAATGGACACGTAAGATCAGTATCATTGCACGTGGCCGGAACGATGTTGCCCTTGCTGTCATAGGCTTGGTTTTCTGAGATGGCGTTGCCGGGCATCGCGTGCAAAACAAACTCGGTACCGAGGCTGCCTTTGTGATTATTGAAAGTCTTAACTACTTTTTGCGCAGCATTTAAGCTATCCAGCTGGTCCACCGCCTGGCGCGGGTCGAACGAATAATCATTGCCTCCTATCGCACAGGAATTATCTTGGGCATTGTCATTGTTGGGATCTTGTGGAGGGCCGTTTACCTTGCTGCACATGTAATCGTACTGCAGGAAGATGTCCTTCTGTCCCGTTTTTGCGCCGGGGAGAGGGATCCAGCCGCCATCTTGGGATCCGGTGCACGAGGGGTTCACCGCATAATCGCAGTATCCCTGGTTAGTTTTCCACGATTTCAGGATCCCATCGTTGTCGGGGTCTTTCACCGTGGTGCTGAGGATGACCGCGCCCCACGAAACGCATCCTTGGTTGCTGGGGAACGGCTTCACTTGCGTCGTCGCGTTGCCATCGTCCTCCAGTACCCCCGGATTCTTCATACTGGCGTTAGTGAACGTCCATGTCGGATTGTCCCAGTTTCCGTACCAACCGGGGAAAGGGGGTAGCTGCTTGCCATAGAGAGACGGAAGTGGGAGGAGGGAATTCGCCCCGCTACCCAGGTAAACGGTTTGGAACTTATTGCTCTGGCCACTCCCAACAATGTGAGTCAGTCGAGAGACCGGATTTTGATCAGCGTCATAGAATCCCTGCAGCTTTTGGGTCATGGTCAGCTGAGCGTTCCCTTGAGCATAGTCGCCGTCGTAGATGACAATCGAGCTCAGCGGAATGGTTGGCCCGCCGGCGCCGGAAAGAATTCGATAAATAACGACAAGAGTTGCGCCCAAGGTAAGAGGGGTTGAGTTGCCTGCGCTCGGCAGCCGGACTTCGAAGTTGCCATTCGCTACCGAATTGCCGCTTGCATCGACCGGCAGGCCACCGGCCACATCGGCGCGATACGTCACCAGCACCTTCCCTGTCGAAGTGCCGCCGCATCCGCCAGAACTCCAAGAGACAGTCTTACTGCCGGTCACGTTTGTTCCCGAAATCAGATAACCCGGCGCCGCCGGGCCGCCGCTACCGGACAGCAGCGGTCTGAAATACCCATTTTGGCCAGATCCAGGCGCTCCCACTTTTTCGACGGTTTGCCAATAGAGCAAGGCAGCAACAATCTGCGCGCCCACCGGAACCTGTTTCGTCCCAGTAATGCCCATGTTCTGGCTATCAGGGACTGAGATAGTCCCAACAGCGTAGCTAACCCCATTAGTCGTCTTAAAGTTCGCAGTCATCCCATATGCACCGGCGACGATGTAATCGCCGGTTACGAAAAAATTGTTGCCAAAGTTGAGTGGAGGAGACTGCGCGAATCCCGGTTGCGTCGCTGTCAAAAGTAATCCCAGGAGAACAAAAAGGCATATGAATTGGATTTTGCGCGACATGGCTGCTTCCGTACTGAGCGGCATTCTGCCGACTATCCTCGGGGCTGCCTGATGGCCTCTCCGAACACGATGTCGTTGCATGGGAACCTCTCTCTTCTCTCTTGTCAGGGTGCGGAGATCTACAGCCATGGCGCGTTCTCTCTTTGCTCTTTTGGGGAAGTTCTGCCTGGACTCGAAACAAAACTTGGAATCAGGAAGGGGAGTCTTGAAATTGACAAAAGTCCTGGCGCAAGTCGAAAAGTACGATAGCAGCTGCGCTAGTGGTCCGAACGCCTTGTCATCCAAAACCCGTTAACCGCAGCGAAGGAATTCTGCACTCGAATGGCCCGCCTGTCAATGAAAATTAAGCTCTGAATCGTGGTCTTCTTTCATGAAAGTAGGTGGGTGGCCTGGGCTATCGCGCTCAGCACTATCTGCCAAGGGTGCCCGGTCCCAACTTCGCTTGGACGGCAGTTTTCTCCCGGTCGTCTCATGGCCCGCGATCTGTCTGAAAAGACCTGTACGTCAGATCACTCCATCTTCCCTGTCTTTTCAATAACTTACCACCATAAAATGCCGCAATTCGCCGCTTAACCCCGATTTTCTCCCCTTCATTGCCTTCTTCGTGCTTAAAGGCCACGGTTTCAATAGGATCACTGTGACCCATTCCACGCATCGAAACTTCTGGGTTTCACAGGTAGGTTTCTCCGTGGAAAGTCTGTTTACATAGGTTCCCGCACGCGGGACCGCGGGGACAGTTCTAACTCCCGAGTTTAGGAAAGCGAGAGCAGAATGCACAAGCCGATTAAATATGTTGAGAAGGCCGTGACGATTGCCGCAACTGGCGCATGGGCAGTTTTTGAACGCCTGAACCGCGTTTCTCCGAATGCGTCGCCGACTCCGAAGTGGTCCGATAAGCCGCTGCTCAAGTCGTGGGAAAAGTCGAAGCCGCCGCTCGGCTGGCCGCGCTCGACTGACTCACTTTGTCCGAAGTGCGTGCCGGAAATACGGCAGCAGATTCTCGACGGCCATCTGCCGGTCGACGTTCTGATGGACGAAAAAGTCGGCGAGATCAAGGCCCAGATCATCGAACGCGATGGCAAGATCTGGATGGTGAAGGACTGCGTCAAGCATGGTCACTTCGAAGACTTGATGTCGATTGACACGGAATTCTCGCAACACCTCGAAGAAGTTTTCCCGGGCCGCGATATCAAGGCCCACAACGACGAGAAGCTGCATCACCACGGTTCGTCCACGGTGAAGTATGGACGTGGTTCGGTGCTCACCGTCGATCTTACGAATCGCTGCAACATGATGTGCGATCCCTGCTTCATGGACGCGAACCAGGTTGGCTACGTCCACGAACTTACCTGGGAAGAAATCAAGACTGTGCTCGACAACGCGATTACGATTAAGCCGCGGCGTCAGATGTCGGTGCAGTTTTCCGGTGGCGAGCCTACGCTGTCGCCTTACTTCCTCGATGCGGTACGTTATGCGCGCAAAGTTGGATACAACAGCGTGCAGGCGGCAACCAACGGGATTGAGTTCGCCAAGAGCTATGAGTTCTGCCAGCAGGCGGTTGAAGCGGGCATGCGTTACGCCTATCTGCAGTTTGACGGGATCGGCAACGCCGCCAACGATCATCGCGCGGTCGGCAACTTGTTCGATGTAAAACTGAAAGCGATCGACAACCTGCATCGCGCGGGCTGCGAAATCGTGCCCGTGGTCACCATCATCAACGGCATTAACAATGAGCAGGTCGGACGCATCATTCAGTTCGCGCTCGACAATCCTAAGAAGATCGGCTTCCTCAGCTTCCAGCCGGTTTCATTTACAGGACGCGACGAGGCCATCACTGACGATCGCCGGCAAGCGCAACGTTACACGCTCGCGCACCTGGCGCACGACGTTAAGAATCAGACTGGGTTCGGTGTCCCGGCCCGTGACTGGTATCCGATTAGCTTTATGAGCACGTTCTCCGACTGGGCCGACGTCATGCACGCTCAGGATACAAACAACGACTGGGGCCAACTCTCTTGCGGATGTCATCCCAATTGCGGGACGGGGATGGCGTTGATGATTGATAAGGAGACTAAGGAAGCGGTGCCGGTTACGGCTTTCCTGAAGGGCGATCAGTTGGCTAAGGATATTGCGAAGGTCAACGATGCGGCTCGCAGCAAATTCTGGACTGCGTTTGGGATGGCTTTGTGCCTGATGAAGAACTACGATTCGTTCCAGTCGCCTACGCATTTCAAGATGACGGACCTGCTCAAGAAGTTCGATAAGAACTTCAATGCTACGGGCAAGAACTATGGCAAGGTTGGTCCGGACCGGACGATTGACGACGTGATGAAGCGGCGTCAGGACCGGTGGAATTTCCTGTTCATCGCCGGGATGTGGTTCCAGGATCTGTTTAACTATGACTTCCGGCGCACCGAGCAGTGCATCATTCCTTACGCTACGCAGGAAGGCGAGATCAGCTTCTGCGCTTACAACACGGGCGTGGGATGGCGCAACATCATTGAGAAGATGCACATGACGTCGACGCTTACGAAGTGGTACGAAGAGCACGGACGTCACGAGATCTTCGCGGGCGGCAAGAAAGTCAACATGGAAGACAAGGAGCACGCGCTCTATCT